>SXGT01609362.1_pt1 | contig 28368 bp, 25 predicted proteins | sample 3176221 | NCBI WGS metagenome assembly SXGT01 (sample SAMN11356862, study PRJNA531348) | freshwater metagenome | isolation source: freshwater sample F1-120 | place: China: Fuxian Lake, Yuxi | collected 2017-12-25 | reverse complement strand
TAAAATCCCTCGGTCGCAAGGCCATCCCAGTTCGATTCTGGGCGCGAGCACCAAATATTCGACTCGAAACGATCAACTAGAAATTTTTAAGCCCGACCATGATTATTGCTACTTAAATGAAGATGATTTTAAAATGCTTATACGAAATATAACCCGAATGAATGGTTAACGGCTGCAGCAGTTTCTACTTTTCAAAAACTCCAAGAACAGAAGTTCCCCAAGGAAATCTAATATGATGTCCTATGGGGCTCTCAGCGGAAAATGTCTTAGATAAAAGAAAGTTAATAAAGGGATTGGGAATTTTATGCTCTTTTTGAATAGCGTTCTCCAGTTTCTCCTTAGGCAATTTTTTAGGTTTCGTTTTACGGGACAGCCAATATAGCGGGCTAAGAAAGAACATGAAATAACGAGCATCAATAAGCTTGAACTTAGCAAGTGTTGCTAGCTTCTCATAATCCGATATGCTGTAACGTCTCAGATGCTTGGCATATTCATCGTTATAGGACCAAAAGTACATCAGGGCTGGAGTGCTTACGATTAACAAGCCTCCAGGCTTAAGAGATTCATAGGCTTGATTGAATATAGAAAGATCATCAGGACAATGTTCAACCACATCAAGTAGAAAGATTACATCCCATCTCTCCTTCCAATGTGTTGCCATTAAATCAACTTGATATAAATCAATCTCTTTAGGGAGTACATTTTTTGCCCCCATAAGAGCAATTTCAGAAGAATCGCCTAGTGCAATTTCTTTGATCTTGAATGGTGATTTATCAATAAGATATCTCACCCATCCGCCCACGCCTCCACCTAAATCGATTACACTTTTGTGAGATTCTTTTAGATGTTTTTTTAGACAAGTAAGTAAGAATTTGTGCCTTCCAACATACCAAAAGTGATTAGACTGCATCTTAAGCAAAGTCTTAAATCCTGACTCCTGATATTCTTCATTTTTGTGAGTCACAGGAATGGATGGACGATAAATTCCAAAGTTATCGAGTGTATAACAGAAATTAAATGGTTGTTGCGTCATAGAAAGCGTCTTTCTTTGTTAACTAGCCTAACTTATAATTAAAAAGTGAATTCTTCCTTAATCCCAACTAAAACAATAACCTTTAAGACCATTGCAATTATATTTTTTATTTTTGTCAATTTATTTACGCTGTATCGAATTCAATATGGGGTAAATTTTTTTGATGAAGCCTTTTATGCAATCGGTTCAATGCGTTTTGTTCTAGGACAAAAGCTTTTTATTCATGAATTAGGATTGGCTCAAACTTCTGCACTACTAACTTATCCATTGGTTAAGTTACATTTTCTAATTTGGGGAGGCACTGAAGGTATCATTTATTCTTTAAGATTGGCCCATTGGATTTTGTATTTAGGATTAGGGTTACTAATTTTTAAAGTTCTTAAGCAGTTTATTTCAGCTAATGTTTCTTTAATAATTGCTGGATCCTGTGGATTGTTTTTACCAGGGGGACTCCCTACGGTTAGCTACAATACTTTAGGGACTCTTTTTTTAACTCTGGGATTGTTTTCTATCTTTAAGGCTGCAAATCCACGAAAGCCTTATATCTATTTTGTATCAGGTATTTTGATGGGACTCTGCTCTCTTTCTTATATTACTTTTTTTAGTATCGCTATTTTTATGGGGATAGCGATTTTTATTTTTATCAAGCCTAAAAAACCAGTGTTATTTTATTTTTTAGGTTGGCTCTCTATTGTTATTTTGCCTGGAGTACTTGCTTTGATGAGGATAGAGGAGTTTCGTAATTGTTTAAGTTTCGCTCAAAACATAGAGGGCTCTACTAATAGAATTGGTCGCCTTCCAAATATTATTCATAAATTTTTTCCTAAAACTGTTCTTATGACCCTGAGTCTATGGGGGGGAAGTTGCCTCTTTACTTACAAAAGTAAAAGTAAGTATTTTTTTGTGTTAATAATTTTCATACCGATTCTAGCCTTAATTTTAAGCGAGTTGTCTTATGGCAAATGGGCAGTTTACTCTTTCTACCTAGCCATTTTAGGTTTTATCCCTTGGCTATGTCTACCCAAGTCTAAACTAATTGTAGATCTAACTCGTTGGGTATTTATTCCGTCATTTCTTGCAGGTGTCATTGCTTCGATGACTTCGGCATTAGGTCATCTAAATGCACAGGTAGGATTAGTTCCAGCAGCATTAGTAAGCTTAGTATTTATGTCAGAGATATTAAAGCGAGCCCCTTCAGGTTTCTCTATACCTAGCTTTTTAAGTCTGGGGCTCCCCATTCTCTTAATATTACCTTATCCCATTACGATATGGGATGAGACTCCTAGAGTCTCATTGACCGATAGAATTAGCTTCGGGCCATATCGAGGGCTCTATACCAGTCCCGAAAAGAGAACTTATTTAGAAACTGTAAGTCGAGATATTCTCACCTATATTAGCTCTAAAAATACATTATTCATTTATCCTAATTTTCAAGCGGGCTATTTAATCGCAGGAGTTCCTCCCTTATCAGGTATTCTCTGGTATCAACCTGGGTATGAAATAGATAAAATTTTAGTTAGGCTCTATGAAAAAGAGGCAAATCTTCAATCTCGAATTCTCAGAATGAATGTCTGGTATGCCCATCCCACTATGAGAGCTGTGAATTTTTTCGATGAGAATAGCCCTTTAATTAACTTGATTCATAATAAACATCATCCAGTTAAAGAAACTCAGTGGCTTAGTGTGTTTGTACCGAACACCGTAACTACTCGCGCTAATCAAAATTAAAGAAAACGCAGGGACTAATGCAAATTCAATTCACCATAGTAGATGCCATTGATCTCAATGCCAAGACCGCACGTATTCGCGATCCTTTTCATGGGTAGGATATTACAATTGATCTAAATGCCATTCAGTCTCGTATGTCTAAAAATCAATCGATTATTCAAGTGAAAAGGGCCCCTTAAGGTCCCTCTTTTTTTGAGGGGGGCTAATACGCAATAGTTTTACAGATACCCACTCCTCCCAATCTTGAATTTCCTTAGGAAAACGAATGCGGTAAAAACCAAGATAGGAGTCTGTTACTTCAATTCTTATCCACCGACCTTCTCGTTTAATTTGCATGGAGGGGGGAGCTATAGAGTGTGTCGATCGTGGTATGTCAGGATAATTTTTTAAAGAAAATTCTTGGGGTTCTTCCATTAGAGAAGCGGTTTTTGACCAAATTTGATTCTCATTAAAGTTATTAGAATACCATTCTCCTGAAAGTTGATCCTCCAAGTGCCACATCGCCCCCAATATATTTTGCCTAGCCTCTTTGAATGTGATGAGTCCATTATTATCAATATCGAGCGACTTTTTCCCTTGGAGAAGAGAGATTAGTAATGTGGTATAGGTCCAGTTTTTAGTTGAATAGGCCCATCGATGAGCTGAGGTCAATGCTGCGCCTCTTATGGCTGGATTAAGTTTAGTAATTCTTTCGACTACCTCGCCTAAAATTCCAGCATTACAGAAGTCTCCCCAAAAAAGCACTTCAGAACCTTTAAATGTTTTTAATAAAATAGTCGCAAGTTGAAAGGGATCAAATCCTGTTTCAATCGGTTTATCATCATCCATATCGTAGGGGGCTAAAAAAACATTGTTGGATTCTGCATAACCATGACCCGTATAATAAAAAATGAATCGATCCCCATGGCTGCTTCTTTTTAAGAGACTATTTAACGATTCATGAATGGCTTTGAGAGAGACCTCTTTATCTTTTAAAAATATTATATTTTCGGCGGGTACCCCTTGTTTTACTAATGTGGATACCAACTCTTGATCCTTTCGCCCCTCTGAAGGATAAGTCTCTATTCTTGAGTCTTTGAAGGATAAAACGCCTATGACAAAAGCAAAGGTATGAGAACCTAATAGGCTAGAATGACCTGAGAAGATGTTTTTTTTATCAGTATCAGAAGAGAGAATTAGAATTGTAAAGAACAACACTAACGAGTTCATTATGCAGGCCGCACAGCAATACACTTTCCACCCCAACTTGGGATAGGCTCTAGAATAAATTTCCCTTTTTGTTCCGATATAAATTCATCGACTGCGGTTTTTGCCCCCTCAGAGAAGTATCCATAATCATCTACCATGATGATCCCTTTGGGGTGAATTCGCTCCTTAACTAAATCAAGACCTATTTTAATAGGTTCGTAGAAATCAAAGTCGATATAAGCAAAAGCAATTTTTTCAGGAAGAGGTCCTGTCACAGCTGTTTTTTCAATAAATCCTGGAATGATATGAGTTCGAGGGGTTGGAAATCCCACCTTAGAGAGTCGGTTTAAGACTCTCTCTTTGGGATGGGCCATTTCACCTTGATAATTTTCAATTGAGCCAAGGTTCGCGATATCGTCAATTAGAACATCTTTTTTAGTAGGCTTTGAAAGCCCTTCAAATGAGTCATAGATCCAAATGTGCTTCTCAGTGTTCAGGATTTCATTGGCAAAAAGAGCTGTTGAGGCGCCGTGGGAACATCCGAACTCGCAAATATCTCCGGGCACATTGATAACCTCATTTAAATAACTCATCAGAAAAAAGGGCTGGAGTGAAAGGTTTATACAGTCGACCATGATGGAGTGTCTATTTTTTTGTTGGGGGAGTTTAGGTAAAGCAGTGGCTCTTAACCCCTCTTCTATTTGGAATAGAAATTTTTCCAACTCCTGATCCATGGTTTGGCTTCGAGTACTTCTGGCAATGGTTTCTTGTTGAACAACTGCTAAACCTGCTGTTCCTAGAACTGAGTTGACTGTTGTTTTAATGATTGTTTTCATGTCAAAAATTTTATCATAGGCTCCGACTTGAGACCTAATGACTTTTAGGTAACACAGTGCTCTGATTTGAGGCTCTTGAACTATAAGATGAACTCTTCATTTAAAAAAAATCATGGATACTTTCCATGGATAGTCTGGCTAATATCCGATTTTATTACGCTGAAAATTTCTTCGAATGCGGAACGAGTGATTTTAGTACCTGGGTCCGCCTAACTTTCAATAGAAATTATTTAATTTCACTGTGACTCCCATCACAGTAGGGGGGAGTTTTCGTCTGCTTGCAGCCGCACCAGGCTATAGTACTGGCCTCTTTAATTTCTACAATCACAGGTCCCATACCTGTGCCTTTATGAGTCCCATCGCAGAAGGGTTGTTTTTGTGAGTAGCCACAGGCACACCATACTTTTTTTCCAGGTGTCTCATTTTGTACATAGGGGCCTTTTTGAGCAATTTTGGGATCTACCATGGGGATATCTCCATATTTGAAATGAGTTCAACTATTCGTACCTCAAAGCCATTATAGGATCTAAGGCTGCTGCTTTTCTTGCAGGCCAGAGGCCAAAGAAAATTCCAGTTAAAGCGGAAAATATCGTTGCTAATAGAATAGAGAAGATAGAGATCGAGGTTGTCCAATTAGCTAGGAATGAGAGGGCTAAAGTGATTGTGCAGCCCAATAAAATTCCTAGGCATCCTCCCAATAAACTCACCACTAGTGCCTCAATTAAAAATTGAATTAGGATATCTTGCCGTTTGGCACCCAGAGCTTTTCTAAGGCCGATTTCTCGAGTTCTCTCAGTTACCGAGACCAACATGATATTCATAATTCCAATCCCTCCAACTAAAAGTGAAATCGTAGCAATCGAGGCGAGTAGCCATCCCATGGTTCGACTGCTTTCACTTAAGGCCGATTGAATATCCTGCATATTTCTAATTTGAAAAGCATCTGTTTGTGAAGGAGGAATACGATGACGCTTTTCGATTAAACTTTTAATCTGCTCTTCACTAGCTTCCATCTCAGAGAGTTGAGAGATCTCAATATTAATTTGATCGACAAAGTTCTTTCCCAATAATCGATGCATGGCTGTGTAAAGTGGGATCATAATAATATCGTCTTGATCTCTCCAGCCATTATTTCCCTTTTCGGGTAAGATGCCTATCACCTGAAAAGGGACTTTATTAATTTTGATGTACTCACCGATAGGATCTGTATTTCCAAAAACTTCACTGGCGACTGTCATTCCAATCACTGCAAGGCGCATCCTTTTTCGATTTTCTACCTCGTCGAAAAAACGGCCTATAACGGGAACAGAGGCTCTCATAGTGGCATAGCCCTCTGAGGTTCCTAATACCTGAGTACTCCAATTTTTGTCTCGATAAACTACCTGGCCTTTTCCAGTAACCTCTGGCGCTGTAGCTTTGACTGAGGGTAGGCTTTTTTTGATAATTTCAGCATCATCGGGGGTAAGTTTAGCTACAGATCCTGTTCCTAAATAAACTCCACCTGTTCGAAAAGATCCTGTTCTTAGCACTAATAAGTTGGAACCCAAGGAGGCCAGTTGAGTTTCAATTGATTTTTGAGCCCCGCGACCTAGAGCCAACATGGTAATAACCGCGGCGACTCCAATTAAAATACCTAGCATTGAGAGAAAAGTTCTCACCTTGTTTACGATAAGAGCTTTAACCCCCTCTTTGAAATGGACTAGAAAATCAAAAAACTGAAACGAGGAGCCTCTGAGCTCAAGACTTGTAGCCTCTGGAAATGAAAGTGGCTGAGAGATTTCTGGTAGATTACGATTTTTAATGGGTTCATCAGATAGGATTTTTCCATCTCTCATTCTGATAATGCGTTTTGCATAGTTTGCAATCTCTTCTTCATGAGTTACCAGAATTACAGTAATTCCTTTTTGATTGAGCTGGCACAAAAGGCTCATGATCTCTTTTTCTGATTGGGAATCGAGGTTTCCGGTGGGTTCATCCGCAAGAACTATTTTAGGATTGTTAACAAGGGCTCTGGCTATGGCAACTCGTTGTTGTTGTCCGCCTGAGAGCTCATTAGGTTTGTGATCTTTTCGATTGCCTAGACCTACCATTTCTAAGAGATGGTTAGACTTTTCTGGGTTGATCTTTTTTGAGTCGTAAATTTGAGGCAGAGAAACATTTTCCTGCGCTGAGGTTCTAGGGAGCAAGTGGAATTGTTGAAAGACAAATCCAATTTTTTTTCTTCGTATCTGAGCAAGTTCATCTTCGGTGAGTTGATTTATCTCTTGCCCATCAAGTAAGTAATGGCCTGCGCTAGGTGTATCTAAAAGTCCCAGGAGATTCATCAGAGTTGATTTGCCTGAACCACTGGGACCCATGATGGCAATAAAACTTCCCTGTTCAAGATCAAGAGAAACCCCAGAGAGAGCCTGTAAGAAAAGATCCCCCATTTGATAGGTTTTAGTGAAATTAGCTATTTTGATCATACAATCGTATTTAATGGCCCCTTGAGCCCTTTCGTGATCCTCCAAATGGGGAGAGTGGGCTTTGTGGGGCAGAATCTAATTTTTTGGAAATGGGGGAGAGTTTGAGCATAAGTACGGTATCCCCCTCTTTTAGCCCACTTAGGATCTCTACCTTTTTACCATCGTTCACTCCTACCTCTACGGGAAGAGATTGAGGTCCCTGAGCTTTATCTGCGCTAGCAAGAAGCACTTTAAACTTCCCATTCTCTTTTTGAACAGCAGAAGCAGGAAGTAAAAGAGTCTCCTCCTTTTCACTCGTCGTAAAAACCACATTAGCCGTCATTCCGCTCTTCATAAATTCAGGAATTGCGGAAGGAATAATATCGACAAGGTAGGTGGTTACATTGTTCACTGTTTTGGATTCATAAGCGATATGAACCACTGTTCCTTCCATAGAATGCTCTGCATAGGCGTCTAAGGTAATTTCAACTTTTTGATTTAATTTAACCTGAGAAATATCGGTTTCATCAACCTGCGCTTTGACACATAATCGATCTGACATCACCAAAAGAGGATCTTGAATCGTAATGGTTTGTCCAGGCTCCACGTTACGAAGGATAATCTGTCCTGAGATAGGAGCCATGAGTGGAGTGGCTTTATAAGCCTCTTCCCAGTAAGTTAGCTCCTCCTTTCCTTTTGATTTAGCGGTATCTAATAGAGCGGCTCTTTCTGAGGAACTCATCCAAGCTAAAACTTGCCCTCGTCTTACCAATTGTCCTTCATCGACTAGAATTTTTTCAATTCTACCGGCAATAGGGGCTTTAACCTCTAAGCGATTTTCGGGTTGAACGATGCCCGTACTCAAGATGGTATTTTTAATGGCTCCTTTGGTGACCTGAACCTCTTGGTAAATCACTTCATGTTTATTTTGTGAAGAATAATAGATAGCAGAAGCAATAATGACTCCTGCAATCAAAGACAGGGGGACAATTAATTTTTTTAGAGATGGTTTCATTGAAATAGGTTCTTTCCTTGGGCCTGCTCAAATGCGGCCTCTGCCAAAACAATATCTCTTCTTGTTTGAAGTTCAGTTTTTTGACGGTTAATTAAATCTGTTTCGATAAGATCCCAATCTTCAAAGGTCATTAGCCCGGTTTGATATTTTCCACGGGAGATAATAGCCCGTCCCTGGCTGGCCTCTAAAAATTCCTTGGCTACTTTCTGTAACCCTATCGCATCTAAAAGAGTTGCATGAACTTGCTGAAGCTTAGCCAAAATTTGATTGTCGGTATTAATTTTTAAATAATCGGTCCGTTGGGCTTCAGCATGGGCACTTTGGTAATTAAAAATATTTTGTCCCCCTGGGAAGAAGGGGAAGGTGAGAGAGATTCCAATGGACCAGCTAGCTTCATTGGGCGGAAAGGTAGAGCCCGTCTTAGAGTAAGAACCTATAAGAGAAAGTTCCGGAAAAAAATCCCCTCGTGCGATGAGGGAATCGGCTTCAGCCACTAGCCATTGGGCTTCGGCCTGTCGGTGTTCAGGGGTTTGGGGAACTAAATTTTTTATTAAAAAATTAGGCTCTACTGGGCTCCAGGAGAGAGTTCCAGAGATCTCAAAATCCAAGGTGGAGTTTCTACCTAAGACCCTTGCTAAATTCAGTTTTGCAACTTCAGTAGCTCGTTCAATTTGCTGACTTTCAAATAGAGCCTGTTCTAAAGAGGCTTTACTAAAAAGAAATGAACCACGATTTTCTCTTCCCCCTTCATAACGAAGTTTGACCATTCTTGTATTGTCTTGTCGACGTTTGATAATAGAAGCTGCAAGAACAGACTGCTCCTGGTTGTAAAGAAGGCTTGCAAAAGTTGTTTTAAGATCGCTGCTCAATTTAGCTCGAGTTATATCCTGATTAGCTTTAGTAAGGGTTATTGTACGATTAGCTTTGGTGACTCTATAAAAATCCTTAAAGCCAGAAAAAATATTTTCGGTGGCCTGAACCCCATAAGAAAATTGATCTCTATTAGGTGAAAGACCCGTAGAGGTTACACCAAAATTGTTTCGAGTTAGCCCTGCATTACCCGTGATTTGAGGAAAAAACCCACTAAAAGCGGCCCGTTTTTTAGCCTCTGCTGCATAAACAGCCTCATCTGTTGAGGCCCCTTCTGGATTTTTATTTTTGAGTTCACTTAAACAGGTTTCCCAAGTTAAAACAGACTTAGCAAAGCTAAAACCTGTGACACAGAAAGCCGCAAAAAAATAATAGGGCAAAAATTTAAAAAATAGTGGCTTCATGCGGCATCTTGTCTTTTCATTATATCCTAAAAAAGAGATAGTCTTATGAGTTCTTTCTTGTCGTCTTGGGATTCACTGAATAAACTTAAAAGCGTTCTAAATAATAACTAAGCACAACCTATCTAATAAGGAGCTGTATGCGTTACTTCACGATAGTTTCAACTTTGATATTTCTTATTGTAAGTCAGGCAAAAGCAGATCTTGTGATACATGCTGCTGAAATTGGAATTGGAAAATTTCATCGCTATGACAACAGTGTTCATCCTTATGGAAGTGGAAACGCTTGGACTCCTTATGTTTTACCTGCAGATGCGGAGACTAAAACTCCGATTGTAATGGAAAATGCCGACCACTCGATTACTATTTTCTTCTCCACGCTTGAAGAGCTTTTAACTCAGGCGGTTGAAATCAGCCAAAAACGAGGTGAACCAATTAGTGTGCTTAACTTTAATGCTCATGGTCTTCCAGGGGCTATGTGGTTTCCGATGAATGATAGTTTTAAAAATAGTGTCGAATGTTGGCAGTGGAACTCCGCCGCTACCGGCTCGGACAAATCTAACTACGACCAGTATTACACTCCTGTTTCTAAACAGGACATTATGAGTATTAGGAATTTTTCGCAAAGTGGGGGAAGCATTCCTTGTACCGTGGGGCTTTCGCAGTGGAAATGGGCTTTAAATAAAGTAACCCAAGCTAAAGCTGCTTTTGCTAAAAACATGAAACTAAATATTCTCTCTTGTGTGGTAGGACTGGGGCCTGTGGGTGATAAATTCATGACCGGACTGGGGGCTTTATTAAGTGATAGCGATCAGGTTCAACTTCGCTCTTCCCTATACTTCGGACTTGGAGATTGGTCGATGCCAGAAGGAATGGGGTTCTGGGATTTTCAAAATGATGAGCAACTAAGCCACGACAATTCCATTTATGGCGTTAATCGTAAAGATCGTGAGATTATGCAAAAAGGAAAAATGAGAGTCACAGCTCTTGTTAAAGGCAGTTGGCAGTCAACTCTTTTGGAAGATCAAGATTTTATGACATTAGATAGAGATAGCTTAGATCTTTCTCAAGCAAAATGGGGAAGAGAGAACTTTTCTCGTTCCGCTGTGAAACCTAAAACGCTTAGAATTTCAGGTACAGGTGTTTACGAAAAGATAAAATAATCTTTTAAAGAATCGAAGAAACTTAGAAGAGGCGATTTCCAAAGGAAGTCGCCTTTTTTATGGGCAAGCGAAACGGTGTGTCCATTAATTGTTATTTTCCATTGGGTGAGACTTCCTGTATCCGAAGTGAATCCATCGATTATCTTAAGAGACCAATTTCCCAAGGCCATTTCATCTAAGAAGGCATTAGAGATAAGATGGGCATCGTTAAGATCTCCCTCTAAAAGATTGCTGTTGATATTAATGAGTATACTTTTGGTATTTGAGGGAGAGGTTAGCTCTATGCCTAAATCACCTGAAACAGAATGGGTGACTGAAAAAGTCACCTCGACCGCTTCAATTTTTAAATTGTTAGTTACGTTGATTGTTGAAGTGATACCTGTTGAGTTGGCATCAGGTATAGACAGAGAAATAGTTCCAGTTGAGAATTCTGATTTTGATAAGGTTCCTAAATTTGAGGTGTAGGTTTTAGCCATAGCCACTGCAGCATCCACATCTACAGCTCCAAATCCATACCGATTATTAAAATAGATTCCTGCAGCGTTTTGAACCCAGCCCTGTTGGTAGGTATGGCCCGCAAGATCAAGTCCACCTGGATGAGAGGAGTTACTAGCCGTGGGATCTACTCTTTCGGCAGTTTTAGCTAGAATATATTTAATATCTCTCCAGGTAAGATCGGGGTTAGCATCGAGCATGAGTGCGACAGCTCCTGAGGTATTCGGAGTGGCTGAAGAGGTGCCATTCATGGTGCTGGTGTAATCACATTGAGTGTTGAGAGAGTTACCTCCCGACTCAAAAGTATTTGCTGAATTGCTAGTTCTTGAAAAGCCGTTAGTGCAACCTAGAATATCGGTAGAAATTATTGCGGGTGTGGTTGTTCCAAACTGTCCTCCTGGAGCGCTAATCCAGATGTTAGATCCGGGGGAAGAGTAGGTAGCTTCGACCCCCGTGGCTCTTATGGCTCCTACAACGATAACTTCGTATCTTGAATTGATACCGTCCCAGTTAGAGTTTCCATAATAAGTAAATGCCGATAAAGAGGGGTTACAGCTTCCAAGAGTGTCTATAAATTCATTTCCTCCTGCTTTTATGTAGATGGCCCCTTTGCCGTTTCTTAGAGTCGTGGTTCCTGTTTCAAGTTGAAGTTTAAGTGAAGCGTTGATCGGAGTATATTGGCAACTATCATAACCATAACTGTAATTAAAAATATCAAAATCTCCATCTGCTTGATCCGCCAGTATGGCACTGGTCTGAGATGAACCAATTAAAAGGAAAGCTGCGAGAGAGGCTTCTGGAGCTACACCTCGACTCCCTTTACTATTCCATCCTGTGGCCCCTACAATTCCAGCTACGGCAGTTCCATGAGCGATACTTGAAGCCGAAAGATCACTAGGGGTCGGATCGCCTATCCATGGACTCTCCAGAGTATAATTTCTTGAGGCGTTTGCAATGATTCTATCGGTTAAATCTTCGTGGGCGATTTGGGTTCCGGAGTCAGAGACAGCTATTTTTATTCCATCTCCTGTAATTCCTTCTGAAAGGGTTGAACTTAAATTTAAGTCAGCTCCGGAAGTTCCCCCACTCTGAGAAAATGCACTTTGCCCAGTGTTTTTTAAATGCCATGCATGACTCTTAAGGGGATCTCCTGTCACTACTATTGAGAACGGTCCGATTGTTTGAGTGTTTCCATCTTTAGTAGCGCAGATATAGATGTTTGAGTGAGTTTCTGAAGATAAAGGATCTCCACTTAGGTTTCCCGTTGTTGAATTTATACTGCTCCAAGAGGGAAGATTGGCACCTATAAAACTAATTCCACTTGTAAGCAAAGTGGGTGCGAATGAGTAAAGTTGATCTTGAAAACCTGTAGAACTGGGAGTGCCTGAAATTAAATTACTAGCTGTATTAATAGGCGTTGTAGAAATATTTAGAGTTTTATTGGCAGCTAGTGAATGAGTAGCTCCAGGAGAGGGTAAGGTTAATGAGACCGGTTTTTTTAAACCATCTATAATAGTTCCGCCATTTAAAGTTAAAGAGCTTGTTGAGAGATAGTCTAAATCCGAGTTTTGATCACCTGCTTGCACAGTGTAGATAAAGCTTAGGGTATCGGTTCCACTTCCTGAGCTGTAATTTAAGGTGGTATCAGAACAGCCAGTTTCTAAGTTGAGCTGTGGAATTCCGGTAACGGTGACGGTTGTGCTAAAAACAACCTGAATAGAGATAGCTTGTTCTGCATTATAGGTTCCATCTGCAGTGCTTGAGGTTATATTGCTAATGCTAGTTGTAACAGCTGCGGTTTCCCCCGATGAGTTATTCGAGGAACAATAGGGTAAAGAGGCACAAAGAATAATCCAAAAGCAGGCTTTCAGTATTTTAGTTGAGGTGGTAAAGGTCATTTTATTTTAAGTTTATGCTCGATAACTTCTAATTCTACAGTTTTAACCCTGGGATCTTTTTTGAACTCTTGAACTTCCAGTATCGGATTCTTTGAGTTTTGGCTTATGATAAATACTGTTTGAATTTGAGGGGCTGAACTTTTAATTTTTATCCTTGAGCTTCTTATAAAGTCATCAATATCAACTTCGGGTTGAAGAGTGATTACAATTTGACCTGATAGCTCACCCATTTTACCGGTCCTTAAGTTCTGGGCTTTAAGTCCAGTTTTGAGATCAGTTTGTAGTTGATAGGTTTCTCCAGAAAATTGGAAGGACCTTTGAGTTCTATTAGTTTTAATAGCGAGTTGATTTTGTTTCAGTTGTGTTTTGATTTGAGATTTTAAAATTGTTTTTTGGGGAATGATAGGTTCATTTGCTTTAACCACAAAGGATGAAAAATAGAGTAAGATTAAGATTGGCCCCAGGGCTCTAATGTTGTGAGTCATTAGGATTCTCAAGGATATTAAAGGTAACTTCTATTCTATACCTTTTTCCGAGATGATTCCGCGTATTAGAATCAGAAAATTTTTTAGTAACGATTTATACTTGAATCACTACGCTGCACCTATTTTAAAAAAGATGGGGTTAGCTTGCGTTACTAGTTTTTTAGATTTCAATTATTCATTCGCAAGCTACATGAATAAAGACTTCTTAAAGGTAAATCTTTGCCTTCGTTAAGATACAGCTCTTTCAGTTTATCGATTCAAATACTTGAATTTTATTGAATTCGGCACGACAAACTGGCCCCATCTTTTTTAAAATAGGTGCAGCTAAGTAGGCCAGGTATTAACGATTTAGATTCTCAGGAGTTGGGGTCTGCCACATACCTTGATTTGGATAGTTGATTCCAGAGAAGAAGACCTGTCGAATTTCAACATAAGATGTTTTATTTCTGCCGGACTGCTCCCAAGGATAAGGTGAATAGTCATTCTCTTTGCTAGGAACCCTTCGGGTATAACATTGCAGGGTCATTCCTCCTGTGGGCCGTGTGTAGTTATTGTTCCCATCTGCCCATCGAAGATAATATTCTAACTTTTGATCACGACTCGAGGAGTTTTGACATAGTCCATTTAGAACCTGTCCAGGATCTTTACGAACTCCAATGATATAACGGCCATCGGCATAACGGCCTGCTAAAATTGGACTCTCATCTAACATCTCCTCAACAGTATTGAAGATCAGGCCATGTTGAGAGACCACTTCGGTGAAGTTTATTTTTCGAATTTTAGCCCCTAACGACGAAGGCCGTTTTTTAGGAAAGTTAACAATCTGCTCCCGAGTCAGATGAGGCGCATGGGATTTTAAAATAGCGACGACACCAGTAAAATAGGCTGCAGCATTGGAAGTGCCCGAAGAGGACTGTCCGTTGGAGAAGCTTGCACTTGAATTTTCCAAGATAATTTCAGGCTTGATACGACCATCGAGAGTCGGGCCAGTGGCTGAGAATGCGCTGAGATCCCCTACCGTAATTACATTAGGGTTATCTGCGGGAACCATGATCTCTTGCCCTTGGGTAGCATCCAAAAACTCAATAGCATCTACCATCTTCTGATTTTCATTGTCTTGAATGGGGGGCCGTTCTGGTATCACGATGATTCTTATCTGACTTCGCGAATTAAAATTCCGGTTTTTAGCTTTAACCACTATTCGATAATAACCTTTCGTGTTTTTTGAAAACTCATAGCTAATTTTCTCTCTGGCAAGGAAAGTTTCCCCTTCAGCAAGAGCTGGCTTTTTTAACACCTGCTTCAATTCACTTTTAACCACTTCATTGTTGTTTTCATCATAAACATAGAGATCTAGGTCTTGATCGGTTCCTGAATCTTCCTCTGGGCCACTTGCGGTCCAGGTAAGTATGACCTGAGCTTTGTTTTCATCTAGTCTACTTTTAAGTCTTAGTTCTTTACTGTTTTGAAATGTGACTTTTTGATCTGAGCCGATGGATTGAATGGAGCCATTAAAAACATGACCCCCATAATTTCCAGCTGCATTGATCCAAATAATTCCAGCTTTTGTAGCTTCATTTACGATTGCATTTAAGAAGCCTCCCCCTTCAAAATTCCCACAGCACTCACGATTTTGACTGTAGAGAATGAGATCTACTTTTTGTTCGATAGCGTATCTGACAGCTCTTCGAAAATTTGTAATTCCATTTGCATTTAGAAGATAAAATTTCGGCCCTTCAGAATGCCCTCCTGTAGTTCCCCAAATAATTTGAGCCATCAATTTTCCATGTTCCGTCGCAATTGGAGCCTGAATATAATCGGGATCCCCTAAATTATATTTATTGATCATCTCTTTAGGATAGACCGTCACTAGTTCAGCGGAATCAGGGAGTTGTTTTTTAGTAGGATCGTACCCCTCAAAGCCATTATCGATTACTGCAATTTTTAAACGGCTTAACTCTAAGCGATACGGATATGCGTCTAATCCGAAGAAGGTTCGGATCTCTTTGATGTTTTCCAAAACGGTACCCGCTTGGACAGTAGTCGAAAGTGTTGTGAGACTGAGGCAAAAAATTGCTGCTATCAGGGATAAATTTTTTGAGTGTTTTTTTACCATTGCCATTGTGCCTCTGATTGTAGCTTGCAGCTCCATCTGCCAGTGGCCTCTTGTGTTTGTCCTGACCGGTTGGTCATAGAATAGCAACGAAACTCTGCATTCATCTGCCAAGAGTCCAGGGTGTAATTGATCTGGCAATTGGGTTTGTAATAAGCATTGGAGTTTGTAACTAAACGAAAAGTATCATGGGTCTTATCTGAGTCTACTGAGATGATAAAACTATCTTCGCCTGGGTTAGCAGTTACGTTGTAGCTTCTTGAGTCGGTAGAGTCGCTTAAATCAACACGGGCCATCCGAACTGAAAGGGTAGAACCGTTAGTGGCATTATTAAAGATAATGACCGTCTCATTTCTATCTTTATCGCTAATACAGCTAATATTATGTTGGCTCACGAAGCTTTTTTCAATGGAACCGATTCGGAAAGAGGCGTGGGATAGGATTGCGGGGCCGCTTTCGTAATTATAACTCTTGGGATTATCTCCCTCGTAAGTTGACGGATTCCCTCCACAAGAGACCAATACCCCAATGAGGAAGAATCGAACGATTCGTTTAAGCATAGTTTTTCCAGCCTTTATTAAAAGTCCGGGCAATATATTGGAATGGGAATTTCTGTCTAGAGGCAAAGTTTGTCATTAGATGCTAAAAGAGGTGAATTTCATAATAAATACAATACTTACAATTATTTAGATTAAATCACCCCCCTGGCTACTATTTTAAGGCAGTGCTGCATAGCAGCTAAAAAATGGGAATGACGAAGAATTTGATGGATCTCTAGCTTCAGCAGTAGTAAGGAACGTCGAGTGCATTAACGGTAAAGAGAGCCAGGGAAATGGGGTTTGTTTTGCTGGATTTTCTTTTTGTGGAGGTAAATATGAAAATGATAAAATGGGTACAAACAGCAATAGTCGCAATGGCCTTTGTCGTTGCTTCTAATGTTGTGGCTGATCAGCTTGATAACGAAGCCAAAGAAGCAGCGAAAATTGCTCCTAAAGGCATGATGGTGAAAGTTAATCCTGAAACTAAAACTGTTGAAGTTTTCAGAGTTAACAAATTGAGTGATAGCATTACTTCAAAAAATGCGACTCACAGTGCAGTGGCTTCTACCATCAACGAAATTGAAAATCCTATAAACAAAGTTGCTGAGTTCAAGTTGTCTAGTAAAGAATTGGACAAAGATAGCTCAACAGAGGCTTGGCGGTATCGTTGGTATGGATACAACTACCGTTGGAATTATTGGGGCGGATACAATAATTATTCTTACAATTGGAACAATGCCTTCTATAATCCTGGGTATTTCAATTACGGATATTCTTATAGATATAATTACAGTTGGAACTACAATTGGAACAACTGTTACTACGGTTGGTACTACTAAGAGTCTAGTTGTTTTGATTTGAAGAGCAGGTAACTTTTAGTTACCTGCTCTTTTTATTTTCTCTTAGAAGATTGACTCCAAAGCTGTTTAATCCACTTCTCTATATCTCTAGCTTCGCTTGGAATATTTTGAGATAAGTTCTTATAGCCCTTTTCTGTTACAACAATATCATCTTCAATGCGAATACCGATTCCTCGATATTTAGTTGGAACCGTGAGATCATCAAGTTGGAAATATAGACCTGGCTCTACGGTTAAAACCATTCCCGGAATTAATTTCCCATATTTGTAGTTTTCAGCTCTAGCTTGGGCGCAGTCGTGAACATCTATTCCTAGCATGTGGCTGACATTGTGAAGTGAGTATCGCTTGTAAAATTGATTCTCATCTTTTAATGCCTCTTCAGCAGTTGTGGAAAGAATTCCTAAATGTTCTAATCCCTCTGCGAGAATTTTCATGGCAGCGTGATTAGGTGCCATAAAATCGTTCCCCGGTTTTACCTCATTAAGACCCGCCTTTTGCGCCTCTAGCACTAATTGGTAGATCTCTAATTGTTCTTTAGTAAATTTTCCACTGATAGGTAATGTACGGGTAATATCCGCTGTATATAGGGAGTTGCCCTCGATCCCCGCATCTAGCAAAAGAAGGTCCCCTTTTTGGATCTTTCCATTGTTTTTATTCCAATGAAGAGTGCAGGCGTGAGCTCCTGAAGCTACAATTGAGGCATAACCTACATCGTTTCCTTCTATTCGTGCTCGTGTAAAGAATACCCCCTCTAACTCGCGTTCAGACTTAGCTGATTTTAAACGGGTAATAACATCTTCAAAACCTCGTTGAGTGGCTTCAATAACAATCGCTAACTCTTTAAGTTCAGCTTTATCCTTGATAAGTCTCATTTCGGATAGAGTTAAAGCCAGTATTTTATCTTTTTCGATAGGTTCTGATCCCTTTTGAGAGATCCATTTTTCCAGTTTCTCAGAATTGCCTCTTAAAATCCGAATTGGCCTAGAGTCTTTTTTAATATTCTCCAAAATAAAATGTTCGAGTTCATTCAATGATCGACAATCGGGAATTTGATAAAGATCACGACTTTCAGCTACCCCAAGTCTAGCGCCTTCCCAAAGCTCACCTTTAATTCTGTCTGTAAAGAAAGTAACATCGGTTTTACCTGGGTTGGGCTCGACAAATAGAATGCTTTTGTGACCCTGTTTCTCAGGGGCAAGAACCAAAACACAATCGGGTTCTAAATTGCCAGTGAGATAAAAGAAGTCAGAGTTGGCTCGAAATTTATAGTGCTGATCATTTGATCTGACTTTTAAATGGCCGGTAGGAATTATCAAGAACTCTCCCGGAAACTTTTCTGATAAGGCCTTTCTTCTTAAAGCAAAATATTTTGCATTTTTAAGAGGAGTAATTCTCTTAAAGGGTTTTGGCTTCCAGCTTTTTAGCATGAAAGAGATTAGGTTTGGAGGAGGGACAGTGTCGTGACTGTTCTGTTTTTTATTTTTTGAAATATCAAATGTACTCATGGGAAGGAGCATAGCCTGAATTTAAACAGATGGCCAGAGAGAGGAAGAGGGGGATTGGACTGGGGGGTTAAAGCTAAACTACAGGTTTTAACCTGTGAGGCCTGATTTTAACCCTTGGATTGAAAGTTAATAACTTCATCCAACTTAATATTTTGCACAAAGTATATCCGGTGTCGATTTCCCACCACTTGACCCCAAAATTAGCCTGTCTTGAGTCCTGATGATGGTTGTTTTGAAATCCTTCGCCCATTACTAAATAGCCCACGGGAAGGTTATTGGTAGAGATGTCTGGGGTATTAAAATTACGGTAGCCTTTGGAGTGTCCGAAAGCATTCACTAGCCAGCCCTGAACGGGATGGCTATTCATTCCTAGCCAGCCCTGAACGGGATGGCTATTCATTCCTAGCCAGTAACAAGCTCCCAAAAGAGTAGCGTCAAATTTAATTGCAATAACTATCGCGATTCCCAAGTGCAACAGGTGAGGAATAAACCAAAGTCCAGATCTGTTTAGATAATGCACTGGGAAATCAAGATCTTTTACAATACGTGTGTAGTCCCGATTATTTTTTTCTAATTGCTGAGTTGTTATCTCATAGGATTTTAGTTGTACCCAAAGAATAGAGAGAATGGAGTGATATTTTGGGCTGTGAGGATCAAGAGGCTTATCGGCAAATAGGTGATGACGTCGGTGCATACAGATCCAAGTTTTGGGCTCGATACCGGTTAGCCAGTTGCCGGTTATGAGAATAAATTTTTTCAGTTTAGGAGCTAGAATAATCGATCGGTGGGTGAAGGCACGATGATAAAATACCGAAGTATAAAGTAGTGTTAAGTAAAAAGTTGTTACCCATACTGCGATACAGGTCAAAACATAAATAGATATAGACCTTCCAAATTTCACTAGTTGAACTTTAGATGTTGAGCTTTTTGTTTTATTGTAACTCTGAAAACTAAAGCTAGTCATTGTTTTTGGTTTAATAAATTAGATTGATGGGGAAATAGTATTAGAAAATGGAATTAACGAGCCCTAGGTTAATTTGAAGAAGGACTAAATTTTCTACAGCCATGAAACGGTCCAACTAACCGGTTTTCCATTTTTATAGGGCATCACTCCGTGAAACTGTTGCTCTAGATGAGTTAACAGAAGAGGAATGAAATATTTATCCCCTTCCCACATTGGGATTTTTAAGTTTAAAAACTTATCGATATCGATCCACTCTAGTGTTCCTTCGGGGTTTTTTGTGAATGGAACTCCTTCAAATTGGGTGATTAGAAAAATAAAACCAAACCAATCCTCCCCGTTTTTTCCAAATCCAGGCCAACTAATCGTTCCCCTTAGAGCCATCTTGCTACAAATAATTCCGGCCTCCTCATAAATTTCTCGTTTCATGCTTTCAATAATATCTTCTTGAGATTCGATCTTTCCACCAAGTCCGTTGTATTTTCCTAAGTGTTCATCTTCGGGACGACTATTGCGATGAATTAGCAAAACTTTCTTTTTATCCGGTGAGAGAATATAACCTAAAGTACCAAGAATGGGTTGGTAGGGCATAGTGATGTTCCTTTTTGGGCGATGTGTTAACAAATTCTTTAAAGAATGGAAACTAATATGAGATATCATCTTAAAACAGTTTTTTGGATTATTATTTTGTTTTTAGGTTGTCAGAAAGGATTAGCTGTTATGGGTTTATATGATTACACCGTAAAAAGTATTGATGGAAAAAATGCCCCTCTCGTTCAATTCAAAGGAAAAGTTGCTCTAGTAGTTAATACGGCATCTCAATGTGGTTATACGCCACAATATAAAGATCTTGAGGCTCTTTACCAAAAGTACAAAGATCAAGGACTCGTAGTTTTAGCGTTTCCAAGTAATGATTTTGGGGGCCAAGAGCCAGGAACTAATGCTGAAGTTAAAAAATTCTGTGAGATGAAATTTAAAACCACCTTTCCGCTTTTCTCCAAAAATCCAGTTAAAGGAACTGAGAAGCAAGAGGTTTACAAGTTCTTAACAGAGGGCTCTGATAAGAGCTTGCAGGGAGAGGTGGGCTGGAACTTTGAGAAGTTTGTGATTAATAAAGATGGAAAAGTGGTTGCAAGGTTTAAATCTGGAGTCACACCTCTAGGTTCTGAGCTGGAAACAAAAATTCAGGAAACTTTAAAATAGAAATAGACTGAATATTTCAGCAGTATTAAGCTGCCTTCTCGGCGAGAGGATCCGCTACATCTAGAGCCGTGCTGTAGATTGTTTCCGGATCAATGTCTATGCAATTGTAAGGATCAAAGTTTCCGCCTACATCCCAAGCAAGAGTGTGATTAATCACAGTGCACTTTTTGATAAATATTTTGATATCGGAAATTTGCTTAAAGACTCCTTGATTTAAGAGAGGACTCACATCATATAGCTTTATTTTTCCGTCACAAAAATAAACGTACACCTTAAAATCCTGAGTCGGTTTAACTTGAATTACTGTGTGTAGCATCCGATCTCCTAGCGTAAAGGATCTATCTTGGAAATCTTTCCATTTTTCATGGCGCTATTCCAATTTTTCAAAATTTCATCTCGGTGAATCTCGCACCAAGCAAGTACGAGTTTCAGTTGTTTTGCCGGAAGCTCGCCATCAATGACAACGGCATCTTTGATTCCAATTTGTGCCTTGAATTCAGCATACTCCGCATGAAAGTGTTCAGGAAAATGATCTTTCCAGTACATATAGATTTTGATTCCGAAAAATTCGCAAATGATTGGCACAGAAAACTTTCTCTGTAAATTTTAAGTTCAATGTCCGCTAAGGCGAAATTACATCTCATCGAACCTATTTAAGTATGGGTTCTACTTCTAACCTTTATACATTAAATTGAAAAAAATGAAATGGTGCGGGCAGCAGTTCTCGGTGAGTCATAGCGCATGGCTCCGCTTTTTACCGTGCGCTGTGGCTCACCGAGAATTGCTGGTTACTAGAGCTTCGGCGCTATAGAAAAAACTTCCCACAACTACAGGCATAAGCGCTGCAAATGGAAATGACTGGTAAACAGCCCCTACGATATAGTCTAAAGTGTCAGCAACGCTAAAAGGGAGATTTTGAGCCTTTCGGCTTTTGTAGTCCAAGTAGGCGGCGCTTGCCCCACTCACTGAGGAGCTCGAAATAACAAGTAGGCTGATGGCTGCAGAGCTATTGGCAGCGATTGCAAGGCTTCCTCCTACGAAAGTGAAAGATGCAGTTTCAGCGGGTAACGCCAAAAACCAGGTGCTTTTTACTGGCATTAAACAACTGCTTAGTTGGGTTCCATAGATGGTTAACAATTATTGTTTTCACTGAACTTTGATTGAACTACCCACTACGAAAGTTTAAGAACCAAAATGCGACCACAGAAGGACTTAATAACGTCGCAAAGGTTGTCCAGAGAAGGGCTTACGGGTATAGGCTCAGGGTGCTTGTGCTTAATTGTTTTTTGCTGTTACCCACCATCAAGTGAGGAGATTCGGAGATCTCCAAAATGGTGCGCCTGAGAGGATTCGAACCTCTGACCCGCAGATTCGTAGTCTGCTACTCTATCCAACTGAGCTACAGGCGCACATTGAGAGATCTAAAAATGGTTGCGACACCATAATGGTGAAAAGGAACTTTTGCCAGTAAATCTTGAAAATATAAAAAAAACATTAAAAATCAACTAATTACAGCATTCCGTTTCAGGGGCATCTGGCCCGCTTGGGGGTCCCATCTCTCGATAGAGGGTACAATATTGTTCCGCCATGTTTAATGGAAGAAAAGTTCCCTTTGTCTCTAACTCCTCTTTTGCATTTCTTGCCAAAGTTTTTAGTTCGGTAAAATCTGGTTGATCAACTAAAAATTGAGATAATCGTAAGGGCGATTGTTGCAGTAATTCATTTAGAGCTGCGTTTCCGTCGGAAAATATTGTGGGAACATTCCAGTAAAGGGACTCTAAAGGTAGTGTGCCCCAATCAAAGGGTTGAGAACTTAAATAGACACAGATTTTTGTGTTTTGAAGAATCTTCATCCATAAAGCGGGAGACACATTGGTTGAGTCTTTTAATCGGATGATCTTCTGGGGAATATTAGCGTAGACTTGTGAAAAAACTTTTCTGAGTTTTTTTATATCCTTGCCCCCTTTTTTATCTGCAATCAAAAACAGGATATTTCCCTGACCGCTATGCTTCAAAGGCTCCACAAACTGGACATACCTTCGTGTTCCTGGTCTAAAGATATGAATCTGTTCTTGAGCAATCTGATAATGCTTCTCTAAAAGCTTACTATCTTGAACTGAAGGCACGACATATTCTTGATTTTGTCTTCTCGAAATAAAAAAGGGAAGCCCCCCTCGAGAAGGTAAAAGCGTAGTAATGGTTGGGATTTTTAGCGATGGATTTAAGTTGTCGACAGATCTAAAGCGATGAAATCGGCTGATATTTGAATTTTTAGCGAAAGCTTTTTCCCATAACCAATAGAGAATAGAACCGGAAACTTTTCGTTTAGTATCATATCTTTTTAATTGACCACTAAAAACTTGGGCTGGATGAGCTAATAGAACGGTTCGTTTTTTCTCAATCCATTCGCTTGAAGCTTTACCCTCTCCATAGCCCGACACCAACTGATCAATCACCTCTTGAGCGAGTAAGCTACGAGGCCCAAATTGATGGGCAGTTCTGCCATCAATGCATAGTCTTGGGGTGTGCAAATTTTCCATGGGCGTATATAACCACCTCGCGTTATGAATTTCAAACACTTCGTCAGGTTTTGTTGGTTTTTGAGAAGCGTCAAGTTCTTCTGGAATATCGTTTGCTTGTACAGAGTTAATGATTTTTCGCTCCTATTCAAAGACAAATTTATTAATCATAGTACTACTCGCCTTTTTTCTATTTAAAAGGCTCTATGGCCGTTTTTGGAATCCTAATCTCGTGGTTACTTTTTTTGATGTTGGCCAGGGGGATTCGGCCTTGGTTCAGTTTCCTTATGGTTCAACTCTACTCATTGATGGAGGGGGAGGATGGAAATCATGGGATATGGGAACTAGAGTCTTAATTCCTGAACTCAGTCGACTGGGAATTTTGCGACTTGACCATGTAGTATTAAGCCATCCTGATAATGATCACGCTCTAGGTTTGGGAGCTGTCTTGAAGTGGTTAAAGGTGGGGGAGCTATGGCTTCACAAAAATCTCTCTTATTCTCCTAAAAAAAGGATTTTGGCTGAAATAGAGCAGTTGAGTGACTCTCGGGGGGTAAAAAAAAATCTAGTTGGAGGCGTGATAAGAAGAACGATTTCCAAAGTTGATATGGATCTTATACCCCTAGGAAATCAAAAATCATCTCGAAATGATCAAGCTCTGATTGTAGTTCTTAGATTTGGAAAATGTCAGATGCTTTTTACTGGAGATATTGAAAAAGAAAGTGAGAGAGAATTAATTGAGAGATTTCGAGAAAAGTTCCATTTATTGAAAGTTCCTCATCATGGAAGTTTGACATCGTCCGGCTGGAAATTTTTAAGTTCTATCTCTCCTAATTGGGCAGTTATTAGTGTGGGGTTTAAAAATACTTACGGGCATCCTAGGAAAGAGGTTTTGAATAGATATAAAAGTTTAGGAGTTCAACTTTTCAGAACCGACTTTCACGGAGCGCTACGATTTACTTTTACACCCTCAGGAGAGATGAGATGCGAAAGCTTTCTTGGCGATTGTGGGATTGGAAAGTGTGACTAGAACGCATCTCAAAACCCTCCGCCCCTGCAAGTGGCTGCATTTTTCCTGGACATCGTCTTCGTCGTTCGACTCCTCAACGTGCCTATTGGCACGCTTGCGGGGTCTCACTCCTGCATCCTCAACCAGAAAAAATTCGCACACTTTCGTGACGCGGATAGGTTTTGAGATGCACTCTAGCTTTATTGAAGCTTTACAGTTTCGAATTCTACTAGCGCCCCATCTTCAGTTCGATATTGAAATTGGATAGGGTGGCAACAAACTTCACAATCTTCGACAAAGGTTTGAGATTCTACCGATAAATCTAAAAGAATAGAGATGTTTTGCCAGCAATAGGGGCAAATAAGCGGCTGTTCAATTTGTTCGTAATTTTCCATTTCACGCAATGACCTAAAGTCCCATCTGTTTTTTCTTGAGAAGTACAATCCTATCTCGAAGCTCGGCGGCCTTTTCAAACTCAAGATCCCTCGCAGCTTTTTTCATTAGCTTTTCTAACTTCTCAAGCTCTTTCGGAATCGATTTCTCATCCATCGCAATCGTTCCGCGATTTTCGGGTAGCTTAATTTCGAAGTAGTCACTATTTTCAGTTTGATAGAGCGAGTTTTGAATATTCTTTTTAACCGATTGAGGGGTAATTCCATGCTCCTTGTTGTATTCGAGCTGGATCTTTTTTCTTCGCTCGGTCTCTTTAAGAGCAAAGTCTATAGATTTGGTAACGACATCAGCATACATTAGAACGGTTCCATCTACATTTCTTGCAGCCCTACCAATGGTCTGAATAAGAGATGTCTGGCTTCGTAAGAAACCCTCTTTGTCTGCATCTAAAATAGCAACCAAGGAGCATTCGGGTATATCTAAGCCCTCTCGTAGCAAGTTAATGCCTACTAGAACATCGAAAGTTCCCATTCTAAGTTGTCGAATGATTTCTACTCGTTCAATCGTATCAATATCAGAGTGTAGGTATTGAATCTTGAGCCCTAGTTTTTGATAGTATTCGGTTAAGTCTTCAGCCATGCGTTTTGTTAACGTAGTTACTAAAACTCGCTGGTTCTTCTCAGCTCGTTTTCGAATCTCTCCATAGAGATCATCTATAGCTCCACGGGCAGGACGCATGATAATTTCTGGATCGGTAAGACCTGTCGGACGAATAATCTGTTCAACTACCACTCCTCTAGATTTTTCCATCTCATATTTGCCTGGAGTCGCTGATACATAAACAGCTTGGCTAATAAGCGATTCAAATTCAGAGAAGTTCAAAGGGCGATTATCCAAAGCTGACGGCAGGCGAAAACCGTGCTCGACAAGGGTCATTTTTCTTGCTCGGTCACCTCGGTACATTCCTCCTACTTGAGGAATGGTGACATGGCTCTCATCTACAAATAAAAGAAAGTCTTCGGAAAAATATTCGAGAAGGGTAGGAGGGGGATCTCCTGCTTTTCTACCCGTCAGATGTCGACTGTAGTTTTCAACACCATTGCAGTAACCCATTTCCTCTAACATCTCGATGTCATAATAGGTTCGGCTTTCAAGTCTTTGAGCCTCGACTATCTTGTTGAGCGTCTTAAGATCTACAAGCCTTTGCCTCAGCTCTTCTTGAATCGATTTGATAGATTTTTTAAGCTGATCCTGAGGAGTCACATAATGGCTGCCCGGAAAAATCATTAGCTCAGCTACATCCTCTATCGTGTTTCCTGTAATCGGATCGACTTTTGAAATTTTCTCAATTTCATCTCCCCAGAACTGAATTCGATAAGCACAGGCCTCTTCAAATGCGGGAAAAACTTCAATCACATCTCCCCGAACTCGGAAAGTTCCTCGATGAAAATCATAGTCATTTCTTTGGTACTGGATCTCTACCAAATGCATGAGAAATTCATCGCGTCGGTATTCAGCTCCAGTTTTTAGATCAATAACCATTTCACGGTAACACTCTGGAGAGCCTAAACCATAGATACAGGAAACACTGGCTATGATTAGAACATCTCTTCGTGAGAGCAAACTTCGAGTTGCTGAGTGGCGTAGCTGATCAATTTGATCATTGATAGCCGAGTCTTTTTCAATATAGGTATCTGAAGAGGGAATATAGGCTTCAGGTTGATAATAATCGTAATAGCTAACGAAATACTCTACGGCATTCTCAGGAAAAAGCTCCTTGAACTCTGAATAGAGCTGCGCAGCTAGGGTTTTATTGGGAGCTAGAACTAGAGCGGGTCTTTGCAGACGGGCAATCACATTGGCCATGGTGAAGGTCTTTCCACTTCCGGTGACCCCTAAGAGGACATTATCCCGTTTCTTGGCCTGAATAGCTTTAACCAGCTCCTCGATGGCTTTAGGCTGGTCGCCCCTAGGCTCAAACTGACTTTTCAGTTTAAATTCCTTCATAAATTGGAGTATACCCAAAGCCATGGATCTTAACAGCATATCCTTGGCCCCTATTAGAGCTAAAACCGTAGCTATTTTGGGTTATGGAAATCAAGGACGGGCTCAAGCTTTAAATCTTAGAGATTCCAGAGTGTCCGTAGTGGTAGGGGCTAGGGCCGGAGCTGGATATCGTTTAGCTGAAAAAGATGGATTTCAGCCCATGGCTTTTGAAACAGCGATATCTAAGGCAGATGTTGTTATGTATCTTTTTCCCGATCAAGTTATTCCCGAAATCTATAGAGAGACTAGGCAATTTTTAAAAAACTCTCACTGGGTAGGATTTGCCCATGGATTTTGTTACCACTATGGTTGGATTGAGAAAATAGAGCATTGTCAGTATTTTCTTGTAGGATCTAAAGGAGCTGGGGCTGTTTTAAGAGATGCTTTTGAAAGAGGAAGTGGCCTTCCGGGAGTTTATGCACTTGAAAATGAAAATGCAGAATTAGAAATTCTAGTCCAAAGTTATGCTAAAGCCATTGGGCTAACTAGCCATGTTTTACTAAAGACGACATTTCAAGAGGAAACGGAATGTGATCTATTTGGTGAACAAACAGTCCTCTGTGGAGGACTCATGGAATTAATGGAAGCTGCATTTAATACCTTAGTTGATGAAGGCTTTAATCCTGAAATGGCTTTCTTAGAGTGTTGTTATGAAGCCAAAACGATTATTGAACTGTGGATGAAATACGGTCCTTATGGGCTCACTCAGAAAATTAGTCCTACCGCTTTTTTTGGCGGCTTAACTCGTGGACAAAGAATTATTGATGAAAAAGCTAAAGCAGAAATAAAAAGAATATTTCAGGAAATTCGAAGCGGGGCTTTTGCTGAAGAGTGGAAAAAAGAAGTTGAGAAAGGCGAGCCGCAACTCCAAGCTAGAAGAGAACGAATTAAGACAGCTCTTCTTGAAAAGACCTACCAAGGACTTGTGCGCCAAGGGCTGAATTGATTTTTTGCAAGAAATAATTTTCAAGATAAAAAAAGAAGCGAGCTCTCTAGGAAAACTCGCTTCCGGTGTTTTATTTCATGAGAAACCGAAATTTCTAAGCGGATTCCCTAGAAGAATCCACCTAGACGGACTTTATTTCTTTTTTGGTTCTTTAACGATAGAACCCACACCTTATTTTTTAGGGACTATGTAGTGAAACGAGAGAGATTTGAAAAGGAGTTAATGACCTTCTACTAACGTTCCACTCTGTCCCATAGATTAAATGTAGCAAATAAATATAAAGGAAAGATGTGGGTTTATAAAAAAAAAATAAACTAGAATAGTTTCAGTTATATAGCTTAGATTATTTCTTTTTCCCTGGCGTTGACTGCCTCAATGCAGCTAAAGCAGCGAAAGCATCACTCTTAAAAGAGGGTCTTGGGGGACGTTGAGGCTGTTCATGCCTTTCATTTCTGTGCCCCCTGTGATGAAAGTTTTTTTTGCCTTCAAATTCTCTCTTCATTTCAGGACGGGCAACGGGTATCTGGCGTGGAGCTGCTACCGGTTTCATCGTAAGAGAGATCTGTTTCTTTTCTAAATTAACTTCAAGAACTCTGACCGTAACTCGATCTCCAGGGCTTACCACTTTTTGAGGATCGTCTACAAAACGGTTTGCTAACTGAGAAATATGAACAAGCCCATCCTGATGCACACCGATATCTACAAAAGCGCCAAAGTT
>SXGT01542717.1_pt1 | contig 28377 bp, 15 predicted proteins | sample 3176221 | NCBI WGS metagenome assembly SXGT01 (sample SAMN11356862, study PRJNA531348) | freshwater metagenome | isolation source: freshwater sample F1-120 | place: China: Fuxian Lake, Yuxi | collected 2017-12-25 | reverse complement strand
GCCGCCGAGGCGCAGGCCGCCGCGCCGGAGGCCGCGCCCGCCCAGGCCGAGGGCCAGCGCCGCTTCTCGTCGCCGGTCGCCCGCAACATCGCCCGCCAGAACAACCTGGAGCTGACCGACGTCCCTGGCTCCGGCCCCCACGGGCGGATCATCAAGCGCGACGTCGAGGCCGCCCTCCAGGCGCTCGCCGTCGCCCCCGCGGCCCCTGCCGCCCAGGCGGCGGCGCCCGTTGCTCAAGCGGCTGCGCCCGTCGCTCAAGCGGCTGCGCCCGTCGCTCAAGCCGCCGCTCAAGCCGCTGCGCCCGCCGCTCAAGCCGCCGCCGCAAGCGGCCAGGTCACCCCGCTGACCCCCATGCGCAAGACGATCGCCGGTCGGATGCTGACCTCCTGGACGAGCGCCCCGCACTTCGCGCTGTCCACCGAGATCGACATGGGCCCTGCCATGGCCCTGCGCGCCACCCTCAACGCGGGGCTGGCCGCCGCCGAGTCCGACGTCAAGCTCTCCGTCAACGACATGGTCATCAAGGCCTGCGCCCTGGCGCTTCGTCAGGTGCCCGAGATGAACGTCGCCTGGGGCGGCGATCACATCGTCCAGCACGACTCGGTCCACATCGGCGTCGCCGTCGCCATCGAGGGCGGGCTGATCACCCCCGTCGTGCGCGACGCCGACTCCCGCAGCCTCGGCGCCATCTCCGCGGCCGTGCGCGACATGGCCGCCCGCGCCCAGATCAAGAAGCTCAAGCCCGAGGAGTACTCCGGCTCGACCTTCTCCGTCTCCAACCTCGGCATGTACGGCGTCACCCACTTCCAGGCCATCCTCAACCCCCCCGAGGCCGGCATCCTCGCCGTCGGCGCCGTCGTCAAGAAGCCCGTCGTCCAGGGCGACGCCGTCGTCCCCGGGCAGCGCATGGAGGTCACCCTCTCCTGCGATCACCGCTCCAGCGACGGCGCCGTCGGCGCCCGCTTCCTCCAGGCCCTCAAGCGCGCCCTGGAGAACCCCGCCACCCTCGTCGTCTGACCCTCGACGCCGCGGCGCCCCCCTTCCACGCCCGGAGCCCGCCATGGAAGCCCTGATCGTCGTCCACGTCGGTGAGATCGCCTACGAGGACGCCTGGGCGCTCCAGCGCAAGCTCCACCAGGCCCGCTGCGACGACCTCATCGGCGACCACCTGCTGCTGCTCTCGCACCCCCACACCCTGACCGCCGGCACGCGCGGCGGCAAGCCCGACCGCTGGGAGAACCTCCAGGCCAACCGAGGCGACCTGCTCGCCCGCGGCGTCGCCCTGATCGACTCCGATCGCGGCGGCGACCTCACCTGGCATGGCCCCGGTCAGCTTGTCGCCTACCCCATCGTCCACCTGGGCGCTTATGGAAGTGACGTCGGGCACTACGTCTGGATGCTGGAGGCGATGATGATCCGCGCCCTGAGCGCGCTGGGCATCGAGGCGGCCCGCAGCCCCGGCTACCCGGGCGTCTGGATCGGATCGGAGAAGATCGCCGCCATCGGCGCGCGCATCCAGCGGTGGGTGACGATGCACGGCGTCGCGCTCAACCTGCGGGGGCCGCTGGAGGGCTTCGGCTGGATCCTGCCCTGCGGCCTTGAGGGCCGCGGCGTCACCAGCGTCGAGCGCCAGCTCCCCAGCCCACCCCCGAGCGACGCCGACATCCTCGCGCTGGTCACCGACGCCGCGGGCGCCGTCTTTGACCGCGCCGTCGAGATCCGCCAGGAGCCCCAGCCGATCCCGTGAGGGCGGCCGCCGCCGCATGAAAACATCAACAACGGCGAGGTCTTGCGGCCGATTGGAGGGGCGTCGAGGCCCTCAGAGCCCCAGATCGCAGGACGAGAACTCCGCCTCGCACTGCCCCTCCTGAATGGGAGCCTCCATGCATTCCCAGAAAATCTCGTATTCAGGCCGGCAAGTCTCATAGAGGCAGGTCCCGATCTCGTCCTCGCAGGAGGTCAGGCACGCGATCACGGGCGAGAGCTGGGGGCGGCACAGGCGCCCGCCGCAGGCGTTGAGCCCTTGAAAGACGCACTGGGCGCAGCCCTCGCCGCTGTTGATGGCGCAGGTCAGGAAGCAGTAGGGGTCGGCGCCGTCGCAGGCCTGGTTGCACTCGGAGAAGCCGCCGCAGGCGCCGCCCTCCTGCCCTTCGGCCTTGAAGGGCTCGATCAGGGCGATGATCTGGACGCACATCTCGTCCAGGGTGCCTTCGCCGAAGTGGACGTCGCGCGGCTCGATCTGCTCGCCGTTGATGACGGGCTGGTTGGCGGCCGAGTTGTCGTAGGTGCAGGTGAAGCGCAGCTCATCGCCCGGCGCAAGCTCGATGAACTCGTCGTCCTTGAGGTCGTAGAACTGCTGCCAGTTGAAGTCCCAGTCGTCGACCTGAACGATGCAGGTCTCCTGCCCGTCGCGCACCCTCCAGAGGTCGATGGAGGTGCCCAGGACGTGCATGTGGGGCATGACCGAGACGATCTGGCGGGTGGAGGACGTGCGGTTGACGAAGGAGAGCTCCTGGACGGAGGCGGGGTCGCCGGCCTCGATGTTGAGCTGTCCGGCGAGGATGGGCATCGTGACCTGAAATCGCGGCGGGTCCGATGAGAACGACATCTGGAGCGCGGTCTGGTCTGGCGCCGCGTCGGCCGAGATCGTGTTGTAGTGCATCTGCGCCACGATCTTCGACCCCCGCGGGATGACGAAGGCCGAGTCGTCGGGGAAGCGCTGCGGGACGGCGCCGGGGACCCAGACGCCCATGGGCTGGCCGCCGTGGCCGGAGCTCCCGAAGCAGGTGTAGCCGGGCTCAGGGGAGGCGGCGTCTTCGGCCATCATGGCTGCGGCGTTGCTCTGAGGGATGAGGTAGAGCACGACGTGGTGGACGAGCGGGACGACGTCCGGCACGACCTGGTAGGCCTGCAGGTACTTCTCCTCGGTGAACTCGGCGTCCATCACGAGGCAGTGGTAATCGTCGGGGCGGGATTCCTTGGCCGTGTAGGGGGCGCTGGAGCGGGTCGTCAGCGAGACGTCGTCCAGCCTCAGGCTCGGCGCCTCGATGGCGACGGCGTCGGCGGGATCACCCGGCGCCATGCCCGCCTCCACCCAGGCGATTACGGCCGCCTTGTCCGCCTCGGGCATCAGGCGCTCGCCCTTGAAGCTGCGGCAATCCGGGTTGGCTCGCCAGGGCGGCATCGTCCCGTCCTTGATGGCCTGGGCGACCGCCGGCCCCATGGCCTTGACCTCCTCGAAGGTCGACAGCGCGAAGGGGGCCGCGCCGCCCTTGAAGTGGCAAGCCCCGCATTGGAGCGTCAACACGGGCTGGATGTCCCGGTAGAAGGTCAGCGCGCCCTCCTCCTCCTCCGGCTCAGGGGTGGCCTCCGGCTCGCCGGGGTCGTTGTTCTCCGCCTCGCCGGGGCCTTCTTCCCTGGCTTCGTCGCCCCCGCAAGCCTGAAGCGACAGGCTGATCCCGACACTCACGAGCGCCCCGATGACCCATTGACCTCGACAGCTCATCATCGACCTCCAGTGGCTCCAGCTCCAGGCCAACTCACATGGCCCTGCTTCATGGCAACTCAACGCCTCTCACCCGATCCGCGGCCGGGATCTTTGGCGACACGCCACCGCGGCGAGCGCCAGGGCGATCAGGGGCGCGACCTCACCCAGGTGGGGTGGCGCCGTGCCGCCCGAGATCGAGCAGCCGCCGCCCGCCTTGCCCGGCCTCGCCGCGGGCTGCTGCGGTCCTGCATCATCGCCCGAAGTGTCTTCTGGCTCAACACCTGGGGGGCCTTCCCCGAAGGGATCGTCGGGGTTGATCAGGTTGGCCTCCGCGCCAAAGTGGATCCAGTCCTGGCGACACTCCAGACGCGCCGCCTCCGTCGTCGGGCAGGTCGCCCCAGGCCCCTCGATCTGTTCGAGCGCGAAGAGAGGCGAGGTGGTCAGGGCGCCCGCATCCTCGTTGATCTCAATCAGGGATCTGTCTTCGCAGGCCCAGACGAGGCCGTCGCGCTCGCCGAGGCAGGTCAAGAGCCTGCCGTCGAGCGCGCCGAGGTCGCAGGCGGGTGGCCGGGAGGGGTCCGCGACGAGCCGACCATCCGCGACCGCCACGAGGCCGCCGCAGATCGGCGCCGGGCCGTGGAGGGAGAGCGCCGCGCCGAGGACCACCTCGAAGGACGCGCCCCCGTCCGTGGAGCGCCACCACTGGAGGCCCCCTCCGGTCGTGGCGACCAGCTCGATCTGCGCGCCGCCATCGCGCGTATCGACGCGGCGCAGCGAGAGGCGCTGGAGGCCCTCCCTCGTCGGGAAGATCGCGGCGACCTCCTCAAGGTCGGAGGGCTCAAGGGGCAAGGTTGAGCCCACCGGGAGCCGCAAGATCGCCGGAGCGGGCCTCGCCCCGGCGGCCAGGACGTGATCGCCGACGCTGGCGAGGCTGTCGACCCGAAGCGCGCTCCGATGAGCCAGGGCCAGGGGGGCTTCGGGGCGCCAGACGAAGATCGTCGAGCCGCCCTCTTCGGCGCGCGCAGCGCCCCAGACCTCGCCGCGGGCAGGCTCCAGGGCGGTGACCCCGGCGACGTCGACGCCGATGGGATCTTCGACGGGCGAGAAGTCGCAGCCGCCGTCGAGGCTCTCGACGAAGGCGCCCTGCCCTGCGACCAGGATCGCCGTGTCGCCGCCCGAGGCGCCCAGCGCGGCCACCAGGGGCGTCTCCAGGCCGCCCCACTGGCTCGGGCAGCCGTAGCGGAAGCGGCCTTGACCCTCGTCGATCGCCAGCCCGATGCTGGTCTGGACGATCAAGGGCTCGCCGCCGACCAGCAGCCGCAGCGCCGAGGGCGCCGGGCCATGTCCCCACGCGAGCGCCGCGATCGTCACCGACGTGATCGTCAAGGCCGACAGCGTCAAGGCCGACAGCGTCACCGCCGACAGCCTCGACGCCGACAGCCTCGACGCCGACAGCGTCACCGCCGACACAGTCACCGACGCGATCGTCACTGACGCGATCGGCGGCGCCGACAGCGCAGCAAGCCCCGATGACGCTCTCTTGCTCGACTCCAGAACCACCGACGCGATCGGCAGCGCCGACTGCGGCAGCGGCGCGGGAGGCGAAGGCGCGGCGGGATCTTCTTCTATCCTTGGGATCTTCCTCTCCACGCGCCCAGGCTCCTTGAGCGGCTCAGGTTCAGCGGAAGGTTAGAGCATAGTGGACAAAGCCGACGACTTCACGCACCCGATAATAAGGCTCCTTGAGGGGGGTGGCCTGGAGGCGCGCGGGGACGGTCGTGCAGGTCAGGTCGAGGCGGTGGCAGGCCAGCCGGATGCGAGACAAGTGGTGGTCATTGCTGACGATCAACATCGCCCCGAGCTTGGATGAGCGGTCGATGGCGGCCATGTTTCGGACGCTCGCGGCGGTGTTGTGGCCCTTCTCGTCGATCAGGATGGCGCTGGCAGGGACGCCGGCCTGGACCGCGACCCGCTTCATGACCTGCGGCTCCGAGATCGCGCCCTCGGAGAAGCCTCCCGTCATCAAGATCCGCTTCACCCTGCCCGTCTTGTAGAGGCGAACGCCCGTCATGACGCGATCGTACAGGATGCGAGAGGGGCGCCCCGAGCGGTAGGCCCGCGCGCCAAAGACGACGGCGGTGTCGGCCTTGCGGCCGTAGTCGGTCGCGCCGACCGCCGAGACGTGGTGCAGCAACAGCCCGGCCATCATGGCCAGCGCAAGCGACCACGACAGCGCCCGCGCCACCAGGGACGGGCTGGGCGAGGCCGCCTCGTCGCTCGCCCCGGATGAGCGGGTCTGCTCAAGGGCCACGAGGGCGGGCAGCGCGATGACCACGGCCAGGACGATGGAGGTGGGCACCCAGGCCACGCCGTCGAGCGAGAGCCGCGGCGAGCGCCACGCCGCGATCCAGACCGAGGCGGCGTCGACGACAGACCAGATCACCGCCGGAGAAACGACCAGCGCGAGCCGCCGCGCCATTGCCGCCGAGCGCGCCCTCCAGAGGCCCAGGAGCCCGAGGCCCGTCACCAGCGCCAGCGCAAAGCGCGCGATCGCGGCGACGCCGCTGCTGCCGGACCAGAAGATGAACAGGAGGGACTCGGAGGGATCAACGCACCACAGCAGGGCGTTGAGCGTGAGCACGGCGCCGAGCATGGCGCCCATGATGCGCAGAGAGGTGAGCTGCGCCCAGACCGCCGAAGCGATCCAGGAGAGGGCGCGGTGGATGTTGTTTCTCAAAGGAGGAAGCTCCCTGCCCCTCGGCGATGCCCCCAGAGATCATCACGATGCAGGTCAGGATGTCAAAGGCGAGACACTCCCCCTCCTGTCCTCCCCCTGTCCCCCGCACTCCACCCCCTGTCCCCCTCCTCGTTTCACAAGGAGGGGGAACGCTCGCGGTTCGGGCACGGCGAATCGGCGGGTCGACTTCGTTGACGGTCACGTCGAGATCGGCGAACTCCACCCCCTGTCCCCCTCCTCGCTCCGCAAGGAGGGGGGACGCCCGTATTACGGGCAAGGTGGTTCGGGGACGCTCGTATGACGGACTCGGGTGGATCGGGTCCCGCCCCGGCGACCTCACCACCCGCCCCAGACGGCCAGCGATCCCGACGATGGCTCCTGTGGCCCGCCCACCCCCGACCCACTGTGCCCACCCAACGAGCCCACCCCCGAACCACCCATCCCGTAATACGAGCGTTCCCCCTCCTTGCGGAGCGAGGAGGGGGACAGGGGGTGGAGTGAGGGGGACAGGGGGTGGAGTGCGCGGGACAGGGGGTGGAGTGCCGATCCCGACGTGACCGTCATCTCTGTCTCAGTGGGCGCGATCGAGGTTGCGGGCGACGAGCTCTTCGAGATCGAGGCTCAACATCGTCGAGAGCCTCGGGCTGGCCGTGTGGCGGATCTCGAAGGCCAGGGCCTCGGCCTCCTCGTGCCAGGGCTCGGCCTCGTGAGGGCAGAGGGCGCCGCCATGGGACAGCCCGGCGGAGCCGCAGACAGGGCACTCGGCGCGATCATGGCGAGCGGGGGCGAGCATTACAAAGGGCTGAGCCTGCGCGATCATCATGGTCTTTCTCCTGTTGCCGTCCAACAACCACTGGACATATATAGCCCATCGCACAGCACTGCACAAGCATCCATCTGAACATTTGAACTTTTCTGCAACGCGGCGGCACGGCAGAGCTCAATCCGCCTGAGCGGGGTTCAGGACCGCGTCAACCGGAAATCATGAATGCTCAACGATCAAGGGCAGTTGGCGGACAGGCACTCCCCGAAGGTCGTCTCGACGCACACGGCGATGGTGTCCTGCCCCGAGACTGGGGCGCTCAACAGCAGCCTGCCGAGACACTGGACGGTGGCGGGGGAGGTGGGGCGCTGGAAGCTCAAGGTGTTGGTGCAGGACTGGTCCGGGGCGAGTATCTGGTCGCAGGCGGGATCGAGGGTGCCCAGCGCCGGGGAGGCGCTCACGACGATCAAGCCCGGGCCCTCACCTTCGTTGGTGATCGTGAAGGGCGCCGAGGCGCAGCGGGCGCCAGAGGGGCAGTTGGAGATGACGACGCGGCGCTCGCCGTCGACGAGGGTGAGCCCAGCGCCGAAGGAGTAGCTGGCCTGGCCGGCGTCCTGATCGGCGTCCTGATCGGCGTCCTCGTCCCGACCGGCGTCCTCGGGCTCGGGTTCTGGCTCCGGTTCTTCCTGGGCGCCGCCAGCGCCGCCCCCGGCGCCGGGGCAGAGCATGCCGGCGTCCTCGGGGCAGGCATTGCCGGCGAAGAGGCGAGGCTGCGGATCGGAATCGGAGCAGGCCCAGAGAGCCAGGAGGGTCAGGGCCAGGGGAGCGGGATGTCGTCGCATGATCGTCGCCTCTGATCGGGATCAGGCCCGAGCCGGGTGAGGTCTGAGCGCGGGCCCAGGGGCCTTGGACCGTCATGAGAACCATATTGTTGTGACGGGCTTCTTCGTGAAGGATGGCGTGGGTGGATGGGATACAACCAGGAGCAAGCCCGACGCCCACAAGCCTCAGTCTGGATCTTCGCCGACGAGCGGTCAACGCCTACCAGCGTGGTCAGGGGTCCCAAAAGGAGATCGCCGAGCACTTCGAGATCCATCCTCAGACGCTCTACAAGTGGCTCCGAGAGCTCAAGGGTCACCTCACCCCAAAGCCGCACGCTGGCGGCAGAAGCAATCAGAAGCTCTTCGACCCCCCCCATATCGAGACCCTCAAAGCCTGTCTCGAACAGGAGCCCGAGTTGACCAACCCTGACCTGGCCCAGCGTCTGATGGACGACTTCCACCTTGGCACCCTGTCTCGTTTTCAGGGTCCTATAGATCGAGAGCCTCGAGGCTGACAAAGCCACTCTCAACGAATCTGGAGGCCGCAACATTTCAGTCTCATGGACGCCGTGCCGATGGGAGTTCAAGAAAGGGGCAAGGTATGGGAGACCAACATGCACACGTCGGCTGTATCGAAGACAAGCGCCGTCATCCTGTTGAGCGCGATGCTCTGGTCTTGTGTTCTTCCAGAGGAAGAGAACTCCTCAGAGCCCAACGAAGTACAAGACACTGGCGACACGCAGGTTGAAGACACCCTATTGACTCCTGAACCTGCCTCAGCGCCCTTTATCTCCGTAGGAGGGGCTGTTGTACCTCACGACATCGACGCGTCTCAAGACGCCACCTCCCTGGAAGATATCCCCCAGAGCGATGAACCACCGTCTGAGGAGCCCTCGCGCTGCGATGGTGTATGTGATGGACCAGAGGACGTCTGTGTGCACGAGGATTGCGTCGGGTGCACCACCGACGAAGACTGCCCTGAGCGGCAGGGATGCCGGACGGGATTATGGACAGCGGTCTGCATGCGCTGCGGGGGCACAAGGCGTCTCTATCGGGACTGCGATAACGACGGCGCCTACAACATAGAACCCATTGAGATGTGTTTCATCCCAGAGTTCGTGGATCACGAAGGGTGTGCGATCAGCACAAGGCCCACTCCGCCAGACAGCAACGACGCGGATCCATGTTGTCCCAACCCTTCTGGGTTGGATGGATGCCACAACAGCCCCTCCGAGTGCCCCGATAGCCCCTGCGGAGTGCGCACCAGCGACGACAACTGCGGCGAGTGTGGCAATGTCTGTCCGGAAGGGACAGCCTGCGGCTCCTACTACCCCAATGGCTGCTCGCCAGACTGCTGGTGGCGGTTCTGGGGCTGCCTGCCCATCTGTGGGGATGGCCTTTGTCTCTCCGGAGACCCCCCAGTTGACTACGAAGAGTATTGGCACTGCCCTGAGGACTGCGAATGAGTTGTCTGGGTCCCCTGAGCTGCCTGCCGAGACAAAGAAGCGAGATTGGCACAGGGCCTAGCTCGCCTCTTTAGAATTCTGGAGCGACAAGGTCGGGCAGGTAAGGGGCCTTACGCCCCCCTTCCCCCTGAGAACCGGACGTGCGAGTTTCCCCGCATCTGGCTCAAGCCTTATTACTGCATCATACCGGCACCCCAAGATCACGCATTAATCTCTCAAATCCGGTTTCAGCGTGATAAGGTGGCGCTCTAGAAGCGGTGGACCGTCAGGCCGTTCTGGGGGGGGGAGGTCTGGCGCTGGTAGCGGTAGGTCAGGGTGAGGGGCTGGCCGGCGGCGATGATCTGCTGGTTGTAGAAGCCGAAGGAGCCCGTGTAGGGGGCGTCACCGCCGGCGACGCGCAGGACCTGCCAGGTGTTGCCCATGCGGCGGGCGAGCATCAGGAGGTGGGAGGTGGCGTCCTGGTAGGCGATGCGGACGTTGCCCTGCCCGTCGATGAGCAAGGAGGCGGCGTCGCCGACGAGGTGGACGGAGACGCCGGCGTCAAGGACGCGCACGCCGTCGTCGACCAGCTCGCTGACGCCCCGCTCCAGGTCGATGTAGCGCAGGTCGTCGGTGACGGCGTCGACGTAGGCGATGTGGACCCTGTCCGAGCCGTCGATGGCGATGTCGCAGAAGGTCCCCGCGTCGGTGGTGTCATTGCCCTGGCCGTCGCGGCCGTCGAGGACCACGGGGGGGCGCCAGACGCCGCCCTGCTGGCGGGTGAACATCAGGTCCGCGCCGCTGCGGTTGTAGTAGACCACGGCGGGATCGCCGTTGGAGAAGCGCGCCACGCGGGCGAAGAGCCCCGTCCCCTCGGGCAGCGAGACGATCGTGGGTTGTTCGAGGATGTCGACGCAGCCGCCCTCGAAGCAGGCTTGCTCGGCGTTGCAGGCGTCGTCGCAGCGCGAGCCAGCCAGGGTGCGCTCGCAGGTGTTGGTGTCTGCGCGGCACTTCTGGCCCGTCGGGCAGCCGCCCCCGCAGGCGAAGGCGATCTCCTGGGTGTCAAGATCGGAGATCGCCCAGCCCTGGTCAGCGGGCCTCGCGCTGGCGGCCTGCGCCCAGCGCAGGGCGCTCAGGGCCACCGGGCGAGCGGGGTCATCGACGGGCACGGCGCGGGCCATGTAGGCCAGCGCAGGGAAGCCGTCCGGCCCGATGGAGAGCGCGCTCCAGAGCCCCGTGTCGCCCACGGCGTCGATCGTGAAGACGCTCCAGCTCCAGCCCTGCCCGGCGGCCTCGCCGAAGGCGTACTTGAGGTCCTTGTTCGTCTCGTCGCGGTAGGTGACGTGGAGGTTGCCCTCAGGGTCGGCCGCGATGGAGGTGTAGAGGCCCACGTTGTCGCCGCGGGCGCCGACGCCGCCGCGCGGCCCGTCGAGCTTGCCGGTCACCGGCGCGCCCTCCGGCACCCCGTCGACGAACTCCCAGGTGAAGGCGTCGCCCTGGCCGAGCACCCCGACCATCAGATCGCCGTAGGTCTCGTTGTAGGCGCTCACGACGACCCGCTCGCCGACGACCGTCGCGTCCTGGAAGCGCCCGATGTCGCCCTCGGGCAGCGGATCGAGCTCGACGCAGCTGCACTCGGCGCCGGTGACCTCGCAGGTCTTCGCGTCGCCCTGCCCCCGAGAGACGATCTCGCCCCGGAAGCCCGGGGCGCAGTCGGCCGCCGCGCAAGGATCAGGCAGCGCCTCGCAGCTGTTGCGGCTCTCGCAGCAGAACTCGTTCTCCCCGCAACCCTCGGCGCAAGGCGCCTCGCAGGCGCACTGGCCTTGATCGCAGAAGGGATCCGTGCCGCCGCAGTCGACATCGCCGCAGTCCTCGTCGCCACTGCAGCCGACCGACTGGCAGAAGCCCTCCAGGCAGACGAAGCCCGAGGGGCAGTCGCTCGAATCCGTGCAGCGATCCAGCGCGACGCACACGCCCTCGACGCAGCTGAGCCCTTCCGCGCATTGCGCGTCGTCCTGGCAGGCCACCGCCGCGCACGCGCCGTCCACGCAGGCCTCGCCGCTCGGGCACCCGCCCGGGCAGGCCTGGACCTGTCCGGCGGGCTTGTCGTCGTCGCAGCCCGCCCCCCCCAGCAGCGCCAGAGGGACCACGATCAGCGCCAGCCACCCTGCCCCGCCGCGACCCTCTCGCCTTCGAAGGCCGATCAAGGTCCCGAAGGCCAGCAGCAGCCAGCCCGGCGACGCGCCGACGCCGCGCGGGCTGACCTGGGCGCACTCGCAGGCGCCCTCGGGGCTGGGGCGCGTCACGCGGCCGTGCAGGGGGAAGACGCGGCGGACGTGCCCCTCGTGTCCGGCCTGATCGCGGACCCGGACCTCGATCTCGGCGAAGTCGGCCGCGCTGTCCTTCAGGTCAATCTCCGGGGTCGCGCCCCACTCCGACCAGAGGCCGCCGTCGCGGCGCACGGCGTAGAGCAGCTCGTCTGCCTGCGTGACCGCGTCGACGCCGACGATCTTGACCTTGTCGCCGGCCAGGGTCAGCTCCACGGCGGGGCGCTGGAAGTCGATGGGGAGCGTGACCATCGCGGGGGTCTTGTCGATGCTCAGGACCGCGTCGACCATCCGGGCGCGGACCTCAAGGTGGTGATCGCCCTGGAGCAACAGCTTGGGGTCGTCGATGACGAGCGTCGAGTCGGTCCGCCACGTCGACCACATCCCGCCGTCGAGGCGGTAGCTGAAGCTGGCCTGGCCGGGATCGAGGCGCTGGCCGAGCAGAGAGGCCGACAGTTCGAAGGTGGCCACGGGCCGGGAGGCCATCAGCGCCGCGAGGCGCTCGCCCTCCTTGGCGCGCTCGCCGGGCACCAGCAGCGCCTCGGGGGGCAAGAGCAGATCGATCAGCTCGGCCTGGGTGTCGACCTTGGGGCCGGGGTGTGACATGCCGCCGGGGTCCAGGCCGATGTTGGCGAAGAGGCCGATCATGGTGTTGTTCTCGATGCCCATCAAGGAGTTGGCGTCCAGCTCCAGCGCGAAGCCCGAGAAGGTCGGCAGCTCGATGGGGCTCGAGAGCGAGTCGCCCAGCAGCGGCAGGGCGATGCCGACGAGCGAGGGCAGCAGCCCCTCGATGAAGGCCTGCTCCTCGGTCAGCAGCTCGCTGGCCAGCACCTCGGTGCGGCTGAAGGCCTCGGTCAGATCGCCGATGACGGGCACGAGGCCCTCGTCGGTGACGTCGAGGGCCAGCGGCACGGCCAGGTCGACGTTGAGGGTCATGATCCGCACCATCCGGTCTTCGAAGAAGGCGTAGAAGTTCAGATCGAGGTTGTGCCAGTTGAGCGTCATGAGCGGGTCGATCAGCTCCCCGGTGTTCGGATCGATGGTCCCGGCGCCGATGACGAAGGTCGGCGGCTCCTTGGGGGCCAGCTGGAGCGTGAAGGGCGTATTCTGGTTGCGGGTCAGGTCCTTGAGCGAGGGCAGCAGGGTCGAGAAGGTGCCGCTGGAGAGCAGGTCGATGGCGTTGGTGCCGATGTTGAGGCACAGGCCGCCGCCGTTGTACATCCCCCACATGGCCTCATCGAGGAAGGCCTTCGAGATGCCCACGCCGACGTGGTAGGGCGTGCCGCGCGGCGAGGTGTTGGCGCGCAGGACCTGAGAGGGGGGGACGACGAGCTGGGCGGGGGGCGGGACTGCGGGCACGCACTCGTGCTTCTCGCCAAAGAGGCCGCCCTTCATGCCGATGGAGAGGCCGTTGGCGAAGGCGTCAGCGTAGCCGTGAGCCTTGAGCTGGATGGCCAGCTCGGCCTCCAGGCCCGGCGAGATGCTCGCGACCAGGGTGCCGAAGTCGAAGAAGCCCTCAAAGCCCAGCGGGGCCGGCACGCAGCCGCCGTCGTTGGGCTTGAGGCAGACCTGGAGGTCGCCCTGAGCGCCGCAGGTGGCGCCGCGCGGGCAATCGGCGTTGGAGGTGCAGCCCCGGCACAGGAACTCGTCCGTCAGATCCGTGACGGTGCTCAGGAGCGGCCCGGCGACGTTGTCAAAGAGCAGATCCCGGATGAAGTCGATGCTGGTGAGCAGATCCAGGCCCTCGCAGATGAAGATGTCCAGGAAGCTGGCCCCGTCGATCTCGATCTCCATGCGCGAGAAGTCGATCTGGATGTCCTCCTCGGCGATGGAGATCGAGACGTCTCGGGTGTCGGGTTCGACGGTCATGTCCGCGAAGATCGTCGCCGGCATCCCGGCGTTGTCGCGGGTGCCGAGGCGCACGATGCAGTTGGACAGCAGGTTGACCTCGATGAAGTCCGTCTCGGGATCGAGCCCGCCGATGACGGCGGTGGCCGCGATGCGGTTGGGCTCGACGGCATCAATATTGACGTCCAGCAGCTCCATGCTCAGCTCGCAGCCCACCTCGCCCGTGCTCGGGCAGGTGCGCTCGCCGCAGAGCGACACGGGGGAGTCGCCCTCCGGCAGGCAGAAGCTCAGGCCGCCGTCGAGGAACTGGCCGACCAGCCCGCTGGCGTTCTCCTCCAGGAAGGTCAGCGCGTGCTCGGTGACGCGGATCTGCGCGCCGTTCTCCACCGCGGGCGCGCTCTCGGGGTAGGGCCTCGCGTCGCACCCGCCGCCGCAGCCCAGATCGCAGCCGCCGCCGCCGCCGCTGCACGCCGCCACCGCCAGGATGAACGCGCCCGCGCCCCACAAGCGCCACATGGCCCTGGACGCGAGCGCCGATCGCTGACCCTCCGCGGCCTCTCGCCGCGACCCCACAACGCCCCCCAACAACCCGGTCATGATGCTTCTCCAGACAGCCCTCCAACTCAGGGAGGGAAAAGGCCCCGACGAACCCCATTCCAAGCAGCCGACAGTGTGCACCTCCGCGGCCGCGTTGTCCACGACAGCCCGCGCGGCCGCCGCGCCAGGGCGATCCCGGCGCCTGGGTCGAGGAATATCTGGACGGGGACTCAGGCGAGGTTCACCCCGCGATCAGATCGGGTCGGACCGAGCGCAGGTGGGCGATGTAGTCAGCGGCCTCCAGGCCGAAGCCCACCCGGCCGTCGAGCATCTCCTCCTTGAGGAGCTCGACGAGCTCGCCGAGGATCGGGCCGGGCTTGAGGCCGAAGGCCTTCATCAGGGCGCCGCCCAGGCCGGTGGGCACCTCGGGGACGAGGGCGCCGCGCGCGGCCAGAGCGGCGATCCGGGCCTCCAGATCGTCGAGGTCGGCGCCGCCGGCGCCCTCGGCCGGGTCGCGCTGCAGGATGCGCCCGAAGGCGATGACGTGCGCGTGGTGGCCGGACATCTCCTGGACGAAGCGGCGCACGTCCGGGTCGGCCCAGTCGGCGCTGTAGGCCAGCGCCGCCCGCTGGCTGCCCAGGACGAAGGCGACCTCGTCGAGGGTGGCCGTGTCGAAGTGGAAGCGGCGCCCGAGGCCCTTGGCCATCAGCCCCGCCATCGCCGCGTGGTTGTGGAAGGTGACCGAGGTGCCGGGGAAGGGCTCCTGCGGGTAGGCCGAGGCCGACAGCCCCGCCAGCGTCGGGCCGTCGATGCCTTCGATGGGCGGATCGACGTGCCGCGTCCAGGGTCGGCCCACGTCCGCCAGCAGCGCCGCCCAGCTGAGCACCTTGTTGTCACCGGCCCGCTTGACCCGCGCGCAGGTCAGCGCCCAGAAGTCCTCGTGGACGGGCCCCGCAGGGCAGCGACGGGGCAGCTCGACCAGCGCGACGAGCTCCGGCAGGATCACGCCCAGCGCCCTCGTCCTGGCCAGGAAGTCCAGCGCCGCCGGGGCGTGCTCCCCGATCAGGAGCTTGTTCATCTCCTGGAGCCAGCGCTGCCGGGCGATGTCGAGCAGGAAGGTCGCCTTGACGTGCGCGGCCCGCTCCAGCCCCGGATCCGTCTTGAAGCCCAGCCGGGCCATGAAGCGGGCGATGCGCAGGATCCGCAGCGGGTCCTCGGTCAGCCGCTCCAGCGGATCGCCGACGGCCCTGAGGATCCCCCGCTCGATGTCGCCGCGGCCGTTGTAGGGGTCGACGTAGTTGCCCCTGGCGTCCATCGCGATCGAGTTGATCGAGAAGTCCCGGCGCCACAGATCCTCCTCGACGCTGTTCCCGTAGGACACCACGGGGTGTCGCGAGCCCCGGCTGTACATCTCCTTGGAGCGGTAGGTCGTCACCTGGACGTCCTTGGGGTAGCCCTCGCTGGACTTGCCCTTCAGGACGGCCCCGACGGTGCCGAACTCGATCCCGACGTCGTAGGTGCGGAAGTTGGCGCGCCGGAGGATCTCCAGCGACTCGGCCGGGCGGGCGTCGGTGCAGAAGTCGAGGTCGTCCAGATCCTGGTAGGACGCGCCCATGGCGAGGTCGCGCACGGCGCCGCCGACGAGGAAGAGCTCGCGGCCGGCGTCGTGGAAGGCTCGAAAGAGGCTCTCCATGCCCCACCTCCTTGCTCGAATACGCCCAGGGGACGCCCGCCAGGGGCCTGCGCGGCCTCGGCGGCCGCCCCTCTTCAGCGGATGGGGGTCAACCAGTGGGGGTAGGCCTCGGAGGAGCCCTTGACGATGTCAAAGTAGCGGGCCTGGACCTCCCTCGTGATCGCCCCGGGGACGCCCGCGCCGACGATCCGATCGTCGACCTCGCGCACCGGGGTGACCTCGGCGGCCGTGCCGGTGAAGAAGATCTCGTCGGCGATGTACATGTCGTCGCGGGTGAAGGTGCGCTCGACGAAGGTCGCGCCCATGTCCCCGAGGATGTGGAGGACCGAGTCGCGCGTGATCCCGGCCAGGATCGGGCTGGTCAGCGGCGGGGTGTAGACGACCCCGTTCTTGACCATGAAGATGTTCTCGCCGCTGGCCTCCGAGACGTAGCCCCGGTCGTCGAGCATGATGGCCTCGTGGTAGCCCGCCCGGACGGCCTCGCGCTTGGCCAGGATGGAGTTGATGTACTGGCCGATGAGCTTGCCGCGCACCATGGCGCTGTTGACCCCCGAGCGCGTGAAGCTCGACACCTTGGCCCGGATCCCGTTCTTGAGACCCTCGTCGCCGAGGTAGCTGCCCCATTGCCAGGCGATGATCGCCGTGCGGGTCGGGTTGTCGATCGCGTAGAGCCCCATCTCCCCGTCGCCGACGAAGACCAGCGGGCGCAGGTAGCAGGCCTCAAGGTCGTTCTCGCGCACCACGTCGACGCAGGCCTGGATCAGCTCCTCCTTGGAGAAGCGCGGCGTGATCGTGACGATCCGGCAGGAGTCGATCAGCCGCTGGATGTGATCGTGGAGGCGGAAGATGGCGCTCTGGCCGTCCTGGCGCTTGTAGCAGCGGATCCCTTCAAAAGCGCCCAGGCCATAATGGAGGGAGTGGGTCATCATGTGGACCTGGGCGTCATCCCACGGAACGAGCTTGCCGCCCATCCAGATGTACTTCGACTTCTCGACCATCGCTCCTCCTCAATACGAGTCCAGGCCCCTCTTCCGGAAGGTTCTATATTCGATGCAGAGGTGAGGTGCAAGCGACCTGTCCGAGCGGCTTCAGATCGCCGGCCCGTAGAACATCTCGCGGGGGCGGAAGGCCATCACCCCCATGCACACCAGGCCGTAGAAGAGGCGGTAGACGCCCTCCGGACCACCGGTGACGTTGAGGATGTTGCCCAGGCTGCGGCGGTTGTCCAGCAGCCTCAGCCAGTCGCGCTCGGGCTCGGTCAGCTCCAGCGACTTGAGATCGGAGCGGGTCACGAGCAGCGTCGGGGCCTGGGTCATGAAGGGCGACAGGTCGATGCTGATCCGATCCGAGGGCGCGCCGCTGCGGATCCCGTCCAGGATCAGCGCGTAGGGATCCCGGGAGACGACGGGGTTGACCTCCGAGGACAGCGGCGAGGCGCGGAACTGGAAGAGGCCCTGACCCCAGGTGAAGATGTCCCGGAACTTGGTGTTGAACTGCAGCTCCAGGGAGCGCTCCAGGTTCGCCGTCGACAGCACCCCCATCTCCACCAGGAGCTGCCCCTGGAGTCGGCCCTCGGCCTTGAGGCGCTCGACCGACTGATCGCAGGAGGCCTCGGTGATCAGGTTCTCGCGCACGAGGAGCTGGCCGAGGCACTCGTAGAGCAGGTTGGACTTGACGGCCACCGGCGCGCCCTTGTCGACGAAGACGATCTTCTTGATCTTGTCCCGCCGCAGGAGCAGGGAGCCCGTGCCTTGCGCTCGGGCGATCCGGGTCAACACCACAGGCAGCGGGACGTCCTCCAGGCGACCCTGCAAGGGCGCCCGCCGGGGATCGAGGGCCGGCGGCACGTCCAGGCCCTCGGGATCCGGGTTGCGGGGGCTCAGGCGGTGTTCGACGAGCGGCGGCGGCGCCGGGTAGCGGGTCTGCATCGTGCGCTCCAGCGGCAGCTTGCGCTGGATGACCGGCTGGGCTCTGGAGATCAGAGGGGTCGCGCGAGAGGCGCCGAGGCGCTGGACAGGGGACGTGATGCGATCCGGCGAGGGCACGCTCTGGCCGGGAGGCGCCGTCGAGGCCGACGTCGGGGACGCCGTCGGCACAATCAACGCCGAGGCGGCGCGATGACCTCCGTCGATTCGCTCGATGCTGCTGCTGGAGGTCTCGTCGAGGCGAGCCACGGCGTCGACGACATCGACGTCGGCGACATCGCCAAAATGATCAACGATGTCGACGAGATCCACGCCGTTGGCGCGCGCCGCTGGCAGCGGATCGCGGAGAGATGCGGCCGACAAGGGCGAGGGCGACAAGGCCCTGAGCGCCACGCTCGAGGAGAACTCGGAGGGATCGGCGTCGACGGGGCCCGTCGGATCCCAGGCCAGCGCCGCCTCCTCGACCTGCGAGGGCCCCAGCATGTTCGGGCGCGCGTCGAGCGGCGAGACGAAGTGCGTCATCGAGGGCAGAGAGTTGAAGCTGGAGCCCGAGGCCAGCCGCGGGGCGCCGATGATCTGCGGCTCCTCGGCCTCGTCCTCCAGAGTGACGACCACCGTGGCCTCGTCGGCCGACCTGGCCCAGTCCGGCGGCTCAGGGTAGGCGCCCTCCAGGATGCCGCGCAGCACCTCGACCAGCGCCGCGACGCGGACGGGCTTGGAGATCACCGCCGCGAAGGGGTGCCGCAGCTGAAGCAGCCGCGCGTTGGCGCTGCCCTGGTACACCGCCGTCATCGCGACGATCGGCACGCCCTCGATCAGCTCCCGGCTCGTGCCAAAGAGCTCGTAACCGCAGCCGTCCGGCAAGAAGAGGTCCAGGAGGATCGTGTCGGCCCGCTTCTGGCGCAAGAAGCGCCTGGCCGAACCCAGGCTCGACTCGCACGAGACCTCGAAGCCCTCCGTCTCCAGGATCTCGCGACAGTGGCGCTGCACCGCCATATCGTCGTCCACGACAAGTACGCGCTTCACGTCACTCCCCGACCTCCCCGAAGGGCACCCCGTCGCGCACCGTGTGCGCGTAGATCGCCCGGACCTCGGCGCACACGCGCTCCAGATCCCGGCCCAGCTCCACACCCGGCGCCTGACCTCGGTAGCCCGCCCGGCGCGCCAGCCGCCGCATCGCGCCCGCGTCCCCCACCGGCACCCGGCACTCCCCGACACCCTCCAGGATCCTCAACCGGCTCTCCAGCCCCCTCAAGAAGAGGTAACCCTCGCGCAGCCTCGCCCCGCGCCCCTCCCCCAGCAGGTCCATCGCCTCGATCACCTCCAGCGCCTCCAGCGTCGAGGGCGTCAGCACCTCGGGGGCCCTCGACGCGCACAGGAGCTGGACGGCCTGGACCGCAAACTCGACATCCACGATCCCGCCCGATCCGGACTTGATGTTATAGACCCTGCCCCTGTCCCTGGCAACTTCGCCCTCCATGCGACGCCGCATCGCGTCCAGCGCCGACAGCACCTCCCGCGCCCCAGGCCCGGAGCGCCCCGCCGCCTCCCTCACGCACCTCGACAGCGCATCCCCCAGGCCCCCGTCCTCCCACAGCGCCCTCGCCCTGAGCAGCGCCTGCCGCTCCCACAGATCCGACGAGCTGGCGTGGTAGCCCTCGAAGGCCCGGCGGCTGACCACCAGCGCGCCCCGGTTGCCGTTGGGCCTCAAGCCCGTGTCCACCTCGTAGAGCCTCCCCTGCGACAGCCGCGTCGACAAGAACGCGATCATCCGCCGCCCCAGCCGCGCGAAGAACTCCGCGCTCTCGGCCCCGGCCCCCTCCGCCTGCCCCTCCACGCCGCCGTCGTCGTACACGAAGATGAGGTCCAGATCCGAGCCGTAGCTCAACTCTCGCCCCCCCAGCTTGCCCATCGCCACGACGCAGAACCGACACGCCCGCCCTCCCTCCCCTCTGGGCGCCCCATATCGCGCGGCCAGCTCCCGCCACGCCTCGTCCCGCACCGCCTCGACGCACACCTGCGCCAGATCCGAGAGCATCTGGCCCACCCCCGGCTGGTCGACCACGCGGGCCAGATCCGCCAGCGCCACCCTCAGCTCCGCCATGTGCTTGAAGCGAATCAAGCGCCCCAGGCGCTCCTCCTGCCCCTCGATCCCCGCCAGCGCCGCCCCCAGCTCCGACCTCAGCGCCTCCATCGACCGCCAGCCCTGATCCCCGCTCGCCGCCCCCGCCAGCGACCCCCAGCCCCCCTGCGACAGCACCGCCTCGACGGCCCCCGGCTGCCGCACCAGGATCGCCGTGAAATAGCGCGAGGCCCCGAAGAGCCCCACCAGAAGCCGCATCGCCGCAGGCGCCCTCCCCAGCGCCAGGAAGACCGACCGCCTCGGCCCCACCCCCACCACGAGCTCCACCAGCCCCACCAGCGCCAGATCCGGGTCCGCGCTCGACACCACCTCACCCAGCAGCGCCGCCCCCAGCCGCGACAGCGCCACGTCCGCCAAGGGCGAGAAGGGCGAGGTCGGCCTGGCCCGCAGGACGATGAGGTGCCCGATGGCCTGACGCGGGCGCTCGAAGCCCAGCGCGACCACCGCGTCGAGCAACCCCTCGTCTTCCATGGACAATTCGCCCCAGTCCAGCACCCGCGCGATCTCCGGCGGCGCCTCCTCGCCCTGACCCCCAAGCAGCCGCTCGAAGATCGCCCGCACCCGCGCGCGGTGCTCGCCGAGCCGCTCCACCAGCCCCGAGGCCCCCTCGAAGCCCAGCCGCCGCCCGAGGATCTCCAGCTCGTCGGGCGCCGTCGGCAGCGCGTGCGTCTGCCGCTCGCCCTCCATCTGCACCCGGTGCTCGCACAGGCGATAGAGCGTGTAGGCCGTCGAGAGCCTGTCCGCGTCCAGGGCCGACAGCAGCCCCGCCGCCAGCAGCCCCTCCAGCGCCCGCGCCGTCGTCGGGCTCCGCAGCGCCGCCTGCCGCCCCCCGTAGACGAGCTGGAGCGCCTGGACCACGAACTCGATCTCCCGAATCCCCCCGCGCCCCACCTTGACGTCCCAGCCCAGCAGCTCCATCACCTCGGCGCTCAACGCCCCCCGCTGCGACGACACCCGCAGCCTCAAGCTCGTCGACCGGGACGCCGACGCGTGCCGATCGATGCGCCCCTTGATCTCCCCAAGCTCCTCGAAGGCCGAAGGATCCAGGCTCCGCCTGTAGACGAAGGGCGCCAGCTGCCCGATCAGCGCCTCACCCAGCGCCCTGTCGCCGGCCACCGTCCGCGCCTTGAGCCAGACCGCCCGCTCGAAGGTCCGACCCCACGCCTCGTAATAGGCCACGGCCGCCGACACCGAGTGCGCCAGCGGCCCCCGCGCCCCCCCAGGCCGCAGCCGCGCGTCCATCCTCCACAGCCTCCCCTCGACCTCGCCGGCCTCCATCACCTGCGTCACGCGGCGCGCCACCTGGCTGAAGAAGTGATGCACGCCCCACCTCTCCCCGCCGACCGCCCCCACCCTCCCCTCGTCCGTCCCGTAGATGAAGACGATGTCCACGTCGCTGCTGAAGTTCAGCTCCCACCCGCCGAGCTTCCCCAGGCCCACGATCGCCATCGGGATCGCCGCGCCCGACGCGTCGACCGCATCCCCGCCCGCCTCGGCCGCCTCCCGACGCGCCACCTGAAGCGCGACCTCCAGACACGCCGACGCCAGCGCGCTGACCTCCCCCGTCGTCACCTCCAGCGGCGCGATCCCCATCGACTCCCGATAGAAGGCCCGCGTCAGCTCCGCCATCCTCCACCGACGCAGCCCCCCCAGCCCCCCAGCCCCCGCCCCCGCCGCCCTCGCCCAGGCCGCCTCCAGCAGCCCTTCGGCCGTCCGGGCCTCCAGCGGCTCGCCCTCCCCGAGGAGCGCCATGATCTCCTGGCTCCGCGCCGCCTGCCGGCCCAGGTGGCGACTCTGCGACCCCAGCCGCATCAGCCGCCCTGCGGCCCCCCAACACCCGCCGCGACCCGCCGCCACCTCCAGAAGATCGCCCCTGGACCCCAGCTCCCCCAAGGCCCACAAGGCCCCGCCCAGATCCGCCAGCGCCCCCGGCTCAGGCAGACCGCTGGCGTCGATCCCCGCTCCGTCGACCTCGCCTGCCGCCATCAGCCTCGCCAGGGCCAACAGCCCCACACGGACAGGCCCCGGCGGATCCAGCCCCGCCGCCGACAGCGCCGCCTCGATCGAGCGCTCATCGACAGGGCGCCCACCTGGGGTTGGGGGCGCGATCCCTCCCTGGGCGGGCTCCGACGCGCTCGCCCCCCCCGACGCCAACGCCAGCAACCCCGACCAGGGCATCACACCTCCTGATCGTCGTCGGGATCGCCTGAGAGCGAGCCCCGCACCCTGCTCGCCGACAGCGCCAGCGCCTCCTCCAGCGCGCCCCGCTCCACAGGCGCCCGGTGCAGCCGCTCTGGCCTCCTTCGCCCCTCCCCCTTCTCCACCACCGCCCGCAACGACGACGACGACCTCGCCATCAAGCTATCCACCAGCCGCCCGGCCCGCCCTCGCTGCACCAGCGGCTCGGGCATCTCCACCCGGCTCCCTTGATCGAGCCGCTCGCTGGCCCTCAACAGCCGCGCCGCCGCGCTCTCCAGCTTCGACGCCCCGCCCGCCGATCGTGATCCGCTCGACCGCGACCCCGCCGAGGCCGATCGGCTCAACCCCGCCCCCTCCTGGACAACGCCCTGCCCCGCGCCCCCTCTCCCCCCCTCATCCACCCGGCCCGCCGCCTCGTCCACCCGATCCGCCGCCCCATCCACCCGACCCGCCGCCTCGTCCTTCCGATCCCCCCCCTCGTCATCCCGATCTGCCGCCTCGTCCTCCCGATCCACCACCTTGTCCACCCGATCCGCCGCCTCATCCTCCCGACCCGCCGCCTCCTGATCCGCCGCCTCGCCCTCCCCACCCGCTGCTTCGACGGCCTCATCCAGCCGATCCGCCGCCTCGTCCTTCTGATCCGCTGCCTCATCCAGCCGATCCGCTGCCTCGTCATCCCGATCCGCCGCCTCGACGGCCTCGTCGCTCGTCGAGGCAACCTCCCCCTGATCGGGCTCGGCCGCCGCGGCGCCCTCAACGAACCCAGGCACAAGCGCAGGCTCAAGCGCCACCGCGACGGGCGCCTCGACACGCGACCCCGGATCATCGCCCCGATCCCCGGCCTTGAACGCAGAAGGCGCCGACGTCCCCCCCCCCGAGGCCGCCTCCGGCTCGGTGTCGTAGCCCTCCATCGGCGCCGCGCCGAGGTCGTCCTCCGCCGCGTCCGGCTCGACCGCGACCGGCGCCGCCGCCGCGCCCCTGGCCTCGACTGCGCTCGAAGAAGATCTCGCCCCCTGCTCGACAGACTGAAGCTGGATCTCCGGCAGAGCCACCTCGACCCCGGCGATCTCCGCGACGAAGCGCGCCACCCTCGCGAAGACGTCCCGCGGCGCCCTTCGACCCAGGATCAGATCGCAGTGACCATAAGGTTGGCTCTGGTTCCCCTCGCCCTCGGCCCCGCCCAGGTTGACGAAGTGCTTGCGCGCGCTCTGCGCCTTGTCGTAGATGAAGCGCACCGAGGCCGGCGGCGCCACCTGATCCTCGTCCCCCGCGATCGCCAGCAAGGGCACGTTGATCAAGGACATTCCCTGCGTGAAGTTGCGATCGTCCCTCGACGCCACGATGTCACCCCGCGATGCCCAACCCGCGCCCTGAAAGGCCAGCGACATCGGGATGTCGTCCACCCCATTGCTGAGCAGCAGCCGCACCGACAGCGTGTCCATGTTCTCCTGCCGCAACACCATCACGTCGAAGGGCATCCGGATGTAGAAGGGCGCGAAGATCCTCGCCAGGAGCGCCAAGGGCACGAAGGGCAGCAGCGCCAGCACCCACAAGAGCCCCATCAGCGCCCTGAGCATCGGCGCCACCTTGATCCACCCCGGCGAACCCAGCACCGTCAACGACGCCAGCAGCGCCCCTCCCGGCCCCTGCGCGAAGGCGCTGCCGATCATCCCCCCCTGGCTGAACCCCACCCAGTGCACACGCGCGGCTCCCGTCTCCTCCAGCACACGCCGGATCGCCGCAGGCGCGTCCAGATCCACGAAGTCCTCGAAGTGGATCTGCCAACCCTGCCCCGAGAACCACCGCGGCCTCGACAGATTACCGACCCCGCGCGGATCCAGACACCACACGTCGAAGCCCAGCGACGACAGGTAGCGCACCAGCGACAGCTCCGGCGTCAAGTCCATGAAGAGCTGGTTCGTCGCGATCCCGCAGCACAGGATGATCGGCTCGGCGGCGACCGGAGACTCCGGCAGCGTCCGATACATCTCGATCACCGCCCCGTCGTCGCACTGAACCCGGTGGATCTCCTGCGCGCCGCTGTCGCGCCAGTAATAGCGCCGCCAGAACGCCCAATGGATGAAGACGAAGAACCCCACGGCGAACACGCCGATGAGCACCACCCCGAACGCTGACATCGCCACTCCCCCCTCAAACGCTCACCCCTCCACGACCCCACCACGGGTGTGGAGCAGGCTCTGATCGTGCGGCCAGCCGCCCCAGGCGTAGGGCCGCCGCCCGTAGGGCCGCCCCAGGCTCGCGCCCGGGGCTACAGGGAAGGGACGCCTCTTCGAGGCTTCCGACGGGCTCTGGGTAAGCCCGCAGGATCGTGTCGCTGGGCTCGATGGCCTCAACATCGAGGGCCGCTTGTCCTGGGTGACACCATCCCTGAAGGTTGACGCCTCGTCGAGAGCCCCGCAGGGGCGTCCCTTCCCTGTAGCCCCGGGCGCGAGCCTGGGGCGTGCGCGAGGGGCAGAGCGATCAGGGCAGGACGACCAGGGAGTACTCGCCCTGGCCGAAGGCCGATATGACGAGGAAGTAGGTGCCGTCGACCGGGGCCTCGAAGGAGCCGATGTTGGAGAAGTTGCCCTGGCCGTTGTCGTCGTCGCGGGCAAACTGCAAGAACTCCGGCCCCGGCCCGACCAGCGCCAGGATCGTGTCGGCCGCGTTGGGCGTGCGGCCATCGGCGGTCAGCGCCTTGATCACCTGACCTTCGAGCAGGTCGATGGGGAAGAAGTCCTGATCGGCCTGGCCGCCGTTGGGGAGCATGCTGCCGAAGATCCGCGCGGGCAGCCCCTCGACCACGTCGGTCGAGGCGTTGTTGTCGTTCGGCTCGACCTCGTCCCGCGTCGGCAGGTTCCCCAGGAAGACCTCGGTGACCTCGAGGGTGTAGGCGTAGCCCCCGACCCCCAGCAGATCGCGCACCCGGAAGATGTAGGTCCCCGTGCGCGGCGCCGCGAAGGCCACGTCCCCGGCCACCACCTGGCTCTCGAAGCCCTCGGCCACGAACCAGCGCAGCTCCGGCACGAAGGCCTCGTCGTCCGCGTCGACGTGCACGTCGACGAGCTGGCCGGCGATCAGCGGCAACTCGAAGAAGTCCGGCTGCCCGTCGTCCCCCAGGATGCTGTCCACCGAGGCCGGCAGCGTCAGCCTGCCGGGCCGGAGCGCCGAGATGGAGACCCCGAAGGTGATCGCGTCGCCCCCGTTGCGGTTCAGGTCCGACACCTCCAGCACGAAGTTCCCGCCCGTGGTCGTGTACTCGTCCAGCGTCGGGCTCCCGAAGGCCTGCTCGATGAAGCCCAGATCCTCCGCCCTGAAGAGCGTCAAGCGCGGGTTGACCGGGCTGCCCGGGGGCAGATCCAGCGCCACGCTGATCACCGACCCCGCCTCCGCAGAGAACTCATAGAAGAGCTTCGCGCCGGGATCGGCCAGCCCCGCCTGCTCCGAGAAGGGCGGCTCGATCACCTGGGGCGAGAGCCTGTCGAGCGAGAACGTGAACCCGAAGCCCTCCCCCCCGCGGTTGGCGTCGTCCGACACGACGATCAGCAGATCGGCGTTGGTCGTCCGCACGAAGGCGAACTGCTCGTCGTTGGTCGTCCGGATGCGGTTGAGCGTCGCTCGATCGTAGAAGGCGATCTCCGGCAGGTACTGGCCCTCGGGCGCGATCTGCGCCAGCAGGCGGTCGTTGGCCTGATAGTCCAGCGCGTAGTAATGGGCCGCGCCGCTCTCGAACAGCGACCCCTCCTCTTCGGCCGGCAGGCCGCCGAGATCCACCGGGCTGACCTCGCGCACCACCATCCGGTAGGTGTGATCGGCGCTGCCCAGGCTGCCGATGTCCCGCACTCGGATGATCACGTCCTGATCCTGGGCCACCTGGAAGACCTGGCTGCGATCGAAGGTGTTCCTGAAGGGCACGGCCAGATCGTCGGCGTTGAGCAGGGCGATCTCGGCCAGCGCGATGCGGCTGCCCTGGTGCTCGACCCGCACGTCGTAGAGCACCCCGGCCCTGGCCGGCAGGCGGTACAGATCCGCCTCGTTGTTCTCCAGCAGCACCCCGTCAAGCTCGACGAAGGGCAGATCGTCGATCCCCACGATCTCGCGCACGGCCAGCGACACCGAGAAGGTGAAGGCCCCACCCCCCTGACCCTGCCGATCCCCGATCTGGAGGATGACGCTCCCGCTCTGCGGCGTCAGCGCCGTAAAGGGGCTGAAGCTGTTCTCGTCGGCCCCGATCAGCTCCAGCGTCTCGCCGTCGAAGGCCCGCAGCCACGGCTGCAGGCCGCTGTTCGAGTTGACGTCGATCGTCACCGCCGTCCCCGGCTCGTTCTGGTACCTCAAGAAGGCCTGCCGCCCCGGCCCCGGCAGCGCGCCGGTGAACACGCCCGGCGGATCGATGTCCACGATCCCCTCGATCTCGGCCCGCTCCGCCCTCAGCGTGTAGGCGTGCGCCGGCCCGCCGAAGGGATCCTCGTCCTGCCCGATCTGCAGGTTCTGCTCGTCGATCACCCGCGCGAAGAAGATGCCGTCGGCCGGCACCAGGAAGTCCGCCCGCGCCTCCTCCAGGCCAGGGCCCGCGCTGCGGTTCATCGTCAGCGTCGTCGAGCCCCCGAAGCGACCCGGCACCACGATCTCCAGGCTGGCGTCATAGTCGTTGCCCGGCTCCGCCTTCTCCAGCGTGAAGGTCAGGAAGTCCCCGGCGCGGGCCGCGAAGGTGAAGAAGTCGGCGTCCGGGATGAGCCGCTGCGTCACAGGGTCCGGCGTCGGCAGATCGATCCGACCCTCGATCTCCCCCGGCACGGCGTAGGGCGAGGCGACCGGGAAGTCCCCGTTGGGCTCGGCCTCGCGGCCGTTGTAGTTGCCCGGCGTCACCGTCAGGCTCGTCAGGCTCGGCGCGAAGGCCTGCACCGGGTCCAGGATGAAGAGCAGCCGGTCGTCGCCCGGCGTCAGCGCCCTGAGCCGCGTTGTCTGCCGATCGTCGACCTGATCCAGCGACGTCATCGCGATGGTCTGGCGCGTCTGGGGATCAAAGACCGAGATCGCCGGCAGCATCAGCCCCGTCTGATCCAGCGCCTGACCGGCCGCCGTCGCGTCCAGGAAGACCAGCTCGCCGGCCGGGAAGCTGTAGACGTGCAGCTTCTCGTCGAAGGTCACCGACTCCGAGAAGGGCAGCCCCGGCAGCTCCTCGATCGACGGCGTCAGGTCGAACTCCACCATCTCGAAGGTGTAATCAAAGCCCGGCCCGCCCACGTCCTCCAGCTGCTCGACGAAGTTGCGGAAGTCCGACACCACCACGCTGTAGCGGCCGGGCCGGTTGATGAAGATCTCGCGCTCGTTCGAGGCCCCCAGATCCGGCGTCGTCAACACCCGGAAGTACTCCTGGTTGACGCTCTCCAGATCCAGCACGATGATCGCCGGCCAGATCTGCGGCCCCCGCGCCGACAGCCGCAGCTTGAGCGCCTGCCCCGCCTCCAGCACCACGTTGAACACGTCCAGATCCGGCTGCCCGCCCACCACCTCGGACAGGCCCCCCGCGATCCTCAGCGGCAGCACATACTCATTGCCCCCGAAGAAGTCGTTGGGCTCCTCCTCGTCCAGCGGCTCGCACAAGGCCGGATCGTTGCCCGGATCGGCCACCGACGGGCATGTGTCGCACGCATTGCCGAGCCCGTCCCCGTCGTCGTCCGCCTGATCCGGGTTCCTCGCGTCCGGGCAGTTGTCGTCCGCGTCCGGCACCCCGTCGTCGTCCGCATCCGGCGACTCGATCGGCTCGCACACGCCCTCCACGCACTCCGCGCCCAGCCCGCACGGCGGATCGCACACCAGACCGCAGTCCTCCGCGCACTCCGCCTCCTCGCCTGGATCGCACGCCCCGTCGCCGCACACCGGCTCGGGCTCCGCCTCCGGCTCAGGCTCCGCCTCCGGCTCGGGCTCCGGCTCGGCCTCCGGCGTCCCTTCGGGCTCTCCCTCCGGCGTCCCCTCCGGCTGCCCCTCCGGCGTCGGCGCGTCGTCATCCCCGCACCCCGCCAGCGTCAGGGCCAGCGCCAGCGCCAGCGCGACCCACAACGGCGCCCACGATCCTCGACCACCCAACCGCTTCGTCATCGCCTCATCCCCGCTCCAATCGGCCTCGAAGGCCCGCGCCACCGCCATCCCTCGCTGAACTTGTCGTGCCCCTCACCTTTAATGGAACGCCCCCTCCGAATCAAGGCGACCCCACCCACGCCCCGCACTCCACCCCCTGTCCCCCTCCGAAGGGCACTGCCCTCGTTCCACGAGGAGGGGGGACGCTCGTATTACGGGATGGGTGGTTCGGCACTCCACCCCCTGTCCCCCTCCTCCCTCCGGAAGGCTGTCTCTTAGTCACATCTCATCGGAGCCCGTCGTGGCGGGGATCGAGGGGAGACTCAGTTGATGGGTCTGGGGTCAGTGCATTGGCCTTGCTCAAAAACTCG
>SXGT01105645.1_pt1 | contig 28378 bp, 29 predicted proteins | sample 3176221 | NCBI WGS metagenome assembly SXGT01 (sample SAMN11356862, study PRJNA531348) | freshwater metagenome | isolation source: freshwater sample F1-120 | place: China: Fuxian Lake, Yuxi | collected 2017-12-25 | reverse complement strand
GCGGCCGCGCGGCGCGCGTCGAGGCTCATGCCCGACCACCCGGGTGTTCTGGCGCTCCTCGGCAAGGAACTGCGCGCGCAGGGTCGACTCAACAGCGCCATCGCAGTGCTGCGCCGTTCGCTGGCCAGTGCACCCGACGACGTCGACGTCTTGACCTCGCTCGGCAACTCGGTCTTCTATTCCGGCGACATCGACGAAGCGCTGTCGTTGTTGCGACGTGCGTGCGAACTCCATCCCGAGATCTCCGTCACGTGGACCAACATCGGCACGATGCTCTACGCAGCGCTCGAGATCGACGAAGCGCTGACTGCGCACCAACGCGCGTTGGAGCTGTCGAACGGCGAACCCGCGTACCGATTCCGTTGCAGTGCCGCACTGTTGCAGAAGGGTCGCCTCGCCGAGGGATGGGCCGAGTACGAGCAACGCCTCGATGGTGATCCTCCGCTTCGACGTTGGGCTGGCACACCACACTGGGACGGCACCCCGTATGCCGGCGCCCTCCTCGTGTACCGCGAACAAGGAATCGGCGACGAGATCATGTTCGCCAGTTGCTTGCCCGAACTGCTCGAGCTCGGCAAGAAGGGCTCCCACGTCATCATCGAAACCGATCCGCGGGTCGTCCCACTGTTCGCACGATCCTTTCCGGCCGCGACCGTGCGACCGCAGACCAAGGAGTGCGTGCAATCCGAGGATGCTCCGCCCCCGGTTGCTCCCGACGCCGACTTCGCAGTCGCGATGGGCAGCCTCGGGCATCTCCTGCGGGGCACGATCGACGCGTTCCCGCGGCGCGAGCGCGGCTATCTCCTGCCGAACGAATCCTTGGCCCGGCGTTGGGCCGAGCGTCTGGCCGCAGTGGGCGATGGCCCCTACGTCGGCATCTCGTGGCGCTCGATGATCCGTACCGCCGAACGACGACTCGAATACAGCCGCCTCGACGAGTGGGGCGGCATTCTCACTGTGCCCGGCGTGCAGTTCGTCGTGCTCCAGTACGACGACTGCGAACGCGAAGTCCTCGACGCCGAGCGTCGCTTCGGTATCAGCATCCACCGTTGGCGAGATCTCGACTTGAAGGACGACTTCGACAACATCGCTGCGTTGATGGCGAACCTCGATCTCGTGATCGCACCGCGCAACGCGGTGACCATGCTCGCCGGTGCAGTCGGTGCACCGACGCTCGCCGTCGGGAACGAAGGTGACTGGTCGGAGTGCGGAACTGCACAGCTCCCTTGGTTCGCTTCGGTCGAATGCATCAACCGCAACGTTCGCCAACCGTGGGAGGTCGCGCTCCGTGCGACGGCCGACCGCGTGCAGCGACTCGCCCGTGGCGAAGCCGCGGTGTTCCCTCCGTTTGCTCCCGCCGTCTCCCCCAGGAGTTCCGTGTGAACCTGAATCCTCGACCCGACCTTTCCGGCGCCACGGTGCTCCTCACCGGTGGGACCGGTTCGTTCGGCAACGCATTCGTCGAACGTGCCATCAACGAGTGGCCCGACATCACCGTGCGCGTCTACTCCCGCGATGAGCTGAAGCAGAGCGAGATGCGGGCCAAGTTCGGGGACGGCAACCTGCGGTTCCTGATCGGCGACGTTCGCGACCGTGAGCGCATGCAACGCGCCGCGCAGGGTTGCGACATCGTCGTGCACGCCGCGGCGATGAAGCAAGTGCCCGCGTGCGAATACAACCCATTCGAAGCCGTGCGCACCAACGTCATCGGTGGGCAACACGTTGTCGACGCGGCAATCGACGCGAAGGTCACCAAGGTCGTCGCGCTGTCGACCGACAAGGCCGTCAATCCCGTGAACCTCTACGGCGCGACGAAGCTGTGCGCGGAGAAGATCTTCGTGCAAGGCAATGCCTACGCCGCACAAAGCGACACCCGCCTCGCCTGTGTCCGCTACGGCAACGTGGTCGGCTCACGCGGATCGGTCGTGCCGCTCTTCCGTCAGCAGATGGCCGAGCGAGGTCGGCTCACGATCACCGATGAGCGTATGACGCGCTTTTGGATCACGCTCCCGCAGGCCGTCGATCTCGTGCTGCACGCATTGGCCAACATGGAAGGCGGCGAGATCTTCATTCCGAAGATTCCGTCGATGCGGGTCGTCGACCTCGCCGAGGCAATGGCCCCGGGCCTGCCGCGCGACGTCATCGGGATTCGGCCCGGTGAGAAGCTGCACGAGTTGATGCTGACCGCCGACGAGTCGCGCCACGCGATCGACGCCGGTGACACCTACGTCGTGCTCCCCGAGCACCCGTGGTGGAGCGACGAGGCGTCGCGCATCAACGGCGCCGCAGTGCCCGATGGTTTCGTCTACTCGAGCGAGACCAACGATTGGTGGTTGGGTGCCGACGATCTCTCGGGGTTGTTGCGTTTCGCACCCGCGACCGCGGCGTGAACCACGGCGAACGCAGCGGCTCGCCTGCCGACCGAAGGATCAATCATGACGACGGACGCACTCATGGACAGCACCGACAAGTTGCTCGGAGACGGTTCGCCGGTGCGCGCAACCGACGACACGCCAACCGAAGCGATCGAGACGTCGACGTCGATTCCCTACGGGCGCCAATCGATCGACGACGGTGACATCGCTGCCGTGGTCGCCGTGCTGCGGGGGGACTGGTTGACCCAGGGTCCCGCCATCGAGCAGTTCGAAAACTCGTTGGCAACCAAGGTGCAAGCCCGGTACGCCGTCGCGTTCGCGAACGGCACCGCCGCACTGCATGCAGCGATGGTCGCGGGCGGGATCGGCCACAACCACTCGGTCGTGACATCGCCGCTGAGTTTCGCCGCGAGCGCGAACTGCGCGCGCTATGTCGGCGCAGATCCGGTGTTCGTCGACATCGATCCCGACACGCTGAACCTCGACATCTCGGCGGTCGGGCGCGCCGACGCCCTCGTTGCTGTGCACTACGCGGGCTTGCCGGTCGATTTGGCGGCGATGCGAGTACGGCCGCGAGTCGTGGTCGAAGACGCGGCGCACGCGCTCGGCGCAGCAACACCCGACGGGCCAGTCGGCAACTGTGCCCACAGCGACATGTGCGTGTTCTCGTTTCACCCGGTTAAGACGATCACGACCGGTGAAGGCGGCGCGGTGACGACGAACGACGCGGCACTCGCCGAGCGGTTGCGGACATTCCGGACGCACGGGATCGTCCGCAAGCCCGAACAAGGTGGGTGGTACTACGAGATCGAGGAACTTGGGTACAACTACCGCATCACCGACCTGCAGGCCGCGCTCGGAACGAGTCAGCTCCAGCGCCTGGGATCGTTCGTTGCGATGCGCAACGCGCTTGCTCGTCGGTATCACCAGTTGCTCGACGGAATCGACGGGGTCACGTTGCCACCGATTGCGCCGGAGGGCACGACCCATGCGTACCACCTGTTCCCGGTGCGCGTGCGCAACCGGCGCGCGGTGTACGACGCCATGCGGGCCGCGAACATCGGCGTGCAGGTCCACTACGTGCCGATCTATCGGCACCCGATCTACGCCGACCTCCACTGCTCGCCCGCGGAGTACCCCGAGACCGAGCGCGCGTACGAAGGTCTGTTGTCGTTGCCGATGTTCCCGGCGCTCACCAAGAACGATCAAGACCGCGTCGTGTCGGTATTACTCGACGCCCTCCGCGCCTGACGCCGCTGCGAACGGCGGCGGACGACGAGCACCAAGGCGATGCCGGCGACCGCGGCGACGACGATTCGGACCGCTACGTAGACCACAGGTGGAGTGCCCGAATCGGTGCCGTTGCCCACGACGACGGCGACGACACCCAGCACGCAGCAACCGTACCCACCGAAACCAGTACACGTTTGCGCGTCCCCATCGCGTCAACCGCCGCAGCGAACCCCGGGTGGACCACGCCCTTCGAATGCAGAGGCGCGCACCAACCTGATGGCCGAGTACACCTAACAGCGGGTAGGGATCCCCTGAGCCGCGAGATATTGCTTCGCCTCCATGGGCGTCTGTTCGGTGAAGTGGAACATCGAGGCAGCGGCGACGGCGGTGGCTCGGCCCGTCGTGATGGCTGCGTGCAGGTGGTCGAAGGTGCCGGCGCCGCCACTGGCGATCACGGGGATGCTCACGGCTTCTGACACGAGCGCGATCGTGTCGAGGTCGTAACCGGCCATCACGCCGTCGTGGTCGATCGACTGGAGCAGAATTTCGCCTGCGCCGAGCGCCTCGACTTCTTTCGCCCACACGATCGGATCGAGGCCGGTGTCGTGGGAACCGCTCGCGGTCCACACGGTCACGTCGCCGTGCGCATCGACCTTGGTGTCGATTGCCACGACGATGCACTGCGCGCCGAAGCGATCGCTTCCGGCTCGCACGACGCCGGGATCTTCGACGGCCACCGTGTTCAGCGCGACCTTGTCGGCACCCACGGCGAGGAGCGAACGAATGTCTTCGATATCGCGCACTCCGCCGCCCACGCACAGCGGCATGAAACAGTGATCGGCGATCTCGTCGATGAGCGTGAAGTCCGGTCGCCGTTCGTCTGTCGTTGCGGTGACGTCGAGGAAGACGAGTTCGTCGACGTTGCGCAGGTTGTAGACCTGCACCGCCTGCACCGGACTGCCCACGACGCGGCGGGAGTCGAACCGCACGCCCTTGACCAGCGTGAAGTCTCGGTACAGGAGGGTCGGAATCACGCGCGTCTTCAGCATCGTCGGCTCCGGATCGTCACAACTCGACGAAGTTTCGGAGGATGCGCAGGCCGTGGACCTGGCTCTTCTCTGGGTGGAACTGCGCGCCGAACACGTTGTCGCGAGCGACCATCGACGTAAAGCCGCCGCAGTACGGCGTCGTCGCCAACACGTCGGCGTCATCCACACATTGCATGTGGAAACTGTGGACGAAGTAGCAATCGACGCCGGCCGGCAACCCCGCGTTCAGCGGGTGTTCACGGGCAGCCCACACTTCGTTCCAGCCGACGTGCGGGATGCGTTCATCGCAGTGTCGGGAGACCAACCGCACGACTCGAGCGTCGATGAGACCGAGACCTTCGGTCGGTCGCACTTCCTCACTCGATTGGGCGAGCAGTTGCATCCCGAGACACACACCCAAGAGGGGGATGCCTTCACCGAGGACCTGCTCGCGCAACGCGTCGGCCATGCCCAGGTCGTGCAGGATCTGCATCGCGTCAGGAAACGCTCCGACTCCCGGCAGGATGATCTTGTCCGCATGGGCGAGGTCACGCGGATCTTCGGTCACATCCCCCTTGGCACCGCACTCTTCGACGGCGCGCCACATCGAGTCGACGTTGCACAGCCCGTGGTCGACGATCGCAACGCGTTGCATCGAAGATCAGGCCGCGTGGTCGGTCGCCGCATCGCTCGTCGCGACCGCGGGAGCGACACGGTCGTGATGAACGTTGTCGTAGTTCACCTTGGCGAGGTTCCCGTGGCGGTCGCGTTCGAGTTCACCATCGCGATTCGCCACGAACAGTCGTCGGTTCGTGAACCGGTCGCAGATCTGATGGAACTCGTCGAGTCCCATGTCGATCTGGTCGAGCAGGTGTTCGAGCGGCACGCCGAGGTAGGTCCACGGGAACTTGCCATCGTGGACCTTCATCAGGTCGATCGCGTCGGCTCGCGTCAACCGGCCGCGCCGCACGTGCATGCACGCGTGATCGGTCGCCCGCCCGAAACCGAACTTCAAGAACTTGAAGTAGTCGTGGATGCCGTGGAACTGGTTGTCGAGGTTCTCGTAGTTCATCAAGGCGCCCTCGACCGGCTTCGGCCACGACTCGAACCCGTGCGCTTGCGCGAGCAGCGCGTTCGCGTAGCCGTCCCAGGGCAGGTAGTAGCCGAGGAAGATGCCGGTGACCCCGACCCGCTGGAGTTCCTCGTCGCTGGGGTAGGTGTACTGGATGAGGTTGCGCGCTTCGATGCCGTCCTGACCAATGAGGTCGGCGACGCGTAACCCGATGAGACCGCCGAACTCCTCGAGCCAGCGACGGTTCAACACGCGGTCCTCGGCAGCAGTAGCCGGCCCGCCGTATTCGTTCTGGCTGTTCTCACCCCAGACGATGAGGCGAATGCCGTACTGCACCGCGACCCGCACCGGAATCGTGAAGATCGTGACGTGCTCGGGCCAGCTGATGTCGCCGACCTGGCGCAGCGCGAGACGATTGACCCGGTGCCGCACGCGCGGGTTCACCGATACCTCGACGTAGTCGACACCGAGTCGCTTGATGTTGTCGATGTTGCGACGCCCGATCGCACTGAGCGAACAGGTGCTCGCGGTGACGCACAACGGATTCAGCCCGAGCTCGAGCATCTTCAACACCTGATAGGTGCTGTCCTTGCCGCCCGACACCGGTACAACGCAGTCGTAGTTCGACCCGTCACGACTCCGGAACTCCTCGAGAACCTCGACGAGTTCGGCCCGTCGCGCATCCCAATCGACGTTGGGTCGCAGCTCGAAGTGCCGACATGCCGAACACACTCCCGCCTCGTCGAAGAGAATGTCCGGTCGAGTCTCGGGCATGACGCACCGAGTGCAGTACCGGATGTGCTTCGGACCCACCCCACCTCGGGTGCGAGGCGCGGGGCGATTCGGGCGCGCGCCGACATCGTGAACCGTCATGGTTCCTTTATCGGCAGCTCGGGTGCCATTCTCAGGCGACGAACGCCGATCGATCGCAATGCCAGACGACGAATCCGGACTCGTCGTCGATCCCCGTCTCGGCGAATCCGGCCCGCCCGAAGATCCGGGAGCTCGCCGGGTTCGCCGGGTGGACGAGGGCTCGCAGCGCGATCACTTGGCAGTCACCGAGCAACTCACGCTGTGCTGCCCGGAGCAGCCCCGAACCCACCCCGTGGCCGCGCCGTTCGGGATCGACTGCGACACTCACCGTGCCGATCCCGGTCGCAACGTCGACCCGCACCATGCCGACCGGGAGTCCGTCGACGACACCGATCCAGAGTCGCCGTCCTGCGTCGACCAGGACCCGTTCGAACCACCCACGATGATCCGACGGGTCGACCGCGCGGCCGGTGGTACTCCACTGCACCGCGTCGGGTGCGTTCCGCCAACGCAAGACCGCGTCGGCGTCGTCGTGACCCGCCGGCCGCAACGCGAGATCACCCCGACCTTCTGGGCTGCGACACCCGACCGCGTCGAGCATCGCGGTCCACGAACTGCGGTCGTCGCCGACTCGTTCGACCATCGCCCGCACGCGATCGAGATCCGCGGGCGTATCGACGGTCCACCATTCCCGACCAAGCGCTCGACCGCTGCCGTGATTCGTGAGGCGGAAGCGCTCCGGGCGGCGGTACACGAAGGGGGTGACGTGCTCGCGCTCGTCAGGCGCGATCGCCTCGTCCGCGGCGCGACGCAAGGCGTCGGCGCGCACCACCTCGACGTCGAGTCCCTTGGGAAACGAACGCGGCAACACGTTGCTCGTGTAGTCGGCCGAACGGGCCAGATGGGTCGCAATCACCGCCTCGACGAGCGCGGGATCGGTCAGCGGACAGTCGGCGGTCAGCCGCACGACGTGCTCGGACGGATACGCGTCGATCGCGGCAACGAAACGTGCGACCACGTCGGACTCTGAGCCCCGCACAACGTCGAATCCGGCGCCGGTCGCGACCTCGACGATCGGCTGGTCACGATCGAGATCGCTCGTCGCGACAACGACGTGGTCGACCGCGAGATCGCGCAATCGATCCAACATGAACCGCAACATCGGGCGTCCGCCAAGCGGCAACAACACCTTGCCGGGTAGTCGGGTCGATCCCATGCGGGCCTGCACCACGCAGGTGACACTCACGCGGCCGCCCGCAACAGGCTGGCTTCGATCGCATCGGCGACCCGATCAGCACCACGTCCGTCGATCAACGTCGCCGCCGCCGCCGCTAGTTCCCGTCGCAACGCGGGCGATTCCACCAATCGGCGCACCGAGTCGAGCACGCCAGCCGGGTCGACACCGAGTGCAGCACCTTCGCTCGTGACCCCTTCGACATTGCCGCGTTGGTTCGCGGCCAGGGTCACTGCCACCGTCGGTCGACCGAGGCACAGCGATTCGAGGAGGGTGACGCCTCCGGCGGTGACCACGATGTCGGCTGCGGCGAGATCGATCGCAAGCCCGTCGCGGCGTTCGAGCGCCTCGACCCCAGCAGGCACCGTGCGCGCACCCCACGGGCCGACGACCAATCGGACCTGATCGACGAGGTCGCTCGCGACGAGTTCGGCGGCCAACGCTGCGCCAACCCCTTCGGCATCGGCCGCGCCGGTCGCGACGAGCACCGTGCGCGGGTGCACATCGGTGCTTCGCGCGCCCAGATCACGAAGGTGCCGGTCGACGAGCGCGTATTCGGCGCCTGCCAACACCGTTCCCGCCCGTCGATGCGGCGCCGTCGACGCGCCGGGCGCTGGGTCGACGACGATCGCGACATCGAGGTCGCGACGGAGATCGTCGAGCGCAACCACCAGTCCTGCGCGGACTCGGGCCCGATCATCTGCTCGATGCCGATACGAATCGACCACGACAATCGGTGCGTCGGCAACACCGGCATCCCGGCACGGCAGCACGACCGTTTCTCGACCACGATCTCGGAGCGCGAACGCGATCACCTCGCACCGGCGCCGATGACCAAGACCAACACCGGGACCTTCGTCGAAGGTCAGCAGAATCGTCACACCATCTCCCACATCACGATGTCGTCCTCGTCGATGTCGATCCGCGCCGTACGCCCGACCACCGCTTCCAGGAATTTCGGCGCGATCCCGTAGCCCGGACGTTTGACACACAACATCTCGGCAGTGATCGGGGTGCCCGAGGGGATCGCGCAAGCCGCCACAATCGAGCGGCGGGCCTTGGCGTACATCTCGTTGGCTTCCTCCGGCGACGGCCCCCGCTTGTATCCGTCGCCCATGGCGGCTTCGACGTCACGGACGTGGGCGACCAGGGTGCGCAACTCCGCAGGTTCGATCGCGAAGGGATGATCGGGGCCGGTCATCGTGCGGTCGAGGGTGAAGTGTTTCTCGATCAGGGCGGCGCCGAGCGCGATCGATGCCGATGCGACGTGCGTACCCGTGGTGTGGTCGGAGAGTCCGACCGGCATTCCGAACGCGGCCCGCATCGCCGGGATCGTGCGCAGGTTCATGATCGACGGGGGCGACGGGTAGAGCGAGGCGCACTGCAGCAGCGCGATCTGGTCGGCGCCCGCGTCGCGGGCCGCTGCGATGGCCTCGTCGATCTCGGCGAGTGTCGCCATACCCGTCGAAAGAATCAGCGGGCGCTTCGTCGCGGCGGCATAACGAACAAGGGTGTGATCGATCAACTCGAAGCTGGCAATCTTCAGTGCCGCGACGTCGAGTGCATCGAGTTCGTCGACGGCCTGACGATCGAACGGCGACGAGAGGAACTCGATGCCCCGATCACGACTGTGCTCAGCGAGACGTGGCTGCCATTCCCGCGGGAGCGCAATCGACTCGAGCAGTTCGTGGGCTGGTTGCGCACCGAGTTCGCCCAAGTAGTCGAACCGTGGGGTCTTGGTCGAGTACAGCGTCCGACCCGAATAGGTCTGGAACTTGACGGCATCGGCTCCGGCATCGGCCGCGGCGTCGATCAGCCGTCGGGCGAGATCGAAATCACGATTGTGATTCGCGCCCGCTTCGGCAATGACATAGCAAGCCGCGCCGCCGCCGACGCGTTTGCCGCCGATCGCGATGGAGGTCACGACCGCCCGATCAGGTCGTCGCCGGGATGGAGCGCAAGATCGCGACCACCTCGTCGTCCCCGGCCACCTCGGCGACCGCGGCCAACACGACACGGGCGCGGATCGGGACGAGGAGATCGAACTGCGAAGGATCGAGATCGTCGGCGCCGGGCAACGTGAGGCCATGCACCAATACCGACAGCGCCGGTTCGCGCAGGTCGTGATCGCTGAGCACCGTCGCCAAGGCAAGACAGCGCGGCGTCGACGTCGCAACCGCCACGACATAACTGTCGAGCACTTCCGGGGCGATCGTCATCACTTCGGCAGCCAGCTGTTCGATCTGCTCGTCGGCGAGCACGAGCGCGGCGTCTTCGAGCGCGGCACGCCCACGGTTTTCATCGAGCAGCGCGCCTGCGGCGGCGGCTCGCACCCGCTCGTCGATCGCAACCCCAGCCGTCTCGGCCCGGTCGAGAATCGGAACCGAGCGACCACCGGCTTGTTGCAACCGCACCGTCCAGTCGAGCGCACGAGCGTTGCCCAACCGGGACGCCAGGTTGCCGACGGCGGCCATCAATGCGTGGGTCGGTCCGAAACGCAGCCAGCACGCCTCGGCAATCTGATCGACACCATGCAACGGCGATCCGTACAGCCAACCAAAGACCTGCAACAACGCGCGCTCGGGGAGCCGAGCAACGTAGGGAGCAACGTCGAAGTCGAGTTCCTCGTCCGCGGCGATACGGGCAATCGACTCCCAGAGCTCCGGCGCTTCCGGAGATTCGTCGATCGCAATGTCGAACTCGCGGCACGCATCACCGAGTCGACCGGCACTGGCCAGCGCCCGAGCTCGCAGCGATCGAACGGCAGCGACCGAGATCGGATACCAACGATCATCCGACGCCGCCGGCACACCGGATTCGCCGACGAGCGCAAGGGCACCGTGCGGATCGTCGAGTTGCACTCGCGCCGCGGCATCGAGATACGAGGCGATCACCGCATCGCGTTCACGCACGATGTCGGTGAAGGCGTCGACCTCCCACGGTCGGCCGAAGCCGAGGAGCAGCGCGGCGGTGTACGCCGCGGCCGCGGTGCGAACCTGCGCAAGACTGGCCGACTCGACCGCGAGTTCGAAACGGTCGAGGGCTTCATCCTCGCGGTGGTCGCGCAGAAGCCGACGCGCCTCATCGAAGTCGGCGCATCCCGACGGCACGATCGTTGGTTCGTCGGTCGTTGTTTGGGTGAGATCGATCTCGGCCACAGGATCTCCCTTACGAGTCCCCATTTCATCGGCCCTTCCGCGGCCATCCGAAGCAAACCGACCGGGACGGCGAGGTGTTTCGTCGTTGGCCGCGGCCAAGCCGATACCGACCGCGGAGCCGGGAGATCGCGCGCTGCGTGGTCGAGCGGAGATCGAGCGGGCGAAATGGGTCGTCCGACCCACTCCGCCCATCTCAACTCGGGCGAGTTCCGACCGATCGAAGCCATCAACAGGATCGTCGGGCACGGATCGCTCGACGTCAGATCCACGGAGGGACGGGACACGTCGGAGTGACCCGTGCTCGACCCCACGATGCGCACCATCCAAGCGAGTCTCGATGGTCTGTCCGCGCGTCAACGGCTGATCGCCGAGAACATCGCGAATGCCGAGACTCCTGGGTATCTCGCCGCGCGCGTCGACTTCGAGTCGTCGTTGCGCGAAGCGATCGACACCGGGAACTTCGCCGGACTGCAAATGAACACGAGCAACTCGCTCGCGGCCACTGGCGTCAACGGCAACAACGTCAATCTCGATGAGGAACAGGTCTCGAATATCGAGACCGGCCTGCGCTTCCAGATGATGACCGAAGCGATGAACGCCAAGTTCCACATCCTCAAGGTCTCCATGCGACGGGACTCGTAGGCGGTAGATGATGGGGCTCTTTCCGATTTTCCAAACCTCGAGTTCAGGCTTGTACTTGAACCGCATCTGGATGGACGCAATCGCGGACAACATCGCGAACGTCAACACGATCAACCCCTACGACGAGGCCGCCTTCCAGGCGCGGTACGTCCTCGCCGAGTCGGTCCCGTCGTCCGACACCGAACCTGTGGGCGTCGGCGGCGGCGCTCGCGTTGCCGGTGTCGAGTTCGGTTCAGCGGAAGGTCGATTGCGGTATCAGCCTGACCATCCGTACGCGAACGAGCAGGGCGTCGTCCGCTATCCCGACATGGATCTTGGCGACCAGATGACCCAACTCATCCTCGCGCAGCGCAGTTACCAAATGAACCTGTCCGTAATCGACCGTGCCCGCGACGCCTACTTGCAGGCGCTGAACATCCAACCTCGCTGAGGAGTAATCGATGGCCATCAGCAGCATCGCCGCCGCGTTCAACAACACCGCGCTGCAGCAACTCGGTACCCAGGGTGTCGGCAACATCGGTGCCGCTGGCGCGCCCGGAAAAGCCGGCGAAGCCAAGGGCGATTTCGGGTCGGTCATCGTCAACGCGCTCGAAGGACTGCAAGCCACCCAGAACCATGCCGACTCGATGGCCACGAAAGCCGCGACCGGCGACCTCAACGACGTGCACGACTACATGATTGCGGCCGCCGAGGCGAGCCTCGCGACCGAATACACGGTCGCAGTTCGCAACCGCGCCGTCGAAGCGTTCAACCAGATCATGCAGATGCAGGTCTGAGCAGGCACTCGGTAAGGACAGAGGACACTCACGATGCCCATCATCGACGTCGACCGCCTGAAGCGCGGCGGTCAGAAGTTCGCGTCGGGCTTCACGCCCGGCCAAAAGGTCCTCAGCGTGCTCGCGATGGTCGGCCTCGGGCTGGGTCTGTTCGCGGTCACGAAGTGGGCCGCGACCACCGAGTACGCGCCGGTGTTCTCGAACCTCGACGCTGCCGACGCCTCCGACATCACCCAGGAGCTCGAAACCCAAGGGGTCGACTACAAACTCGACAACGGCGGCACGACGATCCTCGTGCCGAAGAATGCGGTGTACCAGACCCGACTCGACCTCTCATCGCAAGGGCTGCCGACCGGCGGCGATGGGTACGCGCTACTCGACCGCAAGGGCAACAGCATCACAGCAAGCGAGTTCAGCCAGCGCATCGATTATCAGCGCGCCGTGCAGGCCGAGCTCGCGAACACGATCATGGCGATCGACGGCGTCCGCGCCGCGACTGTCAACCTGACGTTGCCCGACAACGACACGTTCGTCGGGTCCGACGCACAACAGGCCGAAGCAGCAGTGTTGCTCGATCTCGGCGGCGACAGCCTGACGTCAGAGAGCACCCAAGCCATCGTCAACCTGGTTGCGTCCAGCGTCGCCGACCTCGCACCCGATTCGGTGACGGTGACCGATACCCAAGGTCGTGTGCTCGCCGCACCCGGATCGAACGACGATCTCTCCTCGAACCAGAATCTGGCCCGCACCTCGTCGTACGAGTCGGCAATGGCGGCCAAGCTCGAAACAATGTTGGCCACCGCGCTCGGACCGGGCAAGGCCACCGTCGTCGTCACCGCCCAAATGAACTACGACCAAACGACGCTGACCGAAGAGAACGTCACGCCCGAGGTCGGCCCCGACGGTGAGATCATCAGCGGGGTATCGAGCACCGATAACGAACAGTTCACGGGCGCCGGCAACAACTCCACCGGCGTGCTCGGCCCCGACGGGGCCCCGAGCGCCGCCGGCGAAACACCGATCGAATACACGAGCGAGAAGGCTCAGCGCGAGGCCGCCCTCGACCGGATCATTTCGACGACCGAAAAGGCGCCGGGCGCAGTCGAGCAGCTGAACGTCGCCGTGATGGTCGACCAGGACGCGGTGCCCGATGGCACGGGCGGACTCACCGAACTCATCAGCACAGCAGCCGGAATCGACCCCGAACGTGGCGACACGATCGCAGTGCAGGCCACGCAGTTCGACGAGGCCACGCAAGAGGCCATCGCCGCGCAGATCTCCGGCGCAGGCGCGGCGCAGAGTCAGAACCAGATGCTCGGGCTCGTGCGGTACGTCCTCACGTTGCTCATCGTGGCGCTGGCGTTGTTCATCGCCTGGCGCTCGATCAAGAAGGCGCAGGCGAACCTCGGGCCGTTGCGGGTGCCGCTCGACCTCAACGAGCTCGAGGCCGGTACGGCCGGTGCGCTGACGGGTTCGGCCAGCGAGCTCGCGGCGATCGAGGGCGCAATGGCTGGGATGTCCGATCCGCTGCGTGCGCTGGAACCACAACGCAGTTCGGTCGAGCAAGAGATCACCGACCTCATCGACCGCCAACCCGACGAGGTCGCACAGACGCTGCGGTCATGGCTTGCGGACCGGAGGACCTGAGCAACGATGCCTCGCGAACAGGGATTCACCGGCGTCCAAAAAGCAGCTGTGCTCATCATGCAGGTCGGCAAGGACCGCGCCGCCAACGTGCTCCGACTTCTTCGAGAGCAGGAGATCTCCGAGATCATGGCCGAGGTGGCGCGCCTGCAACACCTCGAAGGCGAAGAGATCGAGGAGGTCCTCGCCGAGTTTCGCGACACGTACCTCGCCCGGAGCCACATCGCGACGGGCGGGTACGAAACGGCACGCGAACTGCTCGAAGCGAGTGTTGGTGCCGACAAGGCCGAGGAGATCCTCGAAAACCTCGGTGTCACGCTGGTTGCCGCGCCGTTCGAGTTTCTGCGACGCGCCGACAGCCGTCAGGTGCTGTCGTATCTCCAGGACGAACACCCGCAAACGATCGCACTCGTCCTGGCGCACATGAACTCGACCTCGGGCGCGCTCGTTCTCAGCGCGTTGTCCGAAGAGCTTCAGCGCGACGTTGCCGAACGAGTCGCAAAGATGGATCGAACCTCGCCTGACGTGATCGAACACGTCGAGGCAATCCTCGAACGCAAGTTGTCGACGGTGATCCAGCAGTCCGACTACTCCAACGCGGGTGGGATTCAGAGCCTCGTCGACATCTTGAACAACTCCGATCGAGCGACCGAGCGACTGATCCTCGAAGGACTCGAGAAGAACGATCCGCAACTCGCCGATGACGTCCGATCGCGCATGTTCGTGTTCGAGGACATCCTCACGCTGGACGACCGCTCGGTGCAGTTGGTGCTGCGCAGCGTCGATGCCAAGGAACTCGCGGTTGCGCTCAAGGGCGTCGACCAAAAGGTCCGGGACAAGATCATGGGCAACATGTCCGAGCGCGCGGCGGCCAACCTCGGCGAAGAGATCAATCTGCTCGGCCCGGTGAAGCTCAAGACCGTCGAAGAGGCGCAGGCCGCCGTCGTTCGGGTCATTCGTACGCTCGAAGAGTCGGGCCAGATCGTCATGTCACGGGGCACCGATGAACTCGTCGTCTAACCGCACTCGCGGCCGCGTGTTGCGCGACACGCCGTTCAACCGCGCCGATCTCGGCACGGTGCGGTCGTCGGCCGCTCGCGACCTGGTCATCGACCCCGCGCTCGTCGAGAGCGCCGCCGAGGACGGCTACCGAGCGGGTTACGACGAAGGGTTCGCGGCCGGTCTCGAAGATGCGGCGACCGCGATCTCGGTGCGCGAGGCCAAGCGAGGCGACCAACTCACCCGAGTGCTCGCACAGCTCGCCGACAGCGTCGACCGGCTCGACGATCGTCACCGTGCCGTGATCGACGACATCGAGCAGCAAATCGTCGGCATCGCGTTCGAGATCGCGACGACCGTCATCGGTCGGGAACTCCGCGCCTCGGACTCGCTGGCTGCCGACGCGATTCGCCGAGCGCTGCAGTTTGCGCCACCGACTGGGTCCGTCATCGCTCGATTGCACCCCGACGACGCCGCGTGCATCGATGACGTAACCACGATCGTGTCCGGACGTTCACTCAGTCTTGTCATCGACCCGACACTGTCACCCGGCGACGCGATCGTCGACATCGGTCCTACTCACATCGATGCACGAATCCAACCTGCGTTGGATCGCATCCGCGAGGTGCTCGCATGACCGCCACGATCGACGCGGTCTTGGGCGCGGGCCGTCCTCGGGTTTCTGGCCGAGTGACCCGTGTCGTCGGGCTGAATCTCGAGATCGAAGGCATGACCGCCCCGATCGGTGCGGCCGTGGAGGTTCCGACTCGCAATGGCCCCATCGTCGCCGAGGTCGTCGCCCTGCGCGACGGCGGGCTGGTCTGCATGCCCCTCGGCGATCTCGCCGGGGTCGAAGCCGGCGCATTGGTCAACGTCACCGGCGCAAGCTCGACCGTCCCCGTTGGGGCCGGGTTGCTCGGTCGCGTGCTCGACGGACTGGGACGGCCACTCGACGGCGGACCACCGCTGCGCGATGTGGAGTGGGTTGGTGTCGACGGGAGCGCGCCGCATCCGATGCTCCGCCAACCAATCCGTGAGCAGCTTCCCCTCGGCGTCCGTGCCGTCGACACCTTGATTCCCGTCGGCCGCGGTCAGCGCGTTGGCATCTTTTCTGGGTCGGGTGTCGGAAAGTCGAGCATTTTGTCGATGTTCGCTCGCGGTACCGCGGCACCCGTGACGGTGTTGGCGCTGATCGGCGAGCGCGGTCGAGAGGTCCGCGAGTTCATCGACAACGACCTTGGCCCCGAAGGACTTGCGCGTTCGGTCGTCGTGGTGTCGACGAGCGACGAACCGGCGCTCGTTCGTCTCCGGGCCGCGTTCACTGCGACCCGCATTGCTGAGCATTTCCGCGATGAGGGCCAAGACGTGTTGTTGTTGATGGACAGCCTCACGCGGTTCTCGATGGCCCAACGCGAAGTCGGACTCTCGGCCGGCGAACCGCCCGCAACGCGTGGATATCCGCCGAGCGTGTTCGCGCTCTTGCCGAAACTCCTCGAGCGCGCCGGCGCGTCCGAGCGCGGCAGCATCACTGGCCTCTACACCGTGTTGATCGAAGGCGACGACCTGATGGACCCCATCGGCGACGCCGCCCGCTCGATCCTCGACGGCCACATCGTGTTGTCGCGCAAGCTCGCGACGGCGGGACACTTCCCGAGCATCGACGTGCTCGAGTCGATCAGTCGGCTCACCGGCGCGATCACCACTCCGGAACAACGCGCCGTCGCGACCGGCTGTCGCCAAATGTTGGCGGCGTATCGCGACACCCGCGACCTCATCGAAATCGGCGCCTACGTCTCGGGGACCAACCCGGTCGTCGATCGCGCCATCGCACTCAAGGAACCCATGGACGGCTTCCTCCGCCAGGACATGCACGAACTCACCCCTGCACCGGACGCTTGGGGTTGGCTCGCGCAACTGGTCGGAGGAAGCGGATGAAACGATTCTCCTTCCGCCTCGAGGCGGTGCTTCGCATCCGGCGTCTCCAAGAAGACCAAGTCCGCGCGCGATTGATCGCGGCCAACCGCGACGTTCAGCTCGCAACGCTCAAGGTGCAGGAACGTCAAACGCGCTACGACACATTGCCGCGGCCGTCGGGTACGACATCGCACGAGGAGCTCGAGCGCGCGTGGTTCACGCTTGACGCGGCCGCCGGAGCCGTCGCGTTCGCCGATGACGAACGGCTCTCGACGATCGCAGTTGCCGAGGAGATCCGCATCGAGTGGCTGGCGGCGCGCCAGCGCACCGAGGTGCTCGCCCGGCTCCGAGCGCGAGCCCACGAGGAGTGGGTCATCGAGACCCGCCGCGACGAAGACCGTCTCGTCGACGAACTCGTCGTTGCCCGCCACCACCGTCGCTCGAATCTTCCGCACGAAAGGGTCGCATGACCACCACGATTCCTCCCGCTCTCCCGATCCCGGTGCCGTCGAACGCGATGGCGCCGACCGACATCGCGTCCAACGGTCTTTTCGCGCGCGAGTTGGAGCGATTCGAGCGACCGATTGCGGACGAACGCGCCGCGTCCGACGACCGCCGGCGCACGACGAACGAGCGCCACGACTTCGCCGATCGAACGCGCACCGAACAGCCCGAGCGACCCGACCAATCGGAACGACCGGAACGACCGGAACGAACTGAGCGACCGGAACGACCTGACCGCCAGGAACGATCGGAGCGGCCGGAACGGCCCGAACGACCGGAACGGCCCGAGCGGCCCGAGCGACCCCGCCAGCCAGCCCGCCGCGACGCGACCCAGGCCGCGGCCGGCGATGCCGCGGTGAGCGGGACCGATGGCGCCACCGACGTGGGATCGAGTGCCACCGACGTTGACGCCGCGGTCGGGTGGGATGCGTCCGCCCTGGGGCTGTTGGCCCTTGCGATCCCTGCTGCGACCCCCGCGGTTCCCGTCGCGGTGAGCACAGCGGGATTGCCCATCGACGCGACCACGCAGCTCGGCGACGACGCCATCGTCGTGGGGTCCGAGGCCTCGCCAATCGAGACGGGCTCGAAGCAACACACCGGTCAACCGTCACTCGTCATTTCCGCAGTGACGACCACCGGGCGTTCCGCGGCCCACGCCAGCGCCCTTTCCGCCGTACAAAGCGATGCACCGGAGCCCAACGCGAATGCTGCGGAGATCGACCAGCCCGCGACCGACCCCGCCGAGCCGGCGCAACCCGAATCGGTCCTGCCTGCGACCGTGCCGCAGCTCGACGTCGCCGACCCCGCGCCGCGCGCTGAGGCGCCGTCGACCCCGATGTTGGAGTCGACGGTCGTCAACAGCGCTCCTCGCGACTCCGAACTCGCCGCCACGTTGCTCTCGACGCCCGGAACACCCTCCGCTCCGAGTGCCGAATCGACGCGGTCGACAAACACCGACCGTCCGCTGACAGCTCCTCCGTTGCTGCATTCACCCGCAACGACCGCCCGCAGTGCGACGGTGAGCGGGCCCCAGTTCGTTGCCGCGCCGACGGCACCGACCCCGGCAACGCAGGTGGTCAACGTGCTCGCACCACTCGCGTTGCGCGACGACGGGAGCTACGCGATCGAGATCGAACTCACCCCGCCCGAACTCGGACGCGTGGAGATTCGCGTCGAGCTGCGCGACGGAACGATGCACGCTCATCTCCGGGCCGAACAGCCGGCAGCCGCACAAGCGCTGCGCGACTCGTTGGCGCAACTGCGCGACCACCTCACTGACCAGGGCGTGAACACAGGCACCCTCAACGTCGATGCCGGCGGGTCCAGAGGTCGTGAGCCCGGCGCCGAGCAATCGACCCGCGGCCGCGAGCGCAACGACGGCTGGCGCAGCGACCGTGATCGCGAGACAGCCGGACGAACAATGCCGATTCCCCGCCGCACCACGACCCCGTCGGCCAGCAATGACCGACTCGACATTCACGCGTGAAAGGGCGAGTCCAATGACGTTCATCGATCCGTTGTCCGGGAACGCAAGCTCAGCGATCTACACGACCGGCACCACTGCGGCGCCGCCCGACAATCAGTTCGACCAAGAGACGTTCTTGAAGCTGCTCGTGGCGCAGTTGAAGTACCAGAACCCGTTGTCACCGTCCGATGGCACCGAGTTCTTGACGCAGACCGCGCAGTTCACCCAGCTCGAGACGCTCCAGAAGATGGAGAAGTTGCTGACCGCCCAGGCCGCCGCCAGTGAAACACTCGAGGCCAGCTCGATGGTCGGACGTCGGGTGGAGATTGCGTTGCCGCTCGGCCAACAAGGGGCCAAGACCGCAACCACCCAGATCGGATTCGGCGGCAACCTGCCCAAGGACGCCAGAGTCGGCACCAAGGTCGAAAGCACGATGAGCGTCCTCACCCGTGATGGCGACCAGGTCCCGCTCCGCACGGAGATGACGAAACTCGCCGACGGCGCGAACGGCGAGACCAACTGGTCGATGCGGGTGTTCGCGAGCACCACGCAGATCTCGGGTCCGCACACGGTCACCTTCGACGCGACCAGCAACCGCACCTCCCCCGACCCGGTGATCACAATGCAACAGCTCGACGAGGTCCCCTCGCAGCGCGGCAAGTGGGACTCCAGCGGCATCACGTTGCAACTCGGCACGAGCAGCGACCTGACCCGTCTGCGGGTCGGCGATGGCGCGACGACGTTTGCGGCCTTGACCCAGAACGGATCCGACGGCAAGTCGGTGACCGGCATCGTGTCCGGCGTTCGGTTCACTGCCGACGGCCCACTCCTCAAGATCGGTGACCGCGAGCTTCCGCTCACGAACGTGATGGAGGTCCAGGTCATCAACACGTGATCGTCGGATCAGCGTTCGTGATGCGAACGCGATCCCCACGACAGCGCTTCCACTTCTCGCAGCAACGCAACAGAAAGGCACACACCATGCTTCGCTCGATGTTCGCCGGCGTGTCCGGCCTCCGTTCCCACCAAGTCATGATGGACGTGGTCGGTAACAACATTTCCAACGTCAACACGGTCGGATTCAAGGCATCGAACGCGATCTTCTCCGACCTGCTCAGCCAGACACTGCGGGGCGCGGGTTCGCCTTCCCAGGGACTCACCGGCGGTAGTAACCCGGCCCAAGCCGGGTTGGGCGCACGGCTTGCCGCGATCACGATGAACTTCGCCCAGGGTGCGTCGCAGCTGACCGGACGCAGCACCGACTTTGCAATCCAAGGTGACGGCACGTTCATCGTCGACGTGGGCGGAACCCGCGCCTATACGCGAGCGGGTTCGTTCAACCTCGACGCCCTCGGGCAACTGGTCACCCAAGAAGGTGGTTTGGTGCTCGGTTGGAACGGTACGAACGGCAACGTCGACACCAATCAGTCGATCTCGGCGTTGCGGATCCCGGTTGGTCAGACGATTCCACCGGTGACGACCACCGAAGTCGGTATCGGCGGCAACCTGCCGTCGGACGCCGCGCCCGGCACCATCTTGAACAGTTCGATCAACGTGTACAACACGCTGGGTACCGCGGTGTCGTTGCGAGCCCAGTTCACGAAGGTCGCGAACACCGCCGGCAACGTCGACTGGCAAGTCGACGTGTACGACCCCGACGGCAACCAGATCAGCGGCCCGGTCACGCTGCAGTTCAGCCAGACCACGAGCGAGATCACCGCGCCCGCCAGCCGCCAGATCACCGTGCCGCAGGCCGACCTCAACTCGATCCAAGTCGGCGGCGCAATCCCGGCCGGGACGTGGGATCCTGCCGGGATCGTGCTCGACTTCGGCGGCGCAACCGACCCCGATCGCATGACTGGTGCGGCCCAGACGAACAGTGTCGCGGCGCTCAACCAGGACGGCGCACCGCTTGGGTCGCTCGTGTCGTTCTCGGTCTCGCAGGAGGGTCTGATTTCCGGTGTGTTCTCGAACGGGAAGAACCAACAGCTCGGCCAGATTGCGCTCGCTGCGTTCGCGAACCCGGCCGGGCTCGAGAAGGCAGGAGGATCACTCTTCCGCAGCACCGTGAACTCGGGTGAGCCGCTGATCGGTGTGGCTGGCGGCGGCGGGCGAGGAACGATGAGCGGTGGCACGGTCGAGATGAGCAACGTGGACCTCGCGGCCGAGTTCACCAACCTGATCGTCGCCCAGCGTGGTTTCCAGGCGAACTCCCGGATCATCACCGCATCCGACGAGATCCTCCAGGACCTCGTGAACCTCAAGCGCTGATTCGTGAGCTGGGTCACCCGGATTGCGCATGCACGCCGGGTGACCCGCTGCGCTCCAAGGCCATCCCGCCGATGGGCCGAAGCGCGCGTGCGGTCACGCTGCGTGACTGCCTGCGCCGACGACTGGGAGTCGCCCGCCCAACTCCTAACCCCAACCGACGAACGCGCCGATAGACGGGTGAAGGCGGGCGCAGGGACAGGGCCACGCCGAACGGATCCAGGGACGGACCACATGATCACAGTCACTCGGTTGAACGGCGGAGCGTTTGCGCTCAACCCCGACCTCATCGAACGGGTCGAGCCCACGCCGGACACCGTTGTCACGCTCGTCGACGGCGCGAAATACGTCGTACGCGAAAGCGTCGAGGAAGTCATCGCGCAGATCCGCGAATCCAAAGCGAGCGTCATCGCGCTGTCGCACAACCTCGAACAACAGTTGAGCACGGGCAAGGCCGTACTGCGCGTCGTGCCCTCGGAACCGGAGAGCTGAAATGGCCAAGAAGAAAAAGGGTGACGACGAAGAAGCTCCGAAGAAGAAGAAGCCGATCGTTCCGATCGTGCTCCTTGTCGCCGGACTCTTCGCCGGTAAGACCTTCTTCGGTGGCGGTGGCGCCGAGAAGACGGCTGCCGAACTCGAAGCCGAAGAAGCAGCCGAACACGCCGAACTCGTGAAGGAATGCGAGGAGAACAACGGCATGTCCGAGGGCTCCGGCGGTCACGGTGAAGCCGAGGCCGAAGACGACACCCACAGCACCGATGAGACGACGGCCGACGAAAGCCACGACGCCGACACCCACGGCTCCGGCGAATCGCTCGAGATGCTCAACGTGTCGCTCGTTGCGGCAACCCGTCCGCAGGCCCGTCCCGCACAGGCGGGTGGCGCAGCATTGCCGTCGACTCTCGAAATCGACCCGGTGACGGTGAACCTCGCGGACGGCCGCCGCTATCTCAAGCTCGGCCTCGCCCTCCAGCTCAAAGAGGGCATTACGGCCGATGCGGCTGCAAAGGAAGGATTCGGTGCCAAAGCCGTCGACATGGCCCTCGAGGTCTTGTCGGCCAAGGAGATGTCCGAACTCATCTCAGCTGACGCCCGCACCGCGATCAAGACCCAGCTCGGTTTCGACACCTGCGTCGCCTACCACGGTGACGTACTCACGGTGTACTTCACCGAGTTCGTGATGCAATAACCCGGGTCGCGCTCGCACGCTCGCCGCTCTCGCGAGCTCACTGCGGGCCCGTCACTCGCGTCGCTCGCCCGGCCTCCTCCGATCGCCGCCCCGCCACGTTCGGACACGAAGTCGGGGCAACAGCTCAACTCCGGGGGTCGGAGTCCGATGTGAGCACGTGGCAACTGCATCGGGGGGCACCAAACGGGGCAAATCTGCCCTGCCGTTCGACTTTCGACGGCCCAACAAGTTCTCGCGCGATCACCTGCGTGCATTTCAGATCGTGCACGAGACCTTCGCACGGCAACTGTCGACCGTCTTCGCCACGACGCTGCGCGCCGTGGCCCAGGTCACCCTCGCCAACGTCGAGCAGGTCACCTACGACGAATACGTTCGGTCCCTTCCGAATCCGAGCTATCTCACGATCGTCTCGTTGAATCCGCTGCCCGGCCCGGCGGTGCTCCAGTTACCGCTGCCGATCGCATTCGCGGCCGTCGACCGACTCCTCGGTGGCACGGGCGAAGCCCTTTCGCCGAAACGTCCGCTCACCGAGATCGAGGCGAACATCATGCGCTCGCTCATGGAGCGAGCGTTGCGCGAACTCGAATACGCGTACGAGACGCTCGTGCGGGTCGAAGCCGAAATCGTGCAACAGGAGTTCAACCCGCAGTTCGCACAGGTCGCCGCACCGTCCGACATGGCGATCTCGGTCACGTTCGAAACGCGCATCGGCGAAAAGCGCGGGATGTCGAGCATCTGCATTCCGTACTCGACGATGCAGCCAGTGCTCGAAAGCCTTGCGAGTCAGCAGCTTTTCGCCGACCGCAGCGGACGCGATCCGGAGCTCTGGGCGACCCAACTCGACAGCGCGATCCACAACGTGCCGGTTGAACTTCGCGTCAGCTTTCGCGAGGTGGAGTTGGCATCCACCGACCTCCTCGGCCTTCGAGTCGGCGACGTGATTCCGCTCGACCACCCCGTCGACGAACCCCTCACGGTGTACGTCGACGACATTCCCTGCTACCACGCGGTCACCGGGCGACGCGGCAAGCGGCTGGCTTGTCTCATCGTGGATGACATCTAGGACATCGAGGAGTACGAGTCGATGGGTCTGTACGAAGATCTGAACACCGACAATCGCACGGCCATGGCCGTCGCGGCCGCCCTCGAAGTTGCGATGGGCCCGGACACGATCCTGACCGTCGGGTTGCCGCGCACCGAGGTCCCCGACCTCGGTCTCCTCCCGACGAACTCGCGCGTCGTCTCGCTCGACTTCACGAGCGGACTGTCGGGCATCGTCGCCATCGCCGTCAGCGAGGACCTCGCTCGTGCACTCGAGGCGACTGCACCCGACGAGGAAATGCTCAGCGGTCTGCGTCCGGCGTTCGAGGTCGCGGTCGGCGAGATTCGCGCGTCCAACGGCGGAAACGCCGAGGCGTCGTCGCCACACGAGGTTCCCGTGAGCGACTTCTTGGGCGCGTTCCCGGCCGACCACCAGTACCTCTCGTACCCGCTGCTCGACGGCACCGAACGCATTGCGACCCTGGTACTCCAGGTCGGCCAGGAGGGTTCCGAGTCGCACGTCGCACAGTCGTTCGACGCCGACACCGGGTCCGCCTTCCCCGCAGCGGCACGGTCCGCGAACGCGGGCAGTCTCCCTGACCTCGAACACCACGAGTTCGGATCGCTCCCGGACGCGAACACGATCAACCTCGTCGATCCGCGTCCGTTGGCGTTGCTCCACGACGTCGAGATGGGGGTCACCGCTGAGCTCGGACGCCGACGCATGTCGGTGCGGGATCTGCTGTCACTCACGCCCGGTGCCGTGATCGAACTCGATCGCGCCGCCGGCAGCCCCGTTGACGTCCTCGTGAACGGAACGCTGATCGCACGCGGCGAAGTCGTGGTCATCGACGAAGAGTTCGGAATCCGTATCTCCGAGATCGTCGCCGGCGTCGGGAGCTGACCAGTTGTCCGACACGTCCGTGTTCGAACTCTTCGCCCGTCTGATCGTTGCGCTGGCGCTCATCCTCGGTCTCATGGCCGCGGGCGCGCGCCTGTTGCGCAAACGCGGCATCGATCTGTCGGGGATGAATCGGGCGAACGCGCCGCGGCGCCAGACGGTCGACGTGTTGGCCCGGCGAGTTGTCGCCAAGAACGCGTCGGTCGCGGTGGTTCGCGCGGGCGGAAGGACGCTCGTGCTCGGCGTCACGAATGAACGCGTGAACCTGCTCGCGGAGGCTGCTCCCGAGTCAGATGATCCGGTTGTCGTCGAGGAAGCCCATTGGACGGAGCTTCCTCAGGCTGTGGGCGTCGGCGCCCTCAGCGGTTCGCCATGGAAGATGGCGCTCGAGTCGCTGCGCGAACGCACCGTTCGCCGCGACTGAGACGCCGCTGCCTGCGCGCCCGGCGCCACCAAATCGGAGTCACTCTCGTGCGAACCCGAGCCTTGCTCGTCGCGTTGTGCGCCACCATTTTGACGATGATCGCGATCGCGAGCGCACCTTCGGCGTCCGCACAGACCGCTCCGCCGACACCGGACGTGCAAGCGCCGATCCCCGACAACGTCGACGACGGCAGCTCGATCACCGCCGAGGGCGACGAAGCGACGATCAACATCGACATTCCCGACTTCACGGGCGCCGAGTCCGACGCTGATCGCGAGAAGAAGAAGCCGGGGCAGAGTGTCCTCATCATCTTGATGTTGACGCTGATCGCGATCGCGCCAGCGCTGTTGATGATGGTGACGAGCTTCACCCGCATCGTCATCGTGCTGTCGCTCACCCGCAACGCGCTCGGCGTCAACATGATCCCACCGAACCAGGTGGTCGTCGGCCTCTCGTTGTTCCTCAGCCTCTTCGTGATGGCACCCACACTGTCCGAGATGAACGAAACCGCTTTGCAACCGCTGTTGAAGGGTGACCTCACCTACGGCGAGGCCTACGACGAAGCGACCGGTCCGCTGAAAGCGTTCATGCTCGACCAGACCCGCGCCGGCGAACTGAACCTGTTCATCAAGGCGAGCGGCGATCCCGCACCCGAGCGGCGAGAAGACGTCGGCATGGCCGTGCTCGTCCCCGCGTTCGTGCTCTCCGAACTGAAGACCGCGTTCATCATCGGGTTCGTCGTGTTCGTTCCGTTCCTGATCATCGACCTCGTCGTGAGCTCCGTGTTGATGTCGATGGGCATGTTCAGGCTGCCGCCGGTCCTGGTGTCGTTGCCGTTCAAGCTCTTGTTGTTCGTGATGGTCGACGGGTGGGCCCTCGTCGTGAAGTCCCTCATTTCCAGCTTCAACTGACCCGGCGCGCCCGCGCGCGCCCCGAGATCGAGGAGAAATCGGACATGACCGACACTTCCGTCACCGAGATTGCAGTGCAGTCGATCATCCTCGCCACCAAGCTCGCCGCGCCGACACTCATCATTTCGCTCGCGATCGGACTCGGTGTCGGCCTCATTCAGTCGGCGACCCAGATCCAAGAACAGACGCTGACGTTCGTTCCGAAACTGCTCGGCATCGCGCTCGTCATCGTCGTCACCGGCAACTGGATGCTCGGACAGACGATCGGGTTCGTGCACCACTTGTTCGACATGATCCCCGAACTGTTGCGCGCGTGACCGTTCCCTTCGACCCGATGCTCGTCACGGGCTTCGTGCTCGCACTCGTACGCGCGAGTGCGTGGCTCTTCATCGCGCCTCCGTTCAATACCCGCTTGGTTCCGTTGTCGGTGAAGGCCGGCCTCGCGGCTGCGCTCGCGCTCGCGGCGGCGCCGCAGGCCAAGGCCGCGGGTGAGCTCTCGCTCGAAGCCGGTCCGTTCATCACCGCGCTGGTCACTCAGGTGCTCGTCGGGTTCTCGATGGGCATGATCATGTTGATCTTGTTCCAGGCGGTCCAGGCCGCGGGCGCGCTCGTCGACACGTTCGCGGGATACTCGCTCGCTGCGGTCTACGACCCCACGTCCGACACGACGAACTCGGTGTTCGGACGGATGTACTCGTTGTTGGCAACGACGTTGCTGTTCGTGAGCGGCGGACACCACCTGCTCGTCAGAGGCTTCTTCGCCAGCTTCGAGGTGGTCCCGGCAGGCGCGGCCGACCCTGGAGTCGTGTCCCGAGTGCTCACGACCGGAGCCGACGATTTCCTGCTGGCCGCGATCGAGATCGCGGCGCCAGTGATCGGCTGCTTGTTCATCTCCGAACTCGCAATGGGTTTGGTCGCTCGCGCGGCGCCGTCGTTGAACATCTTCTCGCTGGCGTTTCCCGTGCGTGTCATCGTGAGCTTGATCGTCGTTGCACTCGCGATTCCGCTCCTCGGGCCCGCAGTGCAGAACCTCTTGCAACAGGCGCTTCGCCCGGTCATGGGTGGTTGAGGCGAGCTGAACCATGGCTGCGAGCGATCAGTCCAAAACCGAAAAGCCGACACCCCGAAAACTTCGCGAAGCTCGCGAGAAGGGTCAGGTCGCGAAGTCGCCCGACATCGCGACCTGGGCCGGACTCCTGCTCACGACGGTGTTGTTGCAATCGACGGTGAAGCGCGCCGACGGCGCTTTGCGCGAGCTGTTGGCCAAGATGGGTCTGATGATCGCCAACCCGACGCAGGAGGGAGCGTCGAAGTACTTCGGCGAAGCGATGCTGCAAGCGTTGGCGCTGTCGGCACCCATCGTGCTCGGCATGATGCTCGTCAACATCGTCGCCACGCTTGCCCAGGTCGGCCTGAAGCCCTCGGCGAAACGACTGAAACCCGACTTCTCCCGGCTGAACCCGGGGAAGGGCATCAAGCGGATGTTCTCGGCGTCGTCGCTCTGGGAGCTGGTCAAGTCGTTGTTGAAGGTCACCGTGTTGGCGTTCGTCGCCTGGCCGGTGGCGTCGGGATTGGCCCAGCAGTTGACGACCGGCGGTGGGTCGGTGTTCCCGATCGCATCGGCGACGGCGAAGGCGGCGCTGCTCGTCATGCGCAACGTTGCCGCTGCGGGTCTGATCATCGCGGCTGCGGACTTCGCGGTGCAGAAGCGCCGAGTCACCAAGCAGCTGATGATGAGTCGCCACGAAGTGCAAGAGGAAATGAAGCAGCACGAGGGAAACCCGCAGATGAAGGGCGCGATTCGTTCGCGTCAGCAGGCGATGTCGCGGAACCGGATGATCAAGATGGTCGGAACTGCCGACGTCGTGATCGTGAACCCCACCCACTACGCCGTCGCATTGAAATACGACCCAACGCGCGGTGCGCCTGAGGTCGTCGCCAAGGGGGTCGACCACCTCGCCGCGAAGATTCGGCTCGAGGCCACTCGGGCCGGCGTCCCGATCGTTCGAGAACCGACCCTCGCCCGTGCGGTCTACGGCGCATGCGATATCGGCCAGCTGATCCCCGTGATGCTGTACGAAGCGGTGGCGCAGCTGCTGGCCTTCGTGTTCGGGCTGCGAGCCCAGGGCCGAGGCGACGGATACCACGAACCGCGCGCGGCCTTCCTCGCCGAGCCCATCGACGAGATCGACCTGCGCGACGCGAAACGTGAGCAACGCCGCGAAAGCCGCAGAACCCGCCGTACTTCGCTCACCGGCTCAGCATCGGGGCCCACGGGCCGATGAGAACCCGGCGCCGGTGGATGGGCGCCCCCCAGTTGTCGGGCCAGGGATGGCGCGAGCCTCGGTGAGGGTTCGTGCGTTCGAATCGATTCGGTCAGATCGCGGTCCCTGCAGCGATCATCGGCATCGTCGTGATGATGGTCGTGCCGTTGCCGACCGCGCTCGTCGACCTGCTGCTCGTCACCAACATTGCGCTCGCGACGTTGGCGCTGCTCGCCTCGATGTTCACGACGCGAGTACTTGAGTTCTCGATCTTTCCGAGTTTCTTGCTCATTGCCACACTCTTCCGACTCGCGCTGAACGTGAGCGTGACCCGACTCGTCTTGTTGGACGGTTACGCCGGCAAGGTCATCGAGAGTTTCGGCCACTTCGTCGTGGGTGGCTCGGTCGTCGTCGGCCTCGTCATCTTCCTGATTCTCATCGTCATCCAGTTCATCGTGATCACCAACGGTGCCGGTCGCGTTGCCGAGGTCGCCGCTCGCTTCACCCTCGACGCCATGCCCGG
>SXGT01497786.1_pt1 | contig 28411 bp, 24 predicted proteins | sample 3176221 | NCBI WGS metagenome assembly SXGT01 (sample SAMN11356862, study PRJNA531348) | freshwater metagenome | isolation source: freshwater sample F1-120 | place: China: Fuxian Lake, Yuxi | collected 2017-12-25 | reverse complement strand
TTGCCTTCCTGCTTCTTCGAGTCCTGGGATTCTGTGGTGAGCATCAATACCGGCGTGGTCCGTGTGGTCGGCAGCGCACGCAGGTTCCGGATGAGAGTCATGCCGTCCATCACCGGCATGTTGAGATCGGTGATCACGATGTCCACTCGCATGGCGCCCAGTTTCTTCAGTGCGTCTTCACCGTTCTCGCCTTCGAGAACGGTGTAGCCGGCCTCTTTCAGGGTGAAAGAGACCATCTGGCGCATGGTCACGGAGTCATCAACAATCAGTGCAGTGCGGCTCACGATGCAACCTCTCAGAAGAGGACCACGTCCTCTCCGCTTTCTGCGCCCGCTTCCGCAGCTGTGCCGCGGCGTTCGGCGCCCATGGTGGTGCGTGTCAGATACTCCTGCAGGCGTGAATTCGATTCAGGCGTGCCCGCTTGAACACGGACATGCGGCTCCAGGGCATCCGCCATGGAGCGCAGCGTGTTTGCAGAGTGTTCGAGCCTCTGGGCCACGGCGTCCTGGAATTGCAGGGCGATGATGGCTGCGGTGATGTCCGCCGCGAGGGATTCGGAGCGCGTCGCGCTGTTGCCGAGAGCCCTCTGCAGCTCTTCGTGAGTCGATGCGAGCAGCGTGAGCGTGTGTTCCACTTCGCCGCGCACTTCCGTGGCTTCACGCGCGCCCTCGACGGCGAGGCCCTGCAGCGCGACGAGAGTCGTACTGATCTCGGCGTTGACGTCCTCCACCGTGGAGCGGATGGTGTCGCTGATTTCGGCGCTTCTCCGCGCCAGCGTGCTGATCTCGTTGGCAACCACCGCAAAGCTCCGGCCCTGCTCACCAAGGCGACTTGCCTCGATGCGCGAATTGACGGAGAGAACGCGTGTGCCGAGGACAATGCCGTCGATCTCGCTGAGCACCTTCAGGATGCGCGTCATGCCGGTCGCGACGGAATCCATGCGCTGCGCGGAGTCGGTCGAGATCGTGCACGAGCGCTCGATGCTCTTGACGAGTCTGTGCAGTGTGTCGCGCGAGGCATGCACGAGGCGGCGCATGTCCACGCGGCCATCGGCACTGTTGTCGCCACTGCCGAGGAGATGTGCTGCTTCGCGCACGCTCTCCCGGGCACGTGTCACCATGCCGGAGAAGTTCTCGCAGACGCCGGTGACCGAGCCGGCAATGTGGTGCGATGTGTCCACCAACTGATTGGCAAGCAGCGGGAAGAGAGGCAGCTGGGCTGCGACTTCATCGTGCAACGCACTTGTGCTTGCGGCAGGAAGCGTCTCCGTCGCGTTGCTGTTCATGCGGCTCCTTGATGCGGAGTGAATTCCGCGAGGATGCCGCACCAGCGAAGGGAGTTTTCGAGGGGCGAGGAGATGGCCGTGGTGGCGAACTCACGGCGGGCAACGGCGAGTTCCTGACGGAGAGCGAGGAGGACTTGGGCGCTTGCGGCATCCAGATGCTCGAGGCGGCTCCAGTCGACGATGACCGGCCCTTCGGCCTCGACGGCCTGAAGAGCCAACTCGTGAAATCGTGCGGCACTCTCGATGTCGAGTCGGCCCTCGAGCACCAGATGGTGCTTGCCGTCTCTCTGCACGAGGCTTTGGCTGTGTTCGGCCACGGTCGCGATCCCTCCGCTGGATCACCGCCTTGATCGGCCCCACGATTCGGTTTGTGCAGTATTTGCGGGTAATGCAAAAGAAGAACCACGCTCCTACTCGAAAGTAGGGCGTGGCTCGTGTGAAAGAGTCTCGCTCGGTTCAGCGCGCGTTGCCGCCGTCGCCTCCACCACCAGCGGGGGCCGGCGCCGGGCGCGCGCCAGGCGTGGGTTCGCCGCTGCCGCCGTTGACCGGACGAGGCGGGGCGCCAACTGGTGGAGTGCTTTCGCCGCCGCGGCGGCGTCCCGGGCGACCCTCCGGACGAACGGGCCTTTCCGGTTTCGGAGTGTCGCCATCGCGACCGCCGCGCGGGCGTTCGGGACGGTCTGGCGTCGGGGTTTCGCCGGCACGCACGCGGCGCAACTGCTCGCGCGCCCGCTCAAGCTCCGCTTCCAGCTTCTGGATGTGGGCCTCGATGCGGCGGACAGCGTTGTCATTTCCGCCAACCGGAGTCGGCGGTGCGGGCGTTTGGGCGACGAGAGGCAGAGCAACGAGCAAGGCACCAAGCAAAGCGAGTTTCATGAATTGTCTCCGGGGTTGTTACCGGCAGGACGTGCACATCTTTCCCTGCAGGTGCTGCGGATCCCTGACCGGTCTCAAGCGCTCGGTGCCACCACCACGGCTGTCCCGTAGGCGAGTACCTCGGCGAAGCCGGATGTGCCGACTTCACCACTGTCGTAGCGCAGCCCCACGACCGCGTTCGCTCCGAGCGACTGCGCGTGCTGAATCATCTGCACGAGCGCTTCTTCGCGGGCCGTCTCGCAAACCGTGACGAGGCTGCCGACGCGTCCGCCGGAGATGCCGCGCAACCCGGCAAGGAAGCTCTGGCCGAGATGCGGCGCGCGCACGGTGATGCCTCGCACCAGACCCTTGCAGTCCGTGATGCGCTTTCCGGGAACCTCCAGCGTCGTGACCACCATCATGCTCATGGGTTGCTCTCCGCGAGCAGCGTAGGCGCGCGCAAGCGGGGAGTCCACCCGCCCGCTTGGGGCGCCGTGAAGCGCTGGGCTATCATCGCCCGCCGACCAGCAGCCGAGCGCTGCGTGCGCGGCAGAGGAACACCCGTGAAGACTCCCGTACGCGTGGCTGTCACCGGCGCCGCCGGTCAGATCTGTTATTCGCTGCTGCCCCGCATCGCGGCGGGGGAGATGTTCGGTGCTGATCAGCCCGTCATCCTGCAGCTCCTCGAGATCCCGGTCGACAAGGCGCAGCAGGCTCTGCGCGGCGTCGCCATGGAACTGGCGGACTGCGCCTTCCCGCTGCTCCGCGGTCTGGTGCTCACCAGCGACCCGAAGGTCGCTTTCAAGGATGCGCAGTGGTGCCTGCTCGTGGGCAGCAAGCCGCGCGGGCCAGGCATGGAGCGTGCGGACCTCCTGAAGGACAACGGCCGGATCTTCATCGGGCAGGGTGACGCCATCGACGCCGTGGCGGCGGATGACTGCCGCATCGTGGTGGTGGGCAATCCTTGCAACACCAACGCCATGATCTGCGCGTCGCGCCTGAAGCGCCTTCCGAAGACGGCGGTGACGGCCATGATGCGGCTCGACCAGAACCGCGCCATGGCGCAACTGGCTGCCAAGGCCGGTGTCGAAATCAGGGATGTCAGCAACATGACCGTCTACGGCAATCACAGCCCGACCATGTTTGCGGACTTCTTCAACGCACGCATCGGCGAGCGCGAAGTCACTGAAGTCATCACGGACCGTGCCTGGCTTGAGAATGATTTCCTCAGCACCGTCGGCAAGCGCGGGGCCGCCATCATCGAAGCGCGTGGCGTCTCGAGCGCCACATCCGCGGCCAATGCTCTCATCGATCATGTGAAATCCCTCAACACGCCGGGCACGGCCATTCACAGCATGGCCGTCTACAGTGCCGGCGAGTACGGATTCAGCACCGACATCTGGGCCGGCATGCCCTGCCGCACCATCGCTCCCGGCCGCTACGAGATCGTGCCGACCATGGCGCTCACGGCCTTCGCGCGCGAACGCATCGCTCTCAGCAACAAGGAGTTGCTGGGCGAGCGCGAAGTGGTCAAGGAACTGATCTGAGCATCGGCGTCACGCGGTGAGGGCTTTCAAGCTCTCACCGCACCCGCCCGTGAGCAGCACCGTGGCGAAGGGATCGAAGTCGGTCGGCTCGCGGTTGACGATGATGACCGGGATGCCCGCGCGCAGTGCCACGAGGGGCAGGCTCGCCACCGGCTGGACCTGCAGGCTCGTCCCCACCACGAGGAGGAGATCGGCGTGCTGCACCGCATCCAGTGCCCGCCTTGAGGTCGCCGGGTCCATGGGCTGTCCGAAAGCGACGGATTCCGGCTTGAGGATGCCCTGACAGGCCGGGCAGTAGGGCACACGTGTGCCGTTCACGATCCAGCGATACACCTCGTCGCGCGAGCGACGGCGCCCGCAGCGCAGACAGATCACGCTGTGTTCATGGCCGTGGATCTCGATGACCTTCGCAGGGTCATTGCCTGCGAGTTGGTGCAGCCTGTCCACATTCTGCGTCACGATGGCGGCGAGCTTGCCGTCGCGCTCCAGTTTCGCGAGCGCTTCGTGGGCCGCATTCGGGCGCGCTGTGCGGAGCACGAGGAAGAAATCCTGGCTCATCTCCCAGTAGTGGCGGCGGCTTTCCTCCGAAGCGAGGAAGTTCTCGAAGCGGAAATGCGAGGTGTCGTAGGTCTTCCACGCCACGGCTCCGGAGCGGTAATCCGGAATCCCGGACTCCGTGCTGATGCCTGCTCCGGAAAGGACGACGATGGCACGCGACTGCTGCACGAGTTGGCGCGCCTTCTCGAGGGCAGCCATGCTGCCAGATGGTGAAACCACCCGGGCAGAAGGCAGTGCGAGTTCCTGCCAGTAGCGGAGCGATTCACGTTGCTCCTCGCCGTACTTCGCATTGTCCTCGGGACGCCCGACGCGGTGGAGCGGGACCAGAGTCGGCAGGAGGCGGCCCTGTGCGCGCGGAAAAAGCCGCAGCACGACGAGGGCCAGCAGAGTGCTCACGAAGAAGGGCAGCGTGAGCGCGGGGATGCCGTGTGCATTGAGGGCGAAACTCCCGTACCACCACAACGGGAACGCAGCTGCGATCGTTGCGCACGAGAAGAGCAGGCTGCGCCAACCGTGGCTCGTGAAATACCCGGCGATGGCGATGTGGATGGGCATGGCGGTGAGCACGATCCACGAGAAGGTCCACGAGGGGAGGAAGCCCTCGGTCCAACCGAGAGCGGCGAATCCGGCGCCGAGCCCGAGGAATGCACCCACGACCGCGAGCCGGGCAAGGCGCCAGGAATGGGCCGCATATCCCGCAATGATGAGGATGCGCGCCGTCCATTCCGCTGCCGAGGAACTGAAACCATCCGGCCACGGCGCGTCGTAGTTGGAGAAATGAAAGGCAGAATCCGGCGTGAGATGCAGCGGCATGAAGGACGCCGGAACGCAATGCAAACCGGCGCTGCGCGCGATGAGGATCACGGCGAACGCCACCCCCAGCCCTGGCAGACTCAGCATCGGCAGGCCGAAGCGCCGCGTCCAGCGTCCTTCGAGGAGGAAGGACGCAGAGGGCACAGTGGCGGCCGCAGCGAGCAGCGCAACGGGCTGCAGCCAGTCTCCGAGCCCGTCGATGGTCGCAACAGCCAGCGCCGCGAGTGCGCCGCTGTAGCCGTACAGCCCCGCAGCGAGATGCTCGACCGGCCTTCTCAGCAGTTGCGCAGTGATGGTCGCTGCGAGCAGCGCCATGAGCGCGAGGGAGCCCGTCGCCGGATACAGCGTGAAGGTCCCCAGCAGGAAAAGCGCCCCCGGCAGCGGGCTCGGCGCAAAGAAGAGCGCGCCGTAGCCGCTCAACATGGCACCGAAGGTGTTTTCCGGGGCGATGGGCCCTCGCGTAGCGGCCGCCATGCGTCAGTCGGCCGGTTTGAGCAGCGCCGACGTGCGCGATTCCTCGCTCACGAGATGGCGAGGCAGCATTTCAGGGCGGCGCGCATCCATCGGGACTTCAGCTCTGCGAATGACGTGGGCCTCCTTGCCGCGGATCATCACGTAATTGGGGCGCAGCTGGATGAACTGCATGGACTGGCTGAAATTGTAGGCGCCGACATCATGGATGACGAGCCTGTCGCCCGGCGCCAGCTCTGGCAGCACGACCTCTTCACGTACCACGTCGATCTGCATGCAGAGATTTCCAGCGAGGCGCCAGTGGCCGAGCGGCCGGCCGTCATCGCGGACGGGAGACACTTCATGCTCATACCAGTAGGCCGTCGGCAGGATGTGCACGCCTACATCCAGGATGGCGGTCTGCTGTGTACCTTCGGGGCGCTTCACGGCCAGCACCGTGCTGATGAATTTCGCAGCCTCATCGATGAGACCGCGCCCCGGTTCGAGGGTGAGAGTCGGCGGGCGCTTGAAGCGCTTCTCGTTGGCAAGGAGCGGGGCCGTGACCGCGAGTGCGTAGTCTTCGTAGGCAGGCGCTGTTGCAGCACCGGGGAGCATCACGCCACGCAAGGTATTGCGTGTCGCATACCCGCCGCCCATGTCGAGACTCTCAATGCTGCAGCCGAGTTCGGCCTCGAGACGCAGCGCGAGCCCGACCAGGGCTTCCATTCCCTGACGATAAATGCTCACATCCGGCACGTAGGTGCCAACGTGGAGGTGCAGGCCTGCCAGCACGAGCTTCTTGTGCTGCGTAATCCGGCGCGCTGCCTCCAGCGTCACGGATTCGTCCACGCGGAAACCGAACTTGTCCCATGGCGGGTAGTTGAGCTTCACGTTCACGCGCAGCCCGACCTTGACCGGCTTCTTGAGCCCGTTCGCGAGCTTCAGAATGCGCTCCAGTTCGTCGTGGCTGTCCACGTTCACCCAGGCCTCTTCGCGGAAAGCCTGTTTCAATTCGTCATCGGATTTCCATGGGCCGTTGAAGATGATGTCCTTGCCCGGGATGCCGAGATCGCGGCAAATGCCGTACTCGAACCCGCTCACCACTTCGCCGAGGGCACCTTCGCTTCTCAAAACGGCCGCGATGGAGCTCAGCCAATTGGTCTTCACCGACCAGGCGATGCGTGTCTTCGGCCAGAGTGCGCGGAATGCACCGAGCATGTTCCGGTAGGCAAGCCGCAGGCGGTCTTCGTCAAAAACGCACAGCGGTGAACCGAAGCGGGAGATGAGTGCATCGACTGTGTGCGCACCGATGCGATCCACGGCCGGCGGCCGCCGGGATGGATGTGGAGCTCTCGTGCCGAGAGGCTGCATCAGTTCCTTCACCACATCACGCACCTTGGTTGTACGAGGGCGGCTCATCGGGAATTCTCCGGGGGCATCACGGCGACAAGGTCTTCTGGGGAAATCACGGCATCTTCGGCGGAGGCGCTGAAGAGAACTCCAGCGCGCGCGTGCACACGGCCCTTCCATGGGCTACCGCGTGCGCCGGCCAGCAGGCGTTCCACCAGTGGCGCGCCGGCGACCGCTGCAGCCTCGATCCAGTGCGGAAAGGTGGGGCGGACTTCCATGAGCAACGGCGTGGCACCGTGCTGCTGGAACCGGAAGGTGAGCGGGCCATCGAAAGCGAGCTCCTTTGCGGCAGCGCCAGCCCATGCAAGCAGCGCCGGATCGTCGATGCTGACCGCGCACCAGGGCCGTTCGCGATCATCGTCCGCAATGACCTGCACGGCCATGGCACCTGCGACTTCACCCTTGATGCGCACGAGCGCCACTTCCACGAGGCAACCCGGCAGGGTCTCGAGCAAAGTCAGGCGTTCCGCACCGGCTGCGCGCAGGCGTTCGACCGCCTTGCGAGCAGTCTGGGGTGTCCGGACGCGCTGCGTCAAACCGCTGTCGCTCACGAAAACCTGCGGCCATGCTTGTGCGAGAGCGAGTGATTCTGCATGCGCGGGAGTTGCGACATCGAGACCGCGGGCGAGATACGCACCCGGCCTCATGCTGTTGAAGGCATGCAACCCGGTGCGGACATGCCGCAGCAATGCGTCGGGGTGTGCGTTGGTGGTGCAGATCTTCGCGTCGGCGAGCCAGCGATTTGCTTCTGCGAGCAGGAGTGAGCCGGCAAAGCTGCCGGGCAGGACGAGCGTGACCTTCGCTTGGCGCAGTGCGTCCGCCAGTTCAGCGGGCCCGCTGCCAAGCGGCAGCACGAGCACGGCCTCCGCGCGCGGTTCGCGCCAGATGCCGGCTTCCTGCGGCGAAATTGCCACCGCGAGAGAGCGCGTTCCCGCAGCCCGGAGCGCGCCGATCACCGACGGCCCCGGCGAACCTTCAGGGCCGTCTTCCATGCCCACTACGGCGACGAGTTCCTTCACCGGGAGTTCTCCTTCTTTGTCGCAGCGAGCAACTCCTCGAGCCCCTGCAAGGTGAGCTCGTGTCGTGGATTGATGGTCACCGCCTCGAGGAAGGCGCGTTTCGCCTGGTCGGGCTTGCCCTGCTTGATGAAGCACCAGCCGAGTGCGGCTTGTGGATCAGCGAAGCTTGGACGCGTTCCATTGTGCAAGGTGGCAAGTCGGGAGAAGGCACGTGTCGCGTCTGCGTACTGTCCGGCGTAATAGAGAGCCCAGCCCCATTCCGAGAGCATGGAAGAGAGCACGCCCCATGTCTCTTCGCGTGTATTCTCCTTCAATTGCGCTGCACAGTGCTTGTCGAGGAGTTCCGTCGCTTCTTTCAGCTTGCCCGTGCGCAGCAGCGAAAGCCCGAGCCCCCGGCGCAGGTCCGGCGCACGCTCGTCGGCCTTGAGGGCGCGCTCGAACGCGCCTGCAGCTCTCTGGTATTCGGCGTGAGCAAACCAACCCCAGGCTTCCGCTGCGTGGAGCTTGTCGTATTCCGCATTCTCGATGAGCAGGTGCCGCATTTCGGCGCCCGTTGCGAGCGACGGGTCGATCCAGAAGGCGCGTTCGAGCAGGATGCGTGCCTCGACGAAATTGCGTGCTGCATGTTCGTAACTGCCGAAGGCCGCAAGGGCCTGTGCATCAAAGGGCGCCGCGGCGACGGCCGCCTCGAAATCGCGGCGTGCTTCGACATTGCGTTGCTCAGAAGCCTCGGCCTTGGCGATGGTCACGAGCACTGTTGCGTCGTTCTTCCAGGCATCGTCCTTGCGTGCCGCTTCGGCGTGACTGCGGGCATCCATGTGGCGGCCGTCTTCGAGGGAGAGGAGCAGCAGCGCGTAGTGCGCGGCTCCGGAATCCGGCTTCAGATCGACTGCGCGTTTCAGAGCGGCCTTGGCCTCATCGCGTCGACCCAGCGTCTTCAACGTCCAGGAATGCAGCACGTGCAGACGATGATTCTCCTCGGGTGGAAAGCGTCCGTCGCTCGCGGCGAGGAGCTTCTCCACGGCGGCAAGCGCATCGGCTGCGCTGGTGGCAAGCAAGGTGGCTGCCGCATCGAATTCGGCCATGCGCCACTGGCGCACGGCCGCGAGGCCACTCGCCGCATCCATGCTCGCGGGGAAGAGCGCCAGCGCTTCCTTGAAGGGGCCGTCCGCCGTCAGCGGACGGTCCGCGAATGCGGCCCAGCCGCGACCGAGTGAAGCCTCCACCTGGGAGGGATTGTCTGTCGCCGCCCCGAGGAACGAGCGTGTGGCATCCGCGGCCTTGCCCTCCGCCAGCAGGATCCAGCCGTCCACGTGCTGCGTCGAAGTGGCGGAGGCTGAGAATGTGCCGTCGGAGCGTTGCAGGCCGAAATCCACAGCAGCAGCGTTGCGGCTTCGTGCCGCCACGAGTGCCTTGCGTGCTCCCTCGAGATTGCCGAGGCGCAGTTCTCCCACTGCAGCCACGAGCCACACCTCTCCATTCCGCTCGCTCTCAGGCCACAGCGCGATAATGGCCAGAGCGTCGGTCGGGCGCTTCAGGCGCAGCCATCCGATTGCGGCTGCGCTGTAGAGGGTGCGCCATTCCGCCCGCTGACCGATCAACGCATTGAGATCGGCGCCGAGCACGCTCGGATCGCGTCGGAGCGCGTTCGCGAACATCGTCAGCGCATCGGCCGTGCGGGCCTGGCGTTCCGCGCACCACGTGAGCCCGGTGAAGGGCGCGGCGCTCTCCGGCAGCAACTTCGACGCGGCGTCAAAAGCCTTCACGGCGTCGCCGTACTGTTTCCTCCAGTAATTGCACCAGGCGAGGACCATGTGCGCATCCGCATCGGAAGGCTCCGCTTTCAGGACGTGCTTCAGCGGCGCCGCGGCTTCGGACCATTGACCCTTCGCGTACAGGCACCATGCAATGCCGCGCTGCGCATCCGCATGATCCGCCGACTCGCGTGCGGCGCGCTGGAAGCAGCGGATCGCATCGTCGTACAGCGCCTGCCAGTAGAGGCTCCAGCCCTCACCGGCGCTGAGTTCTGCGAGAGCGCTTGCGGAGAGTTTCGCTTCGTGGGCTTCGGCGAAGGCTGAACGCGCTTCGCGGAACGACCCGGCGGCCAGCAGCGCCTTGGCGGCATCCAGCGGCGCCTTGCGGGCCCCAGCCACGAGCTCGAGGCCCTGCTTGCTCCACTTGTAGTTGGCGTCCGCGACCAGCGCTTCCCTGAAGAGCTTCTCGGCCTTCTCCATGCGTCCAAGGAAGTACTCGCACCAGCCCATGCCATCGATGATGGCGGCAGTCTTCGGATAGAGCTTGTTGTCCTGGGTGAGGCCTTCGAGTGCGCGGTCGTAGTCGCGTTCGCGGAACCAGTCCCAGGAATTCTTCTTCGTGTCCTGCGCGGCGCAGAGGCCTGCGAGCAACGCGAGGAACAGTGTGGCGCGCAGCAGCATCAGAGGCTTCCTTTCGTCTGGAGCCGGGCGAGATCGTCGAGGCGGCTGATGGTGGTACGGCTCGTGCGGAAGAAGAGCGTGCCGGGTCTGGCGCTGCCTGCGGGCGGCGGCGTTTCTCCGAGCAGGCGCGCGAGCACGCGTTCCGGGAGATTCAGTCCTGCGCCGGGAGTCATGCCGACCCACGCGGGGAAGCGCCCGTTGATCTCGATGAGATGGAACGAGCCATCTTCATCAGACTTCATGAGTTCGAGTTCGAGTGGGCCATGCCACTTGAGGGCGCGCACGAGTTCGCGGGCGAGTTTGAGAGCGCCTTCTTCCTCGACCACCTCGGCGGCCACGGCCTTGCCGAGCGTGCTCAGCACCACTTTGCGAATGGTGACGGCCGCATCCAGTCGGCCGTGGTCTGCGACTGCGGCCACATCGAATTCATGACCGGCGAGCGGCTCCTGCGCGAGAACCGGGAAGCCCCACGCTGCGGCGAGCCTCGCGTGCGCGAGGCGTGCCTCTTCGAGTGTGGTCACCCGTTCGGCATCCGCGATGGGGCCCTTCAGGAAGACCGGAAGCGTCCAGTCCTTGCGGGAGAAGAAGGAATCCACATCGCCCACGGGTTCGGTGCGCGGCGTGTTGAAGCCGTGTTCCTTGCAGAAGTTGGCGAGGCGTGCCTTGGAGCGGGCGAGGACTGCGGCATGCGGCGGCAGCATGGTCTTCCAGCCGCGTTCATCGAAGGACTTCTGGATGCGCGTCCAGAGCGGCACCTCGCTGTCGAGGGTCGGAATGAACCCGGTGATCGGATCCTCGGCGTGGATTTCGTCGAGGCGATTCAGCAGCACTCCGGGTTGATCCGAAGGGAGCGGCGAGACATACACCGCATCGAACAGATCGCGGCGGAACGCTCCTGTGAGCGAAGGGTCATAGGCAAGCCCGATGATCCGGATCCTGTCACCGCGTGCAGCGCGAAGTGCGCGTGCGACGGCGAGTCCTGGATAGGGATTGTCTCGACCCTCAAGGCCGGTGACGGCGATGGTGGGTTTCTTTGGCCTCGGCAAGTGTCGGCTCCGTGATGGGGCTGTTGGCGGATGAAGGTGTGGGCGCTGCAGACCAGCGGGATTCGAGATGCTGGCGTCGCGGATCTTCGGGTGGGAGGGCAGCGAGATGTGCTCTCGCCGTGGCGTCATCCCCTGCGATGTGGGCTTGAAGGGCGCTGAACCACGGTTCCTCCTCGCGCACGCGCAGGCTGGCTTGCAGATCGGCCGCGGCGCGCGCGAGTGGTTGCGGGTGGTTGATGCACGCGAGTTGCTCGCGGGCGGCGGCAGGATCGCCAGTGGCCGCAAGGGCAGCCGCAAGCTGGAGCGCCGCTGCTCCGTGATCCGGTTTTCGCGCCAGACAGGTGCGGGCCAGTGCGAGCGCGCGTTCCGGATGACCGAGTGCGTTCTCCGCGCGGGCGAGCAGTTCGCGGGCCGTGGTGCTGACCGGATGCAGGATGCCGTCGCCATCAGCCCACTGTTCATCGAAGGCTGCGTCGAGTTCCCGGTCGTCGAGGTCGGCGAGCAAGGCGCAGGATTCTTCATGGCGCCGGAGTTGCAACAGTGCGCGCGCGGAGAGGACGCCCGCGCCAGCTCGTGCGCGGCTGAGGGCCGCGTTCGCGTGCGGCAGGGCTTCCGCAGGTGCACCTGCATCGAGGAGTTTGGTCGCGAGGAGCAGCCGCAATTCATCCGCGGCCGCAGATGCAGCGAGGATGTTAGCCAGATCGGCGCGCGCCGGGTGCATGACACCGGCGCTCACGGCTGCGGAGAAGTGTTGCCAGCCGTGCTCGCCCAATTGCGAGCGGCTCCACGCGAGGCCCCAGAGTGGATCGGCGCTGAGAGGCTGGGTCTTGTGCGCGCGTTCGAAATGCCCGAGGGCTTCTCTGTACTGCTGATGTGCGTAGGCACACCAGCCGCGGAAGCTTGCGGCTTCGTGCATCGCGGGGTTCGCGAGTTCGGCGGCGGCCAGCGAGGCCTCGGCGTCATCGATCCACCCACCGAGGTAGCAGGCGATGCCGTGACCGAGCAGAGCGCGCGCCGAGCCGGGTTCGAGTTCGGTGGCCTTCCGGAAGCACCACGCTGCACTGGCCGCATCGGCAAGTGCGTGATGGCACCAGCCGAGGCCGATCCAGATCTCAGGCTTCAGCGCGGACCCGGTGGTGGTGTCGTGGAGGGCTGCCGCGAACGCATGCGACGCCTCGAGGGCACGCCCGGCGGTGTAGAGGTGCCACGCCGCCATGACCGGCTTCCAGCGCAGCGCCTTGATCTGCTGCAGCGCGCGACCGGCCTCTGCATGGCGTGGGTCGAGGAGCAGCGCTGCTTCGTAGGAACTCTCCGCGCCATCCAGTTGGCCTTGAAGCTCGCGGGCGCGGCCCATCAGCCACTCCCACTCCGGGTTCCCGAGCTGAAGGGCCAGCAGCGGCGCGAGCAGGGCATCAGCGCGGGCGGCGTCGCCGGCGATGAGGGCACGGCGTGCAGACTCCACTGCCCGCCGGGCGCGGAACGCGGCGAGGATTCCGAATCCAGCTCTCGGTCGTGGAGTTTCCATTCCTGTGTGGGACTGTAACGCTCGCTCTTTGCGTTTGTTGCGCAACGAGTTCTGGTTCTTCCGGGTGCTGGTGCCGACCTGACGCGCGTCTAGAATCCGCCCTCCTTGTCCCTCTTCCGCCGCACCAGCCCGCTTCTCTTCACGCTGTTCCTCGACCTCGCGGGCTTCAGCCTGGTCTTCCCTCTCTACGCGCGCTTGATGGACCACTACGGCGCGCAGCATGCAGGCCTGCTCCGCATGTTGCAGGACGGGACTGAGCAGCTCTTCGGTGTCAGCGATCCCACGCGCAATGCGGCGTTCTTCGGTGGGCTGCTCGCGGCCGCGTTCTCCCTGCTGCAATTCGCATTGACGCCGTTCTGGGGGCGCATGAGTGACACCCGTGGCCGGCGGCGCGTGCTGCTCATCACGGTCTCCATGAGCCTTGCGGGCTATCTGCTCTGGCTGGTTGCGGGGCGATTCGAATTGTTCGTTCTCTCACGCCTTCTTTGCGGAAGCGCCGCAGCGAACATCAGCGTGGCCTCCGCCGCCATCGCGGATCTCACCAGCCGCGAAGAACGCACGCGGGGCATGGGTCTGATGGGCGCGAGCGTCGGGCTCGGATTTCTCGTGGGGCCGGCACTCGGAGGCCTCAGCACGCTGCTGCCCATGCCTGCGGTGGGTGAGGGCTGGTTCGCGCTGAACGAGTTCTCGACAGCGGCGGCGCTGGCCGCTCTCCTTTCGGCCATCAACCTCTTCCAGCTCTCGCGCGGATTCAAGGAAAGCCTCGGCACTCATGCGCAACGCGAGGCGTTGGTGCGCAGCGCCAATCCGGTGGCGCTGTTCTCGCGGAAGCTCGGTGAGGGCGTGGCGCGCATCAATGTGCTGTGGCTCATCTTCATGAGCGCATTCGCCGGCTTCGAAAGCACTCTCGTCTTTCTTCTGAAGGACGCGCTGCACTGGGACGCGATCCGGACGGCGCTCGCCATGGTGTGGCTCGGAGTCACATCCGTCGTGATGCAGGGCGGTATCGTGCGGCGCCTCGTGCCACGTCTGGGGGAGAAGCGCGTAGCCCTCGCGGGCTTCGCGTTGATCGTTCCGGGGAACGTTCTCGTGGCCGTGGTGAGCGAAGCCGCATCACCTGTGTTGCTGGTCGTCGGAATCACCTTCATCGCACTGGGTGTGGGGTGCATTTCACCCACACTGACTGCTCTGGTATCTCTGCGTGCACCTGAACACGCACAGGGCCTGGCGCTGGGCTCGTTCCGCAGCGTCGGTGCGTTGGGACGCGCGATCGGGCCCTTCACGGCAGCGTGGCTTTATTTCGCAGCGGGGCCAGGTGCACCCTTTGCGCTCGCCGCGGGGCTGCTCCTGCTTGCTCTCGTGCTGCTGCGCCGCATCTAGGCGCGCGGAAGAGTCACGCACCTGCATCGTGCGCGCAGAGGTGCGTCACAGATGCACACGAAAAGCGCGTGCTTTGTTCACTGTCAAGGAGTTCCGTGCAGGTCGTTGCAAGATCTTGGGGCAGGCTCCTATGGGCACGTGATCCGCAATGACGCGGACAGCAGGAGACCCATCATGAGAATGCTCTCAAACCTCTTCGTTCTTGTCGCGCTGCTCGCGCCCATCCATGCCCAGTGCCTTGTCGGCTACGCCAGCACATCGCCGATGAGCTACGTGCGCGCAGGGGCGCAGTCGCCTGTCGCTCCCGCCGGTGGCATTTTCAACGCGTTGCCGACGCTGTTCCCGCTGCCGGGCACCGGTTTCCCGATGGGCGGCGCTGCGGTGGATCAAGTGCGCCGTCGTTTCTACTACACCAACGGAACGCAGCTCATGTGCATGCCGTTGCCGGAAACGGGCACCGGCGTGGGCCCCTTTGGTCCGGTGGCCTGGCCTGCCTTCTTCGGTCCGCTCACTGGTCTCGCTTGCAACAGCCTCACCGGAACGCTTTGGATGACGGACGGTTGGAGTTGCATGGAGTACAACGTCGTGTCCGGCACGATGGTCAATCTGTTCACCGGGCCCTTTGCCGGTTCGGCCCTACGCTTCACCGGTCTTGAATACGACCAGGGTGCGGGTGAGGTGTTGGCGCTCGTGCAAGACAGCCGCGTCATGCGCTTCACTCCGGCAGGTGTGCTGCTTGGTGTGCTCATGCCCAACTACAACCCACCCGGATTGGCCACGGGCCTCGCACAGGATTCATCAGCTCCCGGCAAACCGCTCTATATCTCCTACCCGGGTATCGCCATCCGCATGAATACCGGCGGGATCTTCCCGATCCTGAACGGTGGAACGCAAGGTCTTGCCTGTGTTGCACTGCCCGCGACGCTTCCGCAGGGAACCATCTGCACGCCCATGCCCATGGATGCGTGGGTGAACAGCCCCGAGTATTCGGGCAACATGGGCTGGCAGCTTGAACTCTCGGGTGGGCCGCCGTCCTCCGTCGCGATCCTCGGCATCGACTTCAGCTATCTCCCGATTCCGATCGTGCTGCCCTCGGGATCAAATCTCTGGCTGAATCCCTGGAGTGTCACGCTGCTGCCCTTCCCGCTGCCCACGAGCCCGACCGGCGATGCATCTCTTGCCATTCCGCTCACCCTGCCCCCGGGATTCCTCGCCTACGCACAGTGGATTGCCGTCTGCCCGATGGGCGGCCTGGTCTACTGCTCGGATCTCTTGCAGATCCGCGTCTCGGAGCCCTGATCCAACCTGACGCATTGATGTGATCAAGACGGCGCATCCATCGGGGTGCGCCGTTGCGCTTTTGGAGCCTGCGCGCGGTGAACATCGCGCTGCGCATCCGCGCTGCGCTCGGGGGTGATCCCGCTTCGCAGAGCCGCTCGGATGCACTCGAAGGCTCTGCTCAGCGGGACCCCACTCGCTCCGCACGGATGCCTCTTGTTGTGCTTCGCGTTGCGAGGCGGGATCACCCCCGAACGAAGCACGCGTCAAGACGATCAGGCGTGGTTTCGTCGCGCTGCAGCTGAAACGCAGGGCGCAAGTCTTCTATGGGTACTTGTTTCCCATAACCCCAGAGGAGATCCCCATGCGTATCGCACTCATGCTCGCCTTGGCCGTCACGTTCGCAACCGCTCTCGAGGCACAGTGCCTCGTTTCCTATCACAGTGCCGCCGCGCAGGAGTACGCGCGCTCGTACACGCTCTCGCCGGCCATGCCTGCGGGTGGCATCGTCGGCACGAATCTCACGCTCGTTCCATTGCCTGCCACCGGGTTCCCCATGGGCGGCATGGCCGTGGATCAGGTGCGCCGTCGTGCCTACTACAGCAACGGCCTGACTCTCGTGCGCATGTCCTTGCCGGGAGTCATTCCGGGTGTCGGTCCCTTTGGAGTGCTGCCGAATCCGGCAGGCTTCAATCAGGTGACCGGTCTCGCCTGCAACGACGCCACGGGCTCGCTCTGGGCCACGGATGGTTGGAGCATCGCGGAAGTGAACTCTGCAACCGGTGCCATTCTCAGCGGTCCCTTCGCCGGGCCTTTTGTCGGCCTGAACATCAAGCTCACGGGCCTTGAGTTTGACCAGGGCACTGGCGAAGTCCTCGCGGTCGTCGAAGACAGCCGCGTCTGCCGCTTCACGGCCGCTGGCGTGCTTCTCGGCATCGCGCTGCCGCCGTTCGTGCCGGGCGCACCTGCCACCGGTCTTGCGATGGATTCATCCGCTCCGGGCAAGCCGCTCTACATCTCCTACAACAACTTTGCGCGCCATTTCCCGACCGGTATCGCCGTGCCGCTCGCGAATCCCGCTGCCCAGGGCCTCGCATTCGTCGCCTTGCCTGCGGAACGCCCCCAAGGTGCCGTCTGTGGTCCGATGACCATGGATGCCACCGTGAACACGCCGGTCTACAGTGGCAATCTCGGATTCCAGTTGCGCCTCGCCAACGGCCCCCTCGCCAGCGCAGTGCTGCTTGCCCTCGATCTCGGTTTCCTCGGCGCGCCCATCGTGCTGCCCTCGGGCTCGAATCTCTGGCTCAATCCAGGCACGGCAACCACCATGATGCTGCCAACGGACGCCTTCGGTAACGCGTTCCTGAATGCACCCCTCGTCGTGCCGCCCGGTCTCGCCATCTACGTCCAATGGGCCGCAGTCTGTCCCGGCACCGGCCTCGTCTATCTCTCCGACATGCTCCAGACCATCACCTCCGAACCCTGATCATCTCGTTCCCCTCCTGTCTGTCTGAGCGGCGCCGGTCACGTGATCGGCGCCGCGCTCTTCGTGGCGCCCGGCGCTATCCCGGCATCGGCTACGATCACGAGCGGGTGACTTTGGCTGGAGCCGAAACACCGGAACGGAGTACGGGATGCGAATTGACCAATATGAGCACTTCTATGGAGCCGCACTGGTTCAAATCGTCGAGGACAAGCACTTTCCAGTTGTCCGTGCAATGAAGTTGAAGGGGGGCCGAGTCCAGAGTGCATTCCAAGTGAACGACGACGCGTGCATCTGCTTCAAGTACGCATCGAAGTCTGGTAGAGGATCTTCGTGGGGTGACTACTCGTTCAACTTCAACAGGCAATCGCTCGATGAGTTGCGACGTGTGGAATCTGCAGGGTACACCGTCTGGCTCGGCCTGATCTGCGTGGGAGGAAAGGAGATCTGCTGCGTGCCCTTCAAGCTTCTGCTCAGCATGATTGAAGAGCGCAGATCGTGGATGGAGTATCGATTTCCCGAACGCGACGCGGATGAATGCTCAATCGGCGTTGATTTGCAGCCAGGGAAGTTCTTTCGCGTCGGGATCTCGGCTCCATGGTCGATCAAGAAGGTCGCGATCAAAGAGCACAAGATCCCGCGCAACGCGTTTCCGCGCAAGATCCTGCGAGGTTGACAGGCATCGCTTGGGCGGGCCCGAGCTACAGATTCTCGTACTGAGTTCGTCCTGAGCGGTCACCTTTGCGACGGAAGCGCCAATGGGCGCGAGGGCAAGAATATCCACCGCGAAGATCCGTGACCCAAACAATACCCGGATCGGTCAGGCTGCTGAACTCGGCGAGGACTCTTCGATCGATTGACCACTCATTGACGTCGGAAATGTAGAGGAACTCGGAACCGAACCTGCGACGTATCTCGGCAACGGCCTCCACCTGCACCAATATTGCACTTCGTTCGATCTCCTCGGCCATCCAGTGCGCAACATCGCTCGTCGTCGGGTTCGGGTGCGCTTTCTTGGATACGACCCGTGGTGGAGTCTGCTTCTGTCCGGGCTTTGGGTGTTGCATCGCGGACCTACTTCATCCTTCGCAAGTGCGATTCTGGATTGTGCGGGGGAATCGAGGGGATCCCGGATGGTTGTACTCCCGAATCCTCCGAGGATTGCTCATCGTCGTCGGTCTCGGGGGTGGTGGTGAGGCCGCGGGACTTGAGGCCGCGACCGTGGGGGCCGGCCCATTCGGCGGGGTAGGGCTCGTCGCCGCGCATGGCGTGCCAGAGGATGAGGTTGAGGGCATCGTCGTTGGCGTGGTCGGGAAGGGAGAGGTCTTGGGCGAGGGAGAGGTCGGCGAGCTTCTTCTCGGCGACGGTCTTGGGCCTCGGGCTCAGTTCGTCAAAGTCGATGGTGGAAGGCTTGAGCACGTAGGGCGTGAGATCGGGGGAGGAGGCGAAGCAGTGATCCATGAGCGGCGCCATGGCGTCGAGTTGGTGCATGGGAGGCAGACCGAGGATGGCCTCGATAGTGTGCAGCACGCTGGTCTGATTGGCGAAGCGCGAACTGACGGCGCCACGGCGTGCCCACGGCGAGACGACGAGACAGAGTGAGCGATGGCCATCCACATGATCGAATCCATTCTGCGGATCGTCCTCGTTCACGAAGATGGCGAGCTCCGGCCAGAAGCGTGAATGGCTGAGCGCGTCGACGATGCGCCCGAGAGCGTGATCGTTCTCTGCCACGTGGGCGCGGGGCGTCGGTGCGCCTGGCGTTGTGCCCACGGTGTGGTCATTGGGCAGGTAGATGGTCACAAGGTTCGGGAATTGGCCCTCCGCCTCGAAGCGGGCGAGAGCCTTCAAGAACACATCTGCGCGCAGGCTGTCCGGAACGCCCATGTTCCAGCCAGGAGAGCCGGGTTCGGTCACGTCGCGGAGGTGATCAATGTGGATTTCGTGCGTGAGCGGCAGGCCGCCATTTTTCTCGGCGGCGCGCATCTTCGTCCAGTTCATGCCCTTCTCGCTGAACTCCGTGTGCACCAGCTCGCCGAAGTTCCTGAACGAAAGACCGTGCTCCAGCACATTGTTCCAGATGTGGCCTTTGGGTGAGTGCGCAGCGGCGTCGTCGCCGAAGGTGTACGAGCGCGTGAAACCGCCGAAGGAAAGCTCGAGGTGATCGGAGGCGTAGCCCTCGGTCGCCCACGAGTGGCCATCAGCGCTCAACACGCCATTGCAGTAGTAGTTGTCGAGGAGGACGAACTCCTCGGCGAGCGCATGCGCGTTGGGAGTGATCGCGCGCGGGAAGATGCAGAGCTTCGGCTCGCCGTCGCCCTGCGGGAGATCGCCGAACACCTGATCGTAGGTGCGGTTCTCCTTGATGATGTAGACGACGTGGCGAATGGGCGACGTTTCGCCCGGGCCACGCGGCACGGCGCGCACGCTGGTGCGACGAGGCGTGGGGTGTGCGGCCTTGAAGGCCTCTTCGACGCGTGCATCGCGCAGAGCGCGGTCCGCAAGGGCTTCCGCTCCGCGAGTGACAAGCTCGCTGGCGATCAAAGTCACGCTGCCCTGATGGCGATGAGTGTTGAAGCTCGGATCTTCGCCCTCATTCTTCGGCTGTCGCGGCCCGATGCCCTTGGTATTGGCGACGAACAGGCCTCGCGGAGTGCGCACGAGCGCCGCCGGATACCAGCCCGTGGGAAGAAGACTCACGCGCTCGTGGCCCTTTCCATCAACGCCAATGCGGAGGCTCTCCACAACGTTGGTGTTGGCGAGAGCCACACTCAGGATGCGCGTCGCCTTGTCGAAGGCGAGGCCGAGAGGAGTGCAGCCGAAGGCGAGGCCTTCGACAGGTTCCACAGCGATGGTGTTCACCACGGCCATGCGCGCCGTGTCGATCACGGAGATGCTGTCGGAATGCGCGTTGGAGACGAAGAGCAGCCCGGCACCATCGGTCACGAGACGTCCGGGATGGAGGCCCACAGGCACCCTGACGAGTTCACTGCGCGTCGTGAGATCGACGGCTGAGACGTAGCCGCTGCAGGCAATGCCGCGATGATCCACGGCGATGAGCGTGCCAGCCGACATCGCCCCAGGCTGTCCGCTCAGCGGCGGCCCGCCCGCCCAGTCGCTCACCCATGCGCGGCCTGCGGCATCTACAGCCACATCGCGCGGCGCAGCGCCCACGGGGATTTCGTGGCTGAATTTCCACGCGCCCAGATCCACCACACCGAGGGAATTGTTGCGCGAGAGCGCAACGAGCAGCTGCGCGCCGCCATCAGCGAGCGCCATGCCGCACGGGTGCGCGTGTCCGCCGACACCGGGTTCCGGGCACGCGAGGCGTCGCGTCCAGCGCAACTCACCTTGCGATACCTCGGCCTCATGAATGTGCCCCTGACTGTCGCTCACCAGCACATGCGTTGCGTCGCGAAAGAGGATGCCGAGAGGCGATGCACCGGCTCCGGGGAAGTCCAGCTTCTTCACCAGCGCGAACGGCGTGAGGCTCCAGAGGCTGATGGATTTCGATTCCTTCGTGACTACGAAGTGGCCATCCGGTGCGAGGGCGGCATCCACGGGGCGGCCCCCCAGCAGCAGGGTCGGTCCGGCAGGCTCGATGCGCTGCAGCGTGTTGACGAAATGAGCCCCGTCATCGGTGGGGCCTACGCGCGGGTCCGCGCAGGATGCGAGCAAACAGGCGAAGAGGGCGAACGCGCAGTACCGCATGGGAGATCCTTCTCGGGCCCGTCCAGAATCGTTCCGTTCGGACGAGCCTCCGGCCATCGGCCGCTCATCCTCGCTCCACGACCGTGGGCGGGCCTGCGCATCTCGCCATGAGCAGCATGGACAATCAAGCCCCTGCTTGCGCGCCGTCGGTGAGCATGGCATGAAGAGTCCGTGAAAGAACCCCGCGAACATCCTGAAACACCAGCCGCCGGCGCGATTCTCGATGAAATCCGGGACCGCAAGGTTCTTGACGCGCTCGGGTTGCTCACCAAACAGGGGGCGCTCTCCGCGGACGCGCGCCGGAAGTTCCAGCAGATCAGGCATGCGCTCGGTTTGTTGCTGCCGCTGCTTCCGGAACAGCCCGAACGCGAGCTCGTTCTCGTCGATGCGAACTGCGGTCGCAGCTGGATGGGGCTGCTGCTGCTCCATGCTCTGGAACGCACTGGTCGTCGGGCGAAGCTCCTCGGTTTCGACCGCGATGCGGTGGCCATCGGGCGTTGCCGGGAATTCGCGAAGCGCGCCGACTTGCAGGGCGCGGAGTTCCTGACGAGCAAGGCCGCGGATATGGCGCTTCCCAAGGCCGTGGATCTCGTCATGTCGCTGCATGGCTGCGACACGGCCACGGATGAGGCGATGTTGGCTGCTGCCAAGGCCGAGGCGCGTGTGATCGCGCTCGTGCCTTGCTGTCACCGCGAACTGAAACCGTTGCTCGGGCCAGGGCACGCGCTCATGAGCGATGGCATCCTGCGCGAGGACTATGCAGCGGTGCTGACGGATGCACTGCGTGCAGAATGGTTGCGGAGCCGCGGTTGGAGGACTGAGGTGATCGAGTTTGTGCCCCTCGAACACACCGCGCGCAACAGGCTCATCCGCGCGCGCTGGACCGGCCGCCCGGAAGCGGCGGCAAGGGAGCGCATCGCAGTCGCTTTGAAAGGACTCGATCGCCCGCCCGCTTTCCTTGCGGTTCCGGACTGAAAGAGGCCACTTGGCCGCCCGTAACCTGCGCGAGGAGTGCTTCATGTCACGCATCTTGCCCTTGCTCGTCCTCGGCGCCTGTCTCTCGCCTGTTCTGGCCCAAGCGGGTCGGTCGGAGCAGAGGCCCAATCGCGCGGACACCTACGCGTTCCTTCTGAAGACTTACGACAAGGATGGCGACGGTCACGTCAGCGCGGCGGAATACCCGCGTGGCAAGGCCCGCTTCGCCGAACTTGACCGGAACGCCGACGGAGTGCTGGATGCGCGCGATGGAGCGAGTCCACCGTCGAGGCAGGATCGCCGCGGAGAGCGGACCGGCGCGGGCTCGGCCGCCAAGCTTGAAATCGGCGCGGCTGCACCAGCTCTCACGGCACACGGCCTCGATGGCAAGACGGAATTCAAACTCGCCGATTGGAAGGGCAAGAAGCCGGTCGTCCTCATTTTCGGTTCATGGACCTGACCACCGTTCCGCGCCGCAGCCGGTCGGCTGCATGAACTCTTCGATGCGCACAAGGCCAATGTGGAGTTTCGGCTCATTTACATTCGCGAAGCGCACGCCGTCGATTCGAAGAGCCCCATGGGGCCCATCGGTGGTCGTGTGGTCGAGGAACCCGTGAGTGTGGTAGAGCGCATCGGGCTTGCGAAGGAATGCTGCGTGGCGCTCAAGCTCGGCCAACTCCCCATGGCGGTGGATGGCCTCGACGACGCCGCGAGCAAGAACTACGCCGCTTGGCCGGACCGCCTCTTCCTCATCGATCTCGAAGGGCGTTTCGCCTACGTCGGCGCACCCGGCCCGAAGGGCTTCGATCCCGCGGCCCTCGAAGCCGCCATCAAGAAACTGCTGGCTCCGCCGGTGGAGAAGAGAGAACCACCTGCCGGAAACAGCAATGGCTGACAGCGCGCTGAACTCAGACCATCACTTCCATGGTCTTCGGGCTGACGCCTTGCTGGATGACGAGGCCGAGATTGCGCACCACTTCATCCGGTGCGAGGTCGCCTCGGAGCAGCCCGGCACACTGGGCAAGAGTGCGCCCGACTTCCGCGCCTGATTCGCGCACGAACTCCACGCGGAAACGGCGCACTCCGGCGCTGAGCAAGCGCGGCACGAGAGGCGCATTGGTCATGGCCTCGGAGTGGAAGACCGTGTTGCGGCAACCGACATCGACGATGACCGGATGTTCGCGGCCTAGATGATCACGCAGCGCAAGCTGATGTTCATCGCAGGGCCGGCCGCAGGAATTGAAGTCCTTGCCGTTCGAAAGCAGATGCGCGTAGACGCAGTGCTCCGTGTGGAAGGTTGGGATGCGATGGCGGAGCACCACGGTCATGCGTGAGGCGTCGGTGGCTGCGAGCAGCGCGAGCAACTGCGCTTCATCGAGATCATGGGACGCAGTGACCGTCTTCAGCCCGAGCCCGAGGAGATGCGCGGCCGTCACGGAGTTGGTGACGTTCAAGGAGAAATCGCCATGCACGGCCACGCCCGATGGATGTTCGGAGAAATGCATCACGGCGCCGAAGTGACGTGCCAGGACCGCATCCGGGGCGAGAGCCTCGATACGCCGGTCGTACGCCTCTTCTGCAGGCTTCTGCACACGCACCGTGGCGATGGTGATGTGCTTCCCGGCTGCACGCGCGCGCTTCACCGCGTTCCCGAGTCCGGTGAACTCCATGAAGTCGAGCTCCACTTCGGGGAGGTCGGTCGCGAGCACGGCATCCAGTTGCCCGAGCGTGCGGACCAGCGGAATGAGGAGCGGGGCTGGGTGTGCATTGCCGTCAGCACGCGCTGATGCGGCTGCAGCCTGCAGACACGGCAAGGCCGGCTCGCTGGCGACATCATGAACCGGACCACGTTCTGCCGCCGGTTCCAGCGCATCCACCAACTGCCGCCGCAGATCCTTCAGCACCGTGGGGGAGAGGTGAAGCCCCTTGCCGAGGGCGCGCATGTCGAGGTTCCGCAGATGGAACAGCGAACCGCCAAAGCCACCGAGCTTCTCGCGCAGCAAGGCTTCATCGAGGCCGCGGCCGCGCGCGGCTTCGAGGGCCATCGGTGAGGTGACGCTGCTGGTTCCGGTGGCGGTCGTTGCGGTGACGGAGAGCGGTGCACCCGGTCCGCCGCTCACCTCGAGATCAATCCAGTTGCGGCCGAGCGGATCCGGCGCATGGCCCGCACCCTGAGTGAGACTCATGGTCTCGGGGCTCATGGTGGCGAAGACGCGCTCGCCCGCGCGCACGCGAGTGAGGTCCGGGCCCGGTTCTCCGAAGCGGAGCTCAAGGTGACGCCCTGCCGTGCGCACCGCGCGCACCATGCCGCCCGGTTCATCCTCGGCCTCGGGATGCCCGGCATCGAAGACGATGCCGGTGCCCGAATCCACTGCGGCGAAGCCATCGCTCTCGCGCCACGCGCTGCCGTCCACCGGCACTGCTGTATCGCCCGCGGGCCCTTGGTCGCGGTCGCCACCGAAGCGCGCGCCCGTCCACGGCCGTCCTTCTTCATCGCGAGCGACCAGCACCTTGTTGCCTTCGACATCCACTTCGAGCACACGTCCGATGTAGATCCCGCGGTGTTTCGGGAAGCGCCCTTCCACGAGGCGCTGGTGATTGCTGCCGCCGAAGAACCCGGGCGAGAATCCGCGCGAGTAGGCGAGAGCCATGGAGGTCATGGCATGGCCGAGAGCTTCTTGCGTCGGCGTCGCGCCACCATCGAGGCCTTCGCGATACGCACGCACCGCAGTGGCGACGTACGCCGGCCCCTTCTGGCGGCCTTCGATTTTCAGACCCGCTAGCGGAAGCTGCAGCAACTCATCGAGTAGCGGCAGGGCCGCGAGATCGAGCGGCGAGAGCAGGTACTTGATGTCCGCGTCTTCGCGCACCGAGCCGTCCAGCACCACGTCGTAGGGCATGCGGCAGGACTGCGCGCACTGCCCACGGTTGGCGGAGCGCTGGCCCCAGGCTTCGGAAGTGAGGCACTGTCCGCTCCAGGCGACGCAAAGCGCGCCGTGCACGAACACTTCAGCGGCGATAGGCGCGGTGGCGGTGAAGAGCCGGATTTCGTCGAGGGAGAGTTCGCGGGGCAGCACCACGCGGTTGGCACCAAGGCCGGCGGCGAAGCGCGCAGCTTCCGCACTGGCGATGGTCATCTGGGTGCTGGCATGCACATCGAGGCTCGGGGCGCGCTCCTTCGCTAGCAGCGCCACCGCCGGATCCTGCACGATGAGCGCATCCACGCTTGCTTCTGCGGCCGCGACGATCAGCCGCTCGACCAGCGGAAGTTCGCTCTCGAAGACGAGGGTGTTCAGGGCGAGGTAGGCCTTGGCACCGGCGCGGTGGATGCGGCGGCAGGTGGCAGGCAGGGTCTCCACGCGAAAGTTCGCGGCCCGGGCCCTTGCGTTGAAGCCGGTCTCCAGCCCAAAGTAGACCGCATCAGCGCCGTGTTGCAGCGCCGCATGCAGCGCTTCCTCCGAGCCTGCGGGGGCGAGGAGTTCCGGAAGTGAGTCTGTGGCGCGATCCTGCATGAAATGAGACTAACAATGACGAGCCGCGGATCCGTGCGTGGGAAGCGAAATACCATTGGGCGTAAGGCCGCGAGTGGGCAGCGTGCTGCCGGGAGAGGCGCCGCGCGTGGAAGGAACTCCGGGCGGGGGAAGAGTGCCGCGCCGACGGACACCACGTTCGGAGCGAACCAGGAGAGGGTGGATGCTCTCCAGAAATGCGCGCGCCTGCGACAGCACATCGACAGCGCGAATCACCTGCTCGCTCGCGTACTTCAACAGCGCGCCGCTCTCGTGCTCGCCATCGGCCAGCTGAAGCGCGAGGCCGGCTTGCCCGCCATCGACCCCGCCCGCGAACGCGCCATGCTCCGCCGCTTCAGCGCCGTTCCCGGGGGCTACTCAGCCGCAGCCCTCGCCCGCATCCTCCGCGCGGTGCTCCGCGAATCCCGCACGCTCGTGCGTCAGCAGCGCTCGCGCAGGAACTGAGCGATGTGCCACGAGGATCTTCACTCGCCATCGTGCTCACGGAATGGGTGTGATTGGGTGTCAAATTGGGTGTGTGGATCCCAACGACAGGTTGCAAGCTGGGGTCAAACTTCAATTGGCGGGGTGGGTAGGTTCGTCCATTTGTATGCACATGCAGATCGACGTGCATAGAGAAGTGCCATTTTCTATACACGTCAGGCGGTGTACCTGCGGGTGCACATAGGCCTCACGGAATGCGCTGTGGCGTTGATCTGTGCGCTAGTTGAGGGTGGTGGTGAGGAGGTTGGACTGGAAGAAGAAGCCGTTCGGGGCGGCGAAGCTCATGACGTAGGCCTCGGTGTACCAGGTGGTGCCTGAGAGTCCGGGGATGAGCGGGATGGAGAGGTTGAGGGACCAATCGCCTTGCGCATTGGTGGCAGGCAGGCCGGGTGCGAAGCCGAAGGTGTTTGTGGGATCTGCGAGAGCGATGAGGAGCGGTGAGAGGGCGACTTGGGTCGTGCCCCAAACTCCACCGGGACCGAGAGGCAGCGAGCCTTGCGCTGCATCTGTGAAGACAAAGAGAGGGGCGCTGTTTGCGGGCGAGTCCAGCAGCCACGTCATGCCCGCAGGAAGGGTGAGGCTGGCAGGGCCGCAAAGCGTGGCACCAGTTCCGGGAGCGCAGGGGAAGGGACTGACATTCACCCACTGCACATTGCCGCTGATGGTGCCGATCTGCGCAGCAGGGCCGGAGTCGAACACGGTGTTGCCAGCGCCCTCTTCGAGTTGCACGAGCATTGCCGTGCCAGCATCCGGAGTCCACACCACTTCAGGCACGAAGGTGCCCGTAGGTGCGTACCGCGCAACACTCGACCACCGCGCGGCGCGGATATCCCCGTGACCGACGGGGGTGGTTCCAGATGCAAGCAAGACTCCCTGCAGCACCGTGCTAGTTGCTGTCTCTATGGTGGTGCAGCCGATGCTGGAACAATTGGTGCCGGTCGCGATGATGTTGCCGTCCAAGTGAAGACTCCACGATACGTCAGGGCGACGTACGAATGCGACGTGATGAAAGGTCTGATCCATCGTGAACGGAGATGTCCCATACTGCAGGCCATACGTTCCCCACGCATAGAGCGCCGAGACAAGGCCATCGGCTGCGTTGATCGCGAGGTACTTGTGCTCCGCGCTATTCGCGTGTCTGAACATCTACAGGATTGTGTTCTGTCCGATCGCGGCTGGGTGTCTCACCCAGAACTCAATTGTTGCAGTTGCGCCCGTCAGCATGACAGCATTGTGGGGAAATGTGATTGAGTGGTCGGTCAGCCGCACAGCCCACTGATCGAGTTGTGCTGGGAGTGTGGCGGGCGCGACGAGCGCGAGGAGTAGGGCAGCACAGATAGATGCAGCGCAGTTCGCGCGCGAGGGCTGCGGCAGACGCGGCGCGCTCAGCGGGCGCTGCGGGATTGCGGGCTCAGTCAGCGCCCAGAGCGCACGGAAGTTGCGGGGGGGGGTACTGTTAACGACTTGCATAACGTTAATACTCCTGAATCCACCACATCGCGGGTGGAGAACGGAGCCTCTACCACCTGCGCGGTTTGCCCGTCAACAGTTTTCTGCGCCGGGGGCGATTTGGTCACACGTTCTCGTCAGCCACGGGCTCACGCTGGGAGCGCGAGCATCCACTCGGAGGCGTGCAGCACCTCGACGTCGTCGGGCACTGCGTGTGGCTCTCGTTCGCGGTCGCGGACCATCAGGCACAACCGCGCACGCGGGTGCGACGCACGTGCGTCGAGCAACGCGCGCAATTCCCGCGACAGCGTGGATTCGTCCATGGCATCGTCGCAGACCTGAATCAACTCCTCGCGGCCGTCCGGGTAGCGCGCGAGGAAATCCACCTCGAACCCACCCAGAGTCCTGACGTAGCCGACGTCCGCGCCGCGACGCTCAAGCTCGTTGAGCACCGCGCATTCGAGGGCGTGCCCGATGTTGGCGCGTCCACTGCGGTCGAAAGCGTGGATGAGTCCCGGATCGGCGGGGTAGAGCTTGCGCGGATTCGAGTTGCGCTGGCGTTCGGACTCGGTGGCGATGGTCACAGGGCTGAAGAGGAAAGCGTCCGTGACGTGTTCGAGAATGGCGTGAACAGTGTCCTTGGCGATTCCGAGCCCTTGCGCGCGCAGGTCGAGTTGCAGCCGGTGCGCGCTGATGTGCGCACAGGGGTTGCGCAGACATTGCCTGAGGATCCAGCGCAGGGCCTGCACCTGCGTGATGTGATGGCGCTCAACGACATCCCGCAGCAGCACGGTGTTCACGTACCCCTGCAGGAGCTCATCACGAAGTGATGCGTGAAGACCCTGGGCCTCAGGGAAGCCACCTTCAGCGAGGAATTGTCCGAAGCGTAGGTCCACGAGCACGCGCTCGGACTCGGTCATGTCAACGGGGTCGGCGGGCGGCTCCTCTGCGCGATGGCGCAGGAATTCTCGAAAGCTGAAGGGACGGATGACTGTGGCCATGCCGCGTCCTCGGAGCGATGTATGAACCTCCTTGGAGAGCATCTTGGACGACGAGCCTGAAACGACGATGTCGATCAGCTCGGTATCGAGCACTCGGCGGCAGAAGCGTTCCCAGCCCTGCACCAGCTGGATCTCATCGAGGTACCAGTGCACTCTGGTCTTGCCGCGCAGGCCGGGG
>SXGT01333075.1_pt1 | contig 28423 bp, 21 predicted proteins | sample 3176221 | NCBI WGS metagenome assembly SXGT01 (sample SAMN11356862, study PRJNA531348) | freshwater metagenome | isolation source: freshwater sample F1-120 | place: China: Fuxian Lake, Yuxi | collected 2017-12-25 | reverse complement strand
GTCCGGCCCACGGATCTCGACGCCTCGCACCGGCGCTATCCGGCCGGACGACAACCACCGCCACGACAACCGTAACGGTTTCCCCAAGCACTTCCGTCAGACGAAGCATTGCTTCCCCATAACCCGGCGTTCGGTTGCGGTTTAGTTCACTCCACGGTCTCACCACTTTCGCTGCGAATCGAAATTCCTTTGCTCCCTGCATTTCGGCGCCGCGAAACTGATGAGACCTTTTTCAGTCACGTCGTCACAACTATTTTCCACATTGATTTCAATAGGCCTTAAGCCACGTATTCCCGTCGCGGGCGCTGGTGGCGGGTATAATCCGAACGGGTGCGGGAAACGAGCCTGTCTGTGACCTGGGCCCGCTCTGTCTGTCTCACCCGCGCCGTTGAAACATAATATCTGCCCTCTGCGTCACCCTGTCGAAAATACATGATAATACGTCTCTTACAGGTCGGCCCGGAAGTCCGGACCCGCACTCCTCCGATGCCCCCCCGGACGGCTATCGCCACAAGAACGGGAATCGCCTGCCCTCGCGCACGGCCGCCCGCGTGGCGAAACCACAAATTAATTCTCTGCGTCACCCCCCTCAAAAACACATGATAATAAGTCATTTACGAATCGACCTGGGAAGCTTGACCCGTATTCCGCTCCACTCTCGCCGTCTCTGCCCCCAGGACGGCTATCGCCACGAGAACGGGAATCGCCTGCCCTCGCGCAGGGCAGCCCGCGTGGCGAACCCACAAAATTAATCCTCTGCGTCACCCCGCTCAAAAACACATGATCATAAGGCAGTTACGAATCGACCTGGGAAGCTTGACCACCGTATTCCGCCCCACTCTCGCCGTCTCTGCCCCCAGGACGGCTATCGCCCCGAGAACGGAAATCGCCTGCCCTCGCGCACGGCCGCCCGCGTGGCGAAACCACAAATCAATTCTCTGCGTCACCCCCCTCAAAAACACATGATAATAAGTCGTTTACGAATCGACCTGGGAAGCTTGACCCGTATTCCGCCCCCACACTCTCCGTCCCTGGCTCCCGGACGGCCATCGCCACAGGACCGGAAATCGCCTGTCCTCGCGCACGGCCGCGCCCATTGCGAAACCACAAAATTAATTCTCTGCGTCACCCAATCCCAAGTACCTGATAAAGAGCATCTTGTAGGTCCGTCTGGCCGCTCGGCCGGATTTTCCAGTCCCACCTCCTCGAACCGAACGGTTGAGTGTAACGGGATGAGCCGAACGACCGGCGTTTGGCGCTACAACAGCTCCGGGGTCTCTCTGTACAACAATCCCCGCGCTTCAAACGGGGACAAACTAGGCCGGACGTTCTTGCCGAATCCGAGTCGAGGAGCAAACCCCGAATACCGGCCCCGCTCCCGCCGGAGCGTCGCATGATTTCCACGTGCGCCTCCGCGTCAATCTCTCAGCCGCGCCGCAGCCCGGTGGAGCACGCCACCGTCAGCTTGTCGCGCAACTGCCCGGCAGGCCCGCCCTTTTCGAAAGTCCGTTTGTCCCCGGACCGGGGCATTTGCCAGGCGGTACAATCGGGGAATATGCATCGTGTTGCGTTGCTTGCTTTGTCCGCTTGCTGTGGATTACTCGCTCAGAAACTTCCGTTCGACGTTCATGCCCTTCTCAAACTATCCCGGATTTCCGATCCGCAGGTCTCCCCAGACGGTCGTATGGTCTCCTTCACCGTGCAAACCGTAGACGAGGCGAACAACAAGAGGCCGAAGCACATCTTTGCCACGCCGCTCTCGGGAGGCGCGCCCCGCAAACTGACCGGCGCCGGCGACAGCAACGAGCGAGCCAGGTGGTCGAAGGATTCAAAGCAGATTGCATTCATATCCAACCGGTCCGGCAGTTCCCAGATATGGCTGATGAATGCCGATGGCACAGATCCAAAGCAGGTGACCAACCTTTCCACGGAAGCCGGCGGCGTGCTTTTTTCCCCCGATGGGAAGCTCCTGTTGTTCACGAGCGAAGTTTATCCCGAATGCGGCGCCGACGACGGCTGCAACAGGAAAAAACTCGACGGCGAAAAGGCGAACGACGTCAAGGCGCGCATCATCACCTCTCTCCTCTACCGGCACTGGAATCAGTGGCGTTCCGCGAGGCGCGCGCACCTGCTGGTTGTCCCCGTGGCGGGCGGACCCGCGAAGGACCTGACTCCAGGGACCCGCGACGTGCCGCCGTTCTCGCTTGGCGGACCGGACGACTACGCGATCTCGCCCGACAGTACCGAAGTCTGCTACGCCATGAATCCGGACGAATCCGAAGCGACGAGTACAAATTCGGAGTTGTACGTGGTTCCCATCGAAGGCGGCGCGGCCACGCGGATCACGAAGAATCCCGGCGCGGACAGTTCACCCTCATATTCGCCCGACGGAAAGTTCCTTGCCTTCCGCGCACAGTTCCGGCCCGGCTACGAGTCCGACCGCTGGCGCCTCATGCTTCATGAACGAGCGACGGGAAAGGTCACGAACCTGACCGAGGGCATGGATCGCTGGGTCACGGGCGAGGCGTGGGCGCCGGATTCGTCGAAAATATTCTTCACCGTGGAGGACCGCGGACGCCGCTCTATCCAATTCGTTTCCGTCGAGGGCGGGGCCGCGCGCATCGCGGTTGGCGGTGACACCGAACTCGACGACCCGCAGTTCACGCCGGATGGGAAAACCATGGTTTATTCCGGACAGAGCGGTTCGCGGCCCGTGGAAATTTATAAGGTCTCCTCTGGCGGCGGCGCGGCGGCTCCTCTGACGCACCTGAACGATGAGGTGCTCGCGAAGTATCAGCTCACGCCGTACGAAGAAATGTTCGCCGAGGGTGCGGAAGGCGCCAAGGTTCAGAGCTTCCTCGTGAAGCCCTTTGGTTTCGATGCTTCGAAGAAGTATCCGGTCCTGATGCTGATTCACGGGGGTCCGCAGGGCGCGTGGGCAGAGGGTTGGACGTACCGCTGGAACGCGCAGGTCTTCGCCGCCGCCGGGTATGTCGTGGTAATGCCGAATCCGAGAGGATCGACCGGGTTCGGACAAAAATTCATCGACGATATTAACGGCGATTGGGGCGGGCGCGTTTACGACGACGTCATGGCGGCGGCCGACCAGGCCGCCGCGCTTCCATACGTGAACAAGGACCGCATGGCGGCCGCGGGAGGCTCCTACGGCGGCTACATGGTCAATTGGATCATGGGACACTCGCAGCGATTCAAGGCGCTCGTCTCGCACGCCGGTGTGTTCGATTTGCGCAGTAAAGCCGGGGAAACGGAAGAGTTGTGGTTCCCCATCTGGGAGTTCAAGGGCATGCCCTGGGACAACCCGGAGATGTACGCGCGCTGGTCGCCCAGCCACTTTGTGAAGGAGTTTAAGACGCCCACGCTGGTGATTCACGGCGAACAGGATTATCGCGTTGCCTCGGGCCAGGGCTTGCAGCTTTTCACGGCGCTTCAGATGCAGAAAGTGCCGTCGAAGTTGCTGCTCTACCCGGATGAAGGGCATTGGGTGCGGAAGCCGAAGAATACCCTGCTGTGGTACGGGACCTTTCTCGACTGGATCGATACCTGGACGAAAAAGTGAAGATCGTCGCCGCCGGAGTCCTCCTTTTCGTCGCCATCATTTTTGGCGTGCTTTGGTTCCTTTGTCTTGGAACGTCCATGACCGTGGAGCCGGTCAAGGTGATCGGCATGGAGACGCAAGTCAAGGTCAAGGTCATCAACATTCACGGGCTCCGCCGCATGTCGGCGTCGCTTGAGCAGGGAGGTGTGCGTTATCCGGTTTATGAGGAGAGCGCTGCGCCCACGCGCCTGGCGTTCTGGAAGAGGCGTCAGCCCTCGCGGCAGGTCGTATTCACGGCGGGGAAGAAGAAGGCCGGAGCGCTGAAGGATGGTCCTGCGAAGCTCGTGATTGAGGCGCAGTCGAACGATTTGCGGGGGCGGGTGGACACGGTGTCGGTGGATCTTGAAGTGAACACGAAGCCGCCGAAGGTTGTGGCGGATGGGTTCCAGCATTACATCAATCAGGGCGGCTCGGAACTGGTGATGTTTACGGTTTCCGGATACGTCACCGAATCCGGCGTGAGAGTGGGGCCGCACACATTCCGCAGCTTTGCGGTTCCGGGAGGCGCGCAGGGAGAGCGATTCTCGCTGTTCGCATTGCCATGGGATACGGCGGCTGGCACCGAGCCTGTTGTATTCGCGCGCAACCCCGGCGGGGCCGAAGCCTCGGCGAAGTTCTGGAACAAGATTTTCCCGAAGAAATTCCGCGCGCGCGAATTGCCGATCGACGCCAGGTTCTTGGAGAAGGTGGTGCCGCAAATCGATTCTGCGGGAAGCGGCGGCGGCCTGCTTGCGCGGTTCCTCAAGATCAACGGCGATCTACGCTCGCGAAACAACAAGACGCTTTCAGACTTGCGACTCCGGACATCGGAGAAATTCCTTTGGAGCGGCCCGTTCCGGCAGTTGGCCAATTCCAAGGTGGAGTCGCAATTCGCCGACCGGCGGACGTACATGTATGAGGGAAAGAAGGTGGACGAACAGGTTCATCTCGGCTTCGATCTGTCGGTGACGCAGAACGTGGAAGTGTCGGCGTCGAACGATGGCAAGGTGGTTTGGGCCGCGGATCTCGGCATCTACGGGAATTGCGTGGTGGTCGATCACGGATATGGACTGCAATCGATATACGCGCATCTGAGTTCGATTTCGGTAAAGGAGGGCGATGCGGTTCAGAAGGGACAGGCGTTGGGGAAAAGCGGGTCGACGGGTCTCGCGGGCGGCGATCACCTGCACTTCAGCATGCAACTCGACGGCGTGCAGATCAATCCCGTGGAGTGGTGGGACGAGCATTGGATCAAGGATCGAGTGCTGAGCAAGGTGAGCCGGTAGGCGCGAGGATTCCCTGCCGGGCACGTCACAATCGGGCTGCCCGGTGAACTCGTGGACCGGATTCGGAGAACCTCCGGAATGTTGCACGCCGGCGCTATTCATATTCATGACGAGCGGGGGCGGATGTTCTCGCTAACGTCCAGTGATGAAATGACCGGTCGATTGGCGGCCAGTGGCATCGTTTTCTGTCGCCTGTCGCCTGCCGTCTTCCCCGTTATGAGGCAGGCGACACACGGTGTGGCCTGGCCCGGCTCGCGTGCTATGATCCCACTTCATGCCTGACTACTCCATTGGTGTCGATCTCGGGGGAACGAATCTTCGCGCCGCGGCGATTGACCGATCCGGCAAAATGCTGCGCAAGGTTTCAGGGAGCACCAATCTCTCTGCGGGGCGCGATGCGGTGGTCTCCGATATCGTGGCCGCCATCTCCAGTTTGCGCGATGGCGCGGACCGGCTCGTGGGTGTTGGAGTCGGCGTGCCCGGATTCATCATCATGGAGACCGGTATTATTACCGATTCGCCGAATCTGCCGTTCTTTGTGGATTTTCCGATTCGCGACGAAATCTCGAAGCATCTGGGATTGCCGGTCATACTCGAAAACGACGCCAACGCCGCGGCTATGGGAGAGAAGTGGATCGGCGCCGGCCGCGATGTGGACGATCTTGTGCTGCTCACGCTCGGCACGGGCATCGGCGGCGGGATCATTACCGGCGGCAAGGTTCTCCACGGCTTCGTCGGAATGGCGGGCGAGCTTGGACACTTGACCATCGTGCCCAACGGGCATCCGTGCGGATGCGGGAACCAGGGCTGCCTCGAAAAATATTCTTCGGCGACGGCCATCGTTTGCATGGCGAGATCGCTGAGTCTCGGTGACAACCTGACGGCGGAAGCCGTCTATCACTTGGCTGCGGGGGGCGACGAAAAGGCGCGGGCGATTTTCACGACGATGGGCCAGTCGCTGGGCCAGGCGCTGGCGATGCTCGTGAACATATTCAATTACCCGCTCTACCTGCTGAGCGGCGGTATGCTCCCGGCGTGGGACCTGTTCGCGCCGGCCATGCTCGCCGAGGTTCGCCGCCGATCGTACAACTTCAGAGCCACGAACACGCGGATTGAGAAGGCTACCCTCGGCAATGAAGCGGGGTTATACGGAGCGGCGTACCTTCCTCTGCTCCAGGCTGTTCTCCAGGGACATTCGTAGACAACTATGTGGATGGGAATCGATGTTGGAACAGGCGGCACGCGCGTGCTCATTGTGGACGAGGCGGGCGTCGTCCGCGCGGGTTTCACTTCCGCGCACGCCGGAATGCGCATGGAACGGCCCTTATGGGCTGAGCAGGATCCGGACGATTGGTGGCGCGCGGCCGCGGAGGCTATCCGCGGCGCACTCGATCAGGCGGGTATCGGAGGAAGCGAGATCGCCGGCATTGGACTCTCCGGACAGATGCATGGCCTTGTAATTCTCGACCGCGCGCACGACGTGATTCGCCCCGCGCTGATCTGGTGCGATCAACGCAGCCAGCCTCAGGTTGATTTCATTAATCGAACGGTGGGGCGCGAGAATGTCCTGTCCTTCACGGCGAATCCCGTTTTGACGGGCTTCACGCTACCCAAGCTCCTCTGGGTGCGGGATCACGAACCTTCGCAATTCGGCCGGGTCCGGAAGATGCTCTTGCCGAAGGATTACATTCGCTTCAAACTTACCGGCGAGTTCGCGAGCGACGTGTCGGACGCTTCCGGTACCGCGCTCTTCGATGTCGTGAAAAGGCGCTGGTCCTTTGAGATGACGGACGCGCTCGGGCTCGACCGTTCGATACTGCCGGAAGTGCGTGAATCGAGAGAAGTCACGGGCCGCGTGACTTCCGCGGCGGCCGGACTGGTGGGCCTCACCGCTGGCACGCCGGTGGTCGGTGGCGGCGGCGATCAGGCGTCGAGCGCGATCGGCAACGGCGTGGTGCGGCCGGGCGTGGTGTCGTGCACGCTGGGAACGAGCGGCGTGGTTTTTGCGCACATGGATCAGGTTGCGTACGATCCGGCGGGTCGCGTCCACACTTTCTGCCACGCGGTGAAAGGCAAGTGGCATGTGATGGGCGTCACACAGGCCGCCGGATTGAGCCTGCAATGGTTCCGGAATCAGTTGGCTGCGGGTGCTGGCTACGATGAGTTGACCTTCGAGGCTTCCGGATCCCCGGCGGGCGCGCAAGGGCTCTTCTGGTTGCCCTACCTGATGGGCGAGCGGACGCCGCACCTCGATGCAGCGGCGCGCGGTGCATGGATTGGGCTCACGGCAAAGCATTCGCGGGCCGACCTGATCCGCGCGGTGATCGAGGGTGTTTGCTACAGCCAGAAGGATTGCCTCGATATCGTGGCCTCGCTCGGCATTCCGGTTGAGTCGGTGCGTGCTTCGGGCGGCGCCGCAAACAGCGCGTTCTGGCTTCAGTTGCTCGCCGACGTGCTTGACAAGCGCGTGACCACACTTCAAACGCAGGAAGGCTCTGCGTACGGCGCGGCGCTGCTGGCGCTCGTCGGGACGGGGCGGTATTCTTCTGAAGAGGAGGTGTGCGGCGTGGCAATCCGCGAGGTGAGTTCCCTGATGCCGCGCGCCGCGGAAGCGTCTGTCTATCGAGGGCGGCATGCGGTCTACGGCGAACTGTACCAGGCGCTGAAACCCATTTATCAGAAGATGGGATATTAATAGATGAAGATAGGATATTAGATAGTGGATTGGTCGAACTTCCTATGCTGGCCGCGATACGCTATTTCGCCGTTTTAGGCCTATTGACGCCGCTCGGTGCGGAACCGGTGCTCCTGACGTTGAAGCAGAAGTGTTTCGGCTGCCACGGCGACGGGAACATCTTCGGCAAACTCGATCTGCGCACCCGCGAAGCCGCATTGCGAGGCGGCGCGCGCGGCCCCGCAATCGTCCCCGGGCGCGCCTCGGATAGCCTGCTGTACAAGGCTCTGCTTCATCAGGCCGGTCTCAAGATGCCTCCCGGTGAAGACGCCAAACTGCCGGCGGAGACTCTGGACGCGTTTAGGTTGTGGATTGACGGCGGCGCACCTTATGAGCCGCCGAAAGCCGGCAGCGTGAATTGGGGGAACTATCGCGAGGACGACCTCTGGGCGTTCCGCGCACTGAAGAAAACCACCGGCAGCGTGGACTCATTTATCGCGGCGGAACTGAAGCGGAACAGTCTTTCCGCAGCCCCGCTCGCGGACCGGCGCACGCTATTGCGGCGAGTCACGTTAGATCTCACCGGTCTGCCCCCGGGCCCGGACGACGTGAAGGCGTTCCTCAAGGACCCCGCGGCCGGCAGCAAGGCGTTCGCAAAGGTCGTTGACCGCTTGCTTGCGTCGCCTCAATATGGCGAGCGGTGGGCGCGGCACTGGCTCGATGTCGTCCGCTATGCCGATTCAAACGGTTACTCGAACGACTACGAACGCCCCAACGCCTGGCGTTACCGCGACTATGTGATTCGCGCCTTCAACAGCGACAAGCCGTACAGCCGCTTCATCGAAGAGCAGGTCGCCGGCGACGAACTGTTTCCGGACAGTCCTGAAGCTATCATTGCGACGGGTTTCCTCCGGGCGGGCCCGTGGGAGCATACAGGTATGTCGGTCGCGGCCGAAACGCGGCAGATGTGGCTCGACGATGTGACGCACTCGACAGCCAACGCTTTCCTGGGCCTGACGCTCGGGTGCTCGCGCTGTCACGACCACAAGTTCGATCCCCTCCCGACGAAAGACTACTACCGCATGCAGGCCGTGTTCGCGACCACCGCCTTTGCGAGGCGGCCGCTGCCGTTTCTGGAAACCGAGCGGCGCGACAGTTTCGAGGCAGCGAAGACACGGATGGACGCGCTGATCGCGCAGACCGAAGTTGCGATCGCGGGCCGCAAGAAGAACGGATTGTCTCCCGATGAGAAAGAAGCCGTAAAGCTGTATTCCAAACACCTGGCGATGCACAAGGAATCGTCGTTCCGCTATAAACCGCACGCGTTCGCGGTTTCGAGCGGGCTCGAACACGAGGAATGGAACGACGTGGGGCCGGAAGGCGCCAGAAGCTACATGAAGAAGCCGGACTATGAATTCGCGAGCGTTCATGTGCTTGTCGGCGGGAGTCTGCAGTCGCCCGGACCGATGGCGGAGCCCGGCGTTCTGAGCGCGCTCGAACAGTTTGGGGGATACGCCGCGCCGGAAATTCCCAGAACGGCATCGGGGCGTCGCGCCGCGCTCGCCAAATGGATCGCGAATCCCGCGAATCCGCTCACTGCGCGCGTGATGGTAAATCGCATCTGGCAGTATCACTTCGGCGGGGGGCTCGCGGAGAACTCGAACAATTTCGGCAAGATGGGCGGGAAACCCACGCATCCCGAACTGCTTGACTGGCTGGCCTCGCGGTTTATCGAGAGCGGTTGGAGCGTCAAGGCCATTCATCGCGAGATTCTGCTTTCCGAGACTTACCGGCGCGCGAGCGGCGTGACCGCGGCGAACGATCCGGAGAATCGGTTCCTTTCGCATTTCTCGCCGAGGCGCGTGGAAGCTGAAGTGCTCCGCGATGCGATGCTGTCTGTGTCTGGAGAATTGAGTGAGGCGCGCGGCGGGCCTGGAACCTTTCCGCGAATCAACACACTGGTTGCGCACCAGCCGCGCCACGCGATGGGAACCCTGCGGCCTGTCTATTGGCCCTCACCCACGAAGGAGGCGCGCAACCGCCGGACCATTTACACCTTTCAGCAGCGCAGCATTGCCGATCCTGTGATTGAATCCTTCAACGGCGCATCAATGGACATGTCCTGCGAACGCCGCGAGTCGACAACAGTCCCGACCCAGGCTTTCTCGCTGCTCAACAGCGAACTGAGCCGCGAAATAGCGCTGGCGTTTGCGGCGCGGATAAGCCGTGAGGGCGGCGATCCCGTGGAGCGTGCGTTCCAACTGGCGTTCCAGAGACCGCCCAACGCCGGGGAGAAACGAGAAGCGCTCCGCCATCTTGCGGCCATGACGGAGCATCACCAACGCACGCCGCCCGCGTCCCCGCCAAAGCTCAGCCTGGAGCGAAGCATTACCAGTGAGCTGACCGGCGAGAAACACGCTTTCCAGGAATCGGAACCGCCGTGGACGTATGAACCGGATGTGCGGCCCGCCGATGTCACGCCCGCGGTGCGGGCGCTGGCCGGCCTGGCGCTCGTGCTGTTCAACTCGAACGAGTTCGTGTATGTGTATTGAAGGCGCACCATGAGAATCTTGCCCACGTCAATTTCCCGTCGTGATCTTCTGTTCGGATCTTCCGCCGGTTTGGGCCGTATTGCGCTTGCATCGCTCCTCTCTCAGGATGATAGCCGCGCCGGCGCGCTCACGCCGAAGAAGGGACACTTTCCGGCAAAGGCGAAGCGGTGCATCTTCCTATTGATGGAAGGCGGCCCGAGTCACATCGATACTTTCGATCCGAAGCCGAAGCTCGATCAATTGCACATGACCGAGTTCACGAAAAGCCCCACGAAGTTCGCGGCGGCCATGAATACGGGCAAGCGTTATTATGTGCGCAGCCCTTTCGAATTTCGGGAAGCCGGGAAACTCGGCATCCCGATGAACCGCCTGTTCGAACGTTTCGCGAACGTAGCGGACGACGTGTGCTTCTACCGCGGCTTGCAAGCAGAAAGTGTGAACCATCCGACCGCGCTGTATCATTTGAACTGCGGCAATCAGTTTGGCGGCGATCCGGCGGTGGGCGCGTGGGCCGCTTACGGGCTGGGAACCGAGAATCAGAATCTGCCCGCGTTCGTCGTGCTTCCGGACAAAGCGTATCCGCAGGGGGGAGCGGCGAATTGGTCGAACGGATTTCTCCCCGCGCACTATCAGGGAACGGCGTTGCGTTCGGAGGGCCCGCCGATTCTCGACATGAATCCGCCGCCTGGCGTGGCAGAAGCCGAACAGCGCGCCAACCTCGGCTTGCTTTCGAAGCTCAACAGGATGCACCAACGCGCGCACGCCGGTCACGCGGAGCTCGAGGCGCGCATCGAGAGCTACGAACTCGCGTTCCGTATGCAGGCGGAAATGCCGGCCGTGGTGGACCTTTCAAAGGAGTCTAAAGAGACGCAGGATCTATACGGAGTGGGTCATGCGGATGCCGAGGTCGATTCGCTGGCCCGCCGCTTTCTTCTGGCTAGGCGTATGGTGCAGGCAGGCGTGCGCTTTGTGCAAATCGGCGTGTCGGGGTGGGACTCCCACGATTACATCGAGAAGGCTCACGGCGCGCGCATTCGCTCTCTCGACCGGCCGATGGCGGCGTTGCTCGCGGACCTGAAGCGCACAGGCTTGCTCGAAGAAACGCTCGTGGTCTGGGCCGGCGAGTTCGGGCGTTCACCGGATAACGGCGTCCGCGGCGAAGGCAAGGCGTGGGGGCGCGATCACAACGCGAAAGCGATGACAGTATGGCTTGCGGGCGGCGGCGCCCCGCATGGAAAGATCGTAGGCGCAACGGACGAAGCCGGCGGAACGGCCGTTGAGTGCGTTCATCCCCTCAAGAATTTCCATGTGACTCTCCTGAAGCTGCTGGGTCTGGATGACGCGAGGCTCACTTATTTCCACGCGGGCCGCAACAAGCAGTTGAGCCAAACCGGCGGTGAAACGATCAGGGAGTTGATCGCGTAGGTTTCGCCGGGATGAATTTCTGGGGCCGCCAGTTCAGAATCTCGGCGGTGTAGATGGCGCCCGATGCGCCGGGAATCTTTCCATCGAGATCGAGCTTTAGAACGCGATCGTTGTACCTGTCCGACATGTACAGGAACCCATCGCTTGCAAGGTCGAGGCCCCAGGGCGCGCCGATGTGCGTCCATTGTTTGAGGAAGCGCCCCTCGGAATCGAAAACCTGGATGCGGTAGTTTTCGCGGTCCGCCACGTAGACGCGGCCCTGCTTGTCGATCGCAATGGAATGCGTGGTGTCAAATCAAACTCGCCTTCCCCCAGACCTTTCTTTTCTTCCTGTCTTGATCAGCTTTCCGTCTTTGCTGATCTTCACGACTCGCGAATTTCCGTACCCGTCCGCGGCGAATGAGATGAGTCGCCGTTCGGCGCGAAGGCAATATCGGTGGGGCGGTCGAAGCGGAGGATATCGCCGTCGCACTGGCCGCGCGGACCCTTTCCGGGGCGAGGCCAGATGGGCTGCATCGCGCTTGCGGCATCCGAAGTCACGCGCCAGCGGCCGAGCACCATCTTGACGCGCCCGCTCTTGTCGAGTTTGAGGACCGTGTGCGTTGATCCGCGCGGCTCGGGCCTGACAACGATATGGTGGCCGCCGACGGCTCAACCGCCGCGCACCTTCAGAGCCGCTTTCAGGTTCAGATTGCGAATCAGCCGGTGCAGGTAATTCGGATGCAATCCAAGCAACTTCGCCGCATCGGTGTAACTGCCGCCCGTCTGCTCGACTGCCTTCAAGATCAATTGCTTCTTGGTCTCCTTGATCGCCTCATGGAACTTAGCGATCACACCGGCATTCAGCTCGCTGTCCGATTCTAGCAGCGACTCAGGCAAATCCTCGGGAAGTATCAGGTCGTCCGACCCCAGAACGACGGCACGCTCGATGGCGTTCTCCAGTTCGCGCACAGTGCCCGGCCAGCTGTAGTTCGCGAGCTACGCTCGCGCCTCCGGCGAAATGCCCGTGATCTTCCGGCCGCACCTTTCGACGAATCGCGCCGTGAAGTAACTGGCAAGCAAGCCGATGTCTTCGCGCCTCTCCCGAAGCGGAGGCATTTCGATGGCGACCACGTTCAAACGGTAGAACAGATCGGCGCGAAATCTCGCGGCCGCGATGTCCTCCTCCAGGTTCCTGTTGGTCGCCGCGACGAGCCGAAAGTCCACGCGAATCGTGCGCGTGCCGCCGACGCGCTCAAACTCCCGTTCCTGCAACACGCGCAGCAATTTCGCCTGCAACCCGGGAGGCATCTCGCCCAACTCGTCCAGGAAAAGCGTTCCGCCTTCCGCCACTTCGATCTTGCCGCGCTTTTGCGCAATCGCCCCGGTGAACGCGCCTTTCTCGTGCCCGAACAATTCGCTGTCGAGCAGCGTTTCCGTAAGGGCCGCGCAGTTGATCGCGACAAACGGTTTGCCGGCCCTGCGGCTGCCGTGGTGAATCGCGCGCGCGACCAATTCCTTTCCCGTGCCGCTCTCTCCACGAATCAGGACGGTGGCCTCGCTCGGGGCAACTCTTGCTATGAACTGGTGCACAGCCCGCATTTTCAGGCTCTCGCCGACCATGTTGTGCCGCACCAGAAGTTCCGCGTTCAGCCGTTCGTTTTCCCGCTCCAGCCACTCGCGGCGGCGGGCGTTGTCCAGCGCGGGTGCGGCGATTCCAGCGATACCCGACATCAACTCCAGGTGCCCCTCGTCGAACGAGGCCTCGACCGACGAGGAATCGAGGTAGATTGCGCCCGTGATCTTATCCTGGAATACCAGGGGAACCACGAGGAGGCACTTCACGTGCGCCGTTTCGAGGCTGACCGAGGCTTGGAACTCCGCGTCTCCCACAATGTCGTTTCTCAGAATGGCGTCGCCTTCTTCGCGAACCTGCCGCAGGACGGTTCGGCTAACCACGACCTTGACGGCGTCGCACCCCGGGGCAACCTGGCTGTGGATTGCATCCCAGTCCCCTTCCCCGGCGACGGCGAGGAAAATCGCGCCGCGTCGCGCCGGCATGACTTCGAAAATCAGGTTTAGCAACTGGCGTGCCAGGTCCGTCATTCCAGCGATTGAATGAATAGCGCCGCCGATTTTCAACAGTGCCTTCAGGTCGCGCGCAACGCGCGAATCCGGAATCGCCGCCAGGGCCTTTTCCGGCTGAAGGTAGATAGAGTCCTCGCGGCGCAGGCGGGCGGTCGGACCACTGAAAACCGGGACGTCTTCCATTTCGATCGATGTCTGGCTCGCGGGTGGAGCCTCCTCCTCGATCAGAAACAGGAAGGTCGAAATACCGGCCCTGATCTGGTCGCCATGCCGGAGCACGCGCTCCTGAACAGGCAGGCCGTTGACGAAAGTGCCGTTACGGCTTTCGAGATCGCGAAGAACGAAAGAGCCGGTTTGCCGGCGAACCGTGCAGTGCCTCCGCGACAAGGCATCGTCGCCGATCGTAAGGCTGTTGTTGGACTTCCGGCCGATGGATATCTCATCGTCGCCGAGCGGCAGGATGATTCCCTGAAACGGTCCGGCAATCGCTATCAATCTGGGGTTCACTTAAGACATTGTAACCGCGCTCTGCGGAAGACTTGCCGCCCGCACTGCCTGTTCCGTGACCCAATCCGTCCAAATGGACGACTCACCGCTGGCGTACAGGCGCCGGCCATCGAGGATAGCGCTCACGAAATTCTCGACGCAAGGATAGTGCAGGTTCTCGTGTGACGGCAAGTTCTCCTCGCAACCGGGATACGTGAGCGCCGGGCCGCTCAGCGGCGTGAGGGTCATCGCTCCGTCCGTCCCAACGATCCGAAACTCGTCGCGCGAGACGCGCGAATTCCAGCGGACATCGACGATGCCGCGAACTCCCACCGCATACTCGATCAGTAGCGTGGCAGAGTCCTCCACCACGCCCTTGTGCGCGGGAGCCGACAGTTGCGCCGCGACTCGAACCGGCTGCCCAAACAGAAAATTGAGCGCGTCGATACGATGCGATCCAATGTCGTACAGCGGGCCGCCACCGGATTTCGCCGGATCGAGCAGCCAACCGCGCCGCCCGTCCTCGTCATGGAACCAGTCATGACAGTTGATTTCGGCCAGCACCGGCGTGCCGATCACGCCCTGAGCAAGCAGTTCCTTCGCCCTCTGGAGTTTCGGATACATGCGCCTGTAGTAGGCAATGCCCAGCGTGCGCGCGAATTCACGTGAAGCGGCCACCATAGCGCAAGCGTCCCGGTAGTTCAATGCTACGGGCTTTTCGCACAGCACGTGTCTTCCGGCGGCTAGCGCGGCAATCGTCTGTGGGGCATGCAGGAAAACAGGAGATGCCACGTAAACAGCATCAATCGCGCTATCTTTGAGAGCTTCGCCGAGATCTGTCCAAATGCGGACGCCGTAGCGCTCTCCCTTACCGGGGCTGCGCGTCACGATGCCGTGAAGTACGCTGCGCGGTTCCGCTTGAATTGCCGGGATCACGCGACGCGTGGTGATGTCCCCAACGCCAATGACCAGCCAGCGGACAGGCGCCGCGCCACCCATCAAGCAATGATGTCCTTCACCACATTGCCCGCGACGTCGGTCAGCCTGAAATTGCGGCCGCTGTATGGATAGGTCAGCTTAGTGTGGTCAAGGCCCATCAAGTGCAGAATCGTGGCGTGGAGGTCGTTCACGTGGACGGGCTTATCGATGGCTTTGTAGCCGAAATCATCCGTCGATCCATAGGTCATGCCGCCCTTCACGCCGCCTCCCGCAAGCAGGTAGGTGAATCCGGCGTTGTTGTGATTGCGGCCGTTTTGCACGTTGATACGTCCGCCCGATTCCACCCACGGTCTCCGCCCGAATTCGCCGCCGATCACGACCAGCGTGTCCTTTAACAGACCGGAAGCTTTCAAGTCTTTAAGGAGCGCGGCGATCGGCTGATCCGCCTGCATGCCGAGACGCCGGTGCACAAGAATGTCATGATGGCTATCCCACGGCTTGTCATTTCCGAAGTACACCTGTACCACGCGGACGCCTCGCTCGACCAGCCTGCGGGCTACCAGGCAGCCGCGCGCGAAATCGCCGTCGCGCGTCGCGGACTTGATCTTCATTTCGGTCTGATTCGGGTCGCGCGTCACACCGTAGCGCTGCCGCGTGGCCGCGCTCTCCCTCGAAATGTCGAACGCGTCCAGAGCCTCGGTCTGCATGCGGTAAGCCACTTCCATCGACTGGATGCGGCCTTCGAGTTGTGCGTCCTGCCCGCGTCGATCCATCTCCAACCGATTGAGCTTCGCGAGAAGATCCAGTTGACGCCGCTGCCCGGTACGGCTCACGTGGTCGTTGTGAAGGAACTGAATCATCTTCTCAGGGTCGTCTTCATCGCACGGTACGTAAGTTCCCTGATGCACGGCCGGCAGGAACGCGGAGTTCCACAGTTGCGCGCCAACATCCGGCACGCCGGCGCAGAGCGCGATGAAACCCGGCAGATTCCGGTTTTCCGATCCAAGCCCGTAGGTAAGCCACGAGCCCCAGGACGGAAATCCGGGAATCAGGCGGCCGACGTTCATTTGCAGAATGGCCTGCGGGTGCGCGGGCACATCGGTATGCATCGAACGAACGACGCAGATGTCGTCGATGCACCCGGCGGTCTTCTGGAAGATTTCGCTGACCTCGATGCCACTCTGGCCGTACTTCCTGAATGAGAACGGAGACCGGAGGAGGTTGCCCTTTTCCTTGCTCGCGGCGGAATCCGCGCCGGGCATGGGCGTACCGTGAAACTTGTCCAGCGCGGGCTTCGGATCGAACGTATCCACCTGCGACGGACCGCCGTTGAGAAACAGGAAGACAACATTTTTCGCGCGGGCCGGGAAGTGGGGAGCGTGCGGTTCGAGCGGTCCAATGGCCGCGGCGCGGCTTTGATCGGCAACGAGGCCGGCGAGGCCCACCATACCAAATCCGCCACCAGCTACTCGTAGTGCTTCGCGTCTAGTCATTCCACGGCTCCATTTGGTGTCAATCGGCGGATCTCAATTCACGAACAGAAACTCATTCGAACTCAAGAGTATCTTCGCGAAGTTTGCCCAATCCTCGTTACCTGCCACATAGTCGAGCGACATCCTGAGTTCATCCGCGGCGGGTAAGCGCCCCAGAACGGTCTTGTAAAGTCCGCGGATGCGTGCCTCCGCTTCTCCCGCCAGCCTCCCGGTCAACGCAATCGCCCGGCCGTTCACAAAGCCGCTGTTCAGAAAGTAAAGTTGCTGCAACGGTGTCAGCGTCACCAATCGCTGTTCAGCGGAGGCATTCGGGTTCGGAAAATCGAACAGCGACAGCGTCGGATCCAGCTTCCGGCGGCTCACGAATCCATAGACGGTTCTCCTGTGCATCCCCGGCGTGTCCATCTTGACGGAAGGACCGCCGGCGGATCTGTCGAGTTCTCCCGATACAAACAGCAGGGAGTCCCGCAGCGCTTCAGCATCCAGGCGTCTGCGATGTGCGCGCCACAGGAGGCGGTTGTCAGGATCGACACGAAAATTCCTGTCCGACACATCCGCGCTCAGCATGTAGGTCGAAGAGAGCATGATTTCGCGGTGCAAAGACTTGATCGACCAGCCGCTCTCCGTAAAACGCGACGCGAGGTAATCGAGCAGCTCGGGATGGCTCGGCGTCTCGCCCATGCGCCCAAAGTTGCTCAGCGTCCGCACCAGACCTTCGCCGAAATGGCGCTGCCAGATGCGATTGACCATGACGCGGGCCGTGAGGGGGTTCCTCGAATTCGCAATCGCTTCCGCGAGTTCGAGCCTTCCGCTCCCGTTCTTGAAGGGTTCCGGAGGGCCGTCGCACAGAATCGAGAGAAATGCGCGGGGCGCCTCTTCGCCCGGATTCTCCTTCTGGCCGCCAATCTGAACGCGCTCGTTGCGGATCTTATCGTCTTTGATGATGTGGGCGAAGGGATACCGCGCCGGCAGATCGCTCCGTAAGACGCGCAACTCCGCACGCATAGCTACGAGATGCGTTTTCCAGGGACCATCGAAGAACCGCTCGATGGTTCCATCGGATTTCAAGTAGCCGCGATTCGGACCGTAGTAAAGGATGCCGTCTTCTTCCTGCTTGAACTCATTCCCGTAGAAGTCGTTGAAGAACAGGTCGCGCCAGAGCTGAAATTTGTCGAGCGGCAGAGCGACGGCGACGAATTCCTGAAGCACCTGTTTTTTTGCGCCGCCGCGGCGGAGGAAATTTTCGTCGTCCACGGCTTTGCGCTCTTTCAGGACGTTGAGCGCCGTCTCGCGGAATTTGGCGAGGTCGAAGGAATCCTCGCGCCAACCCTTCAGATGAGGATTGTCCAGGTTGGAATCGCTCAAGAGCCTGACCCAGCGAGCCAGCGTCTCTGCGTCGAGTCCTCCGGCTGCCGCGATCTGCTTCGAATCCGCGGCCGCGCCCAAAACATTTCTCGCCGCGCGAATGTAACGCGGCGACTCGGACGCAAGCACCTCAGCCATCTGCGTCGCCTGATTGTGGAGAAAATTCGTGATGCGATCCTCGACTTCCTTGATCTTTTTCTCCTGAGCCTTATACTTCGCCACGACGTCCGCAGGGGCCAGTTCCAGTTCAGAGCGCCGTCCGCTGGTGAAGACGCCCGAAATCGCGTAGTAGTCCTTCGTAGGAATCGGATCGAACTTGTGGTCGTGACACTGCGCGCAGGCGCCGGTGAGCGCGAGGAAGCCGCGAGTCGTAACGTCGACGCTGTCGTCGGCGAGTTCCGGACCGAGGCCGTACAAGCCGAGCCCGACGGCAAGGTCCTTGTGCTTCCCATCCTGAATCTGATCTCCCGCGATCTGAGCTTTCACGAACAAGTCGTACGGCATGTCCTCGTTGAAAGCGCGGATCGCCCAGTCGCGATAGCGAAAGGAATTCGCATATGGGTCTTCCACGTCGTTGTTTAGCTTGTCGTCGGCGTAGCGTGCGACGTCCAGCCAGTAACGCCCCCAGCGCTCGCCGTAGTGCTCCGATGCGAGAAGCCTGTCGATCATTTGCCCGTATGCGCCCGGCGATGGATCGTTAAGGAATGCTTCCGTCTGTTCGAAGGTGGGCGGGAGTCCTGTAAGGTCGAGATACGCGCGGCGAATCAGATCCCGTTTCGCGGCGGGCTTGTTTGGCGCGAGGCCTTTCTCTTCGAGTTTCGCGAGGACAAAACGATCGACGTCATTTTTCGCCCATGCCGTGTTCCGGACGCGCGGGAGAGCCGGCTTCGAAACCGGCCGGAAGGCCCAGAAGGCGCGCTGTTCCGGAGTAATGACGTAAGAAGACCGTTTCGGAGCCGCTGCTGCCTCCGGCCACGCCGCGCCGTCCTTGATCCATGCTTCAAGATCCTCAATCTCCCGCGCCGAGAGTCTTTCGGCCTGCATCGGCATCTTCAGCTTGTCGTCGGGCTCGCGCACCGCTTTGATGAGGAGGCTCTCCTCGGGCTTTCCGGGAACGATCGCCGGACCGTGCTGGCCACCCTTGAGTAGCGCGGCACGAGAGTTGACGGCCAATCCACCCATCGGGGCTGTCGAGTGACAGCCGTAGCAACTCTTCGCGAGCACGGGCCGGACGCGCATTTCAAAATGCTCAGTGCCGGCGGCGGCAAGCGCTGCGGCACACGTTGACACGATTGCGATCGCGAAGCGGAGCGCCCTAGGGTTGTTCATGGTCGTGTGCGAAGGGACAAAACGCCCCTTCGAATCGTTATACCATTGTTCGCGCCCTTCTCCTTTGGGTCGGGTGGTGCGCTATTTCTGTGTGGCCAGGAAAATCAAGCCACGTAGCCCTGCAAGAGGCGCTGGCCTCCGGCACGTTGACGGTCACCTTCGAGGGACGCAGTATGACGCACCGTTCCGTCCAGGAATTGCAGCGCGCGGTCTCCGTTGTGCAGAATTCGCTGAACCAACAGTCCGGTAAGCGGGTCCGGCAGTACCAACTCTCGGGGAGTAAGGGTTTCTAATCCTGCCGAATCGGTTAAAGCCGGGCTCAGGTGGTGTTAGGTCGCCTTTTGCGCCTGCGAGCGGTTAGCACGACTGCGACTTCGATCTGAGCCGCGATGCGGCCGCAAAAATGCACGCAAAAAGCGCGAAGCCAGCGGATGCGATCCAGGTCCGCTTGAAGCTTGAGATTGCGCTCTTGCGCAACCACGTTCAGTAGTCGATCAACCAAAGTCCGGTCCAGCAGAAGCACTCGAGTTCGCGGAAAATGGTCTCGAGTGATTGCCCCTAGACGAGCAACTGTTTTGGCGACCTCGTCTCTACGCTCCTTTTCTGACAAGTAATCTTCGGGTCCCATTACCCAAGGACGATTACCTTGAATCCAGGCCTCGGCTTTACCAAGCGTGGGGCGTTTGTTGCGAGTTTGTAAGGGCTGCATTATCCTGAAATCCGAAGTTGGACACTTAAACCCATTATTGTCAGCGGCTTGCAGGCTGGAGAGCCAACTTCGCCGAAGTTGGCTCTCCACAGCGTAAACCATTCAAAATACGTCGGATAGTCTTCGAAATGATTGCAACTTCGGATTTCAGGATTATTTCATTGTCAACCCAACTAACGGTGGTGAGCAGTGGTGAGCGAAGTATACGCCATCCGGAAACTATCCCGAAGTCCTGATTTGGGAAGTTGAAGCGTATCACCCACGAAGTACGTGATGACGCTTTCTCAACTAGGTTTCCTGTTGCCGCTCGAATGAGGGACGGCACTCAACAAGCCGTGGGGCACGTGGGGGGCGGAGCGCGCTGAGTTAAGGGTATTACTGGAATTGAACCGAAGGAGCCGACGCTACTCCAATGAGCGGCATATTTGGAAGGCCGACAGCCCTCCGCGTTCTTGTGTGGAAGATCGGGGTGAACACGACAATGGCCGATGTGTTCACGTGAGCATTAGAAAAAAGCGGAAACGGCCTTTTGTGTGACCGATGCCCCGCAACCAAGAAGGAGACCCGGGAGGTTGACCGGTGAGGTGCTGTGGCATATTACAACTGAAAATCGATTCGACTCTACTCGACTCGAACTTGTCGTCGTTGTCCAGTAGCGCCACACCGTTCGCCGGAGTACCCCACCGCGACAAGCCGGTTCGCCATTTGCGTTGCCGGTGCCGGGTGATGCATCGCTGACGAATGCCTCCGGCTGATAGAGAATGGCGAGAGGCTGGCGAGATCGAAATACGTGCGGCAAAGACGTGGCACGGTTAGCTTCTCGATGGGCGGGTTAATTCTCAGTGACGAACATTCACAGCAAATCACTGAGCTGCTGTGGTTTGATGCCACAATCAGACAGGATCTTCCGCAACAGCCCCAAGCCCAACGTACGGGCGCGTAGTGGAACGACGGTTGCGCGACCGTCCGGGTGCCGCAAAAAGTAGTGGCCTCCCCGTGTACGTTCCGAGACGAAACCAGCACGTTCCAAGGCTCGCACGAGTTCTTTTCCCGTAGGGCGCGGGATCGTGCTCATGCCGCAATGGTCACTCGCTGAATGCCAATAAACTCCAAGTTGCTCGGCTCCTGGCCTTCAACTTCAAGACAAAGCTCAATGGCTTCGCGAATTTCTACCATGAGTTCGTCAAGCGATGTGGCATCGGTGTGGCATCCCGGCAATAGGGGTACTGAGGCCACGTACATGCCCTCTTCATCCCGCTCGATTACGACGTCAAACTGGCGCGCCATATCTCTAGTCTAACTCTTCGAAACGAACAGCATCAGGATAGGATAGCTGTCCCGAAAAACCGCGCACTGATTACCGTCCCGTTTGACAGATCGTGGATTGACGGCTCGATCATGCGGCGGAGATCCGCGGGCTTTCTGGGAACGATCGCCGGGCCGCTCTTGCCGCCCTTGAGCAGCGCGGCAAGCGAGTTTGGCCTCCGCTTCATTCGTCCGGCCCGACAGGCAGCATGGAACCGTGCCGGAAGTGTAGTACGTAAACGTGCTGACCGCGCACAGTGAACAGAATCCGTAGGTGCCACGATTCCGGCTACCGCATAACAATTCGCGAATCGGCTCCTCAAGGAAACGCTCTCTGGCGGGAGCGGCGCACGCTCGGGTTGATGCGCAAGGCTTCTGATTCCTGGCGCCCTTGATCTACGCACGCGCGGAATCCGGGGCGTGATCGCGGATATAACGATTGGCTACGCGGAGTTCGAATTCGCGTTCGGGGTGATGACGGCGCGATAGGTCATGCGTGCTGTTCGAGGTCGTGAAAGACCTCATCCGCGGAGAGGCCCAGACCCTTATTCGCCTGAGCGAGGCCTCGGCGTATTCCTTCAAAAGTGTCCACGCGATCCGCCATTCGCTGGAAAGCGTTGGCGTCCAAAACGACCTGGACGCGCGACATGGATCCGTGCCGGAAGCGTCGAACACGATCCCGGCGGAGCCGGCGTTGAACAGAATCGGATAAAGCTACTGCCGCTGGTTGGAATCAGGGCAATTGTTTTTGCGTGCGTCGGAGCAAGGTCGCGTTTGGTTTGGGTCCGGGGATCACCTGGAACTCTCATCCTCAGATCATATCCGCGAACGACTTGCGCAGCTTGTAGAACCACGCGTGACCCGCCACAAACACAGCAGCCGACGCTACCCACAGCTTCCACATCGCGGCCCATTCCGGCGCTCGGCCGTCGAGCAGTATAAGACGGTAGGCCCGCACCAGAATGAAGATCGGGTTCTTCCCAAGAAGCGGCAGCGCCATTGCCGGAAGTTTGGTTTCCTCATAACAGATAGGCGTAAGGAAGAACCAGAGCGTGAGCAAGAAGCCGATGAGCTGCCCGAGGTCGCGGACAAACACCCCGAGAGCCGCCAGAAACCAGCACAGGCCCAGCGTCAGCAGAATCTGCGGAATCAACAGCACCGGCATCCAAAGCGCCGAAGCAGGCACCGACCCGCGCGCCGCCAAAAGCCCGGCAAGGAACAGCACTACGGCGAAAACCTGCGTAACAAGACCCGAAGCCACCAGATTGACCGGCAGGGTTTCAACCGGGAAAACCAGCTTCTTAACGAAGTTCCTGTATTCGAGCATCAGCGTCGGTGCGCGGCCCACCGCCTCGCTGAATGCAAGCCACGGCAACATGCCGGCCAGGAAATAGAGGACGTATCCGGACCGGCTGGGATCGTTTCCGAACTTCGATTCGAGAACGATGCCGAAGACGAAGAAGTACGTCAGCATCAGGAGAAGCGGCGTCAGAGCCGTCCAAGCAACGCCACCAATCGATCCCCGGTAGCGGCCGAGAATATCGCGCCGGGTCAGCGTGCGAATCAGACTCCAGTTGTTCCAGACAACGGCAGCGGGCAAAGTAAACGCGCGGCCTAAGGCGCGAATCGCACGCGCGCGGCCAAGGCTCGCCGAAGTAGCGGTGCGGACCGGTTCGAGATGGGCGCCTCGTGCATCGACCACGGCGTCGATCAACAAGAACGGCCAGCCCTTCTCGTAGTACCATCCGCCATGCTCCATGAGGGGTGACACGACAATGCGGTATCGTCCAGGCTCCTTTGGCATGCGGAATTCCAGCGACACCGCGGTCGATTCCCCGGCGGCGATGTCGCCCGAAGGAACCGCGCGCGTGCCATCCACCACGAGCGTGTCCGTCTCCGGATCGAAAATGTGGTAGCCGAAGGCGAATCCCTCCGATGGCCGCCAAGCTTCACCCGACTTGTTTTCCACGCTCGAAAAAATCCGGACCAAGCCGTCACGCGTTTCGACCTTCGCATCACGGTATTCGACGCTCATGTGTAGAGCCAGCCGGGATAACGCTCGCGAACCTCGTCCGTTTTCTCGCCCACCGCGTATATGCCGTCGCCCCGAAGATCGGTCGACAGCGAGTAGCGGTCAAACAGATGATAGACCCACCCATGCTCCGGATGCGGCTCATCGCGGAATTCACCCGTCTCAAGCCGCGCCACAACGAAGCCGGAGTTTTCAAGCAACCGCTGCACCTCCCGCGGGGAATACTCGCGGTTATGGCGGGCCTCCACTTCCTCTCCCGGCTTCGGCGGCCGAATGTAAGCGTGAAAGAAGCCCGGATGGTAGCCTTGCAGGATCGCCGAGATGGCGCGGTTTGAGATCGCGTTCGGAGTGGTCAGCACCAGATGGCCGCCGGGCTTGAGGATGCGGTTGATCTCCGACATGAGGTGCATCGGGTCCTCAAACAGGTGCTCGATCAGTTCGCAGCACAGCACCGTCGCAAAGTGCCCGTCGGGATAAGGGAAGCTGTCCTTCTCGGCGTTGAAGTGGTCGATCTCGCATTCGAAAGTCTCGCCTTCCGCCGAAACGATACTGCGCCGGTCGACCCGGCCGGGTTCCCCGTAGTAGCACCCGCGTACTTCCCCGTAACCGAGTTTGGTCCTAAGTGCGGGCGTGATTTGCAGATATGCGCCCATTTCAAGCGCGCGGTCCCGAGCCGTTCCCCGCGGCGTAATCTCAAGCGTTCGCACAAGGCGGGTCTTGTGCGTTTCGATGTAGGTGCGCGACTCCGCGTTTTCCGCCCATCCTGCGATGTACTCCGGTTCAACCACAGGCACGGATTCCGGCCCGGGAGCGCTTTCCGGTACCGGAAGCCCGATCTCGCATGGCGCAACCGGTTGTTCAGGCGCACGTCCTGATTCTGACATCGCTCCGTCAATTGGAGGCGCCGCGCCGGGGCGCGGTTCGGGCCACGGCCGGCCTTCGTGAAGCGCGTTCAGAAAATCGGCGTAGCGCGTGGCGACGAGGTCCCAGTTGCACTCGCGCTCTACGTATCGCCGCGCATTTTCTCCCAGCGCCCGCCTCACTTCGGGACGAGAGACCAGCAGGTTGAGGTATTCGAAGATCTGGTCCTCTTCGCTCGGCCCCACGGGGACCTTGAGGCATACATCGTCCGGGAACTCCGCGAAAGATCCGATCTCGGAGACCATCACGGCCTTGCCGAGGCCGAGCGCGCGTAACAGACTGCCGGAGCTTTCGCCGACGGTGGGGTACCGCAAGTTGAGCACGATATCGCAAGCCGCGAGATAGCCGACGAAATCCTCGATCGGAGTAAAACCAAGCACGCGCACTTGCCCCTCAAGACCGAGAGAATCGATAAGTTCCTGAACGCGGAGTTCCGGATGCGGCTCGCCCACGAGGATCATCTTCGCCGACGGTTCCAGTCGCACGAGCCGGCGAAGCGCGCGGAGCGACTCCGCGATGCGCTTGTATGGTTTAAGGAAACCGAAGATTCCGATTAGCGGGGTCGATGAGTCCACGCCCAGACGGTGGCGGAATCCGAAGCGGTCGGCATCGGGAATCCATGCGCCGTGCGGGATTCTCGCGATGGGGCCTTGAAAACCCTGCCTGCGCATTTCATCCACCATGAACTGGCTGTGGACAACCAGCGCTTTCGAACACTCAAGAAGCCGGCGAGTCATCGGAAGGCCATCGTAGTCCGGCCCCACGTCGAGCGCCCGCACGCGCGTGGCATAGGCGATATCTTCCGCGCTGCCATTGTATTCGATCTCCGCGGTATACCTATCCCAATCGTTCCGCTTGATGGTGAGCTCGGCGATGAGGTGATGAAGGTTCGATTCGTGCATCACGGCGACGCCGGGGTTGCGCAAGGCTTCACGATAGACAAAGGCGTGCCATGGGTTGTTGCCGACGTGATAAAGCGCGAGGTCGAACCGTTTCGAATCGAACGTAACGCCGTCGCGGTCGAAGATCTCAAGCGGAAGCTTGCGCGAGAGATGATCGATGAGCGTCCTCGAATAGTCCGCAATGCCGCTTTTCGAAGGCGGCAGGGGCGAAAAGAAGGCCACGCGCGGCATCAGCGCGTAAGCTCCAGTGAGAACGTTCCGACGGAAAACGGGGCACGAATGGCGAGCGGCGTGCGTGCGGCGTCACGGGCAAGGATCAGTTCGAAGGTGATTTCCGAAGCGGGTCCTTGCGCAACGGCCGACAGATGATCGGCCACGACGGTCGCGCCGTTGACGGTAATGTTCCTGGCACCCGCGTGCCGCAGCCGGACCTCGTAAGCCGCGCCGAACAGCACTTTTGTCAGAGCCGGGATTCGGCCCTGGGCGAATTCCCGCCGCACAAAGTTCAGGTAGGCGAGAGCGTCCTTCGCACACGGTTCGATTTCGAACCGGCTCGTGCCGCCGCCATGCGTGGTGCGTGTGGCGGAATGTGTCTGCTGATCGAAGCGGGTGGTTTCCCGGGTCTTGCGCGGTCCATGCTCGGCTTCCTTGACGAATTCCAAAGAACAGAGACCGGAGGCGGTTTTCGAGGAATACCGGTCGATGATCCTGAGAAGACCGGGCAGGGAGGCGTCGAGCGTGAGTTCGAAATCCCATCCTCCGGCGGCGGTTGGAACGGACCGCAAGAGCCCTTCTCCAAAACTCGCGCCGCTCGGCCAATTGGCGCTGTAGTGAAGCGTTTCTCCCGGCTGCCCAAAAGCGGCTGCCGCGAGAAAAAACAGCGAAACCGCCAACGAGGACTGTCCTATCATCCGAGCGCCACGGCCGCCGGCCGCATCGCACCGCGGCGGTTTCCGTTCTCCGCCACTTCGCAATACACCTCCAGCGTTCTCTGCGCCGTCTTCCGCCAACTGAAATGAGCGGCGCGCTGGGCGCCGAGCACTTCCATCCGGGCGCGCAGTTCGTAATTGAGCAACAAGTCCGCCATCCCACGTGCCATCGAGTCCGGCGATGCGGGATCGAAAAGAATCGCCGCGCCGTCGGCCACCTCCGGCATTGCCGAAGTGTTCGAACAGGCGACCGCGCACCCGCAGGCCATGGCTTCAAGTATGGGAAGGCCGAAGCCTTCGTAGAAGGACGGGAACATGAACAAATCGGCCGCGTTGTAGAGCTGGAGCAAATCGTCGTCACCGACGAAGCCCGTGAAGTGGATTCGTTCCGACACGGCGGATTCCCGAGCGGCGGCTCGCACGCGTGCTCCGTACCAGGTATCCTTGCCCGCGAGCAGCAGCCGGTGTTTTAACTGCGGATAGGCTTTCACAAGCTTCGCGAACGCCGCGATGAGCCCGATGTGGTTCTTGCGGGGCTGCAGGTCTCCCACGGTGAGAATGTAAGGAACGGGGATGCGGTACCGCGAGGCGACGAAGGCCGACGCGTTCTCATGCGAGACGGGCCGGAAGCCGGGCGCGGCCGCGTTGGGAACAACCACAATGTTGTCGCCGGGCAGGCGGTATGCCCGCATGATCGAGTCCCGCGAGAACTCGCTTCCCGTGAGAATCCGTGTCGCGGAATTAACCGTGCGCCTCACGGTCAACCGCAACTGGAGCGCCCGGGCGCTGGGGAAATATTCGGGGTGTTCGAGGAAGCTCACGTCGTGGACGCTGACGACAACGGGCACGGGGCAGGCGAGCGGGGCGGTGTATTGAACGTGCAGCAGGTCCGCGCGGTGGCGGCGAAGGCTTGCGGGAAGGTCCCAGCCGAGCCGTTTGAACGGGTTTGCCGACACCAGTTGTTTGTCGAATCGCGTGGGAACCCATGCCGACGCCTCCGCCGAAGACAGGTACGTGAGAAATTCCGAGGAATTGTCGAGCGCGGCGAAGCCGTTCAGAAGGCTTCGTACATACACCTCATTCCCCGTTAAATGGCGGCCAATCGCATGAGCGTCTACGGCGAAGCGCATTCGGATACTCCTAGTATAGTGCTGACAGGCACTCGCGCAAACTCGCGCGGCTCCGCTATGTTAGCTTGGAGGAAAAGGACGGCGCGGATCTTATGCTGAGACGGCTTCTGACTTGCCTTCTGTTCGCGGCGGCACCGCTCATCCCCCAGGGACCGCCGCGCCCAGGCACGCGAGGCGACCCCCTCGATCAGTCGGACGTCAAACTGCCGAATGGAAAGTCGCAGGCCGACGCGATTATCAAAGCCGACTACGAAAGATCGCTCAAGGATGCCGCGCAGCTGATCGAACTGGCGGAACAACTGAAAATCGATCTGGAAAAAAACGAGCGCCATATAGTGTCCGTCGGCACGATCCGCAAGACCGAGGAGATTGAAAAGATCGCGAAACGGATCCGCTCGCGGCTGAAGCGTTTCTGAAAAAATGCTGGCACTTCTTCTTGCCGCCCCGCTCCTGATTACGCTCGGCGGGGACAATCTCCCCTGGAAGGATCTGTGCGCGGGCCGCGGATGGCAGCACGCGGCCTATCCCGCAAGTGGCCCGCCGGCCTGGACCGACGCTGGAGCCAAGGTTATCGCCGGCCTTGCAACCTCAGCCACTGCCGATCCGAATCGGGTGTATCTCGTTGGCAGCTTCGATGCCGCGGCCGGCGTGTTCTACTCGGTCTCGCGTATGCCCGACCTTTTCGCCGCGGCCGTGGCGATCGAGGGCAGTCCGCGAGCCGCCATCGAAACCAACCGGTTGTTCGGCGCCAACTCGCGCGCCGTTCCCCTGCTGTGGCTCTCAAGACATAGCGACCCACGTTTAACGGCTGCTGATTTCAGACTCGAGCTTCGCGGGCTAAGCCAGGCGGGCGCGCGCGATGCGCTTGACTGGCTCGCCGCGAACACTCGCGACCCATTCCCAGGCGAAATCGATTGCGAGACCGGCAGCTCCGCCTTCGCTCGCTGTTTCTGGGTGGAGATGGTGAAATTCAATGCGGCTCTCCGTAACGACGTACTGACTTCGACGCGTGTCCCGCCTGGATCGGGGGCAACGCTTGCCGTAGGACCAATCGGGTTCAACTCGTCGGCTGAAGGTCCGGGCGTACTTGTTGAATTACTCCCGGAGGGTTACAAGGGACCGCTGAGGGTTGGCGACCGCCTAGCCCATCTTCTACAGTGATCGCTGATTTTTGTCGGTAAGTTGTTGATTCGCGAAGGAGGGATGCGGTTCTGGCGTAAATCCTAGTGTCACGTTTATTTGCAAATGGTTCGGTATATCGCTAGTTTGTTCTTGTAATCTTGC
>SXGT01335757.1_pt1 | contig 28428 bp, 47 predicted proteins | sample 3176221 | NCBI WGS metagenome assembly SXGT01 (sample SAMN11356862, study PRJNA531348) | freshwater metagenome | isolation source: freshwater sample F1-120 | place: China: Fuxian Lake, Yuxi | collected 2017-12-25 | reverse complement strand
TGCGAGAAGCCGCCGCCGGCGTAGCCCGGATCGTGGCGGGCCACCTTGTTCGGGTGCGGGCACATGCTCGCGAGCGCCTCGGCGAGACCGTCGATCGCCTTGAGCTGCGCGCGGCAGGCCGCCCGCGCGCCCGGCGATGAGGTCGCGGGTCTTGCGGATGCTCTCGATGCTGCGATCGGCGAAGTCGATCTCGATGTCGGGCAGCTTGATCACGGCAGCCTCCTCGGGTCCGCGCCGGCGGCGATCGCGACGTCGGCGCACGCCCGCGCGGCGTCCTTCACATGCCCCGGCGAACCCTCCCAGTCGTGGCCGCCGGACGCGGCGTAGATGCGCCGAGCGAGGTGGTCGCGATCAGCGGCGGGATCACGGAGGAGCGGAATGGCAGCCCCCACCGCGGCCCGGAGCATCTCGTCCGCGAGCTCGTCGCCGGCGTCCGGCGATCGCACGTCGAGCAGCGGCGCTCCGGCATTCACGCCGACGATCGTGAGCAGGTGCGCGGTGCGCCCGCGATCGCGGCCCTTGAATCCGCGCTCGAGCTTCAGGTCGACAGCCGCGGCCGCGGCGTCGAGCTCCTCCCACGAGCGAGGCCGCTGCGCCTCGAGCGCCGTCTTCGCCATGTGGCGGTACCGCGCGAGCTCGGCCTCATGCTTCTCGCGCAGCTCGAGCAGCTCGGACTGGAGGTCGGGCACGTCCGACGCGGGCGGCTCCCCTGGCGCGTCCTTGTAGTTGTTCCAGCACCAGCCGCTGATCCCGTCGGCCTCGAGGATGCCCGCTTCGTCGCTGAGCTCCGCGTCGTCGCCGCCGGCCTGCTTGGCCGCGAGCCACTTCTCGGCGTCCTCGCGATCGGCGAAGAGCGCGAGCGGGTTGGCGGAGAAGTACGCTTCGCCGGGAAACACGGCGTGCATGCGGCCGGGCTCGACGTTGAGCGGCTGCCAGCCGTCCTCGTCGGTGTCGACATCGTCGCTCATCGGCGCACGCTCCCTCGAGGCTCGGGCACGTTCTCGTGCCAGGTGCGCTCGCGGTCACGCCAGTTGAAGGTCGGCGGGTGGAAGCCGCGGCACTGGCGGCACCTCGGCCAGGTGGGCTCGGCCGGCGGCGCCGCCGCGGCCGCGGTGTTCTCGGCGCCGCTCATTTCTTCTTCGCTCCCTTCTTGGCCGTCTTGGCGGCGGTCTTCGCCGCGGCCGTGTCAGCCGCCTTCTTGGCGGCCTCGGCTTTCTTCGCTGCGTCGAGCTCGACGCCGATCAACTTGTCCCAGTTGACGCCGATCGCCTTGAGCAGCGCCGTGCCCTGTTTCTCGATGCCGCCGCCGTAGGACGGCTGGCAGAGGTCCGCGATCAGGAACTTCACGACCAGCGCGGCCGCGTCGTTGGCGGTCTTGGTCTGCGCGACCAGCGCGCCGGTGAAGCTGAAGCCCTTCGACTTCTTCCCGCCGAGACGCTCGAGCGTCTCGTAGCCGTCACCGTTCTCGACGATGAAACCGATAGCGGTACCGACGGCGTTCCAGAGTTCCTTGTCGGTCATGTTGTCGAGGCTCGCCTCGACGCCGGCGAGGACCTGGTCGAGCACCTTCTGGTGCATGGCCTCCTTCGCCTCACGCTTCTTCTCCTGCAGCGCCCAGTCCGAGCCGGCGCTGTTGCCGCCGCCCTTCCCCTGCGCGCCGCCCTTCTCCGTCGCCTTGGGCAGCTTGCCGCTCTCGCGGAGCATCTTCACCGCCGCGGTGCGCGTGATGAGGTTGCGCGCGTGGCCTGCGCCGTCCTGCGCGACGACGCGCGGGACCTCGGAGAGCCCCTTCTTGCCGAGCAGCTTCTCCCACGTCGGGCGCTTGGCCGTCCCCGAGGGGAGGAGGTCATAGGGCACCGGCGCGTCGGGCTCGACGTACGGCGACGCATCACCGATCGACGTCGTGTCCCACGACTTCGTGAAGATCTTCTTGGTCTGCTCGGGCTCGAGGATGCGTGCGCCCTCGGCGACCGCGCCGGCGGCGGCCGCCTCGAAGGCGGCGCGCGTCTTCCGATCGAAGCACGGCGGGTTAGTGCAGACGTCTGCACGCTTCACGTCGCTGAAGAGTTCCCGCTGGTTGCCGGTGCGGTGCGTGCACTTGGTGCAGGAGCCGGCCTCGGGCACGAGGGTCGCGTCGTCGAGCTTGAAGGTCGCGAGCTCGAGCCGCGTCATGTACTGGCGCTGCAGGTGCGCCTGCGCCTCGCGCACCGACATCGGCTGAGGTGCCGCCTGCAGCTCCTGGTCGGCGTCCTCGGGTCCTTTCGTGTCGCTGTGGTTGCCGTCGTCCTGGTGGGTGACGTAGGTGTCGAACATGCGCGACAGGCGATCAAGGTGGTCTCGGCCGGCCTCGTCCTCATCCTCGAGCTCGCGCTCGGCCTTCGTGAGCGAGTCGGGATCGAGCCGGAGGACCTCGCGGGTCGCCCACACCTGGTAACGCGCGCTCGGGATGCGCGCGATCAGGAGCGCGGTCGACGCCGCCAGCGTGCCGGCCGCCATCTTGTCGCGCGCGAGCTCGGGCAGCTCGGCGAGCTTGAGGCGCGCGTACACCCACGACGTCGACTTGCCGCTCTTGTGCGCGATGTACTCGACGTCGCGCCCGGCGTCGCGGAGCTCCTTGAACGCCTCGGCCTCGTCGATCGGCTCGATGTTGTTGCGCTGCAGGTTCTCGAGGATGCGGCGCTCGAACGCCGTCTCGTCGTCGCACTCGACGATCATCGCGGGGATCGTCGTGCGCCCGACCAGCTCGCTCGCCGTCCAGCGGCACTCGCCCGCGGTGAGCTCGTAGTCGGTGCCGGTCTTCGGGTCCGGGCGGTAGCGCACCTCGATCGGCGTGGTGACGCCGTGCACGCGCACCGACGCGACCATGCCCTCCATGTCCGGCTTGCGCCGGCGCGGGTTCCGCTTCGACTTGCGGATCTTGGCGCAGTCGAGGACCTTGAACTCGCCGACCAGCGCCGGCGCGAGCTCGCGCGGCGGCTCGGCCGCGGCGGCCGCCTTCCGCGCCGCTCGATTCTTCGCCGGCTTCTTCTGATCGGCGACGGCCGTGCAGTTCATGAGGTGTGAGCCGGCCGGGCTGTTGCACTCGGGGCACGGGCCGCCCGGTTCGCGCTTGACCGTTCCGTGGATCGCGCAGCGGTTCCCGCGCTTGCGGCAGCCGGCACAGTCCTCGAGGTCGGGCCCGACCTCGGCGGCGAGCCCACGGGCCTCGGCGCGCAGCGCATCCTCTTCGTTGTCGGTGAGCGGTGAGGTCGTGGTCGTCATGGTCACTCCGCACACGCGGTGCAGGTGCCCGCGTTGGTCTCGGGGTTGAGCTCGCGCCAGCTGCAGGTCTCGACGGGCTTGCCGTCGTGCAGCTTCGAGCAGGCGTTGTTCTGGGTGCAGCCGCAGTACCTGCAGGTGGGCACGTCGAAGGCGGTGCCGAGCGGCGGCGGCGCATCGGGGTGGATCCAGACGAGCTGCTCGCCGGCGGCCGCGGTGCGGGCGATGCGATCGCGGACCTCGGCCGCGAGCTCGCTGCCCTTGCCGAATGCCCGGTCGGCATCCTCGCCGGTCTCGATCCGGGCAACCGGATCGCCGCCGCGCTGGTGGGTGGCGGCGATCGTCTCGGCGGTCTCGAGGTCGCGGACCTCTCCCAGGGCGCGATCGCACGTGTGGCAGACCACGCGGTGGCCGTTCGGCACCGGCGTGATCGAGAATGTGTGCAGCGGACCCAGGACCGCGCCGACGTCGACGACGCGCTCGGGCGTAAGCGCCGCGGCGCGCAGGTGGCCGGCCTGGTCGCGCACGACGGCCATGAGGTGCGGAGGAAGCTCGGGCCGCCTCGGCGGCGCCGCCGGCTGCAGGTCGGGCCCGACCAGGACGCTCGCCTCGCTGGCCGCGGCGTGGTCGGCGATCATCGCGAGCGCCTTGACCATCACGCCGGTGCACACCGCGCTCAGCGTGGCCGCGCGCGCCGCCCACGCGTGCAGCGCGTGCACGTTCACGCCGCCGGCGTGGAGCTTCTGATCGAGGGTCGCGAACATCTTGCCGACGGTGCGCACGGCGACATCGCAGGACTCGGGGATCGGGATGTCGCATCCGCCGGCGACGGCATCGCAGACGGAGGCGAGGTGCTCGAGGATCTCGGCGAAGGCCTTGAAGCTCTCTTCGGTGAAGACGGGGAGCGGTGGTGGCGCGGTCGCCGGCGGCGGTGGCGGCGGTGGTGCGGTGGCAGCTTCGGACATGATCGTCTCCTTCCCGGCTACTGCCCCGGGCGGCGTTGAAGAGCGGCGCCGACCTCGTCGGGGGACGGGGACGCCATCTTGAGTTTGATGAGGCCGCGCACCTCGACCTGGCGGATGCGCTCGCGCGTCAGGTTCATGATCTCGCCGACCTCCTCGAGGGTGATGCCGCCGCGCTCGGCGATATCCAGCGAGCACGTGTCCTTCATGTCCTCGGGCTCGAGGTCGGGGAAGTTGATCTTGATGGAGCCGCTCGACGGGTCGACGTCGAGATAGAGGTGGAATTTGCACGCGACCCACGGGCACGGCCGCGCCTCATTGATCACGCCGCCGGCGCGGCACTCGCCGCGCGTGATCGGCCGCGGCTGGTCCTCGACCGGCGGGTACATGGCCGCGCTGATGCGTAGCTCCTCGCGCGTGATCTTCTTCAGCGCGATCGTGCGCGATCGCGGCCGCGTGCGGCGGCGCCGGCGGCGGACCTTGCGCGGCACATCCTCGCTCTCGGCGGCCGCGGCGAGGTCCTGCTCGGCCTCGTCGAGGTCCTCGACCAGGTCGTCGAGCTCGAGGTCGTCGCCCTCCTCGCGCATCACCCGATCCCGTCTGTGGCGAGGCCGCGGCCGCGCGACACCATCTCGATCGCGGCGACCTCGTCGCCGGTGAGCTCGGGCTCACCCTGCTCGTCGCGATCGTTGTCCTCCTCGAGGTTCTTGCGGCCGCGCCGCGCCGGCGCCGCGGCGACCGCGCGATCGGCGGCGAGGCGACGGATCAGCTCGTCGCGATCGAGCTTGTCACCGGCGCGGTCGACACGCCCCGCGCGCACGGCCTTGGCGCGCTTGATCGCACGGGTCGTCGCCCGCTCGACGCAGCCCAGGTGCAGGTCGGGCTGGGCGCGGAGCTCGCCGTCGTCGACGCCGCAGACACGGCACGCGACGCCGGTGCCCGACTGGACAAAAGTTTCCAGTTTCGGTTCTGGCTCACGCGCCGGCGGCGGCGCCGCGGGCCGCACGCACGACGGGCAGCGCTTGGGCTTCTGTCCGCGCTGGCGCGCCCGCTCCCACGTGCGCCCGCACGCGCCGCACGTGAGCTCGACCGTCTCAGACACCACGGGCGGCCTCGTAAGTTGGGGGGGGGATTGCGGATTTCGCCGCGGAATACTTTTGGAATATTTCGCCGCCGTTTTGCCAAGCTCAGCGACGGCCGCGCGCGCGTCGGCCACCGAGGCGATCGGCGCGCTGGAAGACGGCGTCGGCGGGCGGACCGCAGTAGCCGCAGAGGCGGCGGCCGTCGAGGCGGGTGTAGATCTTGGTGCGCGGGTTCTGCGGGTCGACGCCTTGCTGGCACGCCGCGCAGCGACCACGGAACGCGACGGCGATCGGCGCCGTGCACGGCGGGCAGAGCTTGCCGCGCGGCGTGAGGGTGAAGGACTCGCCGGGCTCGAGCTCGGCGCCGCACTTGTCGCATCCCATGGAGCACCTCGCTTGGTGATGTCCTCGAGCACGGCGCGCTTCGCGCGGTCGCCGATCGCGGCGAGGACCTTGCGGAGCTGCGCGCGCCAGTAGCGATCGTCGAGCCAGTTCACGACGCCAAGCTCCATCGGTTGCCGCCGTTCCGGCTCGAGCGGATGTGCATGCGCGCCTCGCCGGCGTCGAGCAGCTCATCGAGGACGGTCCGCGCGAGCTCGCGGCTGCAGTCGGCGAGCTTCACCAGCTGGTTGATCGACACGCCGGACCGCAGGCGCCGGCGCGCGATCGCGCGGACCTTCTCGCGCTTCGCTAGCGTCGCGTGCGTGGCGTGGCTAGCCCCCGGTCCCCTCGAGCTGGTCGACGACCTGGCTCTCGATGAAGGACGGCAGCGGGAAGAATCCCGGGAAGCCGCGCTGCACCACCGGCCGCGCGATCGCGCGCACGTCGGCGAACATGAAACACCACGGACCGAACGCCCAGACGAGCTGGTCCGCGGGCGGCTCGAAGCCGACGAAGGTGCCCCGGTGCGAGTTGGTGCACTGGAAGACGTGAGTGATCGTCGCGACGCCGATCACCTTGCCGGCGACCAGGTCGAGCTCGACGCGCATCGGCACGACCAGGCCGGTGTCGCGGATGTGCTCGGCGCCGCGGTCGTCGTAGGACTTCGCGGCCTGCAGCGCGATGCGCTTGCCGATGAGCGTGCGCGCGACGCCGGCGATGGAGGCGGTCGAGCGGTTCTCGATCCGCTTCGGGCCGTGCACCACGCACCACGCCCAGGGCTGGGAGAGGGAGAGGCACATCATCAGGTGTGCCCCACAAGCCGCTCGTACTCCGCGCGTGCCTCGCTCTCGGAGTACCACTCGTCGACGTCGCTGGCTCCGCACCAGTCGACGTTGATCTTCGCGCCCGGGCGCACGTGGTCGTGCTCCTCGACGTCCTCCCCGTCGATCGCGAGGTAGAGATCCAGGACGCCCCACGCTTCGTCGGCGGGCATCCCAGGGCGGCGCACCAACGCCCACGGCCAGTGACCGTTCGCGATCCGCTGCTCGACGATCACCATGGTGTCCATGGCCGCGAGCTCCTCGCGGGTGATGTTCTCAGCCACGGCTCGACCTCCGTTCCGCGGCGCGCCGCCGCTCCTGCTCGAGGTGACGCCCGCGATCGAGCGCGTACTGCAGGAGGTTGGTGGTGTAGTTCTCCGCCTCGGCCGGCTCACGTGCGATCGAACCGAGCAACGTCTTGGCGAGCGAGGCCGCCCACGCGCGCTCGCGCTTCTCCCTCGCGGCCGCGCGCTGTCGCTGCTTCAGTGAAGCCATGGGATCACCTCGCGCTCGAGCTCGCGGCCGTAGCCGTCGATCTGGATCACCGCAAGCGTGTCGCCGGGCCGGAGCCACATGCGCGCCGTCGCCTCGTCCGCGGTGGCGATGACCAATCGCTTGACGGGCATGGAGTCGACATCGATCAGTCGCGTCCGGGTCACCGGTCGCTCGACGATGAAGCGCACGCCGTCGTCGTCGGGCGCGAGCTGTCCGGGTGGCGGTCGCTTCTTCACCAGAGTCCTCCCATCTGTGCGCGGTAGGTGTTGCGCGCCTCGCGGACGGCCTTCTGGCCCTCGTCGTAGCCGCGGCGCCAGTGCTCGTTCGGCGTGCGCTGTGCGTTGAACTTCGTGCCGGCCGGGTCGCTCGCGCCGGCGACGAAGCCGGACTCGAACGCCTGGCACGCGGCATCCTGCGCGAGCGGCGTCGGCGTCACGCGTCGCCGCCCTTCTTGACGCCGCGCGGCCCGCCCTCGGCGAAGATCAGAATGCCGTCGGGCCCCGCCTTGGCGTTCTCGCGCGCGAGCCGTTCGTGCAGCTTGGTGCGCGCTGCAGCGTGATCCGCCGGAGTCGCGGTCGCGCAGGCGAAACAGATATCCTCGCCGTTCGGCCCGTATGGGCGCAGAGCGTCCGGCCCGATCTCCGACGCGGGCCGCTTGCACTTGTGGCAGCACGGCTCAGCCACGGCGCCACGCCTTTCCCTGCGGACAGGTGGCGTGGTGGCTCACGAAGCGCGGCGCGTCGGCCGGCAGTTCGGCGAGCGCGGCCTTGCCGAGCACGACCGCCTGGCCGTCGCGGAGCACGACGTTGCCGTTGGGCACGTTGACGGCGTCGAGCGGCATCGCCTTGCCGGTCTTCGCCGACGTCGCCCACTCGATCTCCGCGCCGCAGCTCTCGCACCTAGCCACGGCCAACCTCGGGCAGCGGCAGCGTCGTCGCGCTCGGGTTGACCGTCTTGATCGCGTCGATCGCCCGCTTCAGCGCCAAGCTCGACTCGGCGTTGGTGGCGGAGCCGCCGCAGTGCAGGTTGCCGTCGCGGTCGAGGAACAGGACGACGGCGCCGTCCGCCCACGCCGGCGACGACAACATCACCGAGCGCGCAGTCGCGACGGTCTCGCGCGTCCGAGCCATGAGTTCGGCGCGGAGCTCGGGCGACAGGTTAGCCACGCGTGTCCTCCGTGACGTCGTCGTCGAGCTCGACCGCCGGCGCGACGCCGGCGCCGCGGCCGATCACGATGTCGCTGACCTCCTCGCCGCACTTCGGGCAGAGCGCGTCGCCGTCGTCGCTCCAGCTGACGTCGGCGCCCTTGCCCGTCCACGGGCAGTCGGTCGGCTCGGCGTGGTGCACGTCGGCCTCGTTCCAGGCGTCGAGCGACACCTTGAAGCAGTGCGGGCAGACCTTGGGGCCGTCCTCGCCGTCCTCCTGCAGGGTGTCGGCGTCGACTTGGGCCTTGCACCAGTCGTTCGCGCACCAGCCGATGTCGGTGCGCTCGGTGAAGTCGTCGCGGGCCTCGTCGAGCGAGGCGCGCCACTCGAACACCTCGGCCGGCTGACCGGTCCGGGTGTCGGTGTAGTAGGCGGCCCAGCGACCGAGGATGCTCTTCACGAGCACGGCGCCGCCGTCGGGCGCGGTGAGCAGCACCTCGCGATCGGCGGCATCGAGACGCACCTTGATCGCCCGCTGCAGGCGCGCGACGAGGTCGTCGACCTGGTCCGGCGTGAGCGCCGCGCACTCTTCCGGCTTCAGCGCCGGCGTCACCGTCGGGCTGCCGGCGGCGCCGTCGATCCACGCGGTCAGCTGGTCGCGCAGCGCGCGGGCCTGCTCCTCGAAGAGCTGGTAGCCGCCGGCGGTGGCGAAGATGAGGCCTCCGATGCCGCCCTGCGAAGCAAACACGCGCAGCCCGACGGAGCGCGCGGCGATGACCTCATCGCCGTCCTTGAGCTCGGACATCGGGTGCAGCGCGAGGTCGCAGGCGTCGGGCCCGCATCCGTGCTCGTCGAAGAACAGCGTGGGGATCGGGTTCTCGGGGCGCCTCACAGGTGCACGCCCTTGCTGTCGAGCCACTCGCGCGCGGCGTCGACGTCGAACGCCCTGATGTGGGCGGCGCCCTTGTCGAACGCCGTCACCAGCGCCTTCGCGAACCGCTTGAGCGGCAGCGTGCGGCCACCGTTCCGGTGCAGCGTCTTGATCGCGCGCGACCTCACCGCACACCCCGGCACTTCTCGATCATCGAGGCCGAGGCGTCGCGCGCGCCGCGGACGTCGTCGGTGAGGCCCGTGGCCCACTGGAAGACGGCGAGGCCGACGATCGCGGCGAACATCACGCCGATGAAGACGCCGAACCCGCGCCCGGTGAGAACCGGCTGAGGGTCGCCGGCCTGGCGCTCGATCGTGTCGGTGAGCCGGAGCGGCTCGACTTCGATGTCGGGATTCCTGTCGAGGTCCTGCTCCTCGAGCAGGCGCAGACGAGGCTGAAGATCACGCACGCGAACCTCCTCGGCGGCGGTGCCGCCATTCGTGTCCGCGGCTGGATTCGAACCAGCACCCTGGCTGCGTGTACGCGTTCGGGGGAAGACGCGGGCGGCCAGCTCTACCGTTGAGCTACGCGGACGGATGAGCGGTGGTCGAGCGCTCGCGGCGCGCGGACCACCTGGTTTGTGTGGAGCTAGGCGGCCACCTCCGCGTGCTCCTCGTCGGCGATCACGAGAGACGACATGCAGAGGCACTCGCCGATGCGCCCGAGGCCCGGCCAGGGCCTCAGCGTGCGGTGCAGGTGCTTGCCGTGCTCGGTGACCGGTGCGCCGGTGGCAGCATCGGCGCGCACGCGATCGTGGTGCGCACGCGCGTCGTCGGTGTCAGCCGGGCAGAGCTTGGAGCGATCGCGGAGCTCGAGGATGGTCATCCGACCTCCGGCGACCGGCACGAGAGCGGCGCCATCGTGGTCTTCACGATCACGGCGACGCCGGCGATCGCGACGCGGCCCTCGCGGTAGCGGACGATGCTCTTGTCGACGAGCACGCGCTCGTGGGCAACGACGCGCTCGACCGCGGTAGCGCCGTCGGCGAGGAGCTCGTGCACGACGCGCTCCGGGTTCGGCGTGATGATCTCGAGGCGATCGATGAGGCCGGCGCCGAGCAGCTCGCCGATCGTCAACGCCGCCTGGATGGTGCGGCCGCCGCTCACTGCGTGCCTCCGGCGGCGGCCTTCTCACCCGCGAAGGCGGCGCGAGTAACGACGGAGATGAACCACTCGACGGTGGGACGGTCCCAGCCGGCCATCCACCGGAGCATCCTCTCGTCGTCTTCGGTGACCGCGACGCCACGCTGCTCGAGCGCCGCGCGCAGGCCGGGGTACTTGCAGCGGTGCGGCTCGCCGCCGGTTACGCCGCGGCAGTCGCGGCACCTACGCGTGCCGTCGTCGATCACAACAGCACCTCGCCCGCGCCGTCAACGTCGTCGAGCCGGCACGCGTGAGCCTCAGCGGCGTCGATCGAGAAGAAGCGCGCGCCGCACGAGCAGCCGCCGAGGACCTCCGGCTCGCGCTCGATCGCCGGCGGCGGGCCGACGAGCGCGTTGAGCTTCTCGATCTCGGCGTCGACCAGTGTCTCGATGCTGTGGCCTTCGAACCGCGCTCCCGCTACCGATCCGGAGCGTGCGGTCAGATCTGCCGCGCTGTGCGGCGCCCCCATTGCTCGCGTCATGAGTTGACCAATATTCCACTCGACCGCTCCGGTCAAGATTGAAGTGGAAATTTAGTCAACGCATCAGCGTGAGCAAATTCGGCGCAGCACGACAACGACCGCGGCGAAGAGCGACGGGTCCTCGTCGCGGAGACGCCGCAACGCCGCGGCGATCTCCTCGGGTGTGTACTTCGACTTCATGCGATCGCAGTAATGCGATCCCTGTTCCATGGTCGAACCGGCACGCCGGTGCAGGATGTGCTCGGGAGTGTCCGGGCCACCGGACAGCCAGCGCATAAACTCACCCGCGCCAGGTGATCGACGGGTAGGCGTTGTCGCAGCAGTGAGGTCAGGGCACCTCGGCGGTGGCTACTTCACTAGGCGGCGCAGCAGTTCGAGCGCGAGGGCGCGGCCGCCGTCGTCGAGCTGCGAGACGAGGTCGGCGATCTCCTCGTCCGTGCCGAGCACCGGCATCGCCACGCCGAGGATCTTCGAGATGCGGGGCACCATCGCGCTCGCCGTCTGGCCCGGCTTGAGCAGCTTGGTGATGGCGCTCTTGTCGACGCCCAGGCGCGTCGCGAGCTCGGCGCGCGCCCGCTTGTACCAGTCGGGCTGCGCGGGGTCAGCGTCGCGGCGGTCGAGCTCGGCGATCACGGCCGCCTTCCAGGCGGGCGTCATTTGGAAGCGTCGGCCGCCCGGATGAGATCTCTTGTGCCGTTGATCGCCCACCGCAAGCATCGCTATCACGCGCACTTGTTGACATCCGTTCCACTGAACTTGACCTTCGGTTGAAGATCTATCAACTGTGCTGATTGTGGGAACCACACTGTCGGCGCGCATCAAAGCGCTCCGCGTCTCCAGGAACATGACGCAGCGGGACCTCGCGAAGGCGTGCGGTCTGACGGCGCCGTCGAGCAACTCCACCGTCGCCAAGTGGGAGGCGGGCATCGCCGCGCCTGGCGGCAAGCGGATCCCGAAGGTCGCCTCGGCCCTCGGCGTGAGCGTTGGGGAGCTCTACGGCGAGGCCGCCTAGGTGCCGACGTCGCCATCATGGGCACGCACTGAGCGACACCGTCCAGTGCGCATCGAGGCTGCTCGAGCACCAAGTCATCGCCGCCACCGCGGTGGTCTGCGTCGACCAGCACAACGTGAGGTCACCGCTACCGCTGAAGCCGTCGTCGGTCACGAACTGGTCGACGATGAAGCAACCGCCAGCGGCCGCGCCGGCGGCGAGGTAGTCCTTGAGACCTGTGCTACCGGTCGACCACCAGCGCGCGCCCGGCGATCCGGAGAGCGTGATGTCGACGCGATCGTAGTAGCGGGCGAAGGCGTCGATCACGCCGTCCTGCCTCGTCCAGGTGGCGCAGTAGGTGCCGGCCACCGGCACGTGCGCGCCGGGCTGAGGCGTGGGCGTCGCCGGCGGCATGCACGATGGCTCGGGCACCGGCGGACCGTCGATCGGTCGCGGGCCGTCGTCGTCACCGGCCTGGGCGTCGACCTCGGCGTCGACGGCAGCATCTTCCGCGACCGGCATCTCGCCGCCGTCGCACGCAACCAACAACGTCACCACCAAGCAGAGCCGTCGCAGCATTTCTCGACGGTAGGGCTGGTCATGGGGACGGTCAACGCGAACCCGTGCGTAGGACGTACGTCGTCATACGTACCGGAGGGGTGAATGGCGCGCAAACCAGCAAAACAGTTGGGCATAGAGTCTCAGCTCAGCCCAGCGTATCGACGTGACGAGACATCAAAGGCGCTCCGCCGCGCTCTCGGCAACGCGGTGGCGTCTGTCACGCCGTCGGTCGCCGCGGGGGCGTGCGGCTGCAGCGCGCAGGAGGTGTGCGACGCGCTAGCCGGCCGTCGTCGCTTCCCGGGCGAGTGGGCCATGGCGATCGCCGAGCTCGTGGGAGGCGACCACTGCGCGGCGATCCTCGCTGCGCTGCTCGAGCCGTTCGGCCTGCGCGCCGTGTCCGCCGACGAGCCAGAATCCGACGAGCGCTACATCGGCCGCCTCGAGACAGCGTTGGCTTCCTTCGGTGAGCCCGGCGTCCAGGTGCTCGCGCGCGTGCGCAAGGAGGCACGTCGTGGCTGATCGGCGCGCACGCCGTCACTACCTGAGTCTTCGCCACCCGGTCGAGTACCGGGCGTGGCGCTCCGCAGTCTACCGGTGCCACGATCGGCGCAGTCTCGCGTGGAAGAACTACGGCGCCCGCGGCATCAGCGTTCATGAGTCCTGGCGCGATGGTCGCGACGGATTCCTGGCCTTCCTCGCCGAGGTCGGTCCGCGCCCGGCGAGCAACTACACGCTTGAGCGCATCGACAACGACCGTGGCTACGAGCCCGGTAACTGCCGTTGGGCGACGCGCGTGGAGCAGTGTGCGAATCGGCGCAACACCAAGCTGACGCCACAGCTGCAGGAGTTGGTGCGCGTGTATTGCGCGGTCGGACTACCGCCGAAGTCCGTGGCCGGGCTCTTCGGGGTGTCCTACCAGCGCGTCTATCGACTTCTGGGGGCCGCCCATGGCTGAAGTGCTGCAGATCTACCTCGCGCACCCTGTCGGCGCGCCCGACGCCGCCGGCGTCGAGGCCAACCTGCGCCGCTTCTCGAAGTGGCTCCGCTACCTCGTCGACCTCGCGCTGCCCGAGCCGCTGCTCGGCCAGATCTCGTGGTGCGCGCCGTGGGTCGCCTACGTGCACGCGCTCGGCGACGACGCGATCGAGTACCGCGAGCGCGGCCTGCGCGACACCATCGAGGTCCTCGAGCGCAGCGACGCGCTGGTCACGATCGGCCGCGAGACGCCCGGAGTGCAGCGCGAGCTCGGCCGCGCGCGCGAGTGGGAGCTGCCGATCGCGCGTATCGGCGTGAACGGCCATCTGCCGCCGCTGCCCGGCGAGGGGCGCTGGTGGGAGCAGCGTGAGCACGCCGAGACGATCCGCGCGCTGCGCGACGTCGTCGCGGCCGTGCACAAGCGGAAGGCGGCCATGCCATGAGCCGCTTCACGCAGGTGCCCGTCGGCGTCTGGGACTGGGCGCCGCTCGTCGGCCTCGAGTACGCCGGCCGCAATCTCTGGTGGGGGCTCTACACGAGCCGTGAGGCGAAGCTCTTGCCGCCGGGCCTGTTCCACGGCGGTCCGGCGCGCATGGCCGAGGCGGCGAAGATGGGCTTCGGCGACGCCGTCACGGCGCTGCGCGAGCTGCTCGACAAGCACATGGTCGCGTTCGATGAGGCGAGCCGCGTGCTGCGCTTCACGCAGCTGCCGGTCGGCTTCGACACCGCCAGCTCGGGCTACGTGATCAAGAGCTGGTGGACGCGCTTCCAGGCGCTGCCGGCCGTGCCGGTGCGCGATGCGCACGTGCCGATGCTGCGGTCGCTGTGCGAGCCGTTCACGGCGAAGGGCGCTCGCTCGGTCTGGGACACGACATTCGGCACGCTGCCCGCTCCGTCGCCTCGCCTGCGCATCGTCGGAGAGGGTGTCGGATACCCTCTCGGAGAGGGTATCGCAGAGGGTCTCGCATACCCTCTACCTCCTCAGCGCTCTCTCTTTGCTGACAGCAACTTGGCGAGTCAGCGAGAGGGTATCGGAGAGGGTATCCGAGAGGGCCAGTATCCGGATCAGTATCAGTATCCGGATCACGGGAGAGGTGCAGGAGAGGGGAATCCACAACTGCACGCCCGTTCCGGTGAGGCTCTCGAGGTCGGCGCCGGCGCCACGCTCTGGGAGACGGCGGTCACCGAGCTGCGGCGATCGCTTCAGCCGCAGCACTTCGCGATGTGGGTCGAGGGCATCGAGTGCGTCGGCCTCCACGGCCTCGAACTCGTGCTGCGCGCGCCCAACAACTACGTGCAGGCGTTCTTCGAGCACCACCACCTGGCGACGGTCCTGCGCTTGCTGCGCACGCTCTTGCCTGACCTCCGCATCGTGTTCTGGGCGCCGGTCGCCGCCACCGGAGGCGCATCGTGAGCGACGAGGACCTCGAGCAGCTCGACCAGGTCGTCGATCGCGACGTCAAGCCCGAGAACGTGCGGCGCTGCGCCGACTGCGGCAAGCGCCTCGGTGTCGCTGCGTTCACCGGCGACCACGGCCTCGAGTTCTGCGGCGCGTGCCTCGAGCTCTCGCCGCACCTGCAGGAGGTCCTCGCGCGCCATCGTGACCGTGACGGCGCCGCGCCGCCGCCGATGCCGAGCAGGCGCAAGCAGCGCGACGACGACAGCCACCAGGGCAACGCCAGGAGCGAGATCGGGTCGGTGCGCGTCAAGGCCGAGAAGCTGCCACCGACGCCCACCGCCGACCTGTGGGCCGGCTACACGAAGGACGTGCCGCGATGATCCCGCGTCGCCGGCGACGCCCCGATCCCGAGCCGATGCTGCGCTGGGAGGGCAAGGACGCCGTCGTGTCGTACGGCGGGCTCGACTTCAAGCAGCACAAGGACTCGACCAATACGCTCTCGGTGACGTGCACGAGCTGCTCGGCCAAGAAGGGCGGGCTCAGCGGCGCCGAGCTCAAGGCCTTCTACGTCGAGCACTACAACCTGCACGTCCCACCGCCGGCGCCGGTCGACCAGCTCCTCGAGGTCGACTTCGACCGCCTGGTCGCCGACCAGCGCACGCTTGGCCGCGATGAGCTCGCGGTCATCCGCTTGGTCACCGACGGCCTGCTGGCCGGTAAGCCGGTGTACGGCGAGCTCGACGTCGCAGCCGATTCGCGCAGCTTCAAGCGCGAGGGCTTCGACGAGGGCCGCGACCAGCTGATCTACGACGCAGCCGACCTGCTACGTCGACTGCGAGCAGGAGCGCTCTCGTGAAGCGCAGCGCGCCCATGAGGCGCACGCCGATGCGGCGCACCTCGAGGATCGCGCGGAAGACGCGCATCAACCCACGGCGCAAGCGCGAGCGCCGTGGCGCCGGCGAGAAGGATCCCGCCTACCGCTTCTTCCTGCGCTCGCAGCGCGTGTGCGGCCTCGTGCGCGCTGTCTACGCCGGTCGGCTTTCGCGCGCGCGCGCGGCGAAGGTGGGGCCCTGTGGCGGCCGCATGACGGTCGAGCACGAACGCCAGCACGTCGGCAAGGGCATGAAGGCCGACGATCGCCGTGCATGGGAGTGCTGCTGGGACCATCACCGCCAGCGCCACGACAAGCAGGGCGTGTGGGCGGACCTCACGCTCGACGAGGAGCGCGAGCTGATCGCCGGCAACATCGACGACGCCAACGCGCGCTACCTCTCGCACGGCAGCCGGAGAGCTGCTTGAGCCGTGTCCGATACGTTGCCGACTCGGCGATCGAAGAGCTCGACGTCGCGATCGTCGCTGCTCGAGCAGATCTCTCTTCCCTACTGCGAGCCCGAGACGCGCTCGAGCGAGCTCGCGCCGGCACCGACCCCGGACGCTGCGACGCCTACCATCCCGAGTCACCCTGCGCCGGCGTCGTCCGATCTCGCTGGTGCACCACCGAGGGAAGCATCTTCCGCCGATGCGAGGAGCACGGCGGCCTTCGAGCAGCTACCCATGCGCTCGCTATCCACGAGCTCGAGCAGCACGGAGGCGATGAGGGAGCTGCTCGCGATCCCAAGGCCGAGGACCAGGGGCGATTGCGTGAAGGGCATGAGGCCCTGCCCGTGGGTGGCATGCGAGCACCACATGCTGCTCGAGCTGGGCAGCCGAACGAGCCGCATCCGCAAGGGCGCAGCGCACAGGAGCCCGGGCCTCGTGCTCAACCTTCCCCGAGCGAAGGGCGGCCGACGTCCTCACCTGTCATCAAGCGCAGCCGCCGAGCTCGTGAGGGTGTGGATCGATGATGCGCTCGAGCTGCTCTGGGGCGCACCAGACTCGTGCTACCTCGACGTCGCCGATCGAGGCGAGGCGAGCCCCCGCCTCGTGCAGCGCCACACAGGGCGCAGCGCATCGAGTGAGCGCGAGCTCTACACGAGTGGGAAGCGTCGACTGCAGACGTCTGCACACGACGATGGCGACGACGAGGACACGGGCACTTAGCCATGCGATACATGTGATGCAAGTGCACGGAATCCCTCGAATCAACGCATCAAACGTACTCAACGATTACGCGCACTTGCCCGTTATTATTCGAGGGGTACCCGACAGCGGCGCCGCCCTCGGAGAGAAAAATTTCGAACTTCCGAAACTGGGAGTTTTCAAGACGTGACCCGTGCGCCCGCGCGATCGGCGCGCGCGCCGGCGCGCGGCACGCCCGCACCGAAGAAGCGCGCGGCGCCGGCGGCGAAGAAAGCGCACGGCGGCGCGCGCGCCGGCGCCGGCCGCAAGCGCGGCGCGCTACCGCAGGAGTCTCTCGATCGACTCGGCGAGCCGCCCGTCGCGTCGCCGCTGCTCATGGCGCGGTGGTGGAGCTCGCTGCTCGGTGAGATCGGCTGGCTGCGCGCGCGGGGCATGATCACGCCGGAGCTGATGGACGATCTGCGATCGCTCGCGGCGACCGCCGGCCGGCTCGTGCCCGAAGACCTCCGCGCCGAGGTCGATCGCGTGATCAAGGAGATGGAGGCGGCGAAGAAGCCCGAGGCGCAGGGCCCCAAACTAGAGGTCCACCGTGGCGAGCAGCCGGCGCTTCGCGGCATTCCTCGCTGATCGCGTCGGCGAGGACGCCGGCGAGCAGTTCGTCGAGCTCTCGATGAGCCTCGTCGTGTGCTCGGTGGTCCGCGACGAGACCGGGCGGCCGCGGTGGCGCAAGGATACCGGCGACCGGGAGCTCGACGAGGTCGAGATCTTGCGCGTCGGCGGCCGCTGGGACCGCGTCGCCCGCGTGTGGAGCGACGCCGCGGTGCCCGCCGGCGCCGTCGTCCGCATCACTCGAGGCGGCGCGCAGGAGAAGGCGGCGCGATGGTTCGCGCGCTGGTTCACCGCGCACGTCACCGGCGTGTGGCCGGCGGACATGCTGCGCTGGAACGAGAAGACCAAGCGCATGGTCCGCTCGGTCTGGTCGGCGCTGCTCTCTGGCGGCCGCCGCTCCGGCAAGTCGCACCTCGCGTGCGCGATCCTCGCGCTCTTCGCCGTGCTCTACCCCGGCGCGATCGTGTGGGCCGTGTCGCCGACCCAGGACGAGACGGCCGAGCTCGAGACGGCGCTGCGCAAGATGATCCCCGCGGCCTGGTACAAGTACCGCGGCGCCGGCTCGGGCAAGGTCTCGACCTTCACGCTGCAGCACGGCGGGCAGATCCTCCTCCTCTCCGGCTTCAAGCCGAGCGGACTCCGCCGCGGCCGCGTCGACCTGGTGCTCTACAACGAGGGGCAGAACATGTCCCACGCGGGCTACGTGCAGCTCCGCGCGGCGATCGCCGACACCGGCGGCCTCGTGCTGATCGCCGCGAACCCGCCGAACGCACCGATCGGGCGCTGGATCGAGGAGCACGCCGAGGGTGTGCTCGAGAAGAAGATCGACGGCGTGCACACCGAGTTCAACCCCGAGGAGAACCCCTGGATCGAGATGGACGCGCTCCACTCGATGGCCGCCGAGGTCGACGAGGTCACCTACGACCGCGACGTCCTCGGCCTCTTTCGCGCGATCGGAGACCTGGTCATGCACGCATGGAGTGACAAGCAGAGCCGCCGCGACGTGCCGTCGACGTTCGTCGACATCACCGAGGAGTTCACGCTCCTGCACCTCGGCCGCGCCTTCCCCTGGGTCGTCGGGATGGACTTCCAGCAGACGCCGCACATGCCGGCGGCGATCTACAAGTTCTTCCGCGACCCCGACGACAAGACCAACGACGTCCTCGCGTGGGTGGTCGGCGAGATCGTCGCCGAGAACGCCAACGAGGACGACCTCATCACCGCGCTCGAGTCCGCCGATCGGTGGACGCCGACCGGCTACGCCGACGGCGCCGGCTTTCAGCCCGAGGAGTGCGCGGTGATCATGGACGCGTCGGGCTGGTTTCAGGACGGCGCTCACACCAAGGGTCGTACGTCCGACCTCGCGCTGAAGGCGCGCGGCTGGCGCTTCCTCTACAAGCCCCAGAAGGACAGCGACAAGAACCCGGACATCATGGAGCGCGTGAAGACCGGCAACGCGCGCCTCAAAACGAAGGACGGGCGCCGCCACATGTTCGTGACGCCGCAATGTACGAAGGTCGCTCGAGCGCTGAAGTACTGGGAGAACAAGAACGGCTTCCCGCATCGCCGCTCCGAGCACGCGCACCTCTGCGACGCGGTGACATACCCGCTCTATCGCTTCTTCGGGCGACCGAAGAAGCCGCGACCGAAGGAAACCGGCTACGCCGGCGTCCGCCGGTTCACGCGCGGCGACCAGATGAAGAAGATCTGACCTTCGACGCTTTTCCGGCGGTGGTGGTGTTTGGGCGCGTACCCCCGTCACGGGATGTACCAGCGCCCGCTCCTGTCGATCGTGCGGCCGAGCCCATTGCCGGGCACGGCGCCGCGTGGTCGCGCCGCGCGCGAGATCAAGTACGACGGCTGGGTCGACCACCCCGGTTACGGCCTCACGCCCGATCGTGTCGTCTCGATCTTTCGCCTGGCGGAGCAGGGCTACCCGCAACAGCAGTGCGATCTCTTCGACGACCTCCGTGAGAACGATGCGAGCCTGCGCAACCTCTTCGAGGGGCGCGGGCAGGCGGTGTGGGGCAAGGAGTGGGGCCTCGACGCGGACGGCACGGAGGGTGACTCCGAGCTCGGCGCCAAGGTCCTCGACGAGGCGTTGCGGCCGCTGCCGATGGTCGACACGCTCTCGCACCAGCTCGAGTTCAACCCGACCGGCTGGGCGTGCACCGAGCTCGACTGGGACGTCGCGACGATCGGCGGCCGTCGCTGGGTCGTGCCGGTCTGGTTCGCCAACGTGCCGGCGCGCCGGTTCCGCATCATCCCGGAGACGGACGAGCTCCGCCTCCTGACGACCACGCAGCGCACCGAGGGCGAGGCGCTCGCGCCCGGGAAGTGGTGGGTGACGCGGCGCTCGGCGATCCGCGTCGCGCGCGCCGGTCTCATGCGCACCGCGGCCTGGTACGCGCTGTGGAAGCGCTACGGCACGCGCGACTGGGTCGTCTTCGCCGAGAAGTTCGGCATCCCGCTGCCGGTGGTGAAGTACGACACGACGGTCGAGGAGCAGGGGAAGGCGGTGGCGGTCGAGATCGTCGAGAACATCGGCAACGACGGCGGCGCCGTCATGCCCAAGGAGATGGAGATCGACATTCTCAAGGTCGATCGCAGCGGTGACGCCTCCGGCACGCACGGTGGGCTCATCGAGTTCTGCAACCGCGAGATGGCGAAGCTGATCAACGGCGCGACCCTCTCCAACGACAACGCGTCCGGTGGCTCGAGCTACGCGCTCGGCGAGGTGCACGCCTCGGTGCGCTGGGAGTCGGTGCTCGCCGACGCCGAGCGCATTCAGGACACGTTCCGCCGCCACGTCGCCGAGCCGTTCATGCGCTTCAACGGCCTGGTCGGCCGCGCGCCGATGCTCGAGATCCAGGTCGTCCGCGACCAGAGCCCCAAGGACATCCTCGAGGCGGCGGCGAAGCTGAAGAACGATCTCGGCGTCGACGTCTCGGTTAGCCAGCTCCGCCGCGTCACCGGTCTGCGCGCGCCGCTCGGCACCTCGGACTCGGCGCCGGGCAAGCCCGTCGCGGCCGCGCCGGCGATCGGCGGTGCGGGATGAAGGGCCCTGTGCTCGTCGATCCGGGCAACCGCGACAAGCTGCTCGATGCCGCGCGCGCGGCCGCGTGCCGCGGCGATGCACACGACGGCGCAGTCCTCGCGCTCCGCGCCGGCGGCGAGACCGTCGCCGGCGGCCGCCGCGCCGAGCTGCTCACCAAGCTGGCCGCCGGCGAGCTCGTCGAGCTCGAGATCGAGATCCTCGCCTTCGAGCAGAAGCTCGGCGAGCGCAACCGCAAGTCGGTCCGCTTCCGTGACGGCGCCCTCGTCGGCCTCGGCCGATCGGGCAAGGGCACTCCGTTCCTCCGCGATCACGAGCAGTGGGATGTGCTCGCGCGCGGCGGCACCGTGCTCGCGTCGACGACGGAGAAGGTCGACGAGGGGCACTACCGCATTCACCAGACCGTGAAGGTCACGTCGCCGTGGGCCGTCGAGGCCCTCCTGCGCGGCAACATCGATCGCTTCTCGGTCGGGTGGAACGCGACGGGCGAGGTCCTCTGCTCGGCGTGCAACAAGCCGGTCTTCTCGCGCTGCTACCACTTCCCGGGCGACCGCCTGCGCGAGCTCGAGGAGGACGGCGTCAAGAAGCTGGTGCGCGACCGCACCGGCTCCGTCGTCGTCGAGTGGATCTACACCGAGGCCGAGCTCGTCGAGACCTCGGCCGTGAGCGTGCCGGCCGTGCCGAGCACCCAGATCGAAGGCATCCGCGCCGCGCTGTCCGCACTGGACGGCTCGGCGCTGAAGACCGACCAGGGCGAGAACCCGCCCGAGGAGAACACCATGCAGCTGAAGGCGGTCCTCGCGACCATCCTCGGAATCGCCGCGACGGCAAGCGACGACGAGGTCATCGAAGCCGTCAAGTCGGATCGGGCGAAGCTCAACGCGCTCGACGCCCAGAACACCGAGCTCCGCAAGGCGCAGGCGAAGTCCAACGCCGAGGCCGAGGCGCTGCGCCTGGCCGCCGAGCAGCGCGAGCTCGAGGAGTTCATCACCCTCGGGATCGAGGAGGGCAAGATCGTCCCCAAGTCGAAGCAGGAGGAGTCGCTCCGGCACTTCTTCAACGTCGACAAGGAGGGCGCCAAGCAGCTCCTCGCGAGCTCCGCGCGCATCACGCAGGCGAAGGCGCCGCGGCAGAGCGGCGGGCAGGACCCGACGCCGGCGCCGGGCGCGAGCACGACGCTCGCCTCCGTCGAGCAGGGCCTCAAGGAGTACGGCGCGACGCCGAGCGGCGTGCGCAAGGTGCTCGCCCAGCTCGGCAGCGACCCCACCAAGACGCTCGAGAAGTACGGGGCGCAGGCCCTGGGTCTCACCACCACCCAGCCGGAGGGCTGAGCCATGGCCGCCGCTACCAACGACCGCAAGATCCGCATGCAGGGTGAGGTCCGCCGGACCTTCACCGGCAAGCTCGCCGCCGCCACCACGATCTACCTCGGCACTCTCGTCGCGAAGAACGCGGCGGGCAACGTCGTCCCGGCCAGCGACGCCGCGGCGATCAAGGTGATCGGCGTCGCCCTCGAGACGGTCGTCAACGCTGGCGCCGCCAGCGCCAAGTCGATCCAGATCGGCACGGGCATCTTCGAGTTCGACAACGCCGCCGGCGCGATCGTGCTCGCGGGCCAGCACGCGCTCTGCTACGTCGCCGACGACTCGTCGGTCAGCACCGCCGCGGCGATGGCCAACGACTGCGTCGCTGGCCTCGTCGTCGACTTCACCACCACCAAGGTCTTCGTCGACGTCGACCCGATGTACGGCGCGCTCGCCTGAGCACGGCGCCTAAGGAGAAACCATGCTCGGACCTACCATCGCGCAGCGCTCCAAGTACGCCGACGTCGAAGTCGGCATCACCCTCCACTTCATGGAGAAGCTCGAGGCCGCTGGCATCGATCCTCTCCTGATCCTCTCCGAGGAGATGCCGTCGTCGGCAGCGGTGGAGGAACACTTCTTCCTCGGGGACCTGCCCGGCTTCGAGGAGTGGACCCAGGACCGCCGCATGGCGACCCTGATGGCCCACAAGTTCCGCATCGTCAACAAGGACTGGTCGAACGGCGTCACGATCCACAAGAACGAGATCGCCGACGACCAGATGGGCAAGGTGCGGCCGCGCATCGCCGGGCTCGCCGCGAAGGCGGCGCGCCACAAGGGCGACTACATGGCGCGGTGCCTGATCAATGGCTTCTCGGGGACGGCGTTCCCGGAGACCGGTGACGGCCTCTCGTTCGACGGCGCACTCTTCTTCAGCGACGTCCACACGCTCGAGGGCGGCCCGAACCAGAGCAACAAGCTCACGGTCGCGCTGACCGAGGCGGGCCTCGACTCGGCCGAGCAGAAGCTCGCCGCTCTCACCACGTGGGACGGCAAGGATCCGCTCGACATGCACGGCACCCACCTGATCGTGGGGCCCAAGCTCGAGAAGACCGCCAAGGTGCTCGTGGGGGCAGCGATGCTGATCAACGCGGGTGGCACCGCGGCCGGCAGCAACGCCTACTTCATGGGCAAGTACCAGGTCGTCGTCTCGCCGCGCCTCAGCGGCACGTACGACGACTACTGGTTCCTCGCCGACCTGAGCGCGCCCACCAAGCCGTTCATCTACCAGCCGCGCGAGCCGATCACCACGGCCGCGCAGACGGACTGGACCAACGAGTCCATGTTCAAGCGCGGCCAGATGAACTTCGGCGCCCAGGCCCGCTACGGCATCGGGCCGTGGGACTGGCGCACCATCGTCGGATCGCTGGTGGCCTGATGAGGGCGCAGGTTCACCCGAACCTCTCGACCGAGCGGCTCGTGCTGCCGCTCGAGCGCGTCGTCGACGGCGAGCGCGTCCTCGAGACGCTCGTGATCGGCCGCAACTTCACCACGGTGGACCTGAGCGATCGCGAGGTCTGCCGGGCGCTCGGCGAGTACGTCGGCTCGCACATCCGGCTGCACCCCGAGGACGTCACGGAACTCTCGCGCTTCGGTGTCGGCCTCAACAAGAGCGGGCGGATCGCCACGTTCGAGCAGCTCGAGGCAGAGGCGGCCGCGGAGCGCAAGGCGATCGCCGAGCAGGAAGAGGCCGAGGCGCGTCGTCTCGCGCGCAAGGCGTCGCCCGAGCTCGGGGAGATCGTCCCGCCCGAGCCGGCGCCGGATCCCCTGGTCGAGCGTGTCGCCGAGCTCGAGGCGGCTCTCGTCGCTGCGCGCGAGGACGCGGACGGCCGCGCGGCCGCGCATCTCGAGGAGCTCGGCGCCCTGGCGACCGATCGCGACGCGTGGAAGGCGCGCGCGGAGGCGGCCGAGGCCGCCGTGTCCGAGCCGGAGACCGAGGACGGCGACGAGGACGACGGCGGCGCGGATGCGACCGCCGACGGCGACGACAAGAAGCGTCGCCGCAAGAAGAAGCAGAGCTGACCGAACGCCGGCCGCAGGGCCGGCTTACCGCGGGCGAGGAAGCCAGTACTCCGCCGGGCTCATAACCCGGAGAACCCGGTGCGATTCCGGGGTCCGCAACGAACCGTATGCCGTACGCCACCCAAGCGCAGATCCAGATCGCCGCCGGCGGAGCTGACAAGCTCGTCCAGCTGGCGGACTGGGACCATGACGGCGTCGTCGACGCCGACGTGCTCGCGCAGGCGCAGGCCGCGGCGGACGGGTGGATCGACGGCTACGCGCGCAGCCGGTTCGCGACGCCGATCGCCGTGCCGAGCTCGACGCTCATCCGGGTCGCGGCCGAGGAAGCCGTCTACTGGATGCGCAAGCAGCGCTCGATGCTCAGCGAGGACGACCGCAAGGACCACGAGGAGCGCGAGCGGTGGTGCAAGGACCTCTCGGCCGGCCGCGTGCGTCCCGACGAGCCGCTGCCGGCGCAATCGACGGCCGTGCAGTCGGCCTGGGTCGATCGCCCGGACGAGCAGCCGGTGTCGCGCGAGCGCCTCAAGGGGTTCTGGTGATCGGCGCCAAGGTCGACATGCGCGAGATCGAGAAGGGCCTCGAGGCGATGGCCGATCCGAAGGTCGTCGATCGCGCCGCGCGCGCGCTGAAGAAGCCGATGCGCGACGACCAGCGCGATCACGCGCGCCAGGCGGAAGGCTCGGATGGCACGTGGCCGGCGCGCAAGCGGCTCGTCGGCCGCGGCAAGAAGGTGCTCCGCCGCAACCGGCGCAAGCTGCTCGGCAAGCTGCCGCGCGCGACGATCGTGTACGCGCGCGGCGGCGTCGTGACGGCGATGAGCCGCGCGAAGTTCTCGCTCGCGCACCAGGACGGCGCGCGCGTCGGCCGCGGCGCCAAGCTCCCCAAGCGTGAGTTCCTCTGGATCTCGGACGGCCTCCTCACCACGGCCGCGGCGGAGCTGCAGGAAGCCGCGCTGCGCGGCTGGGGAGGTGGGTGATGTCCCACCGCCACGACAGCGGGCTCACTCGCGCGCAGCGCAGCCTGATCCGCGAGGCGATCGTCGCGCAACTCGCGCAGCTCATCGTCGCGACGAAGCCCGAGGCCAACGCCGAAGGCGCGCCGGAGGACAAGTTTGTCGTCGCCGTGCGTGCGCTCCCTCAGCCGGTCCGGTTGGAGGGCGACTCGGTCGACGAGCACGTCCTCGATGCGCTGCAGGGCGGATCGCCGGCGATCTGCGTCGCGCTCGGCAATCGCCGCTTCGAGTCCAGCGGCAGCGACGGGCGGCAGTGGCTCGGCGAGCTCGACGTGCACGTCTACGCCGTGTCGTCGCACGCGCGCGGCATGGTCGACGGCCGCCTCGCCGGCGACACCGTCGCCGATGGGGACAGCACCAAGGATCCGGGCCTCGAGGTGCTCTGCGAGCACATCTTCGAGCGCCTCGCCGGCTGGCCGCTCACCGCGGCGCGCGCCGACGAGCTCCGCGCCGTGCGGGAAGAGTTCCTCTGGGTCGGCGACGACTTCACCGTCGTCGAGATCCTTTTCACCACGCGAGTCACCACCAACGTCAACCCGAACCGGGATCGCACGGTCCTGGTCGAGGTCATCGAGACCACCCACACCGACGCCGCGGCCGGAGACCCGTCCGATGTCGTCGCCGAGACGGAGCTCAACGCGCCATGAGCAAGATGCGCTACTTCCAGGTCCAGCCGGGCCGTGTCGTCATTCCGCCGCAGGGGCTCGTCGCCGGGCCCGGCGCGACTCATCTGCGCTTCGAGGCCGGTGAGACGCTCGAGCTGCCCACCGAGAAGGTGGACCGCTTCGTCCGCGGCCGCGTGCGCGCCGGCGACCTGGTCGAGGTCGAGAAGGCCTCGCCGCCCAAGGCCAAGACGTCCAAGCCGACGCCGGCGCCGGCGGCCGACAAGCCCGCGCTCGACCTCGCCGCCGCTCACGGAAAGAAGGAGGGCTGATCGATGACTCTCAGCACCAGCGTTCCCGCCAGCCTCAAGAAGCCGGACAGCTTCCACACCTTCCAGCACGTGAAGGCGGGCGGCGCTCTCGTCGCCCTCCCCCTGCGCGTGCTGCTCATCGGCGCGAAGAGCGCCGCCGGCACCGCCGTCGTCGAGACGCCGGTCCAGGTCTTCGACCTGGCCGACGGCATCGTCAAGGCCGGTCAGGGCAGCGAGCTCGCGCTCATGATCGCCAAGGCCTTCGAACAGGGCAACCTCAACGGCTCGAGCGGCCGCGGCGGCATGCCCGAGCTCTGGATCTGCCCGCAGGCTGCACCGGCCGGCAACGCCGCGGCGCAGACGCTCACCGTCACCGGCCCGGCGACGGCCTCGGGGACGGGGCACGTGCGCATCGCCGGCCGTGACGTCTTCTTCGGCGTCACGAGCGGCGACGCCCAGAACACGATCGCCGCCGCGCTCGAGGCGGCAATCGACGCCCTCGTGCGCGAGCTGCCCGTCACCGCCGGCGTTGCCGCGAACGTCGTGACGTGCACGCACGTCACCGCCGGCACCAACGGCAACGACGTCGCCTACGAGGTCGTCTCGGTCCCCGCCGGCGTCGCGATCGCGTCGGCGCAGTCGGTCGCCGGCACCGGCACGCTCGACATCACCCTCGCCGTCGACGCCGCGGTCGACAAGAACTACGACGCGGTCGCGATCTCGATCCACTCCGCGGCCGCGGTCACCGACGCGCTCGCGCACGTGGCCGCGATGTGGGGCTTCGCGCAGAAGTTCTGGCGCTGGCTCTTCATCGGCGACAAGGCCACCCTCGCGACCGCGCAGGGGTACGCCACCTCGGCGAACAGCGAGAAGATCCTCGTGGTCTCGTACGAGGGCTCGCCGAGCCTGCCCAGCGAGATCGCGACGGCGTGCGCGGTGGCCGGCTTCGGCGTCGAGCGCCCCAACGCCAACTACGACGGCGTCGAGGTCGCGCTCTACCCGCCGGCCAAGTCGCTGGTCTACACGTCGTCCGAGATCGAGTCCGCGCTCGCCGGCGGCGTCACGCCGCTCATCCCGACCTCGAGCGGCTCGAGCACGCAGATCGTCCGCCTCGTCACCACCAAGACGACGGACGGCGGCGCGCCGTTCTTCGCGCTCCTCGACCTGGCGTTCTCGCGCACCCTCGCCTTCCGCGCGACGCAGTACGACGTCCAGTACAAGGCGCGCTTCAAGCAGGAGGTGATCGACGGCGACCTCGACGATCCCGAGGCGACGCTCCTGCCGCGCGTGCGCGACATGTGCGTCGAGATCGACCGCACGATGGGCGACCTCAAGTACCTGCGCGACGTCGAGGACCTCGTGCCGCAGATCCGCGTCGAGGAGGCGTCGAGCCCGGCCGGGCGCCTCCTCGTCCAGGCCCCGTGTCGTGTCGCGGGTCCGCTCCACCAGACGGCCTTCGACCACCTTCACTACTACCTGAGCTGAGAGGTGACCCGTGGGTGACATCGCCAGCCGCGCGCGAGTCTTCATCAACTCGTTGACGGCACAGAACAAGTTCCTCTCGAAGTGCAAGTCGTCGTCGGAGAGCGACGACTCGGACATCGAGCACGCCTTCAACACCAACGGCGAGGTCGCCGGCGAGATCGAGAAGCCGGGCGGCGGCTCCCTCGAGCTCGAGGTCTACGAGGAGACGAACGGCGTCCCCGAGGTCGACTACATCAAGCTCAAGGACTCGAAGGAGTACTTCTCGATCACGCGGCACTTCGTGCCGACCGGTCGGCGCATGCAGTATCAGAACTGCCGCGTCGCCAACGTCGCGAGTGAGTCCGACAGCGAGGGCAACCAGATGATGACCGTCAAGATCATCTGGCGCACCCGGAAGGCGCTGTGACCGTTCCGACCGGAAAGCTCCGGCCGACCTCGACGCCGGCGGCGCCCCCGCCGGCGCCGTCGCGTGCCTCGCTCGCGGTGAGCGTGATCGACGGCCGGCAGCACCGACCGACGAAGGTGCCGCGCACCGGCGTCACCGGCGCGATGCGGCTGTGCACGCGGGGCGAGGTCCACGGGATCCGCGCCGCGTGCCGCGCCATGATGGCCGAGCTCGGCATCACCGGCGGCGGGATCGAATCCTTCCCCGAGTGGCGCGACGAGTTCAACCTCCGCATGGTCGCGACGGCGATGCGGCACCCGGACTCGGTCGACGTCCCGCTCGCCGAGCTCGACGAGTGGCGGCAGTGCGACGAGGACCAGGTGCACGCGCTCTGGGACGCCTACGAGAACCTGGCCGACGAGCTCGACCCGCTCGGCGAGACCTTCGTGCTCACCCAGGCCGAGTACGACGAGATCGTCGCACTGGCAAAAGCCGGGGACGTCGGCCAGCTGACGTCATTCGGCTCTCCGAAGCTGGCACGTGCGCTGCGTTCTTTGGCCGCCCCGCCTGCGAGCTGACCGACACCGAGGTCTGGGTGTGGTGGTGGGCGTACCAGGAAGCGCTGCGGACGATCGAGAAGGCGCGCAAGGACGCAGGCAAGGCGCTCAACCCCGACTACCGAGGACCTCGCTAACCCATGGCTGGCAACCGCGCTCGAAGTGCACGAGTCGACCTGAAGGTCGACAACCGGCGCGCGCGCGCGGAGATGAAGTCCTTCGCGAAGGACGCCAAGCGTCACCTCGGCTCGATCGGCACGAGCAACTACGACCACCAGACCGGCGCCTTCAAGACGCGCGGCGCGCGCTGGCGTGAACGCGCAGGCCGCGCCGCTGGCGCGATCGGTCGAGGCGGGCGTGCCGCGGGCCGCGGCGCCATGGCCGCC
>SXGT01054814.1_pt1 | contig 28428 bp, 25 predicted proteins | sample 3176221 | NCBI WGS metagenome assembly SXGT01 (sample SAMN11356862, study PRJNA531348) | freshwater metagenome | isolation source: freshwater sample F1-120 | place: China: Fuxian Lake, Yuxi | collected 2017-12-25 | reverse complement strand
TCGGATGCGGAAGCCTGCGCGCCCCGCCCGCTGCACCACGGGCGGCTGCCCCGCGCGCCGCGGTCCCGGCAGCGGCAGACCCGCCCGCGTGTGCGCCAGTAGCGGGTGTGGTTGTAGACGGCGGCGTTGCGCTCGGAGATGACCCGCTATCGGAGGGGATGCCACCGGGATTGGGATGTGCCTTGCGGCCCTTGGCTGCGGGGGCTCGGGTGCCCTCATCGCCGGGTTTGCCTGAACTTGGCATACCCACACCGTCGGCGTTGATGTCGCGGCGCATTGAGCGGCCCATGTCGCGCATCGCCGGGTAGAAGCTCATTGGACCGGCTCCGATGGCAGCGGTCTTGCGCAGCACCGACATCGGCCCCGGCAGGCCTCGATCACCGAAGCCTCGCATCAGCGCCCTGAACCCGAACACCGCTCCACCGGAGAACAGCAGCATGAGCAGCAGGATCGCAATCGGGTGCTGAACCTCGAAACCGTCAAGTTGCCCGGTCGATACTCGGGACATCAGCACCAGGACAATGCCGAAAGCCGCTGTAGCGAACAGCATTTCCAGGGCGTGAACGATCAACTTGATGGCGGTGCGTTTGGCGAACTCACGCTGAGGTCCTGGCGCGACGGCTACCGCGGCGGCCGGCACCAGCACCAGCACGTTCCAGAACGCTTTGAACCCGATGCGAATGACTTCACAGCCGATGTAGCACAGCAGCATCAGCACGACCAGCACGACGCAGTTGATGAAGAACATCAGCCCGATCGTCTCGCCGCTGAGAAAGTGAGCGTGGGCATAGGCATCGCCCGCGCCGCAGGCCCGCATCGCTTCTACCGGCCCGTCGTGGCTTCCTGCCGGTGCGAGCGCCTGGGTTGCGGGTGTCAGGACCGTAGAGGCGTTGAGCGCGGCGTTCCAGGCTTGTGCGCATCCGTCGATGTTGTCGATCACGCTGCCGAAGTTGGCGATCTGAATGGGGTGGCGGATCAGGGTGGTGGCCATCCACTGCGAGAGCACTTCGATCTGACCGTCGGCGTTACCGGATGGGTCGAAGCTGCCGTTGTTGGCGATTCCCAACGACAGCTCGAATCCGATGGCCCGGCCGGCAGCGAGCAGGCCGTCGCCTCCGAGTTCCTTCACCGGGTCGTTGAGGAAGAACCCGATCAGCAAGATCACCAGGAACCCGCTGCACATCACGCCGGCGCCGCGCCCAAAGCCTTTGGTCAATGCGATGATTCCGCCGATGAAGACACAGATGATCAGTGCCAGTGGAATGATCTGAAACTCACCGAGCAGATTGTTGATCGCGACCAGCACGGGCGCGGCCAGTGCGGCCAGCCAGCCCAACCAGGCCGAGCCCAGCGCAATCTTGATGAACCAGATTCCGACCGCACCCACCATCACCAAGAACCCGCAGAACCATCCGAGGATGACGGCCAATTGGCTGTAGGTCATGGCGATTTCGAAGCGGTCGGTCAACGCGGGAATCCAGGAACCCGGATCGATAATGCTGACGTCGCTGCCCTGGGTGCGGATGGCGTCGAGCATCGACACCGTGCTGATGAAGTAGGTGCCCACCGGTTGGTCGTAGGTGTCCACGATCGGGCTGGGCCAGTTGAGTGCCCCGGCGAACCCGGCCGCCACCGCGTGTGGGGCGGTCAGCAGGGCCATCATCCAACCCGCCCACAGGAGTTGAGCGATCAGCCACGCCCGCCGGATACGTGGGTGCTCATATAGCCAGGCGCTGTAGGCGGCCATCACCGCGTCAGCTCCAGCGCCTCGTCCTCAAGGCCGCGGGTATCAAAGGCTTGCTGCAGCTCGGGCTGTACTGGTTGCAGAATGTCGATCAGGCCGGTGCTGCCCGTGTCGTCAATCATGTACGCGTAGCCGTGCCCCTCGGCGGTGCGCAGGTTGAGCACCTCAGGATACTCATCGGGGTCAATCCCGATGCGCTTGAACTCTTCGGTCGCTTCTTCTCGCGCGGAGGCCTTAAACGGTGTAATGACTCGCGTCGGCAAATCCTTGGTGGGAATCCCGTCGAAATACTCGACATGCTGTGCGATGCCGATCAGCCCGTATCGCTGCTTGCGGCCTTGGGTAATCAACTCGGTGGCATCTTCGCGGCCAACGGGAGAGGCGAAGTACGCCCGGGCTTCCTCGGCAACGAACCAACCGAACTTGCCAGGCCGACGATTGGGCCCGGTGTAGCTTTCCCGCGTGACCGCTGCGATCATCCCGTAGATGGCCAACCCGGCTCGCGCACGCGCTGTTTGGCGCTTGTAGAGGTGGAGATCCTCGGTCTGGGAGGTCGTCGGCAACTCCAGGTCACCGGTCAGCCAGATCACCGCGTCCTTCTCAGCGATCGGCGGTATCGGCAGCGACTCATCGAACATCGCCCGCAGATAGTCGATATTGGCCCACATATCCAGGCGCGCCGCCAATTCCGCATACTCCTTGTAGGCGCTTGCCTGCAAACTGTTGAGGTAGCGAACCAGGGCGCCCATGCTTTCGGCGACCCGCTGATCGGGGCGCAACAGAAAGCGGAGCTGTCGGGCGATCTCGGCATCGGGCTCGACACCCATCATGGGCAGCAGGTGATCAAGAGTGCGTTCGACGGCGACTTCACGGCGAAAGATGCGCAACCCGTCGACCGAGACTTGACCGCGTGTGGGATCAAGCACCGCCACCCGATCCCCCAGATGCGCCAGCGCACGCACCCACTCAGGATTGGAACCAGGGTCAAGGATGCTGCACTGATTGCCCCGGGCAAGCAAACCGAGCGTCACTCGCTTAGCGCCTTGAGACTTGCCCCCTCCCGGTGGACCGTAGAACAGCATCCCAGGCACCTGACGCCGCCTGCTCGCGCCTTCGGGCTCGATCAGGACAGGGGTTGGTCGGCGGGTGGACAGATTGCGGGCGAACAGAATCCCGGTGTCGTGACCGAGCTTGCTGGACACCAGCGGAGAGAAACGGGCCCAGTCCGTAGTGGTCCCCGGCTGGCTGAACTGGCTGCGCGGGCTGCGTTCTTCACTGCCTGCCAGCCCGGTTTGCCACAGCCCTATTTGGGCGCTCCCGCGACGTCGACTCAACGTCATGTCGAGGTCTTCTGCGAAGTGGGTTTGCAGCAGCTGGCAGGCCGCGTCGAGTTCGGCCCGTGAGCGGGCTCCGACGGCGACCACCGTCGTGGACTCCACTTCCCGCTCCAACTTCGAGGCCCGCAGCTTGGCGTTGTACTCCTCGGCCGATGAGTAGCGCTCGATGAGATCACTGTCGCTGGACCGTCTGCCGGCCCGCTGGAACGCCTGATCATCGAGGTTGCGCTGAGCGCGATCGATCCGTGTGAGCGCCTGCTCGGCCGGGCGGGTAGAAATGTGCTGAATCCAGTCGATGTCGGCAGGTGTGTCCACGTCATAGACCGCTAGCAGGTATTCCGCACGTGGATAGGCCAACCCGCCGCGCGGAATCTGCGCTACGGCCAGCATGCTTTGAAAGCTGTCCGGGCGCCGGGCACCGCGGATCACCAGCACTGCTGCCAGCGATGGCACAACACGGCGCCACCAGCGGCGATCCTTCTTGCGGGCCTGCTGATCACCACAGTCGAAGTCCGCAGGCACCACGGCCGCAAAGTCGGCTTCGGTGAGCCGGTCAGGACCGCCTTCGCCGTGCGGAAAGGGGTCGTTGACGGCACCGATGGCCAGCCGCCGCCGATACCACCAGTGGATCTGGCGCGGGGTGGCCGGTCGCGCGTTGAACTCCGCGGGGATCTTCGACAGTATCGAGGCCGACATTTCCTGGTACCCGGCAAGGGATCTCGGGTCGTCGGGGTCGCGGCCGGCGACCACGGTGGCCGCCTTGGCCAATCCACCCACTCCGGTCCGGCCGGCCTGACCGGAGTCCACCGGCACGCGTATGCCGAATACCTGCTCGTAGAACGGCTCGATGGTCAAGTGCTCATCCTCTGGGTCGCGGCAATCACCAAATCCCCGCTCGCCGACCGCATCGCAGTCGAGTTCGGGCTCATCCACGTCGGTGCCACCGACCTCAGCCTCTGCGGGAAGCTCGAACGCCGGAGCCTCGGGGAAACCGAACCCATCGTCGTCCTCAGCGGCCAGATCGTTGGACCACTGGTCATTGGTGAGCGTCACTACCGTCTCCGTCCGGTGCCATGTTGCAAGGTCGATGCGCTGCGCGAACTGATCTGACGGCGCTGGCCTCCACGGCTGAATCGCTTCCCGGGTCGGCGGGCCGGTTCGGGCTCTGGAATCTGGTAGACCAGGGCCGCTGGCCACAAGGCAGATCCCCCCACCGGTGAGTAACCACCAGCGACGGTGTTTACCGATGAGTCAGTCCATGGCGTCGCACCGGCCCGGTTGCTGCGGCGCCAAACCCGGCGCACCAAAACCACCACCAACACCACAAAAAGCGAGGCCAGGACGCCAATCGCAACGATTGCGACCAGAAACGCCGCGATGGGGTAGACCATCGCACCGCCCATCGCTACGCTGTCCGTCATGCCCATCATGCTGACAGATTACGCAATAGAAGGCAACACGTAAACACATGGTATTCACATCGAGTGTTGACCGATACGACGAACTACGCCGCGAGTGGATCGCTGAGCACGCGGGCATCTTCTCCATGCAGATACGCCGCGCTGAGCTGCTCAATCGAGGAATTCGCCGACGTGCCCGCGACGTCGCCGGCGCCAGGCCCAGCCCCTACAACGACCATCCCAGTCACCCACTGCTCACCCGAGGCGTCAAGACGATCGAAGGTGTACTGGAGGTCGGCATCGTCGTCGCGGCGGCCGTGCTGGCCCCCATTGGATGGCCGCTGGGCAAGCTGATCTATCACCGCAGCGAAGCACTGATCCCCGACCGGCTACGCTCCTTCCCCATCCCTGCATTCCTCTGGGCGGCAGCTGCATTGGGGGCGCTGTTGCTTCTGCTGTACCGGCCCACGGACACGCTGACAAGCACCGTCCTCGCGCCATGGCTGCTCGCGCAACTTCCAGCAGCATCCCTGACCGCAGGAATCTACGGAATCCTCAACGGCTGGCTGGCAATCGACGGATCAACCGACTGGTGGCCACTGTCCCCCACGGCACCGACTGTGACCCTCTCCCTGCCACTGCTGCCCGACGACATGACCGCACCCTCGCCGTTCCGCACCATCGAACCAGCCGACCCCATCGACCTCACACCGCTAGGTGCGGGCGCGGTGCGCCCGATGCCGCGTTCGGCCAAACTCATCGCTATCGGCCTCATCCTCAACGCAGCAGGAATCCTCTGGACCCTCGCAGCCGTAGGGGTAGGAATCGGAACTGTTGCGGAACAGGCATTCACACCCAGCAGCACTATCGGATCGAGCTACTGATCCGTTATCTGTAACGGCTTACCGCGGCGGCCCCGGATGCCCTTAGGGAACAACCCTCTGAACCGACGCTGGTTGGCGTCGGCTCAAAGGGTTGCGGATCAGAACACCCCATATGGCCGGTGCGCGGCTCTGCAGGCATATCGCCTATCACCATTTTTCTACACCACCTAGATTCATCTCAGCCGACCCCGCGCGGCTTCAGGTAGTAGTCACATCCGCAGGTGCATCGGGATGGCCTCGCACGTAGCTTTCCGCTCGATTCATCGAAATCCGTCACCTCAAGGTGACGCCCCTCCATGTGACCGCAGACGGGACACCGGGAGATCTTCGCTTTCAACGTCTCAGGCATCGACAAGCAGGTGGCGTGGTGGGGAACACCGATACGGCTGCCGAACTCGGCTTCCCCTTCGGGGATGACCTCGCCACATGTTGCGCAAGCGTCGCTTTGACTCGATTGCCAGGGAGAGTGATTCGACCTACTCATGTGCAAGTGATCCGGAACTGCGGTCCAGTAGCTCACCGATGTACGCGGGGCGGTCGCCCTCGGTGTCAGCCAAAGCGGGGAGGGTCGACCCATGCACGGGTCTTAAGTCCCCAGCATCACGCATGACCTTCACGAGGTGAAGCTGAGCGTCGATTCCGGTCCGAACCCTCGTGTTGGTGAGGTAACAGACTGGCACCCCGAAGAACTCGGCAATCACGTCCAGTTCCGCACGGCTAGCTGTAGTCCCTCATGAGGTTGTCGACACGCAGCCAGGGTTAGACGAACTCCATCACCCAGGTGTCGCGGTCCTGGCGAACCCAGCGGAACTCTTCCTCGTCGCCGAACCTCTGTTCCGCGTAATGCTTGACCGCCCGAAGGCGGCCGGGGCAGATCAGGCTGGAAATGTCGGCGCTGATGTTCGCGCCGACGCAGTACCAGACGTGTGGGTCGAGGTAGCTCCGGCGCACCATCACCGTCTCGGCGGGCTCCTCGGGCAGGGACCTGTAGTAGTCCGCGGCGGTCATTCCGCTCACTGGCGTGCCCTCCCTCCGGAAAATCGGTTGCAGCTACTTCTATTGTCGTTGATATGTAGGCCAAATCAAGCGCGGGCACACTTCTGCTCGCGTTCATGGGGCACAAGAACTCACCTCTGACACCTGAGGGCCGGAAACGGTTGTGCGAACGGATCGATTCAGGTCGACCAATCGCGCACGTGGCCGCCGAAATGGGCGTCTCTCGCGCTGTAGCCGCCAAGTGGTACCAGCGATGGCTGGTCGACGGCGACGTCGGGCTGCTTGATCGGTCATCCCGACCGCGCGTCTCTCCCGGGAGCACGCCGGAAGCCGTGGTGGAACGCATCCTGCAGTTGCGGCGGGATACCAAATGGGGGCCGGATCGCATCTCAGCCCACCTTCGCAGCGAAGGCATCATGATCTCGGCCGCGACAGTGCATCGCGTGCTGGGACGACACCAGATGGCCCGGTTGTCGGACATGGACCCGGTGTCGGGAACCGTTATGCGGCAAGTTAATCGGTACGAACATGCCGCGCCGGGTGACATGGTCCACGTCGACGTGAAGAAGCTCGGCAAGATTCCTCTCGGCGGCGGATGGCGGGTCCATGGTCGCGAGTCTGCGGAAGGTAGAGCGTCCAAGCGCAGAGGCCCCGGCACCGGACGGATCGGCTACACCTACCTGCACAGTGCGGTGGACGACCACACCCGTCTGGCCTACACCGAAGCTCTCGAAGACGAGAAGGGCGAGACGGCGGCGGCGTTCTGGTTGCGCAGCGTGGAGTTCTTCGGGGCGTACGGAATCGCCCACATAGAACGGGCCTTGACGGACAATGGCTCCTGCTATCGGTCCCGGACGTGGGCGGCGGCTCTGACCGTCAGTGCCACGACGCACAAGCGCACCCGGCCCTACACGCCGCGCACCAACGGGAAGGTGGAGCGGTTCAACGGCACCCTGGCCCGCGAATGGGCTTACGTGCGGGCCTACAGCAGCGAAGCTGAGCGCAGGGACGCGCTCACTGGTTTCATCCATTACTACAACCACCACCGAGGCCATGCCGCGCTCGGTGGTGTGCCTCCGGTGTCGAGGCTGTCGGCGGTCGAGACGTGCGACTGTGCGTACAACGTCCCGTGAGAACACAGCTAGCGGCAGCACTATTGCCGAGTCGCAATTCCTCCAATGCCGCCATGGTGACCCCGGCGCCAGCGTGCGCGGTCATGGCGGCCGCGGCAGCCGCTGTGCTCAGCGGCGTCTCTCCTCGCCTGTGCATGACGTCGAACAGCAGGTTGATCCGACGCGCCAACTCAGGGTCACGCGGCATTGTCGCGATCCAACCACGCGCGCCGCACCATACGGCGAAGCCTGCCCGGCTCGACGGTCCCAGGATCAGTCCCGCCGCCCTGGGCTCTGGCCAGAATCGCTTGAGTGGTCTGATCGTAGAGGTGCAGGAAGACCGACCAGTCCGGTATTTCCACGCACGTGCCTACACCACCACGAATCAGCAGCCGGGCGTGCTCCCGTGTCGGCGGAAGGAGTTCTTGCCAGCGCAACGTGGCACCGAGGTCGTTGTTGAGGTTCTTACTGCCATCGTTTTGCCCGAATCCCTGCGGTCGCCGGTTGGTCAGCCCAGACCAGTGCTCCGCGGCAGTGAGGAGTTCTTCCTCTCGGGCACCAAACATGATGACCGAACATGGAAAGATGTCGCGCAACTCATTGGCGTACACCGCTCCGTACACGGTGTCGAGCTGCGAGGAGGCCTGGACGGCAACCATCAGGTTGATGCCCAGTCCACGGCCCTCGCCGACGATGCGACGTAGGTTGGGAATCGGAGCGGTATTGGGAAGTTCGTCAATGACCATCAGCAGCCGATGCATGGTCTCCCTAGCGGAGGTCTTCTCGCGCCATCGTCGCACCAACGAATCCAGCAGGGTTACCGCCGAACCGGCCACAGTGCCGTCGGCCGGCGCCAGAATGAACAAGGTTGCCAGGGGATCATCGAGAAAGTCCGGGGTGAACGGCTCAAACCCTTCGCGATCGAGTAGCGAGGTTCGCAGCCACGGCGTGATCGCCTTGCGCATCGTGATGGCGACCGAGTCACGTTGGCGCGGGTCCATTTCCATGATCCGGGCCATGCCCATAGCCAGCGTCGGGTACTCGTGGCAGAGTGCGGCGGCCTGTACCCATCCCGGCTGGGTGCTGTTCTCCGGGTCGATGTTGTCGACGGCGGTGAGCACCCAGGCCATGCCCTTGGAGTTTCCTGCGGGGGACGCCGCGAACAGAAATGCCGCCAACGGACCAGCGGCCTGGGACTCCCACACGCCGCCGTCGGATACCTGGTCGGCCCCCGACCCCAACCCGACCGTCGACATCTGCATGATCGTTTCGGCCACCGTCAAGGCTTCGTAGGGGCTGTCGATGCTGACTGTCGGGTCGTAGACCGTGGGAACTACGCCTTCTGGATAGACGGGCGAACTGAGAGGGCGCAGGTCCAATAGTGCCTTGGGTCCCCATCGGCGCTCCATGACGTACTGCATGAGGTCGTCCTTGGAGGAGACGACCACGGCCGGACCACCCCACAGCGTTGCCGCCGGCGCGAGCAGGCGCCGGCTTTTGCCGGTTTCCGTCGGTGCGGAGACCAACACGTGTGCGGCACTGCTCGGTACGAACATCTCTGTGCCGCCTGCGCGGCGTCCGAAGCCGCAATATGGCGTTGATGGTTTGACGTACATAGTGTTTCGTCCTTTCGCCTAGACGCGGGCAGTGTTAGCCCGGCTGTCGGGGGACTCGTCCAACGCTGCGCGTAGCGCCATCACCACGCAGTCACGCTGGCGCTGATCCAGTGCAGTCAGCCCAGCCATCGAACGTGCCATCACCGGGTCGCTGGTGGCACACAGCAGTGCGGCGCGTGCCCACCCAGGCTGCGCGGTGTCCTCCGGGTCGGCGTTGTCCACCGCAGCGCGTACCCAGTGCTCACCTTCGCCGCAGCCCACCGGGCCCGCAGCGAACAGAATCACAGCCAGCGGGAGGACCGCGCGTACCTCCCAAATGGTTGCCCCCGACTGCTTACCTAAGCCGTCTTTGCCGAGTTTGAGCAGACCGTGCGCAAGGTCAAGTGCTGAATCCATGCTGGACAGAGACGCGACCGCTTCACCCCACGACATGACTACACAGTGACATATTCAGTCATAAGTAGTCAATGCGAACGCACCACGTAAACGGTCGTGTGGGTGAGTGCGCTCACCGACGACGGAGGTGCGGCCAAGACGCGGCGCTACGTCCGCACCAGCATGGTCACGACGACCGCTGCGGTGTCGCGGCGGACTGGGCAATCATCGTGTGCAACAACGCGTTCAGGACTACGCGCGCAAGCCGTCCTCGGTGCGGTCCACTCTCACGTCGTGGCGGCGGTCGACAGCGCCGACACCAGCGCGCGGGCCATATCGTCGTCGGTGACATCGAACGCGGACAGGTCCGCAGCGGCAAGCTCCCTCAAGCCCGCAGAGCCCAGCGTGCGCAGCCTGCGGGCGCGTTCCCGCTTGCATGCCAAGACCACCTTGCGGGCGTAGCGACCGTTGCCCGCGGCGTCGAGAGCTGTGCCCTCCTTGGCGGGAATGGCGCGAAGACGATCCGTTTCTTGCCGCAGTATCTCCCACGCACTCTCGGCAACGGTGATCTTTTCCTGATCCGCGATTGACCGGCCAATAGCGACGATCTCGTCAGCGTTGTAGCTGTCGAACGTCAACGTGAAGTGGAACCTGCCCGCGAGACCGGGATTGGTTGCCATGAACCGGCGCATCTCGACCGGGTACCCCGCCACGATGACCACGAGCTGGTCGCGGTAGTCCTCCATGTACTTGAGCAACGTGTTGATGGCGTCCTTGCCGAAAGAATGCCCCTCCGTTTCAGGCGCGAGCCGGTAGGCCTCATCGATGAACAGAACCCCGCCGAGCGCTTCTTCGCAAATGTCGCGCATCTTCTCAGCGGTCTGCGAGACATAGCCGACCACGATGTCTTCCTCGGTCACTTCCAGTGGCTTAGGACGATCGATTTTCCCCAGCCCGAACAGGATTTCGGCGACAATCCGCGCATAGCTTGTTTTCGCTGTGCCCGGTGGACCTTCAAAGACCATGTGGTTCTCATTGGCGGTGCCGACCTCCTGCCCTTGCTCTGCAAGAAGAAGATCAATCTCTATCTCCGTGCGCCACACGGCGATCTGTTCCTTCGGCCCCTCCAGGCCGATGAACGCCGCCAGCCGCTCCTCCGCGCGGGCGAGCACTTCCTGTCGCGTGGCATCACGGTCGGCTTGGTCGCGCGCAGCACGGCTGGTGCCAGTCGCCGCGTCCCACTTGTCGGTACGGGAGGCGATCGTCTCCGGGTCGGTGACCTCTAAGCCGAACGTGCGATCGTTGAGAGCGACTTGAGCGCGCTCGAAATCCGGCCATTGCACGCGTATTCCGGTCAACACAGACTCGGATTCCTCATCCTCGCCCTGATAGCGAAGCACCAAGGCGCGACAAAACAGTGCGTCTCGCGTGAGCACATCCTTGATGCCCACTCCTCGCGCGCCCAGCCCGTCGGTAGAAGTTGGCTTGCCGTCTATCACGCGTTGCGCAGCCTGCAGCGCAGGTTGCATCAGCCCCAGGCTGGCCGCCGCCCACGCCTCCAGCAGACTCGCCGCCCGCGCCAGATACGTGTCCCGAGGATTTTGGGTGCACACACCGACTGCCGTCAGCACGTCGGGCCAGCGCTGGGTCTTGGTCGCCAAACATGCGCGCACGTACCCGGTTTCGGGACTATCGGCCGGCAACCGGTCGAGTATGGCGCTAGCCTGTTGGAACTCATTCGAGGCGATCAGTGCGGCCGCGTAGGCCAACTGGGCGGTGATCTGATCAGCGATCGGAAAGCGCGCGTACTCGATTTCGAAGAATGCGCCCATATTGGCCGGGCCCAGCTGGAGCCTGCTTAACCCCTCACCCAGCCGATCGGCATTCGCAGAAAGCTTGGACAGCACCGCCAATGTGCGCTCTCCGGTGGCGTAACGGCCCAACCATCCATCCGCCAGTTCGGGATCGTCTTGGGTAGCAAGAACGAAGACTTGCGCTGCTCGCTCAGGAGCCGAACCCATGACCTTCATCGCTGCGCGCAGGGCATCCAGAGAGCGCTGACTGATCATGTGCGCACGACCAAGTGAGACAGAAACTGTGCCTCATTGCGCGGACGCATGATGCTGAGTCGGACTCCCTGCACACTCGGGGTGCCGAGTACGAGTTCATCGCCGGACTGCTGCACCAACGTCACGTCTGCACTCGGTTCGGCGACGTCGGTGAGCGTGATCAGGGTGTGTCCACGCTCGCCGGCTGTGAGGCCGTGCCCGATGCCGTCAGCGACGATGACGTTCGGAGGGCGCACAGGCTCGCGATCACTGGCGAGGCTGATGCGATGGGCGTTGTCGAGCAGTGGCTGCCATACCTGGGGGCGCTCGGTGTGAATCAGGATGACCGATCCAGCGGCGCTGGCCCTCAACAGCAACGGAATCACGGCGTCCAAGGACGCGCTGACCGATATCGTGCTGGCTCGCAACGGGTCAGTCAGTGGCATCAGGAACGGAACACCTGTGACCGTCATGCCGAGCATCGGACCGCTGGGCCCCACCGGCACTTTCAGCTCGGCCGGATTGGTCAGACGCCGCGGCGACATCTCCAGGCGCAATGCCCGATCACCGAGCGGCAGACTCGCGAGAAGAGAGTCAAAGCACTGCCCGATAATGGGCCGCAGTGTCAGCAGGGGCGGATGCGGTAACGGCGCAGCTGTATGGAAACGGACCACCGCCCCGGCAGCGACGACGCCGGCCCGATCGGCGGTCAGGCGGATCGAGGTGACCGTGGCATCGGAACGCACGGTCCACACATCGTTGAGCACACGCGTAGTGAGGTCGTTGCCCGCGATCCGATATGTCGTGACGTACTGCGACACCGTATCCAGATAGCCCCAGCCCTCGCGAATCCGCTCCAGCTCTGCGCCAGCCAGGAGCGCCTTAGTGGACTGGTCCACCTGATCGGCAGTGCAGGTGATTGCCCGGCAGCCCGCTCGCAACACCGACTGGCGGACCCGCTCGGTGGCCGCCGCTGCTGCGGCCGCCGCATCACCTCGATACATCATTGCCGCCAGGCATGCTTGTGGGCACAGTCGCAGCACCAGCCACGTGCGCCGTTCCCCGACAGCTGCTCGGTCGGCAATGATTTCCTCATACTTTGGGGTGTAACGCCCATCAAGAGCCACCCGGGCACCTGCTGAAACGATGTCGGCAGAATGCAGCTCCAGGCCGGCGAACTGATGGAGCTGGTCGATGACGGCTTGAACGGGAACCAAGCTGGTGGTCTCAGCGCCCGCGGGCACCAGCACCGTCGGTGCAAAAGGCTTGCCGTGCAACGCAATCATGGTGATCGCATACTGTCCGTCCCAGCGCATGCCGACCGCCCCGGCCCCCGGCATGTCGACGGTGAACGCGGGCGAAATCCCTGCTCGCCGTAAGTGAGCCCTGGTGTTGCGCCGAAAATAGGCGTAGCGCAGCGCGCGGACAAGCCATTCCCACGCGGTGGCACCGTTATAGCTGAGGGTGACCACGAGCAGCGCTGCTACCGCAATCAGTACCGCCACCCACCACAGCACTGGGGTGATAGCGGCCAGAACAGCCAGCGCGATTATCTCGGCAGTAACGACCAGGGCGAGCCGAAAGTCCAAGCGCCACCGCCGGATCTGCTCGCTCAAGCCGGCTTTCGGGCCGGGAATATGCTCGTCTAACATCACCATCGGATCGGCCCTTTCAGCCTCGTCGCGATTTCGACATGGCGCCGACTGCCAGCGCTGCGCCCAGCAGCACCGTCAGTGTCGCGGTACCCACCAAGGCCATCACCATCGGGCGGCGGTCTGGCTCGGGTTCAGGCTGTGGCGGACCAAGAGGGCGCGACAGGTTTTCCCGGGGCGCAGGGATCGGCGGCACGTCATAGTTCAGCGCAGCTACCGGGTCGATCGCACCGTAACCCAGGCGGTTGTCCACGACAGCAGCCGGCGAATGCGCGGTCTGCTTGATTCGGTTGATCACCTGATGGGCCGGCAGATCGGGGTACTTTGCTCGGATCAGGGCCGCCAGTCCGGAGACGTAGGCCGCCGAAAAGCTGGTGCCACTCATGGGTTTGAGGGAATTGGTCTTCGTGTCGTGGGTCCCGTTGATGAGGTTTCCTTCTTGGTTGACGCCCTCCACGAACAGCCCTGGTGCGCCGACACCGACCCAGGGTCCGCCCACGCTGATGTCGGTGCCCTGGTCATCTACGGCGGGCTGGCCTTCGTTGTTGGTGGCGCTCACCGACAGAACGTAGTCGGAGAACCAGGCCGGGGTGCTGATCGTCACCACTGAGTTCCAGTTGCGTGGGTCTTCGACACTGGTGGCGTCGATGTTGGGGTTCTGTGCGCATCCCGGAGTGGATGTGTTGCCTGCTGCGGCGACTATCACAGCATCCTTTTCTACGGCGGCGTAGCGTAGCGCGGCACCAAGGGTCGTCTGGTCGACGGGCTTGAGCACCGGGATGCACGCCACGATCGACATGTTGATCACGCGGGCTCCAGTGTTGGCCGCGGCGACTACGGCCCGCGCCAAGCTGCTGACGGTGCCTGCTCGACGGTCCTCCTCCGAGGTCGCAGACGGCGCTACCGGCGTGAACATCTGCGAGGACTGCCGGATCGATATGAGCTCGACTTCCGGTGCTACGCCGACTAATCCGTCACCTTCGGCAGGACTTGAAGCGATGATCGCTGCGACCGTCGTACCGTGAGCGTCGCAGTCCTGCAGACCGTCGCCCCCGTCCATGATGAAGTCGCCGCCGCCGCGTAGTCGGGGCAACCGAGGGTTGGGCCAGACGCCCGTGTCGATGAGCGCCACTGATACTCCTGCTCCCCGCCCGGCCGATTCCCAGAGACGGGGCAGATTCATGAAGGCTTGGGATCCGGGGACCGCTGCCGGGTCGGTGCCCGCAATCAACCCCGTGGGGATGCAGTCGTACTTGTGCTGCATGGGCTCGTCGGGTCGCGGGGTGCCGTCCGGGACCGCCAGCGGATCAACAACCGGCGGTGTGATGGCTGTTGCCGACGGGGCGCCGACCAGTGGCCAGGCTGCCGCCAACATCACCACCGCAGCTACGGCCGACGCACGTTGGCCGCTCATCACATGTTCCTCGCCAGGTAGATGAGGTTCAGAAGCCAGATCGCCAGCGGCGGGATCGCCACAATCAGCAGGTACTCGATCCATTCGATGACCTTGCGGAAGACCGGTGAGAACACCTTGGCCGGCACGACCGCCGCGGCGATCAATCCGGCCGCGCCGAGGCTGAGCACCACCGCGGCCGCGATATACGCAGCGAACGTGCCCTCGCCGGTGAGTGCATAGTTGGCGGCCGTGATGAGCACCATCAGCAACCCGGTGGCCACCACGATGATGGACTGCTCCCGGCTAGCGAACGCGCGACCCCGCATGACCAGGATCGCAGCCAGCACACCGATATACACCGTGGCCAGCCACCAGCGCCCCTGCCCGGGTATCACCGCCCAGATCGAGCCCCCGATGAAGAACACACCAACCGTTACCAGCAGTGCGGTCAAATAGACGTTCGCGGCCTCTGCTGAGCGCCGAAGCTGCTCCACGGTCGGCGTGCCTTGGTGTTCGGCAGCGACCAACGCCTCTGCGGCAATAGCATCGGCATCGGCAAAGGTGTCCTTGCCTGTCACGGTCGGAAACGGCGGTATCGGGATACCAGCCATCCGTGCGGCCAGCTTAGGCGCACCGGTTAGTACAAAGAGGTTGACTGCCAACACCGCAACCGACAGGTTCTGCAAGGAGGCCCCAGTCAGCGCGTAGATCAGCGCCAGTATTGCTGCCGTCGCGGTGACCATTACCGTGGCCGACACCACGATCGGTGGGGCCGGACTCAACCGCCACAACGCCGCCGCGACCGCCGCTGTGACTGCCGCTGCCAACATCAGGTGCCACGACCCCGGATAGCCCGGAGTCACCATGACTGCTGCTGCCGGGCACGCGATCAGCACACCGGAGAGCCACATCGCCGTCGCGGTCACCAGGTCTTTGGCCCGCCACCACACCAATGACCCGACAACCAACAGCACCACTGCAAGACCCGCTGCCGCGACCCCGGGGATCAGATTCCAGTCTTGGCCGCTGTTCAGGTTGCGCCACCATGCCAACCCCAACAGTGCGGTCACCGCCGCGACCGCCGCACCAACGACCACCCCGGCCACTCGGCGTGCGGTTTCTGCGGTCACCACCGAATACTGCTGCTGATTGAGCACCGCCACCGCTGACGAGGGCGACTCGAAGATCGGGGTGAACTCCACTTCGGCATCGATGATGTCGAGCACCAACAGTTCGCCATCACGCACACCCTGCTGCGTGAGACTCTGGGTACGATCCAGCGGTTGCCCATTGATCAACGTCATCCGCACCACGCCCGGGCTGATCATGCGATCATCGTCGGGCTTGCGCATGCCGTCGTCGCTGCCCTCGCGGGTTAGCAAGACACGCACCAACGAATCAGCAACGGCCGCCACGGGCGAACTCGCCGGCAGAGTGACATCGTGTTGTCGACCCTCAAAAAGGACTGCCACCCGAACCTGCTCGGCCAAGCGCACTCGCTCGGCAGCGACCGTACCGACGGGGTAGTTCTCGGTCACCGCAACGTCTGTTGATGTCATCGCCGCTCCTGCCCGCGCTCATCGCCCGACGCCGGCCACTGCGGCCGATACCCCGGGTCTTTGTCCGCCGCACCTGCGAACCCGTCCACAATCGAGGCCGCTGTTTCAATGAATGCCCGCTGGGTCTGCGGCGCCAGCCGATCGAAGTTGATTGCTGTGGCATCGCTGAGATGCGGATCGTAGGGAATGTCATGGACCGCCCGCACAGCACGCTCAAATCCCTCATGGAGATTGCGTACCGCTTTGGTGGGAGTGACCTTGTTGACGTTGCTGACTACCATCACCGCCGAACGCACCAGGTGCGGATAGCCATGCTGCATAAGCCAATCCAACGTCTCACGGGCAGCCTCGGCTCCGTCGTAGCGCGTCGTCGTGGGAACCACCACAACGTCGGCCATCGACAGCACAGCGGCAATCACGTCGTCGCGCATCTGATTTCCGCAGTCGAGCAACGCGATCGGGTACTGCCGAGACAAACGCTGCCATGTCATCACCAACGCGGTGCCGGTGATCACCTCGTCCCCCGGGTCACCCGCAAGCACCTCCAAACCCGAGGAACTATCCTTGCCCAGGTAATGCCGAAAATCACTGTACGAGTGCAAATTCTGATCCATCAACAGCCCGCGCCACGTTCCCGTGCTGGGCTCATTGATTCGTTTCGCGAGGTTACCGCTGGCTGGATTGGCGTCAATGGCGACCACCTTGTCGTCGCGGTAACGCGCTAGCGCAGCACCGATCCCGACGGTGGTAGTGGTCTTAGACACTCCCCCCTTCTGCTGCAACACCGCGATCGTGTAAGTGCCGCGCAGGTTGACCGTTAGACGGCGCCGCAGATCATTCCACTCACGCTCAGCGGGACTGAGCCCCAAGTTGATCCGCATCGTCTGATACACCCTGCGCCGCCACCCGCGCTCAGGAACTTGTTTGTACGGGGTGACAAAGTCGGCCTCTCGGACCTGCGACTGCATCGCCCCCACCGACTCATGGCGCTGCGGGGGCACACCGAGCGGTCCGGGGCGGGCCGCGAACGGGGGCGGCGGCGGGGACTGTGGAGGTGGGCCGCCCGGGTAACCGGCGGCGGGAGGTCCAGCCTGCCAGTCCTGCCGATCGGTCGGCTCTGGACGCGGCGAAGCGCTGCGCGGATCGTACTGTCCCGGCGCCGGTGGCGGGGCGGGCGTGTGCCGCGCAGGCGGGGCCGTATATCCGCGCTGGGAGACGCTGTAGTCGTCCGCATTACCGTCGTGCCGATAGCTGGGTCCTGGGCGCTGAGCGTGCCGAGCTATCGACTCACCGCCGGGCGGCCGCGGTGCCGGATACCCAACCGGGGGCGGGGGCGGCGCTGTGTAGTGGTCTGGTGGTAGGTGTTCGCTGTTGTATCCGGGATCAGCTCTCCACGGCGGGGTGCTGTCCGCCGGCGGTGCGGTGTACGCGCCCGCCGGGTGGTGGCCACCGTCGAATCCTGCCGTCGCCGGGGGCGGCGCTGTGTAGTGGTCTGGTGGTAGGTGTTCGCTGTTGTATCCGGGATCAGCTCTCCACGGCGGGGTGCTGTCCGCCGGCGGTGCGGGGTACGCGCCCGCCGGGGGGTGGCCACCGTCGAATCCTGCCGTCGCCGGGGGCGGCGCTGTGTAGTGGTCTGGTGGTAGGTGTTCGCTGTTGTATCCGGGATCAGCTCTCCACGGCGGGGTGCTGTCCGCCGGCGGCGCGGGGTACGCGCCCGCCGGGGGGACACCGTCGAAACCATCGTCGGGCACGGCCGGGCCCGCAGCGTGCGGTGAGGGCTCTACTCCGATTGGAACAGCTTGAGGGCCAGTCATTCCCGCGCCCACAGGCGCATCGGCGCCGGCCTCAGCATCGTCATCGGACGGCAGCGCGGTCACCGGGTCATCCGCCCCGGCGGCGGGCGTACCCGTCGGTTGCAGATACTGGCTGAAAAAGTCCTGATCGCTCACGGGCTCTCGATTCTCCTGCGCCACAAGTGGCCTACCTCCTCGGACTGATTCACTACAGTACATGATTAATCACTTTTGGGCACCACGTAAACAGCTATTTTGACTGATTTATCTGGTCGTGTTCACCGTGCGGACAGGCTCGGACGTAAGGGACTTAACGGCCGGGTCGGGGGGTAGTCGACCACTCAGCCAGACCTACTGTGGACATGACCGATTTCAGCGCAGACAAGATCGCCGCATCGGACCCTGGCGCAATCAGCGTCCACCATGAACCACTCTCACTGCGAACAGGGCCGCTGACGACCCTGCCAGCACTGGTATCGGTGACCGTGGCGGCTGTCTTGCTGACCTGCATCTGATGGTTGCTGCCGTGCGTCACAACAACCATCGACAACTCCATGACCGGATGATCCGCCGCCAGCGTGACGATCCGATGTTGGTCGGCATCCATGCCCAGACGCCCCAACGCCACCATCGGACTGTGCTCGCCGCGCAGAACCTGCGCCAAGCTGCTCAGCAAGTCCGCCGTAGGGACGGTAACTGCGTCGAAGGAAGCCGGCACCATGGCCGGGCCGCACAGCGGGAGCACGCGTTGGACCAAGCCCGCGAGCGTCATGCCCGGGCCCAGGCTCTCCACCGTGACGTTCTCCCCATGTCGCGCGGCGGCGACCGTCACATCACCGCGGCGGGCAATAGCTACCCGTAGATGCTCGCCGCCGCGGTGGATCAGACACGACAGCACCACATCCGGATTGCCCAGTGTCTGCACCCACAGCTTCACCTGTGGGTGCACGACATCGCCGCCGAGCAGGACACCGGCCTCCTGGAGCACCGCATAGCCCGGGTGACTCTCAGGCAGTCCGCACTCACTGACAAATGGTCGACACACGAGCACCGCGGGCAAGGTCTCCACTGCGCACAATGCCTGCACCAGCCAGAGCCCCTCGGCGGTGATCTCCAAGCTCGTCGCTGGCTGCGGCCCCGCTGCGCGCGGACCCGGACGACCCACAAATGCTGTCCCGCCCATGGTTCTTCTGTTCTCCCCGTCGTGAACGACCTTCTTGCAATGCTGCTCTCAAGCACTCGGCCCGGCCTGCCGACAGAATCGCCAGACCGGGCCGAATACCCGTCACCGAAGGTGGATGGCCACCTACACGTACTGCGCCTTGATCGACGCGTCCTTGGTGACCATTCCGTCCGCGCCGGTCAGCAGAGCAGCCTTAGCCTCCTTGAGCTTGCCGCTCAAGGCATCGACCAAGGTGATAGCGCGGGTGTAGTTCTCGCGGAAGGCATCGCCGCCGCCGCCCTGGAAAGATCCCTCGGTCATGGACTTCAACTTGTTTGCCTCGACGGCGACTTCGGCGGTCAGCGTTTCGCAGGCCTCGATCTGGTGAGCGCAGTCCTGAATCATCGGGACGTTGTATTCGATCAAACTCATGATGTTGCTCCTCTACGGCTGTTTCTGGATGCGGGATGTAGTGGTCTGGTCAGACGCTCATGGCGTCGATGGCGCTGAGGCCCGCGGCGGCGTCCTCGTCGCCTTCCTGCAGGCTCGTCTTCGACACGCCCATCTTCTGACCGTGCTCTTCTTGCATGAGCGCCTGCTGATTGCCCAGGGTCTGCAGATCTTCACCGACCCGCATCAGCGCGGCCTGGCCAGCACCCTTGAAGCCTGGTGCGACCCCTTCGAGTGCCGATCCGAGCTGCTGCACCATCGACTGCAACCGGTCCTGCTTCTCAAAGAGACCCTGCTGGGTGGTCTCCATGAGCTCCATATCGCCGGAAATCGTCATGTCCTGTAAATCCTTTCATTAACGGCTACAGCACTCTTCGTGTGCGGCGCCTGCGTGTCTGTCGAGAATGTGTTGTGCCCGTATCTTGCTCAGGGCACCCCCTTGCCCCCGGTGTTGGCAGTCACCAAACCACCGCCTCCGGTAATCACCGGCATCGTGTCGGTGCCGTTGTAGAGACTGGACGCGGCCGCCATCACAGTGGCGCCGTCGACCTGCTTTTTTTCGGAATCCTGTTGATTAGCGCCACCGGCCGCCGCAGCGCCGTGGGCCATCGGCCCCATCATTCCGCCGCCGCCCATGCTGGCCGGCATCGTCGTACCGGCCCGCGCCTGCTCGATGCGCGACCCCGTGTCGGCGCTGACCGGCGTCGCCGCGCTCACCGACGACGCCCAGGAGCCAGGACTGCGCAGCGCTGAGGCCGCCGACATCGCTCCACCCATGCCCCCGCCCCCACCAGCTCCACCGAGTGAGGCCGCGACTGCTCCCCCTGCCTGCGGTGTTTGGGTCACCCAGTCAGCATCACCCGCGGAAAAATCGGCCCCCAGATCGTCCGGTGACACATTCAGCGACGACGCCAGTGAGCTGAGCTGACCAAACGCTTGCTGCGGTAGCTCCGAGATGCTCTTGAATGGACCGCCACCGCTGAACGCTGACAGCGCCTGCGTCGGCATGCTGAGGAGTTGCGGGAACAGCCCAGTCGCGGTCTCCATCATCTGACTGGGATCGGCAGACTGGGCGCTGGGCTGGGATCCACCACCCGCCGCGCCGACAGTGCTAGGCGGAGGTGGAGGGATTGGCGGTATCGCCTGCACACCAGCCATGGAAGCCGCTTCATAGGCCGACTTGTTGGCCGCTCCCCGCATCCACATCTCGGTGTACTGACCACGATTGGCGACGATGAGCGGAGTCAGCATCCCCAGAAAGTTCGCCCCGACCAGCGCCATGTGTTCGCTCTGATTGCCGACAACTTCACCAGGATTAGGGGTTGCAGCCCGCAGCGTTTCGAATGCGTCCCCGGTGGCCATAATGCTGGCCGAAGCGTGGTTGAGCATGGTCGCCACGGTCCCCAGCCACACCAGGTGCGGGACATGGGCCAGCCTAGCCACCTCGCCCGTGACCGACGGCCAGCTGATCGACATAGCAGCCTCCACAGCCGCATGGCCGCCCAGCATGCCGATGATCGCACCGGCTAGCGCTTCGAGCTGCGCGGCTGAGGCGAAAAACGAGGCAGCTGACGGTCCCAGCCAAAAGCCCGCCGACGTGGTTTCCGGCGGTTCGGCTTGATAGGCCCCCGGTGGCATAGCGGTGCTCCCCGTCTCCCCTGCCTGGGTCCTACAGGACCGCGTTCATCAGCACCGCATTGGCGGCATCTTCGAGCGACGTCACCGTGCCGGCCACCGAGTTCGCCACGCCGTACAGCGCCTGCATTGCAGATGCCCCGGACAGCACCGCAGACACTTCCGCGCTGTACGCGGCGATCTTCGCCGCGTTGGTCGCCGAAATTTCTTCCAACCCCGGCGGCACCACAGCCGCGGCCGCGGCCGCCTGCGCCGTGTGCCCCGCAGCTTGAGCCGAAAGCCCTGCGGTCGCCGCCGCAGCAGCGGCAAGACCCACCGGATTGACAACTACTGACGTCATGGACGCCCCCTAACTAATCAGGACTCCTGCACGATAACACAGGAATAGTCACCCCGTACACATAAAGTGAACAGCCTTCGTGGCCGCCCACTTGTTTGCCAGCCATACACGCGACTAGCCTGCCTCTCTTTGATACCACCACGAATTGACGACGTTGTCATGCGCGAGTTTCCACCGCTCACCATTCATCGCCACCAGAGATCGGGCTGTAGCCTTCGGGCAACGGTGGGGTAGCCACCTGAATCACCTGGCGTCCCCCCTTCGGGTAGATCAACTCTCCGCGCCCCGGCGCCCGGGGAGTAGCCCGGATGCCGGTAACAATCGGTCCATCATCGCGGGAACCATCAAGGATGAGCACACCCGACCCAGCCGCGCTCATCCCAGAGATGATCTTGTTGCCACCCGTAGTGGACATCCAATTCTTGACCGCCGAGGCGACCAGGAAGTGGACCCCAATCTGTCTACCCCGCGACACAGCAGACTCCAAAGGAGCCACCAGCGACATCGAGCTGTACCCCGGAACATTGAGCAGCGTGAAGTCGTCAATCACAATGAAATAGCGCGGTCCACTAAAACGCCACCGAGCTCTCTCCTCGGGACTGGCATCTGCCGGCGCGGTGCGCTCGGCGAACTTGGCCGCCAGCTTCTTAGACGCCTCACCGATCTGCTGCGAGTCCGAGCTATAGAACGTCAAGTAGGCAGGATCGATGAACGCCCCCAGCTCCAGACCGACGTCAAAGGCAATAATCTTCGCGGCCTCGGGGGTGAAACTCTGCTGGATCGACGCGATGAGCGTTCTGAGCACCGTGGTGCGACCCGATTTAGCACTTCCCACGGCGTAAAAGTGCGGGCACTCAGCCAAGTTCACCCCCACCGTGGCCAGCGCGACGTCCCCGATCCCGAGCTTCAACATCCCCCGCGGCACATCGTCGAGCTCGGCGTAACTCACCTCAGCGGGCAACGTCGGCAACGTCGGCGCAGGGGCAATACCCAGAGCACTCCACCGCTGCGCGATCAGCGCGCACGTCTGCTGAACGGCATCCTGGCCGTAATCAGCAGACTCCACCGCAGGGAGCACGGCTGAGGCCACTGGCACCCCCGCCAGGAAATGCAACACCTTGCCCTTGTCCTTGATCAGACCCCGGCCTGGCTGATCAGGAACCTTGCCGGCCATCTCACGATCGCCGGCCTCGCTCTGGGTGGGCTCCTGCACACGCATCTCGACACGCGTGCCGCACTTTTCCTTGAGAGTGAGGTTCGCGGTGGCCCACTGGTCATTGGTCACCAGCAAATGAACGCCGTAGTTCAGTGCCGAGCCCGTGCCCAGCGCCACGATCCGGCCGTGCAGATCCATGTCCTCCTGTTTGAGCCCAGGAAGGTTGTCCACGAGCAGGAACACATCGCCATGCCCATCCTCTGGGATCTTGCCGGGCTTGCCGGCGAACTTGCGCGCACGAAACTCCTCCAGGTCGCAACCCGCGATCTCCCAGCTACGCACCCGATCCTTGAGAATCCGTTCGACCTCGCTGACCACGCGGGCCACCTTTTCCGCGTTACCTTGGCCCGCGATCCCGGCCACATGCGGCAATCCTGCTAACGCATCGAGTCGGCCGCCGCCGAAGTCGATACCGTAGAACTGCACCCGTTGAGGACTATGCGATATCGCCAACGACGTGACGATGGTCTGCAGCGCCGTCGACTTTCCGCTCTGCGGGGCTCCGACCGCCATCACGTTGCCCTGAGCCCTGGACAGGTCTGCAACAACCAAGTTCTGGGTATGGCCAAACGGGTCATCCGCGCGGCCGTAGGGCACCCGAAGACCCGCGTCCTCGGTCACATCCAGCCAGTCTCGCCCCCAGAACTCCTGGGCCATCTCGTCCAACGGAATCGTTGCAATATCTTCCAGCGGAGGCAGATACATCCGGTGCATCGGCCTGCACGTACGCCCCGCGCCGGCGAGCCGTCCGACCAGCGTCGAGACCACCGTCGGGGAATCGACGTCTGTCTGAGCGAGTGCCTGCTCCTCGGCCTGCTCCTGCGCAGCGCGATCATCCTCGTCATCGAGCAACTCAATGTCGATCGGCAAGGAATGCACACCCGTTTCGAAGCGGTGCGCGTCGATGAACTGCCCCTCCTGACGACGCCGCTGCGCCTTGCCTACCACCGGCGCAATGAACGGCGCTGACACGTAAAACGACCGGAACAACTGGTGTTCGTCGTCGTGCACCAGAAACCCGGTGCCCACCGGGGCGCCGATCAGATCGGTATACGCCTTCGGCGACCCAATCGCCTGGCGCGACTGCCCGGCGTCCTTGAGTTTCAACCCGATCGAGTAGGTCTGCTGGCTGATCATCCCGGCCATCCGGCCTGACTCAACCCGCTGCGAAGCATTGAGAATATGCATCCACAAACCGCGGCCTTTACGGGCCACCGTGTCGAACGTTCCGGTGAGTGAAGGCCGGATCTTGAGCAGCTCGGAGAACTCGTCCAGCACGATCACGAGAGCGCCCAGCGGCTCCAGCTCGGGACGTGTCGTCGCCCGCGCCCGTTCGTAATTGCGGACATCCTTATACCCAGCGGCTTTCAAGATGGTCTCTCGACGCACCACCTCGCCGTTGAGCATGTCCTCTAAGCGATCCAGCCGCGAGGCTGACTCTTCGAGGTTTGAAATGACACCCTGAACCTGAGGCAGGTCAGCCAGCGCCATCATCGCGGTCTCACCCTTGAAGTCGCCCAGGATCAGCTGTAACACCTCGGGGTTATGCGTCATAGCCAACGCCAGGATGAACGCCACCAACGTCTCGGACTTACCGGAACCGATCTGTCCGGTCAGCATCCCGTGCGGCCCCATACCGCTCTCGTCGGACTCCTTCAAGTCCAGCCACACCGGCTTACCCGAGGTCGGGTTCTTGCCTAATGCAGCCCGCAACCGGCTCTGCACGGTCATTTTCGACCATAACGTGTGCGGATCCCACTGCCGGGCATCCGCAATGTCGAAGAAGTCCAAGAAATCCTGACCCGCGCGAGCATCAGCGGCCCGCTCAGCAAGCAGGCGGGTCGCGGCATCTTCACGCTCGAACCGCGACATCGCTCGAGCAAAAACCTCGAACTCCACCTGCGACATCACGTCCGGTTTTGCGGCGAATTTCAGCCCTTTGGCGTACCGACTCGATACCTCGGTCATCACAGCACCTCCTCAGCGCGCAGCAAGTGGCCCTGGTCATCGAGCACGAAAGCCGTTGCCGACGTCGCCAATGCCGAGAACGTGTCTCCGGTCGCCTCCAGCACACACAGCCCGGCGAACCCCATCGCATCCACCGGCTCGCCGAGGTCACCGCTCTTGAGCACCCCGAGCAGCGGAGCGCAATTCGCACCCGGCAAGTCCACCACCACGACCATGTGATCATCCGGTGGCGGCATCCCCTCCATACGAGCCGACCACGGACCCTTGGATTGCAGCGCCGTTCCGTGCCGATCCATAAACTCACCAACATCGGAATAGATCATCCGAACCGGCCCAGAGGCATCAACCAGAACCGGATCGCCAACGTGCGGAAGCCATTTAGCGCCCTGCCACGCCGCCTCATCATCGGTGATGATCGCCATCCGGACCACATCAGGGCCGTGAAAGGCGCATAACTGGCAGACCATCGCCCGAAGCAACCCCTGAACGATCGGGCGTTGATCATCGTCGGCAGTAAACAACGCCCACCCCATCTGGTCGAACAAATGCAACGGCCGGGCAACATCGTGGACCACATTCTGCGTCAGCAGAAAGTCACGAGCCGCGATCGCCGTCGCCGTCTCACGAAACTCCGGTGGCGGAACCTTCTGGGGAGGAAGGATTTTCGTCCTGAGACGCGTCACCCCGACGCCGATGCGCACATGCCCAAAGTTCCGGTCGTTCGGGGATCGCTCCCACATCCGGGCTGTGCCGACCAGCGTTAACAGCGCCCCCTCAGAGGGGTTGGGATGGTGGTAAGCGATTTCGCGGGCCTGCGCCCGGGCACCGTCGTGGACATCTTCACGCAGCTCATCGAGAGTGCGCGCATAATCAACCCGGCTGGCCGCCAATGCCGCCGGCCGCGCCTTCTCATTCTGCCCACCGCCGCGGTTGCGCATCATCATGAACACCGACATCAGCATGATCGGCAGAATGAACAGACCACCCATGCCCATGGTGCGAGCACCGCTACGGATCATGATCACCAGCAGAACCACCACGGCGCTGACGAAAACCAAGATCCACACCCACATGGGCGGCCGAGATTGTGGCGGGCGCACCAATTCAGCCAGCTCGGGCAATGTCAGACTGCGCTCGCCAAGCTCGGGCGCACGCGCCTTTTCCTTGTCGAATCCCTGCTTGGTCATCGCGATCAGTTCCCCCCGCTCTGTAGCCGCTGCCCCGGAATGTTGATCACCGTGTCCCGTTCCACGCGGGCCGCCTGTTCCGAGAGAAGCGGTCCCGCCGGCAGCCATCGGATAACCGTCCACGGAGCCCGCGTCGGTGTCGTGTCTTTCAACCCCAGGGCTTGCTGAGTTGTACTGCCCTGGCCTGCCACATCAATTCCGAACCGCACCCCGGTGTCGCCGATCCACCACAAGGACTCCCGCCGCGGCGAGTCCGGTTCTACACCGGTAACCTGCACAAAATTCGCGCTACCCGCGCCGAGATAGACTTCATCGGCTGCGTCGTTGGCCTGCCCGGAGACCATGCGCATCACCTTGGGCTCCTCACTGACTGGGATCGGTATGCGACGCCCCGACACTGTTCTCACGCTGGCCTGCGCTTCGTTGGCGTCCTTGCTCCACACCACGCAGGTGACAGGCTCTACAGCCTTGTCCAGCAATGTCAGAGGACCCCTGGGGTACTTCGAGACGTCGAAGCCCACCGCCTGCGGGGCATCAGCCACAACGTGCGGTGCGGCGTCAAGCACACGTCCCTGCCCGGATGGGTCCGCGTTGCTCAACATCAACGCCACCGTCTCGGGTATCAATTGCATGCCAGCAGGCAAGGCCACAAAGAACTGCTGCTGCCCGTCGGCGGACACGGACCGAACTACCGACCCCGACACGACCGGCAGCTGCGCCTCGGCGTAGCCGACAGGCCCCCCAGCGTTCGGCACCGCCGGAACCCGTAGGGGTGCAGTCGGAATCAGCGCTTCAAAGAGCGCTTTGGACATCGGTGCCGGCCGCACGCTTCCGGCCTGAATGCCCAGCGCCAGGGTCACCGGCCGATCAGCGAGGTCGATGAGCGAGCGGTGGCCATCGGTCACCAGATACACCGAACCGCCATAATTCATCAACACTGCCTGAGGGGAATGCATCTCGTGTGACCAATCGCCCAACTCCAAGTCGCCGCCGAGCACCGTCACCGAGGGCTTGCTCTGCGGCCCACCAGAGCCAAGCCTGTCGCACAGCCCCCAACCGGTCGTCTGCGGAGTACGCGGCGCCAAATCATTGGGGGCGCCGACGATGCCGACCATCGGGCCCATCGGACGATCCTCGATCTGAGCCATCGGGACCAGCTTGGGAGACACATCCTGACCCAGGATCAGACGTGCCGACGCCAGATTCAGTACCGGGTGCATCGTTGCGTCGATATTCACATACAGTGCCCCACTGGCCCGATCGGCCACCAGCTTGGAGTCCCCGATCTGGCCTGCGGGCCGCAGCCACGCCAACACAAAGCACACCCCGAGCGCCAGTACCGCAATCACCACACCCACCAGGGTCGAGGCCCCGTAGTTCTTCGACGGGTCGTGCACCAGGCGCACCGAGTGCCGAGCCACCGCGACCGCCATGCGGTGCCACAGAAACCGCCATGCGGCGACCTGCTCCAGCGAGGCATAGGTAAGCCCGGTGCCACGCCGACGCGGCTTCTCAGATTCGTTCGAGCCCGCCACCTGCGCTACCTTCCCCCGCCGATCGACACCACGTGCACGTGATCCATATGGTTCTGCGTCGCACTACCGCGACCGCCCATCATCGAGGCGCTCCCATCGGGCTGAATCATCTGCTGCCGCCAGATCATGTGATCCAACCCCAGCTCGGTCCGATTACGAACCAGAAAGTTGACGACCTCATTTCCCAACTGCCGCCCTTCTGGGGTATCCCAGTTCGGAATCATGACGTCCAGCGCCAGCCCGTCGGGATGCCAGTGCAGCGAATCTTGGCGAACCCCACCGATCTCCTTGATCTCAGGGAACGCCGCACTGATAGCCCGGTTCATCAGCTTCGTGTATTTCTGCAGCCCACGCTCATTGGCGCGGCCGGGCCCGCTCGTATCCAGCCCCCGATCAGCACCGCCACTAGGCTTGGTGGACGCGGCTTTAGAGATGGTCTGTGTAGCCGGGGAAGCCAGTCCGCCCAAGGCGCTCAAGGGTTGCCCCAGCGCAGACAGTCCACCCATGCCCGGCATCCCGCCACCCATACCGCCACCGCCGGGCATTCCACCGCCCATACCCGGCATAGCGCCGCCGAACCCCGCCAGCGGTGATGGACCGCGAGGAACACCACCGATATCGTTGTAGCCAGCCACATTCGCCGCCGTCGAGGCGGCATGGGTGCCGGCATCGGCGGTCCCAGCCTCGGCGGTGCCGCGGGTCTCCTCCAGTCGTTGCATGATCGCAGTGATCAACGCCCGCTTACCTTCGGGAGTGTTGGTCGCCAAACCCATCGACTGCACATCGACCACCGCCTGATCGATGATCGCGGTCATCTCCCCCTGATGCAGCCCTGACGAACCCGCTGCCGATTCCACCTCAGAGTGTGCGGCATTGTCCTGATCAGCAAGGGCGGCAACCTTATTGCTGATCTGCCACCCACTGTTCTCCTGCCCCTCCGCACCCTGACCGCTGCCTGGCGCTTGGGCCGGCGGTGCCGGCGGCGGGCTGGCCGGAAGCGGCAGTAACGCAGAACCACCGGAT
>SXGT01781306.1_pt1 | contig 28435 bp, 22 predicted proteins | sample 3176221 | NCBI WGS metagenome assembly SXGT01 (sample SAMN11356862, study PRJNA531348) | freshwater metagenome | isolation source: freshwater sample F1-120 | place: China: Fuxian Lake, Yuxi | collected 2017-12-25 | reverse complement strand
GTTCAAGGGGATAGCTCACAGTAGCCGACAGCATCCCTGTAAATTCCAGGGGACCGGTCACAGTAGCCCAATGCAGCCCCGAAGCCCGTGAACGCCTACCGGAGGAGCCAGTTGGCGACCGCAATCGCCCCGCCGACGCGGTGCTCGTCGAGACTGTCAAGAAAGAAGTGAAGTGGCGTTTGCCCTTCGAACCAGCAGCGAAATTCGGGCGCGCCTGCGATGTCGCGTTCGAGATCTTGGTCAAGGGCGAGGTTCGCATAGAGCAGTTGCTGAACCAGGCAGGGCCGCGCCACGAGCAGCTCAAGCTTCTCGACCGATGGGTTCCAGACCTTGCCGTGCTCCCCTTCCGGATCGATCAGGTAACCGCCATCCTCGACGTGGATGCTCCCGTCCCGCGGCGCCCAGAAGCGCGTCCAGTTCACATTGCGAAGGGCCGGCACCACGGGGACATCATACTCGCGCCGGCCAAAGCTGGACATCGTGCCCTGCTACCTCGGCCAGGATAAGACGCTCGTCCGGCTCCTTGCCCTGGGGCGCGAGCTTGAAGTCGAGACATCCAAGACTGCAAGGGTCGTGTCGGCCTCGAGCGCCATGGGTCCAGGTCACCGCGCCCGACGCTCTTTAGAGCGCATAGCCCTGATTTCGAGGTAAGGGTCAGTGGGTGAAGCGCCATCGACTCCTCGCCGCGGTGCTCGTGGCCTCGCTCCCCCTGGGGGCGGCCATCCCTTCCACCGCGAGGGCCGAGCCTCCCGCGCCGCAGGAGGCCCCCCCTCCTCCAGGGCGCCCCATCCCGGTGTCGCTCGTGGTGTCGGGGGGGGTGTCGCTCGGGGCCTACGAGGCCGGCTTTCTGTACCAGCTCGTGGAGATCCTCAAGGCCAGCCCCGGGGCCTTCGATCTCAAGGTGGCGACGGGGGCGTCCGCAGGGAGCATCAACGGGCTCCTGGCGCTGCTCTCTTCCTGCTCCGCCAGGTCGATCGATCCTCGAGGCAGCCTGCTCTACAAGACGTGGGCCGACGTCGGCTTCCCCTACCTCCTGGAGGGTGAGCGGGCCTCGCCCATCGCGCTCTTCTCGCGCCAGAGCGTGCAGGAGGTAAGCGATCGGATCGCCAGGAGGTTCGGGCAGGGCTTCGCCGAGACCTGCGACGTGGTGCTCGGCGTGTCCACCACGCGCCTGGCGCCGAGGAAGGAGTCGCTGGTCGGCGATCCGGCGCTCAGGCTCCCTCGCTCCGAGGAGCGGTTCGTGGTCCGGCTGCGAGGTCGGGGCGAGGGGCAGCCCCCCTCGCTGGAGAACTACGTGGACGCGGACTACGGCTTCCCCCAGGGGCTCCTGCCGCTGGACGACAACCCGGCCGGGTTCGATGGCCTGCGCGAGCTCCTCTTCGCCTCGAGCGCGTTCCCCTTCGCGTTCGATCCCGTCATGCTCGCGCACTGCACCACCTTGACCGGGGGGAGGTGCACCCCCAGGGGCGCGAGCCGCGCCCTCTTCGTGGACGGCGGGGTCTTCGACAACCAGCCCCTCGGGCTCGCGTCGCGCCTGGTCGCCGACGGCCTCGGCGCGGCGAGCGGGCGCGGCGGGTTTGCCTCGCCCCTCCGGCGAGGACGGGGCGCTCTCCCCGAGGACGCCGTCTTCGTGTACGTCGATCCCGATATAAGCAGCTATCCGTCGCTCCCCGACGGCGCCGACACGGCCCGCACCAGGAGCGCGCAGAGCCTGGCGCTCCACTACCTCGGCATGTTCGTCGAGTCGGCGCGCTCCCAGGAGCTCGTCTCGGTGCTCGAGCGCTCGCCGGAGCTCGGGAGCAGGCTGCTCATCGCCGCGGCGGACACCCCCCCGGCCAGCCAGGCCCTGGCGTCGTTCTTCGGCTTCTTCGACAGGAACCTCCGCGTCTTCGATTTCTACCTCGGCATGAGGTCGGCCCGCCGCTTCGCGGACGCGCGGATCGCGCCGCGCGCCAGGGCGCGGTTCGGCGAGGGCTTCGCGCTGGGGAGGCCCGAGCAGGCGGCCACCGCGAACATCGAGCCCTACCGCTGCCTCCTCGCGGTGCAGGACGGCACAGGCAGGCCCGAGGAGCTGTGCGCCTCGGTGTCGTCCGATTTCAAGGCCACGCTGCAGACGTCGCTCGCCCGCCTCCACGATCGGTGCATGGCCACGAGAGGGGTGGACGCCACGGGCTTCGGAGCCCCGGCGTGCAGCGCGGCAATGCACGGCAAGGAGCCCCCTCACGTCCCCGGGGTGCCCCCGCAGCCGCCCGGGTTCTTCCGCCGGCGGGACGGCGAGTCCGAGCTCTCGTACGTGGTGAGGCTCCTCTGCGGGTACGGCTTCGTCTTCAGGGACATCGGGCTGGACAGGGCCGAGGCGCCCAGGGTCGAGCGGGAGATCCTCCACCAGCTCCGGAAGGTCGTGGAGAGGTTCCAGGCGGCGCAGCCCGAGGGAGGCGCCGTCGTGGGGGAGCTCGGGCGCGCCCTCCTCGGGCAGCTCGCCTACACACCGGCCTCGGCCATCGTCCACGTGAACATCGGCCCCTCGCTCGAGGCCGCGGCGAGCTTCCGCCTGGGCGTCGGCGCCTCGCGCTTCCTCCGCGCCACCGTAGCGCTCGACCTCGGGGGCCTGTCCAGCTTCTCGGCCGCCGGAGGCGCCTACGTCACGGTGACCCCGATGGCGGGCCTGGAGGCGGAGCTCCTGCCCATCTCGGGCCCCACCCTCCAGCCCAGGGTGGGCGTCCGCGGGGGATACCTGTTCTCGAGCGTCGACGATCTTGCCATATCCCGTTGCGAAGATCCTGGCAGGCGGGTCTGCTCCCGCCCGACGGTCCAGGTCTACGCGGCGCTCTCCATCGTCGATCGGCTGAGGCTACAGCTCGCCTTCGCGATGCTGCCCGCAACCCGCACCGGCGAGGACTTCTCCTGGTCGCTCCTGCCCACCGGAGGCATCCAGTTCCTCTGGCCCTGAGCCCTCTCTTCCGCAGGATCCCTCGAATTGGAGTCGCCAGGCCGATCTCTTTGGCCCGCTTTGGCCTGGCGGGGTACAGAGGCCGGTCTTTTTGGCTTGCTTTGGCCTGGCAAAGTACAAAGAACGGGTCTCCGAGGCTTGCTTTCACCCTGTAAATTCCAGGGGCCAGGCCAAAGAAGCCCGGGGGAGGTTGCCATGGGTCTCTGGTCCAAGTACGTCCTGCCCAGGCTCGTCGAGTCGGCCTGCAAGAGCCTCGAGATCCTCGAGGAGCGCAGGCGCTGGGTGCCTCGCGCCCACGGCCGCGTCCTCGAGATCGGCGTGGGCTCCGGTCTCAACCTGGCGTTCTACGACCGCGAGCGCGTCGAGAGCGTGACCGGCGTCGATCCCTCGAGCGAGCTGCTCACGACGTGCGAGGCGCGAGCGAGCCAGGCGCCCGTGCCCGTCGCGCTCGTCAGGTCGAAGGCCGAGGCGCTCTCCTTTCCCGACGGGACGTTCGATTCGGCCATCGTCACGTACTCCCTCTGCAGCGTCGAGGATCCCGCGCGCGTCCTCGAGGAGGTGCGGCGCGTCCTCGTCCCTCGCGGCGAGCTCTTCTTCGTCGAGCACGGCCTGGCGCCGGATCCCGACCCTCGCGCCTGGCAGCGTCGCCTCACCCCCGCGTGGCGTCGCCTCGGCGGTGGCTGCCGGCTCGATCGCGACCTCGAGCGCGAGCTCCGTGCTGGCGGCTTCATCGTCGACGAGCTCGTCGCCGCGTACGGAGAAGGGCCTCGGTGGCTCAGCTACACCTACCAGGGCGTGGCCCGAAGCAGGGAGTAGCCGGAGACGCCGGAGGTGCCCCGCTGCTCAGCGGTCGGGCCGCAGGAGCCGCGCCAGGGCCGACGCCCCGAAGGCAAAGAGCAAGAGCGCGCTTCCCGCCAGGGTACTGGAATATACCGACGACACTCCGGTGCAGCCGTTGTCCGAGCGCAGCACCGCCAGGGTCCACACGTTGGCGACCCCGACGGCGGCGCCGACGGCCATGCCGCGTAGCACTCCGGCCCTCGAGCCTGGCGCATCGAAGGCCCGCCCTGGCCTCCTCTTCGAGAGGGCCGCGGACACCAGGACGGCCAGCCACGAGGCCACGGCCAGCCAGGTGAAGAGGCCAGGCCCCTCCTCGTGGATCTCACGGGCCGAGCGGAGGCCCAGGCCCGCCGAGGCGCCGACGCACGCCCAGAAGAGCAAAGGGCGCTCGAGGTTTCCTGCCAACCGCCATGCGCACACGAAGACACCCGACGCGATCGGCAGCAGCCAGAGGACGATCTGGAAGCGGGCCCTGTGAAGGTCGAGCGCCCAGAAGACCCCCCACGACAGGACCAGCGCGGAGAGCCACGCCCAGGCCGCCCAGGGCCGCGACGGCGAAGGACCAGGCCCTCGCTCGGGGGACCTCCTCGAAGGACGCCGGACCACCGCCCGGACGACCGCCGCGAGCACCAGCAAGACGCCCGCGAGGCCCAGCCAGGAGCGCACCACCGAGGTGAGCCGCGCCATGTCCAGATTCGAGGGCGCGAGCTGGATCAGCGAGGAGGCGAGCATCCCCCACGCGACCCGGAAGGGCTCACCGTCGGCCGGAGCAAGGGGCGAGGAGCGAGGCATGATCCGCCGTGGCACGAACGCCCCTGACGCGACTCGTCTTCCTGGAGGGCCCTGCGCCGCACGCTCAGTGGATCAGCAGAGGCACGGGCTCGCCCTCCGGGCTCCCTATCGCGACGTTCACCGCGGCGGTCGCGAGCTTCGCGCTCTTCACCACCGAGGCGTCCACCGCCTTTCCAAGGAGCGTCCCCCCGGCGCCCCCCAGCCTCTGCTGGAGGCGCTTGAACGCGCCCGTTCCCTTCAGGGAAGCGCCGAGCTTTCCGCCGACGAACTCGACGAGCGGCCCCACCAGCAGGTTGGCCAGCGCACCGCCGATCATCTCGCCGAGATCGGGCGGCCTCACCCGGCGCAGGCGCGCCATCCAGCGCATGTTGAACACCGCGTACACCTTGGGGGGCCCGGTGATCGTCAGCCCGTTGCACGAGCTGCTCGACCAGCGCGAGTCGCAGTCGTAATAGAACTCGGCCTGAGCAACGTACATGGAAGGCTGGGGCAACGCGCCACGCGCGGCCTCTGCCTCCGGGACTCCCACCTTGGTCCCCATGGCGAGGGCCACCTTGCTCTCGGCGTTGTTCTCGTCGTACCTGTTCGGGGAGTTGAACGCCCAGACCTGGAGCCAGTCATTGCCATTTTCGGCGGGCAGGTACATCTTCTTCCAGCCCACAAGCTCCTTCTCCCAGACTCCCCCCTTGCAGTACCCTCGCTGCTCGATGAAGGCGTTCCCCACCCAGCTCATCACCTTGGCGAGGAAGCCGGGGAAGAACGAGGTCGCGGCCACGCCCACCCTCTGGCAGAGCTCCTCGTTCTTGGCGAGCGTGACCGGGAGCCCGAGCTTCCTGTCGAAGGCGGTGGATTTCGGCTTGGCGGGCGCGCCGCCCGCCGCGGGCACCTCGGGCGGCTTTCCGCCGCCGAAGTACTTGTCGAGCGGGAGATTGAACGTGAAGCCGGGGATGTTGGAGGCGCCCGCCACCATGGTCATGGTGTCGTAGTCCCGGCCCACGGAGTATCCCGCGTACGATCCGTACCATGGATATCCTATCGCGGCCGCGGTGCCGGCCATGCTGAGCGCCGGCAGCCCCACGTTGATCGCGGTGGCCTCGTAGACGTTCTTGGCCTGGGTGACCGCGCGATTGGCCGGTTCCGCGACGTTCAGGAGCGGCTTGCACACCGGGGCACCGAACAGGGTCGCGACGCACGCCGTGAGCAGCTTCACCGCGAGATCGAGGAAATCCTTGAGCACGCACACGATCACCCAGATAAAGGCGATGACGTACATGATGAGGTTGAGCGCGGCGATGACGTTCATCCCCCGGGCGTGCACCACCGCGCTGCTGAACGCGGCGTGATCCGCCGCCTCCTGCATGCGATTCTTGTAAATCATGGCGTCGCCTATCCCCTTCATGAACCACATGGATCCTATGAGGGCCGTGGCCATGAAGAGGCCGATGATCATCACCGCGCCGCGGCGATCCTCGATGAGGCCTGCGTGAGCCCTGGTGTTCATAGGAGGGAGTCCTTGTAGCGCGCGCCCTGGTGCGGCATCGTGGCCTCGCCAGACACCATGCGTACGGAGGCGGGGCATATCAGCTTACCGGCCAGTGGAACACGGCAGTGGTATATCGCCCTCACCTTGGCGGTCACCGGGCCGTACACGTCGCGTCGGCTGGAGCGATCGTCTATGGTCACGCGCACGTCGGTGAGGGAGCGGTCCTCGATCCACGGGAGCATGGCCAGCGCCGCGGCCTGCTTGATCTCCTGCTTGGAGCCGTTATTTCCAGGGTTGTTGTCGTTCTCGTCCGAGATCACGATGGCCGCCCGCGCCGCGGCGATGGCGCCGTGCCGTACGGCCAGGTTGGCCGTATAGATCTTGGCGACCTGCGTGAATCCGAAGAACGTGATCATCATGGGTACGATGGCGATCACGAACTCCACCAGCACCGCGCCTCGCGCAGCCGCGACCCCTGGAGCGCGAGGCACGGCTCTGCCCGCCACATACGATTTTTGCCAGCTCATGTCCCAGGACGATTGCATGCGCCAGGCCAGCCGACTCCGGCGCCACGCGCGAGCCCGAAGCATGGAGAGCCGGTACGGATTCGAGCTCGTGAGGTATGGAGAGCCGGTACGGATTCGAGCTCGTCTGGAAAATTCCAAGGAATACGAGGACTACCGGGCGACACCACAGGATCACGGCCGATTCACCTGTGGGCCCTGCCCGATCCGGTGAGGAGCGAGCGGGACGGTTCAGCGAGGCGGCTCGATCGCCCACGCGCCGGCACGAAGATCAGGCTAACCTTGGAGGGTCTCCGGCTTCCTGCCGCCCTGCCGGAGGACGGGGCCAAGGAGCGGTCGGCATGACGATGCGAGCTTGCTACTGGATGTCCTCGAGCCTCCTGGTCGCGGCGGCGTGCGTCGCGTGCGCAAAACAGGAGGAGAGCGCCGCGCCGGCGCCCCTACCCCCGCTCGTGCTCGACTGCTCGTTCGGCGGAGGGGCAGGCGCGCCGTCCACCTGCCTCTCGCCTCGGCAGACCCCGGACTACTACGTCGCCCAGGCGCAGAAGTACTTCGACACCCTGGATAACAAGGCGGATCCCAACAGCCAGCCCGTCTACTCGGATCTCGTCGCCAGGTGGGAGTGGCCCCCCTGGCTCAAGCTCACCGGCTACACGCGCCAGACCATAAACGACGCGGACAAGCTCGTGAAGGTGGCCACGCCGTCGACGGTGCCCACGCGCGACTGCAAGGCCTTCCCGGTCCAGCCCTTCGCCCGGTGCCACGTGTCGTTCCAGTACAAGGAGGGAGGGTGCCCCATCTACGAGGAGTTCACCTTCAACGATCAAGGCGAGATGACCTTCATCGAGGCCTGGTCCGAGGGCCCGAAGTCCCCCGGCTACGGATCGGATCGATGGGCCGAGGCCCCTGGGGTGCGCCGGCTCTCCACGAGGGTGCCCGGGCTGGGCAACAAGACCGGCCGCATCGACCTGGACGCGACGTGGATGCAGGAGGCGGCGCGCAGGGACGAAGAGCTGGCCGATTTCGTCGTCCGGGCCCGCGATTTCTGGGGCACCTGGTTCGCGGAGCTACGCGAGGCCGGCCCGGGGATCTTCAAGGCCGGATGCGGTTGGTAACCCGGTTGCCTCCTCGCCTCCTCTCTGTAAATACCCTCACGGCGTGAGAGGAGACGCCGCGCCACGGTGGCCCATCGCGCCATGACTTCGTGTAGATCTCGCTCCATGCCCTTCTCGCCCCGCAGCCTTGGCCGTACAGGTCTTACCGTCTCGCCGCTCGGGCTCGCGACCGGAGGAGGGAGCCTCCCCGCGCAGGAGATCGAGCGCGCCTTCGAGCGGGGGATCTCCTGCTTTTACTGGGGCACCGCCCGGTCCTCGCCCTTCGCCGAGGGCCTCCGCGGGCTGGCGCGCACCCGCCGCGATCGGATCTCGATCGTGGTCCAGACCTACACCCGCGCCGCGTGCCTCATGCAGGGCTCGCTGGAGCGCGCCCTGCGGGCGCTCGGCACCGATCACACGGACGTTCTGCTCCTGGGCTGGTGGAACCAGCCGCCCCCCGCGCGCATCCTGGACGCCGCGCTCGCGCTGCGCGAGCGGGGCCTGGCCCGCCACCTGATGATCTCTTGCCACGATCGCAACACCTTCGCGACCTACGCCAAGAACCCTGCCTTCGGGGCCATCATGGTGCGCTACAACGCGGCCCACCCCGGCGCCGAGACCGAGGTCTTCCCCCTGCTGGGCGAGGGCAGGCCCGGCGTCGTCGCCTACACGGCCACCCGCTGGGGCCACCTGCTCGACCCTGCCATGACCCCCGCTGGCGAGGCGAGGCCCACGCCGTCCGACTGCTACCGCTTCGCGCTCACCCACCCCTCGGTCGACCTGGCGATGTGCGCCCCGCGGGACGGCGCCGAGCTCGACCTCGCCCTCGCCACCCTCGAGAGAGGGCCGATGACGGACGACGAGCTCTCGTGGATGAAGCGTGTGGGGGCTCACGTCAAGCGCGCCGCCTCGGGCCGCCGCAAGCTCAACCCGATCGACGCGCTGGACCGCGCCGCGAGCTGGTTCTCCCCGCGCGCCCCCTCCGGAGCAGACATCACCCGGGACTGACCAGGAACGGGGCTCGCGTGACCGACGAGCGCCTCGCTGGGCGTCCCCCCCCGACAGGCTCGAGGCCGGATCGAGGCCTTTCCCGTGGCGGCGGCGCCCGAAACGAGCGAAGATCCTCGGTCCCCCATCGACCTGGGCCTCGGAGATCCTTCACCATGAAATCGACGCAATGGCTCGCGGCCCTGTCGCTCGCTTGCCTCACGCTCCCCGGGAGCGCGGGCTGCGCAGCAAGCGCCGCGCCGACGGAAGAAGACGGGCTCGAGGACGCCGAACTCGAAGACGACGCGTTCGAAGGCTCCCAGGCCCTGGCCGCCCCCGGCCCCGGCCCTACCCCCGTGCTGTCCAACTGGACGACGGTCTTTCCCACCAACCCCAACTCGACCCCGGCCTCCTTCAGCCTGACCGACACCCGGGTGATGGGCGGGTGCGTCTTCACCGGGATCATCCACCAGGTCACCTTCCAGAGCTGGGTGGGCATCCGCGTCAGCCCGCTGCTGCCGGGCTCCTGCGCCATCACCAACGCCCTGGGTGGCGACGGGTACGCCCACGTCGACACGTACAACGGCCCCTTTGCCAACGCCCGGCTCCACAAGTTCCGAGCCAAGAAGCGGCTGGTCTTTGCGTCGAGCGGCTCGGGAGGCCCCTCCGGCATCGCGACGCTCACGATGTCGACGCTCAAGATCGTGCTGCTGGACGCCCCCAGCGCCACGGTGCTGCGAACCGCGGCCCAGAGCGTCTGCGCCAGCGGGCCTGGCGGTCAGATCCTGCCGACCACCACGCTCACGGTCAACCCGATCACGGGGACCTTCCGCGTCGGAGGCACCAAGAACGCCCCCACCGGGATCGGCATCGACAACCCCTGCCCCCAGCCTCCTTCTGCCCTCGGGTACACCACCTTCACCCTGCGCTACGCGAACTTCGCCTCCCAGCTGGGCCCGGTTCCCCCGCCCACGTTCAGCCCCTGAGGCCAGGTTGGGTAGGACCATAAAGCATCTCCGCGAGGCGCTCGAGGCGAGTGTGGGCTCGAGCGGATTCCGCTTCTGGACGAAGGGGGAGACGGAGGGCAGAGGAATTTACGTGGGTTATCCCGTTCTCGCCTTCTTCGGCGGTGACGCTCGCTTCTTCTTCCCGGGCCCGGGCGTCGCGGAGAGCTCGCTCCGCGCGAGCTTCTTGAGCGCCTTCTGGAAGGGGGTCTTCGCCTTGCCCGTGGCCTTGCCCAGGATGGCGCGGAGGGCCGGCACCACGCCCGGATCATCCATGGCCACGAGCACGTTGAGCGGGCCGGTCAGACGGAAGTCCGACACGCCCTGATCGAGGGCGGCGACGACCGCGGCGACGACGGCGGGCGCGGCCGCCCTTCCCTTTGGGCCCCACGCGAGCAGGGTGAAGCCCGCGTAGGGGAGCCAGGGCTTGCCCGTCGCGGCCCGCTCGCCGACGAGCGCGGAGAGCGCGTCCACAGCCTCCGGCACGGGACGTCCCTTGAGGAAGGCGTCCATCATCGCGGCATCTCCGTGATCGTAGAAGCGGACGAAGAACGGAAACCACCGGGGATCGATGGGAGTTTCGTGGGTGCCGACGGCGTTGAGCAGGCCTCGAGCGAGGTAGCTGTTGCGCGACGCGAGCTCGCCCTCGAAGCGAGGCTGCAGGCGGTCGAAGGCCGTCTTCGGGTCGAGGCGAACGGCCGCTGCGGTACCAACGTCGCGCACCCAGATCATCTTCGGATCCGGCAGATCCATGGCGCGCGCCAGGCGCTCGAAGGTCGTCCGCGACGACGACGCGCCGACCAGCGCGGTCCCCACGGCGAGGCGAAGCGCGCTCCACGGGTGCTCCTCGAAGAGCCGCAGCATCGCCTCCTCGATCGCGGGCGTGAGATGCGCCACGATGGCCAGCGCCAGCGCCTCGAGCCGGCCGGCGCGATCCTCTTGCTCGGCGAACACGGCCTCGTACACCGAGCGCTCGGCCGCCTGCGCGGCGTCGACGTCACCGACGCTCGACGCCACCTGCTCGAGGCGCGCGAGCAGCGCCGGGCCCACGTCGGCGCGCGCCGAGAGCAGCATCGAGGCGTCCTCGCCTGCTTCGAGCTCGACACGGGCGACGAGCTGATCGAGCTCGGGATCGCCCGTGGCGATCGGCGGGAGCGGCCGGATGAAGTGCGCCGGTGTGATCATCGCCTGCATGATACCCTGCAAAGGTTCTTGGTTGTGGTGGCGGCGAAGTCGTACAAGAGTCCAGACAGGGAGAGCGCCACCATGAAGCGGAAGACGGGGCCCGGAAAGAAAGCGCAGAGCAAGGGCGGCCTCCGTATCTCGACGGGGGTCCGAGCAGGGAAGACGATGCATGACATGCAGATGACGCCCATCCGAAACCTTCGAGGGTGAGGGAGCCAGGCCACTTCGTGCGAGCATGGGCCGCACCCCAGGGTCGATGAGCGGGAGCTTTGATGGCGCAGGACAGCACACCGAACGCACCGCCGTCGAGCCAGGCGCCGCCGTCGAGCTCGGACGCGGACGCCATCGACGTCGTCTTCGATGACGTCGCGAGCGTCGATCGGCTGCTCGAGATCACCGGCGAGAGCTGGTCCATCGACGGGCAGGTGGAGTCGCTGAAGGAGGCCACCAAGGTTCCGACGCTGGTCGAGAAGAGCGTGGCGGCCCACCAGCCGCGGGTCATGATGCCCACGCCCTACGATCTGGGCAACGAGGCGAGGAGGCCGCCACCCCTCGCGCCCACGGTGGGGAAGGCGCCGCGAAGACCTCCGCCGCTCCCGCCAGAGGCCAACGCTCCTGCCGCGCAACCACCTCCCCTGCCGACGGCCGCGCAACCGCCTCCCTTGCCCGCGGCCGCTCAGCCGCCTCCTCTCCCGGCGAAGGCGCTCCCCCCATCGGCGAGCATGCTCGCCGCCAAGCCCGCCCAGCCGCCGCCGCTGCCACCCGCCGCGCTGAGCCCCCCGCACGGATCTGCAGCGGGAGGCCAAGCCCAGCCTCCCCCCTTGCCGCCGGCCGCGATCAAGGCTCACGGGCCCCCTCCGCTTCCACCCGAGCCCAGGAGGATCGCCCAGGAGGAGGCGAGCACCTTGCCCATCGAAGGCAAGGTCAGACCCGAGCTCCCTGACTCGAGAAAGGAGGCGAACACCCTGCCCATCGAGGGCAAGGCAAGGCCCGAGCTCCTCGAAGCCAAGCCCCCTGGCAAGGGGCCAGCGGGAGCGCGGACCTCGGTCGTGGTGCCTCCGCCTCCCCCGAGGGAGAGGTCGGTCCGGCTGGTCAAGATCGCCGAGCCCAAGCCATCTCCCTCGCCCGCCGCGCCGGGCGGCTCACCGCTGCCGCCTCCGGTCTCGACCGCCCTGCCGCCCCCCCCTTCGGCCATCAAGCCTGCCAGGGAGGAGCGAGCGCCCAGGGGACGCCCTCTCCCGGAGTATGCGCAGACGCTCGTCCAGCTGCTGGAGGCGCGGGTCCGGGTGCTCGAGCCGGCCGACGATCGGGTGGGCCTCGCTCGAGCCCATGTCGAGCTCGCCATCGTCGCGGAGAGCATCGGCGACGATGGCCGCACCAACGCCCACGCCGAGGCCGCCCTCGCGGTCGAGCCGGCCCTCGGGATCGCTCACAACATCCTGAGGCGTCGCCTCCACGGGGGGGCTGCGCTGCCCCTGATGCTGGAGCACCTGGATCACGAGATCCGCGAGTCGGCCACCGAGGCGATCACCGTCGAGCTCTTGACCGAGCGGGCGAGGCTCCTCTCGGCGGCGGACCATCGAAGCGCGGAGTCCGGCTGGAGGCACGTTCTCGGCCGGGCGCCGGCGCACGCCGCGGCGCTGAAGGGCCTGGAGGCCACGCTCTGGGCCGCAACCACGAGCGAGGTCCACCAGAGCGCGGAGGTCTTCGAGGCGCTCGACGTCCACCTCTCGAGCCTCGCGGACGCCTACTCGTCCCAGCCCGAGCTCGCAGCCTGGCTCCACGTGGAGAGGGGCCTTCTCCTCGAGCGCCGCCTGGGCCGGGCGCGCGCTGCGCGCAGCGCGTTCGAGCGCGCCCGGGAGCTCGCTCCCTCGGTGGGGCCGGTGCGGAGCGCGCTCGTCCGCCACGTCGCCGCTCAGGGTGACATGGCCGCCCTCGCGATGCTCCTCGAGGAGGAGGCGACGCTCGAGACGGATCCGGCGCGCGCCGCCCGCCTCGACCTGGACGCGGCGTGCCTGTGCCGGGCCAGGCTGGCCGACGATCCCAGGGCCATCCGGCTGCTGGAGCGCGCCGCCCGGCGCGCCCCGACGACCACGTCCGTCGATCACCGCGTCCTCGACGAACTCTGTGAGCTCTACGCGGAGGCGGGCCAGTGGGCCGACTCGGTGAGGGCCCGCGAGGCGAGGCTGCAGTTCGCGCTCGAGCCGGCGCTGGTGCTCCACGAGCTCAGGCAGATCGCCGTGATCCGCGAGAAGCTCGGGGACATCGAGGGCGCCATCGTCAGCGTCCGGCGGGCGCTCGACATGGATCCCGAGGACGCGAGGGTGTTCGACACCCTCGACCGCCTGCTGGGCCGAGCGGAGAGGCACGAGGAGCGCGCCGCGCTATGGCTGGCCGAGGCCGCCGCGACCACCGACGCCCAGAAGCGCGCCAGGGCCCTCGCCAAGGCGGCGCAGGTCAGCGAGATCCAGCTCGGTCGCCCCGAGGACGCCCGCAGGCACCTGAAGGCCGCCTGGGTCGCGTGCCCGGGGGACAGCGACGTCCTGGACTCGCTCGCCCGCCTCATGTCGCCCCGGCTCACGGAGGCCGTCGACGGGGACGCCCGCAAGCTCGTCGAGGTGTACGCTCAGGCCGCGCAGCGGGCGCGCGACGCGGGGCGCAAGGTCGCCTACCTCGAGAAGGTCGCCCTCCTCTGGGAGGAGCTCCTCGGGGACGCCAAGCGGGCGGCGAAGACCTACGAGGAGATCCTCGACGCCGAGCCCCAGCGGCATGGCGCCATCCTTGGCCTGATCCGGACGGCCGGCCGCACAGGCGACGACCGCGCCCTGGCCCGTGCCCTGATGGCGGAGGCGGAGGTCGCGAGCGACGGAGCCACCGTCCTCGCCCTCAGGGCCAGGGCGGCCACGGCCCTGGCCAGGGTCGATCCGGCGCGCGCCATCGCCGTCGTCGAGGATGTGCTCACCCAGGATCATGCCCACGGGATCGCCCGGGCGCTCCAGACCCGGCTCCACGAGGAGGCAGGGCGCTGGGAGCTGGCGGCGAGGTCGCTTCGAGCCCGGATCGAGGACGCGACCTCCGTGGAGGAGAAGGTCGGGCTCTGGCTCGAGCTGGCCCGGCTCTCGGACGTGCGCCTCCGCGCTCCCCTGGACGCCCTGGAGGCGCTGGAGGCGGCCAGGAAGATCGATCCGGTCCACCCCGTACCGCCTGTGGAGATCGCCCGTGTCCTCAGGGCGAGCGGCGACGACGCGGCGCTCCGAGGCGCGATCGAGCGGCTGGCCGACGAGGCGATCACCAAGGAGGAGCGCGCGCGCTACCTGGTGCGCGCCGCCGAGCTCGACGAGCTCCGCCTCGCCAACGACGCGAGCGCCGCCCGCCTCTACGCCCGGGCCCTGGCCGAGACGCCCGACGACCTGCACGTGGCAGAGCGGCTCGCTCGCGTCCTCGCCCGCCGCGCGGCGGGCTCTCCCGCCGATCCCTCGCTCCAGGCCCACACAGTTTCCGCCCCTCGAGGGGATGGCCTGATCGCGCTCGCCGAGCTGCTGGAGGCCCGCCTCCAGATCGCGCAGACCCGTGAGGAGCAGCTCTCGCTCGGGTTCGACCTGGCCGCCCTGCTGGTCGACATCGGCGAGGACGGCGCCAGGGCGGCTCGCCTGCTCGAGGCGGTGCTCGAGGCGGTGCCCTCCCACGTCCCTTCCTTGCGCCTGCTCGAGCTGCTGGCGCGCCGCACCGGCTCCTCCACCCAGCTGGCGAAGGTGCTCTCTCGCCAGGGCTCGGCCGTCACCGATCTCCGCGCCCGCGTCGGCGCGCTGTGGAACCTGGCCTGGCTCGAGGAGTGGCAGCTCCCCCCGGGGAGCGAGGTCCTGGCCACCTTCTCGAGGATCCTCGAGCTCGATCCGACCGACCCTGGAGCCCTCGAGGCGACCCTGCGCTGCGCGCTCGAGGCCGCGAGGCGAGGAGAGCCTCACGCCCGGCGGATGGTCCACATGGCGCTGCTCTCGCTCTCGTCCCTCGCCTCCGAGGACGAGCCGCTGCTGGCGCTCCTGCTCCGCCTGGGGCTGCTCCAGGAGGCCCACGCCAACGAGACCGGGGAGTTCGACCTGCTCCGGTCAGCGCTCGAGCGCTTCCGCACCGCCCTCGAGATCGATCCTGCCAGCGTCACCGCGGCGACGTCCCTCGCTCGCCTCGCCACCAAGCTGGGCGACGCGCTTGGAGCTCTCGCGTCCGCCATCTCGCTGGCCGATCTCGCGGCGAACCCCGTGGTGCGAGCTCGCTACCTGATCGAGGCCGCCGAGATCCTCCTCGGTCCTGACGAGACGCTGGGCTCCCGCCCCGAGCGCTCCGAGCGCGCCGCCGAGCACCTCGAGGCCGCCCTCGCCGCCGATCCGGACGCCCGCGTGGCCGCCACCAGCCTGGTCGCCGTGCGCGCGGAGCAGAAGCAAGGCGAGCGCCTCGTCGAGGTGTTCTGGTCGGCCCTGGGTCGGGCAAGCGAGCCGGAGTCCGTGGTGCTGCTAGGGACCGAGATCGCCAAGGTGGCCAGGGACGAGCTACGCGAGCTCACGCTGGCCATCGACGCCATGCGCAGGGTCAGGGAGGCCGCCCCCGACTCGGTCCCTTCGCTCCTCATGCTGGCCGAGCTCTGCATCGCCCAGCGCGCCTGGCCCGAGGCCGTCGAGGCCCTGGAGCAGGTGGTGGCCAAGGGCAAGGAGCCTGGCCCTCGCCTGACCGCGCTCTTCGCCCTGTCGAGCGTCTACGAGCGCGTCCTGTCCCGCCCCTCCGACGCCGAGACGGCGCTACGCCGGGCCCTCGAGATCGAGCCAAGGAGCGCCCGGGCCCTCCGGGCGCTCGTGCATCGCCTCGTGGCCAAGCAGTCCGAGAAGCTCGAGGACGGCGAGCCTCCGCCCTCGAAGCTCGCCATCCGCCTGGAGGTCTCCGGCCTCCTCGAGCGCCTGGCCGAGGTGGAGCCTGACTTCGGGGTAAAGAGCGAGATCTTCCTCCAGCTTGCCGACATCCGGGCCAGCGTCAAGGACGCGAGGGCCGCGGAGCTGGCGCTCGTCGAGGCGCTCGCTCACGCCCCGACGAGCGCCAGGGCAGAAGAGCGCTTCGAGCGCTTCCACCGCGGAGGCGAGGCCTTCGACGCCGTGGCCTACGCTCGCTCCCTCACCGCGCTGATCGGGCGAGGAAACGCGCTGGGCACGGGCGACGCGAGGTGGCACGCGCGCCTGGGCCACGTCAACGTGACCGATCTGGCACGCCTCCGCGACGGCGTCACCCAGATCCAGCTCGCGCTCAAGCTCGATCCCGAGCTGCACGAGTCGAGGGTGGAGCTCGCGTCCGCGCACGCCAGGCTGGGCGCCCACGAGGAGGCCGTGAGCACGATCTTCGCGATGATCACCCCCTCGTCCAAGCCCCTGGTCTCGGTCAAGGATCCCAGCGCCGCCCTCGAGCTGCTGGAGCGCTCGCTCGGCGCGGACCGGCGCCCCGAGGAGGCCATCGTCGTCAGCGAGCTGCGCGCCATCATGGGCGACCTGGACGAGGGCCGCCACGGGTGGCTACGGGCGAGGCGCCTCGGCCCCTTCGACAGCCACCACGTGCCCCTGGAGAGGGCGACCCTCATCAGCCACGTGGTGCCCGACGAGGGGCGTCACGCCCTGCTCGACGTGGCCGCCGCGATCTTCGGGCTCGAGGCGCGCATGCTGCGCTCCGATCTGACCGAGCTCGGCCTGACCCCCAAGGATCGCATCGGGAAGCGGAGCGGCCACCCGACCCGGGCGCTGCTGGATCGGCTCGTCAAGGCGCTCGGCCTCGGGGACGTCGAGCTGGTCGTCAGCGCCGCCGTCACCCGGGTCCGGGTCCTCGCTCAGGACCACCCCTGGGTGGTCGTCCCTCAGAGCCTCCTCGAGCTCACCGAGCCCACGCAGCTCGCGGCCATCGGCCGCGCCCTTGGCCGCATCACCCTCTCGGTGCCGTGGCTCGAGGAGCTTCCCCCCCCGCACATCGAGGCCTTCCTCATCGCGTGCGCCCGGCAGGTGGCGCCGGCCTACGGCCGCGACGACATGGACGCCCTCTCCCAGAAGCTGGTGCTCCAGTACGAGCCCACGGTGGCCAAGGAGCTCTCCAGGAAGCAGCGCCAGGCCCTCGAGAAGCTGGTCCCCACCCTCACCCTGCCCCGCTCTCGCCCCGTCCCCATCGACGGCCTGATCGCCGGGCTGGCCCGGGCCGAGCTGCGTGTTGCCTACCTGATGACGGGCGATCTCCTGGCCACCATCGACGAGCTCCGCAGCCTCGACCCTCGCTTCCTGGCGGCGACCGAGACGCCGGGGCGAGGGGCCATCGCCGCGGTGCTCGACCACCCCTACGCCGGCGACGTCGTGCGCTTCGCCCTGGGCACGGAGGCCACCGCGCTGCGCCGCCGGGTGGGAGCCACCTGGACGGGCTGATCATTCGCTGGCGACGATCTCCGTGTCGGCCGCGCGCGCCCTCAGCACCAACGAGAGCGAGAACGCGCGCAGAAAGTCACGCCCTACCAGGGCTTGGCGCTTCGGGTTGATACGAACAAAGGGCGACGCACGCCACTCGCGGACGCGTCGGATCGCGAACGACCTCCGCACATCCCGCCCCGGCCCGGCCGAGATGACGATCTCCACACGCCTGTGTCGGCGCCGACGCAAAGCGAAATAGTCGGATAGCGATCCGAGCCCTCGAGTGGGGTCCAAGACGCCGTTGGGCCCGGTAACTCCTCGATGAGGGGAGCCTCGAAGAGGTACGCGACGAGCCCCCGAGGCTCACCGAGGCCTAGCACCTCGTCCACGCTGGGGATCGCTTGTGGATCCGTCGATGCCAGCACGATCTCATCGCCGACGAGCACCAGCCAGCACGCGCCGCGGGCCTCGAGCTCACGATCCACGCGTTCACGCGCGAGTATATCCGCCCGCCTTACGAGCTCGGCCTTCTCGTCGTCCGACAGCGTCATGAAGCGGCCCAGCGGGAAGCTGAACGGATCCTCCCCGCTCTCCTCGCTGAGGATGGTCTGCAGGAGCTTGCGAAATCGGTCCCGATGGCGATCCAGCAAGGCATCGATGTCCACGTTCTGCCCCCCTGTGCGTAGCACGCCGTGGTCGCATCGGACGAGCGAGGCCCACGAGCATCTCAAGGCTCCGCGAGCAGCGCGTCGCCCGTCGCCGCCGAGCTCGTGCGATCCAGCCAGCGCAAAAGCACGTCCATGTCCGTCTCCACCACGAGGGTGGAGTGTTGCTCGTCGGTGAGCGCGATCCCGCGCAGCTCGCACTCGCGCAGGATTCGCTCGATGAGCCGCGTCTGTGCGCGAGAGATACGGTCGAGCGCGTCCGAGATACGGTCGAGCGCGTCGTCGCGCTCTCGCTCGATCTCTGCCAGTCGCCGTTGCTGCTGATCGCTCACGGCCCGGAGCCGCGCGGCGAGCTCGGACGTCGTCGGGATCAGCGCCCCTTCCGCGAAGAAGCGCAGCCGCGGGCCCATCAGCGCGAGCTCGAGCGAGAGCATCCGCGACGAGAGCCGACCGTCCTGCGGGACGATGGGCTGATACTTCAGCGCGCCCGGCGAGCTCAGGCGCCACCCACGGAGCTGCCGGGCGCGCACGTCGAGCGAGAAGTATTCGGGGATCTTGAGCCCGGCATACTCCTGCACGTTGTCTCGGAGATCCTTGTGCTTGCGCCCGAGGTTGCGAAACTCCAGCACCACGTCGATCCCACGGCCTCGCTCGGCCACCACCCAGGAGTCCATCTCCAGGTCGGGATCGCAATTCACCGCCGCGAGGACGTCGGGCACGATGGTTGGCTTGCCCGGGTACATGACCCCCAGCTCGCTCGCGACGAACACCGATTTTCCGCTGCGTCGGAAGTAGTCGTCAAGACCGACCGCGGCCTGGCTCTTCGGGCGGCTGTGGCGCGTCCCTTCGGACATGGCCTCGCGGTACTCGTTGAAGGTCGCGAGGATCTGCTGCACCGCTGCGTCCTTCTCCTCCGGGGAGAGAGCGCGCCACGTCTCCTCGTCGGGCGCGACGATGCGGGGATCGTCCCAGACGAGGTTTTTTTTGGGCGATTCGGACGGCGAGGACATACATGGAAGATATCACGACAGGCGCCCCCCCCCGACCAAGGTCCGGGCTATCGCTTGACGCTCCTGGAATGCGTGGCGCTGGCGTCGCGGGCGAAAGATGGCGCCCGCGACGGCGGTCATGACCGCCCCGGACCACCGAGCGCGCCTGGGCTCGGGCTCACTTCTCGGAGGAGCGGCCTCGCGGCGGTGCTACGTTTCGCCCACCATGCCGATCTCGCCCAAGGATCGCGTCACCTGGATCAGGCTCCTCAGGACGGACGTCGAGGACTTCAACCGAGAGTGGGGACAGCTCCCTGCGCCCCAGGGTATCGATCTCACGGGCGCGGATCTGCGCGGCGCCGACCTCAAGGGGGTCGAGCTCGTCGGCGCTAACCTCGCCGGCGCTAACCTCGAAGGCTGCCAGCTCGACCAGGCGTCGCTGTCGAGGGCCGACCTCACGAGGGCCAGGCTCCGCGGCGCGAACCTGTTCGCGACGCTGGCGGAGGGCGCCGATTTCACCGAGGCCGATCTGAGCGAGGCCAACATCGAGGTGGCGAACCTCAACGAGTCCACCGTGGAGCGCGCCAGGCTCGACAGGGCGACCATCGACGCCAGCAGCGTGCAGCGGCTCAAGGGCGCGCGCGCGTCGTTCGCCGGCGCCACGCTCGAGAAGCTCGCCTTCCTCGGCTGCAAGCTCTCCGAGGCGGACTTCGAAGGCGCGACGCTCGACAACGTGGAGTTCTGGGACACCGAGCTCGCGCGAGCGAAGTTCACCGGCGCCACCGCCCGCGGCCTCACGTTCGAGCGCTCGGACCTGACGGGGGTGAACCTGGGCGAGCTCCGCGGCGACGAGCCCACCTTCGTGGGCGAGAACACGGGCGTCGGTGTGAGGCTGCGAGCGCGCTCGGTGGCGGAGGAGCACCTCTACATGGCGCTGCACCCCTGCGCGTGTGGCCATCCTGTCGCGCCGGGGTCCCTGGGGCACAGCCTGTGGTTCGAGGGGAACGACAACATCAGCGTGTTTCAAGGCAAGTGCGCTGGCTGCCAGCGCACGCTGCGCCTGGAGTTCGCGGTGCCCGCGGACGCGCCCCAGCCGCCCCGGCTGGGCGGCGCGGCGCCATCGCAGATCATCGATCCCGGGGAGTTCTACCTGGAGAGCGATCGAGCCATCCTTCGCGGCGACGTCGCGCGGGCGATCGCCTGCCTGGAGGAGATCCTGAAGTTTATCCCGCCCGGCGGGGGTGAGGTGCCGGCGTCGGCGTTCACAGGCCGCGGCGCGGAGGTTCGTAGCAAGAGCCCGCTGCGCTTCGAGCGCGAGCTGCTGGAGGCGCGCCTGGGCGCCTACCACACCCCCTAACCGCCCAGCTTGTCGGCCTGGCGGGACCGAAGGGCGTGCTCACCTCCTGCGCCCCGGGGCTAGAGAGCAGTCGCCAGCCGCGCCTTGGCGATCCATCGGAGCTTCAGGTAGCGATCGGCATCGACGAGCGAGCTCGTCGCGCGCTCCGAGGTGGACCGCGTCCGGGCGACGGTAGGCGCTCAGAGGGATTGTGCGCCCGTGAAGGGGTCGAACACGAGGACCCCAAAACCGCAAAAGTGGCTGACGTTACGTGTGGCCACGCTCAAGCCCGCCGCCCTCGCCGTCGCCACGATGAACAGATCGCGCAGATCGATCGGCCGTCCTCGGCGCCTCGAGTCCACCTCCAGCTTGGCCGCGAGGAGGCTGATACCCTGGTCGAACGCGTGCACCTCGGAGCCCTCGTCGAGCAGCTTGGCGAACCACCGTTCGAGGAAGGTGCGCTTCTTGGAGGGAGGCAACACCTCGATACCTCGAGCGAGTTCGAATACCGTCACGCTGCTCAGGTGAAAGACCTCCTGGAGCTTCAGCCACTCGAGCACGACGGCGTCGGGTTTCTCTCTGGTCGTCTCGGAGATGACGTTCGTGTCGAGCAGGAATGCAGCCGTCTTCCGTGGCATCGTTCGCTCTCTCGAAGGCCTCAGAATTGGACCGCCTGCGCTCGGAGATCCAGCGGCTCCGGACTGAAGTCGTCCTCGAAACCGCCGAGTTTGTCCCTGAGCGCGGACGCCTCGCGCAGGAACTTTTCGGCCTTCGACTCGGGCTGGACGGAGGCGATGATGCTCGCTTTTTCGTAGTCGACGATGCTCATCAGCACGGCGACGTCTCGCCCTCGGTTGTGAATGACGGTAGGCCGCTTCGCTGCCTCGCGGATCAACGAGGAGAGCCTCGCCTTCGCGTCGGCGACGCTGACACGCTGGGGTTTCTTGCGAGGCTTCGGGGCTCGAGCGGGGACGTTCTTCATGACCATCTCGAGCTTACGACATGGTCACGAACACGCAAGCGCGGATCGAAAGCCGCTCCATCCTTGGAACATCGGGCTCGCGCGGCGGGAGCTGCGCTGACGCGAGCTTGTTTACCGGCCGCGGAGTGGCAAGACGAGGTCCATGGCCGACGGAGGAACCCCCGCCGAGGCGTGCTGCCAGGCGTGCCGCCTCCACGCGGGCAAGGAGCCCCTGCCCGCTCCGGACGCCCCGGCCATGAGGGTGCGGGCCGAGCGGGCGCGCATCGTCGTCCGCTCGCCCGACGGGGCCGTGCGCGAGGTGCGGCCCACCAGGAACGAGGTGCTCTTCGGCCGTAGCAAGGACGCCGACGTGGTGCTCGCCCACCCCACCATCGCCAGGCGCCAGCTCCGCCTCCTCTTCGGGGACTCCGGGCTCGAGGTGGAGGATCTTCAGAGCTCGTGCGGCACCTTCGTCGACGAGGGCTGACGCCTCTCCTGTGAGCGGGGAGGCGGAAGGGCCGATGGCGAAAGAATGTCTAGAGAGCGGTCGCCAGCCGCGCCTTGGCGATCCGTCGGAGCTTCAGGTAGCGATCGGCATCGACGTCCCGTCGCGCCCGGACGAGCAGAAGGCCCCCCTCTTCCCCGAACGTCGCCGCAAAGGAGCTCGGCCACCCCGACGCCCACGCCCCCAGCCACGCGACGACCGCGACGCGCTCTCGCTCCGACACGTCCGCCGAGCGGATGACTCCGAGGACCCGACGAGCGAGCTCGTCGCGCTCTCCGAGGTGGACCGCGTCCGTCCCGTACCCCAGCGGGACTCCTGCGCGCCGAAGGGTCTTCCAAACATCGTCCATGAAGGGCATCGTATCCTCGAATGAACGAGCCTGCACTCGACCGGGACCACATCAAGCTCCTCTTGCGCCGCGCGGCCGACACCCTCTCGGGCGACTGGATCTTGATCGGAGGTGCGCTCGCCGCTGTCTGGTTCGCGAGCGACCGCACGACCGAGGACATCGACCTGATCCCTCTCGGGGAAGATGGCGGCCGCCGTCATGAGCTCATGGGTTTCGCCTTGTCCCAAGGCCTCCCTGTCGAGGCGGTCAACTCGGCCGCCGATTTCTTCCTGAGACGAATAGAGGGCTTTGAAAAGGAGCTTCAGCTCTGGCACGCAGGGGCTCGTGCGCGCATCTTCCGTCCCTCGCCCACGCTCTTTCTCCTGCTCAAGATCGGGCGGATGGGCGAGGCCGACCTGGCCGATTGTCTGGGCGTCCTCGCTCAATCGAGACAGACCGGAAGCACCATCGATATCCCTCGTGTGCTCCTGGTCCTCGATGGCTTGGACGCCGGCTCGAGCGGGGCTCTCGAGCGTCGGGCCGCGCTCCGTAAAGCCCTCGTCGAACATTGCTACGACCCCGCCATGGCGTCACGACTACGCGTGCAGTTTATCCACGGCCTCGAGAGCAACCCACGGGGAACGAAGGCTGTCTTCCTCGCCGAGCACTTCGAGGCGACGGCGCCCTCGATGGACACCCGCGACCTCGAAGGGGCGATCGCGACCCAGGCCCAGGCCCTCGCTTCCGTGACCCCTGACCTGGTGGTGGGCTCGTCGTTCGGCGGCGCGATCGCCGTCGCCCTGCTCGCCCGCGGGCTCTGGCGAGGGCCCACCCTGCTCCTCGCGCCCGCCGCGGCCAAGCTCGGCCTGCCCAACCGCCTGCCCGAGGGCGTCGCGGTGACCATCGCCCACGGCGTCCACGACGACGTCGTCCCGCTCGCGGACAGCCGCGTGCTCGCGGCCACGGGGACGCCTGGCCTGGTGCGCCTCGTCGAGGTGGAGGACGGGCACCGGCTCCAGACGCTCGTCGACACGGGCGCCCTCGCCGGGCTCGTGCTCGAGACGTGGGCCTCGTCCGATCGGGCTCGAGTGGAGCGGTAGAGCCCACCGCTCCTCGTGGATCCGGGCGGGGTGCGCTACCCTCGATCGTCGTGGTCCTTCCCCGAGCCAACGTCGTCTCGCGCGAGGACTACCTCCACGCGGATCGGGCTTCCCCCGAGAGGCTGTGTCGACGACGGTCCGCGGGACTCCGCTCGATCCGGAAGTACCGATTCAGGGCGCTGAGTTCTCCGGGGCGTTCGAGAGGCGGACCAGCGAGAGCGTGGGCTCGAAGCCCTTGACGCGGGCCTCGAAGGGCTCCGACACGACCAAGCCCTGATGCCCGGAGAGCTCCGAGGCCACGTGGGCCTCGAGCACGATCTGGCCAGGCTCGGCCAGGTGCTGGAGGCGAGAGGCGACGTTCACGGTCTGGCCGAAGTAGTCCAGGGTCCCGTTGGCCGTCACCACGTAGCAGGGGCCCGCGTAGAACCCGAGCTTGATGCTGGTGTGGGCGCCGTGAGCGTGGCTCCTCTGGAAGTCCTCGAAGGCGCGCAGCACGGCCAGCGAGGCCAGGAGGCACTCCCTCGTCCCCAGGAAGGCCGCCATCACGGCGTCGCCCATGGTCTTGACCACGACGCCCTCGTGCTCCACCACGTTCTTCTGGATCACGTCGAAGTGATCCATCACCAGGCGGAAGGCGGCCGCGTCGCCGACCGTCGAGTAGAGGGCGGTCGAGCCCGTGAGATCGCTGAAGAGCAGGGCCACGCGGGCCACCTTGAGCGGGGTGCCGGGCCTCAGCAGATCGCCCGAGAAGAGGCGGCGGAAATCGCTGCGGAGCGAGAGAGCGAAGGCCGTCGCGGCCTGATCCTCGTAGACGAGCCGCTCGAGCTTCACGTGGCGGGCCTCCGCGCTCGTGTTGATCACCTCGATCGAGGTCCCGGGAGCGACGCGGATCTCGCCTGGCTCGACCCGGTCGCGCGAGGCCCGGAGAGACGCCTCCTCCGGGGCCCCGGGCTCCACGGTGACCTGCGCCCTGGCGCCTCCCCGGAGGAAGACCCGGTACTTGCCGGGCTCCTCGGGAGCAAGAAGGCGCGCGCTCATGCCCGGCTCCGCTGTCGCCTGCACCAGCACGTGGGGCGTGCGCGCCGGGCCGCCCATGCAAAAGAACTGCGTGGGGACGGAGCGGACGCCAGGCGCCGGGAAGAAGGTGGCCTCCACCGCTCGATCCAGGTCCACCTCGAACGAGATGTCGCACAGGTTGCAGCGGGCGTGCTCGCCGATCGCGCCGAGCGACGGGACCTCGTCGGACGAGGTGAGGCAGCTCGGGCAGACCAGCCCCCACCGCAGCTCGAGCAGCCCCGCCTCCACCCCTCGTAGAAACACCGCCAGGGTCGCCCCACGCTCCTCGCCCCACGCGTCCGCGAGGGCGTAGGGCCGCATCCGGAGCACATCCGAGTCCGGGGCCTCGCTCACCAGGCGAGAGAGCCGATCCGCGAGCCCGGCAGGCACCCCGGCACGTCCCAGCAGGGCGACGGCGTCGCGGAACCGAACCACGTTGACCGCCGCCACGGGCCCCAGGAAGGGGCTAGGTCTGGCGTGGGCGAGGTGAGCGTCGATGTCCCTCGCGAGCGAGGCGAGATCCCCGATCATCTTGCGGCCGGCGATCCAGGCGACCGGCCGGAGGAGCGCGTTGCGGGGCGCGATCTCGAGGTTGATGCGGACCACCGAACCGCCCGACTCGCCTGGTTCGAGCTCGACCGAGTACACATACGAGTCGAGGACGCCGCTCCTCATCACGCGCTTCACCCGGAAGTACCTGGCACATGCCCACTCGAAGGGCAGCTCCTCGTACTCGAGCGTGAAGCCAGCCGTCGTGGTGTGGCCCACGAGCCGCGCCGCGGTGGCCGCGCCGGGCTCGATGGGTCGGTAGACGACCGGGACGCCTCCCACGAGGCGGTTGGTCCTGTCGGTGTCGGACAGGAAGGGCCATAGCTCGGCAGGCGACGAGTCCAGGCGGAGCTCCCGCCGCACCCGGAAGGGGGTCATGGACGGGGAAGGCTATCACGCCCGGAAAAAGCGATGAGGCGGCCTCGCTTTGCGCGTAGCCTTGGGGCACCCTACCCGATGAGCTCTCCCCGCGCAGGCGACAAGATCGGCAAGTACGAGCTGGTGCACCCCGTCGGCGAGGGAGGCATGGGCGAGGTGTGGGTCGCCCGCTTTCGCTCCCTGGGGGGCTTCGAGTCCCGCGTCGCCATCAAGGTGATCCACGCCCGCTACGCCAGCGAGAAGCGCTTCCGCGACATGTTCCTCGACGAGGCCCGGGTCTCGGCGCTCATCTCGCACCCCCACGTCGTCAGCACCTTCGACCTGGGCGTGGAGGGCGAGATGCTCTACCAGGTGATGGAGTACGTCGACGGCGACTCGCTCGCCGGCCTCCACCAGGGGATGCTGGAGCGCCAGGAGCGCATGCCGCTCCCGGTGGCGCTGCGCATCGCCTCGGACGTCTGCGCTGGCCTCCACGCGGCCCACGAGCTCCAGCTCCCCGACGGCCAAGCCCACTCCCTCGTCCACCGCGACGTGTCGCCCCAGAACATCCTGGTCGGCGCCAACGGCGCGGTGAAGCTGATCGACTTCGGCGTGGCGCTGATGCAGAACCGCCTCGCCCAGGACTCCCACGGCTCGCTCAAGGGCAAGCTGCGCTACATGCCCCCCGAGCAGGCCAGGGGCGACAAGGTCGACCGCCGCGCCGACGTGTACGCCGTCGGCGCCGTGCTCTACGAGCTCCTCTGCGGCCGCCTGCCCTTCGACGACAGCACCGAGGTCGTCTACCTCCGCGCCCTCCTGGCGGGAGAGCCGCCCAGGGCCATCCCCGACGAGGTGCCCGAGGAGGTCCGCGCCATCGTCCTCCGCGCCATGGCCACGGATCGCGAGGACCGGTACCCGACCGCCCAGGCCCTCAGGGACGATCTCGAGGCCGTCCTGCGGAAGCGCCCGGCCAACATCGGCTCCTTCGTCGAGATCTACATGTCGCCCCGGGCGAGGGCGAGGCGCGAGGCGATCCGCTCGGGCTCCCAGGGGGGCTTCGACGGTGACTCTCACCTCCCGTCGTCCCTCCTGGAGTCCAGGGCCGACTCGAAGGCCGACGGCTCGATGCTCTCCTCGTCCCTGCTCCAGTCCCGCGCCGAGACCCCTGCGCCGATCAGCCCCGCCGCCACGACCGCGAGCGACCCGCCGGCCGGGGCCCCTGATCTCGCTCCTCGCAGGAGCAAGCGCGAGGCTCCCTCCTCGAGGGCGCCCGTCACGTCGGCGCGCTCGGCGGCTCTCAGGCCCGGCCCGGCGATCTCCGCCGATCCCTTCGACGACACCGCGGATGTCGATCCGCCGTCGTCCGGCACGACGGAGTCCCACCTCACGCTCGAGGCCGCGCGAGGGGTGATCCCCGCCGCCGTCGGGCGCCATATTCCCACGGAAGACCCGCCCCAGAGGTCCCGTAGCCCTCAGCGCATCGCGATCACGATCGGGCTCCTCGCGGCCTTCGTCGGGATCCTGGCGCTCGTGCTGCCCGGGATCGTGCAGAAGCGCATCATCGCGCGGGCCGAGGCGCTCGGCATCCGGCTCACGATCGAGCGGACCACGCTCACCTTGCAGGGCATCGAGCTCAAGGGGGTGCGCGCCAGCAGCGCCGGGCTCCCCTTCAAGTCCGCCAGCGCGAGGGACGTCCGTGTTCCCTCGTATTTCCGGAGCGAGGTCGTGGCGCGGGGCCTCGAGCTCGAGCTCGCGGGCTCGCTGAAGGACGGCAGCGCCTCGGCCCTGCAGTACATGGCGCTCCACCCCGCCGCGGCCAGCTCGCCGGTGCGCGTCGACGCCTCCGAGGTGACCCTCGCGTGGAGCGGGGTGCTCGGGCCCAGCACCCGGCTGGAGGCCACGAGCGGGAGCTTTGGCTTCGGCACCGGCGAGCCGCCGATCCTCACCCTGATCGACGTCAAGGCCTTCTCTCCGGCGCTCACCCTCACCACGTCCAGGGGCGTGCTGGGTCCCTTCACGCTGAACGTGGACGAGAGCGACGAGCGCGTCAGGACCCGCGTCGTCTTCGAGCCCGGCAAGAGCGACGGCCCGAACATCTTCGTGGTCGCCGGCCGCAGCGCGCCCACCCACTTCAGCCTGAAGATCCCGAGGCGTCGCGTCTCGGAGCTCCGGATCCCCGCGGCGTTCCTCGGGCTTTCTCAGGGCGAGGATCCGGAGCTGGCCATCAACGGAGCGGCCACGCTGGAGTCCGACGGCCACATCCACGGCGAAGGCACGGTCGACGTCTTCTCGGTCGGCCTGGGGCGCTCCAAGACCAGGAGCGATCTCGCCATGCACCTGGTCTTCGGGGGCGAGCCTGACAAGCCGGTGGATCTGGTCAACTCGACCCTCGTCTACGGGCCCTTCACCGCCGATCTCACGGGAAAGATCGCTTACGACCGGGGCCTCCGGGGCGACGTCCTCTGGAAAGCGAAGCCCATGCCCTGCGCCTCGCTCGCTCGCGCCGAGGCCAGGCAGAAGCTGGGGGCGGCAGCCCCTGTGCTGGACGCCCTCTTCGGCAACGCGGTGCGCGTCACCGGGAACGTCAACGTCCAGGGCACCTACCGCTTCGACCTGAGCGAGCTCGAGAAGGCCTCCCTCACCTTCCAGACGAGGGACACCTGCGGCGTCTCGCTTTTCCCTCCGCCTTAGGCTAAGAGGCGCGTTCTCGTCCCGCCGCTCGACGCGGTGTCTCGTCTCGCCGCTCGACGCGGCGTCCTTGCCGGAGAATGGCCCCATGCGTGGTTTCCTTAGCCCTGCCCTTCGAACGATCCCCAGCGAGGCGCAAGCCCGCTTCTCGTCCCTCTCTCGCAACCGCCGCACCAAGCTCGCCAAGACCGCGCAGACGACGCTGCTCAAGGCGGACCAGTGGGCCCGCGGCGCCCACATCGAGTCCGAGGTGGCCGAGGCCCTGGGCCGCGCCCTCACGACCCTGAAGCCCAAGAAGTAAGAGGGCAGGCGCAGCTTCCTCCTCTCGCCGCGTGGCCATGGCACAGCGCACGGACGGCAGCGCTCCGTCGGACCCCAGCCGCCTCTCGGACGGAAACATGTTGGATTTTACAGAGAGGGGAGACGGGGAGAAGAGAGAGGGAGGTCTTCCCTCCTCTCCCTCCCTGTAACATCCACCCTCGAAGTACCCAGGGCCACCCCCAGGTTCGCGAGGACGCCTAGCAACCGACCACGTGCACAGTGCATCCATCGAGCTCACGGGTGCGCGCGGTGAGCTTGTAGGTGTCGTACTGCCGTGGCCAGTTCTTTCCCCACTCGGCCGG
>SXGT01803559.1_pt1 | contig 28440 bp, 17 predicted proteins | sample 3176221 | NCBI WGS metagenome assembly SXGT01 (sample SAMN11356862, study PRJNA531348) | freshwater metagenome | isolation source: freshwater sample F1-120 | place: China: Fuxian Lake, Yuxi | collected 2017-12-25 | reverse complement strand
TGGCCAAGCGCGGCAGTCGCGCGCTCGTCTTGGTCGGCCTCCTTCGCGCCCTCGGCGACGCCGACGCCCACATCGTCCTCTGCGCCCCGCAGCGCGACGGCCCGCCGCCCGACACCGCGCGCCCGAGCCCGAACGCCAACCGCTTCTTCTACCCGCTCGTCGGCGTCGCTGACGCCTGGCTCGATCCGGCGCGCCCCTACACGCCCTACGGCGCCTTGCCGATCGAGCTCCGCGGCGCCCGCTGCCTCGATCCGCGCGCGCGCCCCGACGCGGACGCGGGCGCGCTGTTCGTCACGGTCCCGACCGCGCCCGCTGAGCCACCGACCTTCGAGACCCAGCTCACGGTGACGCTCGCCGCCGATGGCACCGCACACGCCTCGCTCGCCACCACCGCCGCCGGCACCGGCGCCACCGCGCTCCGCCAGATATGGCTCGCCCAGGACGAGGCGCGCCGCGAGATCCTCTGGGCCCAATGGTCGGGCTCGCTCGTCGTCGGCGCGCGCGTGACGGCCGCAACGGTCACCGACGCTGACGTCGCCGAGCGCCCGATGCGCGTCACTCTCTCGCTCGATCTCGGCAGCTGGGCCGGTCGCGAAGGTGACGCCCTCGCCATCACGAAGCTCATCAAGCCGATGCCGACCGCGGATTTTTCGGCCGCGACCGAGCTCGCGGAGCTCGTCGCTCTGCCGAGCCGCCAGACCCCGCTGCGGATCCCCGCCCACCACGAGACCCTCACGCTAAGCCTGCAGCTGCCTGCCGGGTATCGACCCGACGCGCTGCCGCCGCAGTTCGATCGCACGTACGGCACCGGCGCCGACCGCTGCCGACTCGCGCAGACCGCCGAGCTGCGAGGCCAAACGCTCGTCGTCACGCGCCGGATCCAACTGCTTCCCGGACGCGTCGACCCCGCTGCCTACGCGGCCTTCCGGGAGTTCGCCGGCCCGGCCGCCCAGGCCTTCGAAGCCCCGCTGCGCCTGACCCCGATCCGCTGACGGGGGCCGCTCGACGCGCGGCGTGCGCAGGTCGCAGGTCGAACGGGTCGAACGGGTCGAACGGGTCGAACGGTCCCATGGATGCAGCCCGACCGGGCCCGTGATACGCTCGCCGCCTGCCGTCCGACGCGCGTCGGGCCCCGTGTCGGGAGGGACCATGCGAGCGGCTGTCTCCGCCGTCGCCACCATCGCCTTTGCCTTCGTCGTCGCGCCGCCGGCCGCCTGGCCCGATTGGTCCGCGGCGCTCGGCGTCGCCTCGGGCGCGGCCCGCGCCGCGATCCCCACCGCCACGACGTTGCGTTGCCCCGAAGGCGCGAGCCTCGTCGGCGCGCCGCCGCCGAAGGGGCGCCAACTTGCGTGCGCCTTTCTCGATGCAGGCGGCAAATACATCTTCGATGGCCCGATCCAAGAGTGGCATCCCAACGGGCATCTCAAGCTCGCAGGCACATTCGAGGCGGGTTTGCGGACCGGGGAGTGGCTCGAATACGACGAAGCCGGCGTGCTCGTCATCGAGAGCAACTTCAAGCGTGGCAAACTCGACGGCCCGTACGCGATGGTCGGAGCGGACGGCGAGCGGCTCGAGGGGTCATTCAAGAACGACCAGCGCGAGGGCCTCTGGCGCGCCTATTCGCGGGCCGGACAGCGGACCGCCGAGGGCACCTACCGTGCGAACCGCAAGAGTGGCCGTTGGACGCTCTGGCTCGACGACGGCTCCACCGCGCGTGGCGAGTACGTCGCAGACGCCCGCCGCGGGCACTGGGTGTTCAGCTGGCCCGACGGCCAGCTCCGCGCCGAGGGCGCCTTCGACGGCGAGCGGCGCAGCGGCGTCTGGAGCGACTACGACGAGCGCGGCGTCCTGCGCGCCCGCGGCCCTTACGCTGGTGGTGTGCGCGCCGGTGCCTGGATCTTCTTCGCCGCGACCGGCGCCAAGGAGGCCTCGGGCACCATGCGCGGCGACCGCCGCGAAGGTGCGTGGGTCGACTGGCAGGCCGATGGCACGCGCTGGGAAGGCGCCTACCGCGCTGACCAACGCGAGGGCCTCTGGACCGCCTTTCATCCAAACGGCAAGCCGTCCGCCCAAGGCCCGATGGTGCTCGGCAAGATGCACGGCGCCTGGAAACTCACGGGCCCCGACGGCAAGGTCACCGCCAAAGGCGCCTACGAACAAGGGGAACGGAGCGGAGCCTGGGTCGAGTGGACCGCCACCGGGCGCGTCGAAGGCAGCTACGATCGCGATCAGCGCGAAGGGCTCTGGACCGTCTACGACGCGACCGGCAAGCCCACCGGCCACGCGATGTTCGAGCACGGCACCCAGCTCCCCGGTGCGGCCGTCGGCGCCGTCCCGCGCGCGACCGCCGGCGCCACGCCAGCCGCGCCTCCAACACAGCCCTGAGCGGCGTCTTCTCTCGACGCGTGCAAAGCCGCGGCGCTATAGTCCGCGCCATGTTCGCACGACGCCGTCTCGTCGCCATGGCCTTCGCCGCCTTCCTCGTCGTGGTGGCACGCCAGAGCGCGCGCGCCGATTGCGCCGGCGTGCCGATCAACGGCACCTGCGACGGGGACAGCTTCATCTACTGCCTGGCCGGCCTCTCGGTCGAGATCGATTGTTCGTGGTTCGGCAAGACCTGCGGCGTCCAGACCTTCCTCAACCTCATCCCGTATCACGGCTGTATCGACCCCGACGACGACCCCTGCAAGGGCGTCGAGTGCGGCGGCGGCTGCGGTGACTGCGACCCCGGCAAGCTGTGCAACGTCTACGGGCGGTGCATCGACCCGGCCCAATGTGTCGGAAATTGCCAGGGCAAGGACTGCGGCGAGGACGGATGCGGAACTCCGTGTGGCACCTGCGCGAACGACGAGAGCTGCAACTACAACTTCCAGTGCGTGCCCCACTCGGCGTGCGAGGGGCGTTGCCAGGGCCGGGAGTGTGGCGAGGACGGCTGCGGCGGCGCCTGCGGCTATTGCCTCGAGAGCGAGAGCTGCGACTACCGCCACCAGTGCGTGCCCAGGAACGGCTGCACCACGCAATGCAGCGGACGGGAATGTGGCAATGATGGATGTGGCGGATCGTGCGGGGTATGTGCCGCGAGCGAGAGTTGCAATTACAGCTACCAATGTGTCCCGAAGTCTGACTGTACACCGAGCTGCACCGGCCGCGACTGTGGTGGCGATGGCTGCGGGGGCTCCTGCGGGACGTGCCCCGCGGGCGACAGCTGCAGCTACGCCGGTCAATGTGTCGATGCCGGTACCTGCGCGCCGAATTGCGCTGGGCTCCAATGTGGCGGCGACGGATGTGGCGGCACATGCGGAAGCTGCGCCACCGGCAAGCAATGCAATTACGCCGGGCAATGTGTCGCGACCGGCGGCTGCACGCCGGCATGCGTAGGCAAGCAGTGCGGGCCCGATGGATGTGGCGGCACCTGCGGGGCGTGTGGCGAAGGGGCCAACTGTAACTACGTCGGTCAGTGCGTGGTCCCCGGCGCGTGTACGCCGAATTGCGCCGGAAAGGAGTGTGGCTTCGACGGCTGCTTCGGGACGTGCGGCCCGTGCCCCTCGGGGGAGTCGTGCAACTCCGCCGGGACCTGCGTGAGCCCGGGGTCTTGCACGCCGCTTTGCGCCGGGAAGGCGTGTGGCCCGGACGGCTGCAATGGGACCTGCGGCGCCTGCCCCAACGGCGAGAGCTGCGATTACAACGGCCAATGTGTCGTCCCCGGCTCGTGCGTGCCGGCGTGTCAGGGCAAGTCGTGTGGGCCCGATGGATGTGGCGGCACCTGTGGCGTATGTGCCGACGGTCAGAGCTGCAATTTCGCCGGCCAGTGCGTCCTCGGCGGCTCGTGCGTGCCGAACTGCGTCGGCAAGGTCTGCGGTCCCGATAGCTGTGGCGCGAGCTGCGGTGCGTGCCCGGATGGCGGGAGCTGCAGCTACAACGGAACGTGCGTCGGCGCCTCCGGGTGCTCGCCCGAATGTGACGGCAAGAACTGCGGCGACGACGGTTGCGCGGGCTCCTGCGGGACGTGCGCGGCGGGCAACAGCTGCAACTTCAGTCACGTGTGCGTCTCGACGGGCGGCTGTCAGAACCTGTGCGCCGACCGCGAATGTGGCTGGGACGGATGCAACGGCAATTGCGGCGAGTGCGATCCGGGTCAGAGCTGCAGCTATAACGGCAAATGCGTCGGCGGTCCGTCGTGCGTCCCGGATTGCACGGGAAAGACCTGCGGCGGCGACGGCTGTGGCGGTGATTGCGGCTTCTGTGGCGGCGGCGAGAGCTGCAAGCCCGACGGGCACTGCGGGCCGGCCTGCGACAAGAAATGCAATGGGAAGTCGTGCGGTACCGATGGGTGCGGTGGACTCTGCGGCGAGTGCGCGGGAAGCGAGTACTGCAATCCGTTCGGCCAGTGCCTCGCCAAGCCGTGCGAGCCGTCGTGCGCCGGCAAGGCGTGCGGCGACAATGGCTGTGGCGGGAGCTGCGGCAGCTGCGGCGCGGGCACCGCCTGCGACGGCGCCGAGCAATGTGCGCCGGTCGCGTGCCAGCCCCAGTGCGCGGGGCGGGTGTGCGGCGACAACGGCTGCGGCGGGGTCTGTGGTACTTGCACCGAGACGCAAACGTGCGACGGCGCCGGGCAGTGTCTCGCCGCGGTCGAGGCCGAGCCCGAGCCAACGCCGGACACCGCCAGCGCTGAGCCGGCCCCCACGTCGCCACCGGCCCTCGTCGGGACCTTTCGCGGCGGCGGTGGCTGCGCCGGCGGGGCGCCCTACTCGGGTGTCTGGGGCGTCTGGGGTATCTGGGGCGTGGTGGCGGCCCTTGCCGTACTCGCTCGGGGCGCGCACCGTCGCCGGCGGGGCCCGTGAGCACGTACCGCGCGCAGGCACGCGCCCTTCTTGGTGACGGACTCCCCGCGGCCCTCAGCCCTCTCACCGCCATCGACGAGGCCCACGCCGCGGGTGGAACGCCGCGCGATCGGCTCGCGCGCCTGCGTCACGCGGCGAGCGCCGTCCGCGAGCGGCTCCTGGGTGGTCCGCGCGTGCGGTTCTATCGGAGCTTCGAGCTCGTGCGCTTTCCGTACCCGTCGCGCTACGGGCTGCGTGATGCGCTGAGTTTGCCATATCCCTATTTGGCACTCGCCAACCGCGTCTTCATCGTCCAGGTCGATTCGACGGACGGCCTCAAGACGATCCTCGTGTCCCCGTCGGATCCGGTTCGCAACGCCGAGACCCCGTTCTTCAAGGGTCTGGTCGAGCAGTTCGGGCGCGCGGGTCCGATTCGGAACCTCGCCCAGCGCGCGCTCGCGACGCGCACCACCGACGTCCTCGCCTGCCTCGAACGCTGTACTATCCCCCCGTCGCAGGTCGACTACCTCACCTACGATCACCTTCACACCCAGGATCTGCGCGGCTGGATCGGCCCGAGCGGCGTCTTTCCGCGCGCGCGTCTGCTCGTCATGCGCGCCGAGTGGGAGTCGGTTCACGGCCTCGTTGCGCCTCAGGATCCCTGGTACTGCCCCCAGGGCGTCGCCGGCATCGATCCGGCGCGCGTCGTCTGCCTCGAGAGCAGCGTGGCGGTCGGCGCGGGCATGGCCCTCATCCACACGCCGGGCCACACCGAAGGCAACCATTCGATCGTCTGCCACACGCCCGAGGGTCTGCTGGTCACCAGCGAGAATGGCATCTGCGCCGACGCCTATGCGCCCGAGCACTCCACCATCCCGGGCCTCAAGCGCTACGCCCGCGGCGGCATGGACCTCGTCCTCAACGGCAATACCCTCGAGCGCGGGCTCGATCAGTACCTCTCGATGCAGGTCGAGAAGACGCTCGCCGGTCCGTCCGCGCGCGACCCGCGGTTCCCGAATATCGCGTGCTCCTCCGAAATGGCGCCGGCCTGGTTCGCGCCGACGCTGCGACCGACGTTCGCGCTGGGCGATCTCAGCTTCGGCACGCCGGTGGGGGCCGCATGATGCGCGGCGCCGTCCTCGTCACCGGAGCTGCCAGCGGGATCGGTCGCCACCTCGTGTCGGCCTGGAGCGCCGGCGGCGAGCGCATCGTCGCCGCCGATCTGAGCGTCGCCGGCCTCGACGCGGCGCGCCTTCACGAGGGCTGGCGCTCCGATCGCGTCGCGACGGTCGCGCTCGACGTCACGGATCCCGCGGCCTGGCCACGCGCCTGGGACGAAGGCGCCGCGCAGGTCGGACCCATCGACCGGCTCGTAAACAACGCGGGCGTGCTAGCGCCCGACTGGGTCACGGCCCTCGCCGACGCCGACATCCATCGGCAAATCGACGTGAATGTGAAGGGTGTCATATTCGGGACGCGCGAGGCCGCACGCCGCTTCGTCCCTCTGCGCGCCGGCCATATCGTCAATATCGGCTCGCTCGCGTCGCTCGCAGCGGTTCCCGGCCTCTCGCTCTACGTCGCGTCTAAGTTCGCCGTCCGCGGCTTCACGCTCTCGGCCGCCGCCGAGCTCGCCAAGAGTGACGTCGCCGTGTCGCTCATCATGCCCGACGCGGTCCAGACCCCAATGCTCGATCTCCAGCGCAATCGCGCCGAAGCGGCCCTCACGTTCTCCGGCGGGCGCGCGCTGACCTCGGCTGACGTGCGGCAGGCCATCGAGCGCGCCTTCGCGACCAAACAACTCGAGCTCGCATTCCCGAGCGGCCGCGCGCGCCTCGCCCGCTTCGTGAACCTGTTCCCCGCGATTTCTCGCCTCGTCGAGCCGCTCGTGACGCGCACCGGACGCAAGCACCAAGCGGCTTCGCGCCGGAAGCCCTGAGCGTCACGCGGCCCGGGCCCGTCTCGTTACTTGAAGACGCGCTCTTTGCGGGCCTGGAAGATGAGCGGCAGGAGCTCCTTCTTGAGGCTCAAGAGCCGCGAGAACTGCGCCTCTTTCCGCACGTTCGAGTAGAGCGTCGTCGGCTTCTTGATCTCACCGTCGATGAGTTGATCCGTGAAATCGTAGAACCGCGACTTTGGCTCGGCGCCGAGCGCCGTGCCCGCGGCACCCAGGGTCAGCGCGGCAAGCATCGTGGCGACAAAGAGCTTCATGAGAGACCTCGCTGCATCACGGGTTGGTCGGGGTCGGATTGGGCTTGGGCGCTTCGGTCGTCGGCGTCGGCGCGGCGGTGCCACCTTCGGGCGGCGAAATGGGCTTGGGCGCGTCCTCGGGCGGCGGCTCCTCGGGGAGCATCGCCTTCAACCCGCCCTTGGCGATGATGTCTTTCAGGGACGCGATGGTCTTCTGGATCTTGTCCGACTCCTTGGCGTCCAGCTTACCCAGCTTCAGGTAGACCTCGAAGGCGGCGACCGCTTTCTCGAGATTCTGGAGCTTGTTCTGGTAGGTCTCGGCGATGCGCTTGAGGAGGTCCGCCCGCTGGGGATGCTCTTTGACGTAGGCGTCGTAGCAAGCGATCGCCGTCTCGAACTGCGCCGGCTTGTCAGCCGCGGTCCCGCCCAGTCCATAGAGCGCGTCGCAGCGCCCGATCTTGGCCTCGGCGTTGTTCGGCTGCTGGACGAGCACCTTGTCGTAGTGGCCGACCGCCTGGGCATAGTCGAGATGCTCGAGCAGCATCGCCGCGATGTTCATGCGCACTTCCATGTTCTCGGCGTCCGACTCGAGCGCCGCCTCGAACTGCTTCATCGCCATCGGTCGCTGGTCGAGCGTGATGTACGTGTACCCGAGGTTGGTGTGCGCCTCGGTCGAGCTCGGATCCTCGCGCAAGACCTTGTTTTCGAAGATCCACTTCGCGAGCAGGAGCTTGCCGCGCTTCAGGTTGATGAGGCCGCGCGTATTGAGCCCCGTCACATTCGACGGATCGACGAACAGCACTTCCTTCACGAAGCGCTCGGCCGTGTCGACGTCCCCTTTCATCAAGTAGTAGAGCGCCATCGAGTTGTTCGCCGCGACGTTGTTCGGCTCCTTCGCGATGAGCGGCTCCAGAATCACCTTCGACTTCGAGAGCCACTGTTCCGCTTCCGCCGCCTGTCCCATGAACTTCGCGGTCCGCGCCTTGCCCAGGTAGATCTTGGCGATGTACGCGCTCGCCGACGAATCGCCCGGATTCTGGTCGACGGCTTTCTGATAGACGCCGAGCGCCTCGTCGTTCCGTCCCTGGCGCTCGAGCGCCTGGCCCCAGTTGAAGTACGCCTCGAGGAAGTCAGGCGCCTTTTCGGCGGCCTCCTTGAACTTCGCCTCGGCAACCTTCAATGCAGGCTTGGCCTGCGAAACCGCCTGGACTCCCAAGCGGAATGCGTCCTGCGCGGCGTGATCGATCCCATCGAGGTAGACCGGCTCCTTCACCTCGACGATGGTCTTCTTGATGAAGTCGTCGTCAGGGTTGGTCTCGCCCGGTTTGTCGACCGGACCTCCGGTGACGAGCTCCTCGTTGGCCTTGGTCGTCGGCGTCGAACCGCAGCCCGCAAGGAGGGCCGCCACGAGTCCGATGAAGGCCTTGCGATTGAGCGCGCGCATCACTTGTCCCCCTTCGTGGGTTCGCCGTTGCCGGGCTCGGGCTTGGCCCCGCCCTCCGGCTTGCCGTGCGTGTCGATGGTCGTCTGATTGAGGTAGTCGACGACCACCGAGCCGCGCCGAACCTGCTTGATGAAGCTCGTCGCGAGCACCGTGTCGCGCGTCTTGTCGGGCTGCACTGAGAACTCCGCAATCGGGAACTCGTCCTTGTTCACCTTCGCGGCGTAGATCGCCGAGAGACGCGACCACTTGTTGTAGACGCCGTCCTTGACGGCCTGCCGGAGCGCTGCCGAAAAGGCCTTCAGCGCCTTTTCCTGCGCCGGAGCGGCGTTTTCCTCGAGCGCGAAGCGGTACTCGTCGATCTGCTCTTCCGTCAGCCCCGGCGGCGACGGCGCGTTCATGAGGTTGTCGTAGAACTCGTCGTACGTCTTGCCGATCCGGAACGCCGAGGCCGCCGCCATGCCCTTGTCCTTGAAGTCGAGCACCTTGCCGAAGGCTTCCTGGGCCTTCAGGAGCGCCTCGGCCTTCGCCTTGAGCGTCTTGACGAGCGTGGCGATCTCGAAGTTGCCCGACTTAGACACCGCCTCGACCTTGAGCGCGCTGTAATCGTCGAACAGGTATTCGGCCGACTCGAAGCTCGCGAGCGCCGCGTACGCCTTGGTCGCCGGATTGAACTCGAGCGGCGTCGCAGACTTCGCCGCGGCCTTCTGAAGTTTGTCCCACGAGGCTGCGACCGTGCGGAGGAGCCCCTCGACCTTGCGCCGGTTCTTCAGCTTGTCGGCCTTCTTGTACGCGAGCGCCGCCGCTGCCACCGCGCGCAGCTCGTACTCGGCGTCCTTGCGGCCATGCGCTCGCGCGACCTTCTCGTAGCCCTTGCCGGCCGCGTCGAACGCTTCGGGCGTGTTCTTGTACTCGAGCACCTGCGCGGACTCGAAGGCCACCGCCGGAACGTCGGGCCGGTTCGGGTAGAGCTTCGTGTAGTTCTCGAACACCTCGTGCGCGCGGTCGTACGACTCGAGTGCCACGTAGAGCACGCCCGCATCGCGGTATGCTTCCGCCGCCCGCTTGGCCACCTTCTCGTTGTTCTTGAAGAGGCTCTTGAACTGCTGCATGCCGACGTCGGCCTCGGCGGCTTTCTCGAACTCCGTCTGATTCTCGTAGAGAACCCCGATCGCCGCCTGGGCCTCAACCGCGATGTCCATGTCCTTGTAGCGCTTGATCACGTCCTCGTACGCCGTCACCGCCTCGGGGAAGCGGCGCGCGATCTCGTGAATCGCGCCCACGTTGAAGAGCGCCTTCGAAGCGACATCGCGATTCTTCTTGCCGAACTCGTCGACGATCTCCTGCTGGACCTTGATGGCCTCGTCATATTGACGCTGCTTCGTGAGGTTCCGGGCGTGCTCGGTCTTCGCGATGGCGCTGATCTGCTCCCACTCCTCCTTCTTGCGGACGGAGAAGTTCTTCTTCTTGATGACCTCGCGCGCCCACTCCTCGATCTTCACCCAGTTCTGAACCCGCTTGTAGGCCGAGATGATGAGATTGACCGCGTAGCTGGCAAACTCGTGATTCGGGAAGAGATCGAAGATGACCTGGAGTCGCGTGACCGACTCCTTGAACTGCCCGTGCTGGTAAAAGATCTCCGCGGAGACATACATCATGTTCGGGATCTTCTCGCCGCGCCCCGGGTATTTCTTGATGAACTCCGGGTCCTTGAGGGCCTTCGAGAGCACCTCGACGTAGCGGTCGGCGGCCTTGATCATGCGCGCCTCGAGCGCATGCAGCGGCGTCTCCTTGATCTCGGCATCCTCCTCTTTGTCGCGGACGTCCGCGCTGATGACGACCTTCTCGATCTCGCCCTTGGGCTTCTTGCGAACGCCCTGGCGATCGAGCTCGGACTCCATCGAATAGACCACACCGAGCGCCGCATCCTCGACGAACTCGCCCTTCAGGTCCTTGGCGAGTGTCTTCTCGTACTGCTCGCCGGCCTCGACGTACTTCTGCCGATCGAACAGGATTTCAGCGAAGTAGAAGTTGAACTTGTACGAGTCCGGGTGGTCCGGGAAACGATCGAGGAATTTCGCGTAGTACTTGGCGGCGGTGTCATAGCGGGGCGTCGCCTCCGCCATCTTCTTGTTCTTCTCAGCCGTCTGCGCGTCCTTGTGATACGCGTTCGCGATGAACGACAAGCCGCCCGACACGATGTCGTTGGCCTTGTCGACGGCCGCGGTGTTGTCCTTGTTCGCGAGGTACCAAGCGCCCTTGGGGTCGAAGACCTCGGTGACCTCGTTGATCTCCTTCTCGGTCTCGCGCACATCGTTGATCTTGCGGCGGACCTCCATGACAGCGTCGTACCACTCGGCGACTTTGGGGGTCGTCCGGTCGTGACCGACCAGGTGCTTGTAGAGGTCGATGGCCTCTTCGTCTTTGTCCTTGGTGACGAGCAGCGCCGCCATCTTGTCGAGCTTCTCGTAGGTCGACTGCTCCCCGACCTCCTTCATGAAGTAGTCGCGCGCCTCGCGCCAGCCGTTGTCGACCTCGGCGTAGGCCTGGATGAGGTCGTTGAGGGCTTGCTCGCGGAAGTCGATGAGCCCCGAGGTCTCGCGCCCCTTGATGGCCGCGATGACCTTGTGGAACGTGTCGATGGTCTTCTCGAACTCGGTGAGGTTGAAGTAGACCCAGCCGAGCTTGTACAGCGCGTAGTTGTACATCGCGTGGCTCGGGAACTTCTGGATGATCGCCTCGTAGTTCGTCTTGGCGAAGTAGAGCGAGTCCTTCTCGAAGTAGTACTCCGCCAGCGTCAGATGCGCCTCGGGAACCAGCGGGCTCTTGGGCCACTTGGTCGCCACGTCCTTCAGGTACTTCTCGCCGTCGAGCTGCAGCTGTCTGTCGCTCTTGGCCTTGCCCGACTCGATCGCCGCGCGGCCGAGGAAGTACGTCACCTGGTCGAGGCGCTCGTAGTTGGGGTCCGCCTGGAGCACCTTGCGATAGAAGTCGATCGCGGTCGACTGGTCCTCGTTGGGCTCGACCGGCTCGCTCGGGCAGCGCTTCGACTCGAAGCACTCGACCGCCGCCTCGTACTTCTCGCGCTCGAGGAAGTACCGGAACTTCGCTTCCTGCCAGTGGGTCTCCGCGAGCCGGAAGAACGCCTCCGCCTTGTTGGCGTAGGTCGGGTTCGACGCCAATTCCTTGAGGCTCTCGATCTTGCGTTTGCGCGCCTCGGACTTGGTGACCTCGGACTTCTTCTTCTCGGGCGTCCACAGCGAGTTCTCGAACTTATCGAGCGTAAAGCCCTTGCCCTGCAGGGGCTTACCCGTCTCGCCGGGCGGCGGCTCGGTCACGGGCGGGTCGCCGGCGCGCGCGATGCTCGAGCTGGCGACGGGAGTCCCGACACCGACTGCGAGCATGAGGAGCGCACCGAGAGACGAAGATCCGAATCGCTTACGTACGAGCATCACGCACACTCCACGGTCTCGCCGGCAACGAGAAACGGCAACATCTCAGACAGGATCGCGCCTTGTCACGTTCGAGGTACCCGGAGGCCTCTCGCGCCCGCCAGTGGAGCGGGTTGTGACGCGATCGGGGACCACGTGCGCCACACCCCGGCGGGCGCCCGTGGCACGAGCCGCAAGCCCCCTCAGGGGTTGACAGGCTCGGGAACGCAATCATCGGTCACGAACGATCGGTAGGCCCCGATTTCGTCGGACCAGTACTCATTGTCGAACGACCAGCGCCACGTCTCGGAGCCGACGATGGCCGTCGTTCCGCCCGACGTCGCCTTCTTCTGCTCGAGCGGGCGCCCGGCATCCCGCGCCTGCTGGCGGCGATCCTCTTCCTTGATCATGAGGTCTTCCATGTCGACCTCGAGCTCGATGTACTTCGTCTTGAACTTCTGCAGCTCCTGCAGCTGGTCCGCGAGAATGAGGCGAATCGTGATGCCGACCTCGCGCACGCGGTCCTTGTGGAGCTTGGCCAGCCTGTCGAGCAGATCGGTCGCGAACGGCCCGAGCCGCGCCGCGTCGGCCTGAAGGCGCGCCTGCTCCTTCTCGATCTGCTTGATGGTCCGATAGAGGTTATAGAACTCGACGTTCGCCAAGACCGGCGACACGAGCCTGTCCGGCAACCCATAGACGTTCTTGCCGTTCACGGTGTCGACCAGCGCCGCGTAGAACTCCTCGGGCTTCTGCGTCTTCTGCAGGAAGCTCTCGACCGGCACGAACAGCGGCAGGACGTCCTCCTTGAACCGCTCGAGCGCGAGCTTGGCGCGATCGAAGTGGCACAAATTCAGGTACGCCGTGGCCTCGAGGATCCAGAGCTCGGGGTAGAAGTAGTGCTCGAAGAACGGCGAATCGAGCGTGTGGAACGTGCCCAGCGCGCGCGAGTAGTCGCCCTTGAGGAAGTACACCCACGCGCTCTCGTAGAAGGCGCTCGCCTCCTTGAACGACCCGTGCGGCACCTTGCGGTAGTAGTAGATGGCCGCGTCGTAGTCGCCGATCTTGTAGGCGATACGCGCCAGCGCCAGATACGACAGATCGCGCACGTCCGAGGCCGAGTTGTTCTCCTCGGTCGCGATGATGGCGCGCTGGAACGACTCGACCGCCGACTTGAAGAGCTCGTTCTGAACTTCGATGTAGCCCTTCAGGTACTGCGCCTTCCCGTAGTCGGGGGCGCGCGGGGTGACGGCGTCGAGGAACGCGACGGCCTGCGTCCAGTCCTGACCCTCGTGGAAGAACTCGCCCAAGACGTAATTGAACTCGTTCTGGAAGCCCTGCGAGAAGCCCGAGATCTTGCCCGCGATCGACGCCAGGCGTTCGAGCTGCGGCGGTGAATAATCGATCTGTTTACGCAGGGTCCGCAGCTGCTCGAACGCCGTCTGGAAGAACGGCTTCTCGGGACCTTCCAGCACGAGGTCGATGAGCGTACTTGCAGCACTCTGCAAGAGTCCCGCCTTCACGAGCGCGTTGGCGATTCCGAATTTGGCAAAATAGGCTTCCTCGGTGTCGGGCGCAAAGTGCCCCTGCTCGACGAACGCCTGAAACGCCTGGATCGCCTCGACGTACTCGCCGCTATCGCCGAGCCGGCGCCCCTTGGCGAGCACGCCCTGCGCGTACGCCTGGCGCTGCACTTCCTCCGCCTTGCGCTTCTCGTCGATGAGCTTGGCGGCCTCCTGGCGTAGCCGCTCTTCGCGCGCCTTCTTCTGCTCGTCGGTCTCGACGACCGGCGGTTTGTCGCCGGGGTCTTTGTTCTTCGGGTCGGCCGTCGTGCCCGTGCCGAACTTCTTCGGCGTCTGCAGCATGTACTTGACGACCTTGTCGGACACGTTCGCCTTGCGCAGCTCGAGGATCTCCCCGACCCCGAGCTCGAAGATCGACCTGTCCTTGTCGATGGCCTTGATGATCTCGTCATCCGCGATGCCGAGCTTGGCCAAGGTCATGATCTCTTCTTTCGTGATCGCGCGGGCCACACCGCTGACGAGCGGGCCACCGATCGCCGCACCGACGAGCAGCGCGACGACGCGACGCGAATACAGACGTGATAACCAGCGCATCGACAACCTCCCGCTCACTCAGGTGCCGACGTGAAGAACGACACGCCCAGCGTGAGCTCCGCCGGATGCGAGAGACCGCCGCCCTCGGCGCCGTAGAAGAACTGCCGATAGTCGAAGCGCAGCGCGATCATGTCGTTCAAGAAGACGCGCATCCCCAGGCCGACGTTGCCCGCGATGTCCGGCTTGCTCTTGGTCTCGCCGAGCTTCTCGACCGTCGTGCCGATGATGCCGACGCCGAACGCGAAGTGCATGTCGAAGTGTGCCAGGCTCTCGGCGAAGAACCCGAGCTTGCCGTGGAACGGGCTCCACAGGAAATCGGCGCCCGCCATCCACTGGAGCTTCTGCGGCAACTCGACCAGCAGCGACTGGTTGAAGTTAGCTTCGAGGAACGACTCGAGCTCGCTCGCGACGCGGATCTGGTAGCTGCCCCACACCTCGGCGCCGAAGTCCTCGGCGAAGAAGTAGTCCACGCGCCCGCCCACCGGGAAGTACGTCGTGAATTCGTCGTTGGGGACCACGCCCGAGAACAGCTCGAACTCGAAGCGGTCCTCCTTACGGTACTTGCGCTTCTGCAGCGTCACGATGTCCCGCACCTCAGAGCCCCAGTACTTCTTGAGGCGCTCGTCGAGCTTCTTGGTGTTTTCCGGGGCCGCTGGATCCGGGTCCGCAGCGTGAGCGGCCGGAACGACGGCCGTCGCCAGAAGGGCAGCGCACATCGCGCGCAGCATGAGAGGGATCCGATTCATGAGCGTCCTTTCGGGGTCGAACGTGGCTGGAGGTCTGCGCGGCTAGGGCCGGCAAGTCCCGGCGCGCGAATGGAAGATGGGTCAGTGGGACCTAGGGGCTGGCGTTGCACGTCGTGCATTTCGGAGAGCCATTGGCCTGGCAATCGGCGACGCCGGAGCAGCAGAACCCCGCCCCACCCGCCGCGGTCTCGCACGCGAAGTTGTCGGGTGCGGCCACGCCGGCCGCGCCGCTGCGGCACACATTGCTCTCTTCCGAGCAGACGATCTGGCACGCGCCGTCGCTGCCACCACAATCGGCCGCGCTGCCGCAGGGCTTGCGCACCGAGGGCCGCCGGTCCCACATCGGCGGCAGGCTCGTGTCCGAGCCGCCCCCCTGGCCGATCCCGAACGGGATCTGCCGATCGCTCGTCACCAGGTGCGAGCTCGCGCGGATCGTGACGATGCCGGCGAGCGCGTAGAGCGAGCCGACGCGCGTTCCGGTCGGCCCCGAGTCGGCGTAGGCCGGCACCGTCGCGCCGACCTCCCAGTGGCCCATCAGCGAGTAGCGCACGTTGTTGAGCGCCGTCTGGAGCGCCCCGTCGATGTAGTTCTGCTGCTCGTGCGGGAACGACTCGGTGTTGACGAACTGGTAGTGACCGCCCGTCAGGCACGACATCTCGACCTGACGTGCGTCGCGCCCGACGTAGCCCTTCGACTCGAACTGCACGAAGTGCACGTGGATACGCGGCGCGTTGGGGTCTTCGTTGTCGCTCATGATCTCAGTGCGCACCGCGTCGTAGCCGACCGTGCTGCAGCTCGAGAAGCACGCGCCGCCCAGGTTCTCGCCGGGCGCGCACGTGTCGGGCCCGTCGGTCACGACGATGATGTGGTTCGAGCGAACGGTGTCGCGGACGTCGTCGCGCAGGAAGCGGTAGGCCGTCTGCAGCGCCTGCCACAGGTTCGAGCGCCCACCCTCGTTCGTCTTGAGCGTCTCGATGCCGTTGGCGCCGGTCCAGATCTCGCGGTTGCGCTTGCCGAAGCAGGCCTCGAGGCTCTCGTTGACGGCCCCGGTCGCGTCCGTGCACGGCACGCTCATCGAGGGGCTGATGCCGTCGCCTTCGCCGAAGGCCAGCGCCCCGAAGCGATCCTGATCGTTGAGGTCCAGGGCGAGCTTGCGCGCGATCGACACGCGCGTGTCGCTGGCGTCCGAGGCGACCGCCGAGAACTGGGTCGGCAGCTTGACGCGCCCGAGCTGGTCCTCGCTGAAGGTTCCGTCGTTGACCAGCCCAGCCGTCGAGCCACTCTGATCGATGAGGATCATCACGTTGTGGCCGGCGGCGCGGTTCTTGTTGTTCTCGACGTAGCGGACCGAGTCGATGCCCAGCTGCCCAGGGCTCGCACCCTGGCACGACGCGGCGTTCGTGGTCGGAACCGGGTCGATGCAGTCGAGCTGCAGGCTCAGGTTGCCTGCGTTCTCGAGGCTGATGTCGTCGGGCGAGCCGCCGCTGACGACGCGCTGCTCGATGGTGTCTTTGGGACGGATTCCCTGGTCGCGGTCCTTGGTGACGTCGCTGCCCGCCTCGGGCTTGCGCAGGCTCGACACGAGCACCATGTTCGTGACCAGCCCGTCCATCGGGCCTCCGTCGCACACCCGCTCCCAGGTGTTGTCGGCCTTCTTCTTGGCCGGGAAAGCGCTCAGCACCTGCGCGTACTGAAACGTCACGCGCTGCTGGTAGATGGTGGCCGTCGAGTCGCAGGCGGTCGCCGCAACGACGAGGCCCACGAGTCCGATGGTTCGGGAAAAGAATCGAACTTGGCGCATGGCGAAACGCTCTCTGGGGCTGGGCCGCCGGTTTGGCCGAGGGCTACCGACCGGGGTAGTAGCCGAAAAGGCGGCCTATGAAACGGAGCAAGGACCGAGTTGTCAAGGTGGTTCTAGCGCGTTGCGCGACTCGCTGCCGTTTCGCTTTCCGAACGCGAGAGGCGCGCGCGGGACACGGTTCGGCCGCAGTCACCTGGCGATTGACTCCGAACGGAGGGACACATATAGAGTGGCGGGCTTGGGCGTGCGCGCGGTGGGGGCTGCTTTGGTGGCGGCGGCGCGCGCGTCGGTCACGCAGTCGGGATGGAGGCGCGCGCATGGACGGACGTTGGAAACGAGCTTGGGTCGCGTGCCTGGGCGCCCTGTCGATTGCGGCCTGCAGCGACGATAACAGCAAGGGCGTGACGGGTGACGAGGTCGCGACGATGGAGCTTTCCATCGACGGGACCGGCCTCGCGATTGGCGGCTCGGCCAGTGTCTCCCCGGGCTCGCTCGCGGTCGGCGAGGTGGGCGCGCGCGGCGAACTCACGGTCATCAACACCGGCAAGGCCGATTTGAAGATCAGCGCGATCACGATCACCTCGGATCCCCCGAACGTGTTCTCGCTGGCCAGCGACGCGCGCACGCTCGCCCCGCTTTCGAGCGGGCCGTATGTGGTCGTGCCGCCCGACGCCCCCGATGGCGAGCTCAGCCTGAAGGCGCAGATCGTGGTGACGCGGCCCGCCTCCGGCGTCGTTCCGGTAGGGACCATCGTCATCAAGTCGAACAGCGTGACGGGCGGCGTCCGACATGCCGAGGTGACGTACACGGTGCGGCTCGAGTCGAATCCGCCCCGTATCCAGGTCATCCCGCGTCGCGTCGATTTCGAGACGGTTCAGCAGGGCAAGACCGTGCAGAAGAGCATCAACGTGCTCAATCAGGGCGGCGAGGACTTGGTCATCGACCAGTTCTATTTGAGCGGACACCCCGGCTACCAGATCGCGATCGGGACCCAGACGTTCCCGGTGAGCCCGGCGTCCTCGACCGAGGGCATCACGCTCGATACGCCGCTCACCATCGCGCCGGGCGGCTCGACGACGATCGGGACCATCTACGTCGCGACCGGTCCCGAGAAGGCCGAGGGCATGCTGGTCCTCAAGTCGAACGACCCGGCGGCGGCGGCCGGAACGCCCGTCGAGCTGCGCGCCAACGTAGGCGGGCCGTGCATCCAGGTGAACCCGCACAAGGTCGACTTCGGCGGCAAGCTCGTCGGGCGCGCGGCGCGGGTCGATGTCGAGGTCACGTCCTGCGGCGACAAGGCACTCTCGATCGAGGAGGTCGTGATGCTGCCCGATAGCTCGAGCGAGTTCAGCCTCTCGCTGGAGTCGTTCGGGAGCGCGGGCGCGACAGGCTCGCTCGGTCCCGCGGATCCGCCGGTGGTCCTGCAACCGAACGAGAAGGCCACGTTCACGGCCGTCTACAACCCCGAGGACATCTCGCCGTTCGACGCCAGCGCGCAGCCGATCCGCGACACGGGGAAGATCCGCATCAAGTCGAACTCGTTCAACGCCGAGGTGACCGTCGACGTGACGGGCTTCGGGGTCGACAAGGAGTGCCCGACGGCGGTCATCGTGGTGCAGGAGGGCGAGGAGGTCATTCCGCAGACCAAGCTGCATCTCATCGGTTCGCAGAGCTACGCCGCGACCGGCTCGATCCAGCAGTACAAGTGGCGCGTGCAGCAGCCGCCCGGCTCGGCCTCGCGCTTCTTCCCGACGGACACCACCGCGGACCCGACCTTCGAGACCAACATCGTCGGAACCTACCGCTTCGAGCTGACCGTGACCGATTCGTCCGGGACCGATTCGTGCGTGCCCGCGGTGGCCCAGGTCGCCGTCATCTCGAACGAGGCGATCCACATCGAGCTGCTCTGGGATACCCCGAACGACCCCGACCAGAGCGACGAGGGGCCCGTCGCGGGCGCTGACCTCGACCTCCACTTCGCGCACCCGTTTGCCTCGGGCCCCGACCTCGATCTCGACGGCTCGCCCGACAAGTGGTTCCACGACCTGTTCGATTGCTTCTGGTCCAACGACCACCCGAACTGGGGCTCGCTCGACCCGTCGATCGACGATAATCCAGGCCTCGACCGTGACGACACCGACGGGGCCGGTCCGGAAAACGTGAACCTGAACCAGCCCGAAAACGTGTGCTACGAGGTCGGCGTGCACTACTGGGCGGATCACGGTTTCGGAAAGAGTTTCGGGACGTTGCGCATGTATCTCTACGGCAATCTCGTCTTCGAGGTGAGCGACGTGGAGTTGGTGGCCCACGACATGTGGTGGGTCACCTCGCTGTGCTGGCCGCCGGCCGGCACGGTGCCCGAGGCCAAGCACGTGTGCGCCGGCACCGTTCAGGCCTGCGACAGCCCGGCCGACTGCACGGGCGGGCGCGCGTGCGGGCTGCGCATCGCGCCGAACTACGTGAACCCGAACTTCCCGACGCCCTGATTTCATCGCGCCCATCGCTCGGGACCGCCCGCATCTCCCCCATCCCCCCCATCCCCCCCCGGTCCCGCGCGCGGCTCGCCGAGAGCCCTATCGACTCGAACGAGGAAAGGCCATGAACCGACGTCCGCTTGCCGTCACGGCATGTTGTGTTCTCATCGCCGCCGGCGGTGCGCTGGCCGGGGCCTGCAGCGACGACAACGGCGGCGCCGGGTTCACCAAGGGCGACGACCTGGTCATCGTCATCACGCCCAATCCGGTGAGCTTCTCGGCGATCGCCGTCGGTGCGCATGCCGAGCGCACGGTGACGATCGAGCACGCCGGCGGGAGCGGGCTCCTCAAGCTGAAGAGCATGGTGCTGGAGTCGGATTCGACCGAGCTCACGCTCGAGCTTCCGACGACCATGTCGCTCGAGCCGCACACGACCACCTCGTTCGTCGTCAACTACGACCCGGTCGACGCGTTGGGGGATCACGGGACCATCGTCATCGAGACGAACGTACCTTCGCCGGGCGGCGGCGCTGTGACGATGCGCGTGCCGGTCGATACCCTGTCGCAGGCGGGCTTTCTGCGCGCCCTGCCCAACCCGGTCGACTTCGGCGGGGTGTCGTCGGGCGCGTCGGGCGAGAAGACCGTGACGCTCCTCAATGTCGGCAAAGAGGCGATCGCGATCTCCGACATTTCCGTCGTGCGGGCCGACGAAAGCGACTTCGCGCTGGGCTCGTCGCCGACGATGCCGGCGACGGTCGGGCCCGACGAGAGCATCAGCTTCGCGGTCACCTATGCGCCCACGGGGGGCGGAAACGACGAAGGGCAGCTGAGCGTCAAATTCGCGGTCGGCGGCGTCAACCGCGAGATCGAGCCGAACATCAAGCTCACCGGACGCGAGGTCGGGCCGCGCCTCGTCGCGTTCCCGAACCCGATCGACTTCGGCTGGAAGCAGCTCGGCGCGTCGTACGAGCAGCACGTCACGCTGTCGAATCAGGGTGAGCGCGACTTGGTCATCACGGCCCTCGCGCTGAGCGCCGGTTCCAGCGGGACGCTGACGCTCCTCGAGGCGCCCGCGGGCGGGGCCGCGACGCTCGCGCCGAGCGCGGTCCTGCCGCTCAAGGTCCGCTTCACCCCCGCGACCGACATGCTGCAGACGACAGGTCCGATCGGCCAGCTCGTCGTGACGTCGAATGACCCCGTCGATGCCGGCACGACCGCCATCCAGATCTTCGGGCGCGCGGAGCTGCCGCTGCTCCAGGTCAATCCGCCGGACCTCGTCGACTTCGGCTACTGCGCGCAGAACGTCATGCAGGAGCGCAAGGTCTCGCTCTACAACGCCGGCAGCTCGGCGCTCACGGTGCACGCCGTCACGCTCGCCGCCGCCGCGAGCGGCGAGTTCGAGCTGGTCGAGGACACGAGCTGGGGTCCGACCACGGCCACCCCGAGCGACGGCACGCTGGCGCCCACCGGCTACCGCGAGGTGCGTGTGCGCTTCACGAACAAGGGCGCGGCCTCGGGGATCGAGTGGGCCAAGCTCGTCATCACCTCGGATGACGGCCAGAAGCCGACCTGGGAGGTCAATCTCAAGGCGCAGCGCGCGGGCTCGCCGACCTGCGAGGTCACGCTCGTCCCGGGGCAGCTCGACTACGGCACGGTCGCGCGCGGCGCGCAGCGCAAGATGACCGTCAACCTCATCAACACCGGCTCCGGTGACTGCTCGTTCCATTCTGCATTCGTCAATGATTGCGGGTCGTTCAGCGGATTTTTCGAGGGCGCCTGCGACGACCCCGGCCACACCATTCAGATGTCGGGCACGAGCGACTATTACAAGGTCACGCGCACGCCCATCGCGGCTGCCAGCGGGCTTCGTCCCGGGCAGTCCTATCCGATCGAGGTGACGTTCACGCCGCCCGATTCGGCGCCGCTCTTCGGCGACGAGATGACCGACTACGCGGGGCTCTTGGCGGTTCGCATCATCGACCCCTACAGCGGCTCGAATACGCCGGTGCTGTATCCGAAGCCGGTGACCGGCACGCTCTCGCCGTATCCGCCGAATCTGCACGCCAAGTCGGGCATCGCGCAGCTGGCGGTGCTCCCGCAGGCGGTCGATTTCGGTCTCACGACGATCGGTTGCCACAGCCAGACGATCGAGGTCACGGCCTACAATGTCGGCTCGGCGCCGCTCGATCTCACCGACATCCAGCTCCAGGGTTGTACGCCCGAGTTCCGCATCAAGGCGTCGCCGGGGCTGCCCTCGACGCTGGCCCTGAACGGCAGCGAGCAGGTGTCGGTCGTCTACGTGCCCCAGGACCTCGGCGCGGACGAATGCGGCCTCGCGTTCTACACGAACAACGAGGTGACACCGACGATTGTCGTGCCACTCTCGGGGCAAGGGACCTTCGCGTCCGAGCACACCGATCGCTTCACGCAGACGACCGGCCAGGATGTCGACGTTCTCTTCGTGGTCGACAATTCGGGCTCGATGGACGAGGAGCAGTCGAATCTCGCGACGAATTTCCAGAGTTTCATCCAAGCCGCGTCGACCTGGCACAATGACTACCATATCGGTGTCACTTCGACGGACCTCGAGGCGGACAGCGGGCGCCTCATCGCGGGCGCCGTGGCCGACCGCTTCGTGACCGCGGCCAACTTCGCCGCGTTCGCGAACAATGTGCGCCTCGGTACCAATGGCTCGGGCGACGAGAAGGGACTCGCGACCGCCCAGGCCGCCTTGTCACTTCCGAATACCGGCGATTCGAGCACGGCCTGCAGCACGGATGGCGATTGCGCGGCGCCCGAAAAGTGCGTCGCAAACTTCTGCGGTGGCCGCAATCGCGGCTTCATGCGGCCGGACGCGGCTCTCGAGATCGTCTTCGTCAGCGACGAGGAGGACAGCTCGCCGGGCGACCTCAATTTCTACATCAACTTCTTCAAGAGCATCAAAGGCTTCTACAATACGAATCTTATGCATGCGCACGCCATCGTCGGCGACGTGCCGGGCGGCTGTAGCTCGGGGGCCGGCAGCGCGGCCGCTGGACAGCGTTACGTCGCCGTCGCCCAGGCGACCGGTGGCAGTGTCGTGAGTATCTGCGATGCGAATTTCGCGGCCGGTCTCGCCTCGATCGGCAATATCGCGTTCGGCCTGCGCAAGCAGTTCTTCCTGGCGCGTCTGCCGGATCCGTCCACGATCACGGTCAAAGTCGCCAACGTCGCGTGCGCGGGCGCGGCGGGTGCGAACTGGGTCTACGACGGCGACAGCAACTCGGTGGTCTTCGACGAGGGCGGTGGCTGCATGCCGCAGGCGGGCCAGGTGGTGGAGATCCACTACGAGACGGTCTGCTTCCTCGAGTAGTCCCGCGGCGGCACGCGACACGCCGCCGAGGGGTCGCGCGCGCGGCCATTATCCCGTTGAGTCTCTTACGCGGACCCGCTAAGGTGCGCGACCGGAAAGGCTCATACGGAGGTCGTCATGCGCAACTCGGCGCCGATCGAAATGGTTCTCTTCTGCTGTGCAGCGACCTTGGGCGCCGGGTGTGGCGACAAGTTCGGAATTTCCTCGTTCTCGCAGATCGAGATCGACGTCGAGAATGCCAGCTTTGTCGGGTCCGACGCGACGATGGAATTCTCGCCGGCGCTTCAACAGCCGTCCTTCAAGAAAGTGACAATTCTCAATTCCGGCACGCGCGACCTCAAGGTCTCGAAGGTCGATTGGGCCAAGGGCGAGGACGGAAAGCCCAAGAAGAACAAGTACATCGACATCGACTGGCAGAGCGGCGTCAACGCCCATTCGTTCCCGTGGACCATCGACACCAACAACGTCCGCAAGCTCCAGTTCCAGGTGAAGTTCACGCCGCCGCCGTCGGGCAACACCGATGACGACACGAGCGACTCGGTGATCGAGGTCGCGTCGAACGCGCGCCTGCCCGACGGCAGCGGCGCGCTTCCGATCGTGCGCATCACCATCTCCTTGAGGGAGACCGGCGCGGACCCGCAGGTGACGCCGCCGAACTACATGTTCCACTCGACGCCGGCCTCGCCCGAAGGTCAGGACTTCACCATCTACAATGATGAGGGGGCCAGCGGCGCGTTCACGATCTCGAGCATCACGCTCGAGTCCCCCTCGACCCGGTTCGTGCTGTCGCAGCTGCCGAGCCAGGGCACCGTGGTGCTCGCGCGCACGGACTCGCAGTACAAGGACGTCGTGTTTCGCTGCACGTTCTTCGTGTCGGACGGGGTCTACGAAACGAACGCCATCCTCATCTACACGAATATCCTGGCCGGCCCGATCCGCATCCCCGTGAGCAGCGGGCCCCCGGACCCGTGCTCCTTCGACTTGAGCTACTCGCACGCGGACAAGCTCGATTTCACGAATGTGACGAGCCAGGAGACGCGCAGCGTGCAGCTCACGAGCGGCGGTCCGGGGACCATCAAGATCAAGGTGCCGCGCATCGAGCCGGCCGAGGCGAACCAGGACTACACCCTCAAGATCTTCGCGCCGGCGACCCAGCCCGGCCAGCCCGAAACGGAGGTCACCGCGACGCAGGGATTGCCGCGCGCGCTTGCGCAGGGGCGGTCGTTGCGCTTCGAGGTCACGTACAAGCCGCGCACCGATGGCAAGGACTCGAGCAACGGTCAGCTCATCATCCCGTACGAGAATCCCGATGCCGGGGAGGTCGCGATCGACATCTTCAGCGGCGATCCGAAATCCAAAATCGTCCTCTCGCCCGCCAACGGCAGCGTGAGCGCCACCGGCAGCGTGGTGGCCGCCGACAAGGGCGACCGGAGCGTCGTCGTGTACAACGTCGGGAACGGCCCGCTCGAGGTGAAGGATGCGGTCGTCTTGGCGACGTTCGGGCCCGCCAAGGTGTGGGCGCTCGGGTCGGCCTTCGCGCCGTTCACGCTTCAGCCGGGTGAGTTGCGGGTCATCGGCTTGAAGTACGATCTCTCCAAGATCGACACGAACGACGGGTCGGTGTCCGAGCACCTCGATATCACCTACCACAACGACTTCCTCGGGAGCGACGAGACGGCGAGTGTCGGGCTCTTCGCGGCCGAGGCCAACGGCGCGACGAACCCGACGGCGGACCCGGGCACGACCGCGGACTATGCGGGCGCGGTCGCGGGCGAGCTCGTGACGCTCGACGGCACCGCGAGCACGCCGGGGGCCGGGACGCTCGAGGGCTCGGCGTATGTCTGGTACCTCACGGCGAAGCCAGTCGGGTCGCTGGCGGTGCTCAACGTGAACGCGGGCGCCACGGTCGGCTTCACGCCCGACCTGGCGGGGGCGTACACGTTCGAGCTCTTCGTCTTCGCGCATAGCGGCGACACGTACCTCTACAGCGCCCCGGCGAGCGTCACGGTGAACGTCGGGGCGGCGCCCTAGCAGGAAACGGACGTGAGCGCCGTCGAGTACTGGGTGCCGGTGCTGTTCCGCGAGACGGAGGTCTTGGCGCGTTGCGGGCCCGACGGAGGGCTCGTGGTCGGGCCGGGCGGGCTCGTGGAGTTCGCGTACAAGGCGGGTGGCAAGCGCTATCGGACGCACGCCGAGAAGTTCGTGCCGAAGCCGGGCGCGGAGATCCAGCGCGGCGCGCCTGCGGCACCGCCCGCGGCCTCGGCGGCCTCGGAGACGGTGCGCGAAGCGCGTGGGCCCGCGCCGGCCCTCGAGCCGACGAAGGCCGCCGCGTCCGCTCCGCATGCGCCTCCGCGGGTCCATGCCGGCGGTCCGATCCGCGTCGGCGCCATGGGTGATCGGCGCGGTCCCGAGTGCGCGATCGAGCTCTGGACCGACGGGGCCTGCTCGGGCAATCCGGGTCCCGCGGGCCTCGGCGTGTCGCGCGAGTTCCGCGGCGCGTTCATCGAGCTGTCCGAGTATCTGGGCGAGGGGACGAACAACATCGCCGAGCTGATGGCCATTTTGCGCGGCCTCGAGCTGGTCGAGGATCCGGCGGTGCCCGTCGATGTGATGACCGACAGCGAGTACTGCATCGGTCTTCTCGGCAAGGGCTGGAAGGCCAAGAAGAACCAGGAGCTGGTCGCCGAGCTGCGCGAGTGCCTCGCGCGCTTCTCGGACGTGCGGCTCATCAAAGTGCCGGGGCACGCCGGCGTCGAGGGCAACGAGCGGGCCGATGAGCTCGCGCGCGCGGCCATCACGGAGCGGCGCTCGGCGCGGACGGAACGCACGCGCTGATGCCCATTGCAGGCGGGCTGGCGCGAATGGGCCTGAACAAACTTGACGCTTGTACGCATGTTCAGTAAACCCGGTAGCGAGCCTTAGAAGCTCGGAGGGATGTATGCCGGGTCGCGACAAGCTGACCGATCGCCAGAAGCAGGTCCTGGACTTCATCCAGGCCAAGATCACGCGCGACGGCTACCCGCCGACGATTCGCGAGATCGGCGATTTCCTCGGGATTCGCTCGACCAATGGGGTCAACGATCACCTGAAGGCGCTCGCGCGCAAGGGCTACCTGAGTCGCACCGAATCGAAGTCGCGCGCGTGCGTGCCGACGCAGTCGAGCCGCGACCTGGCGCGCGATGAGCGGCGCAAGAACGAGATCGTGCCGGTGGCGCTCGATTCCGATCTGGTGACCGTGCCGGTCCTCGGGCGGATCGCCGCCGGCGCGCCGCTTCTTGCGGTCGAGCGCCACGAGGATACGGTCCGCATCGATCGCTTCTTCCTCGGCAAGAGCCGCGATGTCTTCGCGCTGCGGGTCGTCGGCGAGTCGATGATCGACGACGGGATCCACGACGGCGATTTCATCTTCGTGCGCAAGCAGGCGCATGCCGCGAAGGGGTCGATCGTGGTGGCGCTCATCGACGATGAGGCGACCGTGAAGCGCTACTATCCCGAGGGCGATAAGATCCGCTTTCAGCCGGCGAACGCCACGATGCGACCGATCTATGTGCGCGCCGCCGACTTCAAGGACACCCAGATCCTCGGCGTCGTCTGCGGGATCTATCGCCGCATGGATTCCTGAGCGACGGAGATGACTTGCAAGGCAGCCTGCTAGCCGCGGCGGCGCTTGATGGCGACCGAGAAGATGCGGGTCTTGTCGGGGCCCGGTTTCGACGGGGCGATGTCGATGAGGCCGGTGTGGAGCTCGACGAGGCGGCCGCTCTCGAGCCGAATCGTGAGGCGCTCGTCCTGTTCGGCCGAGACGACGACGCAGCGGCCGAGTGTCGGATGATCGAGGAAGTCGTTCTCGCGGATGTCGGGCGCGCCGCTCTCGACCGGAGCGGGCGGGGCGGCCGGCTCTGGGCGCGCGGCGGTTGCGCGCGGTTGGGGCGGCGGCGTGGGCGGCGACATCGGCTCGGGTCGGGAAAAGGCGCCGGTGGCCGGCAGGAACTCGACGTGAAGCCAGCCATCGAGGCCCGAGCGCTCGTCGCGGGCGCGAAAGAGGCGGATGTCATCGAGGGTGTCGAGCGTGAACTCGATGCCGACGACCTCGCCTGAGACGAGCTCGCCGGCGACCGTGACGGGCGGCTTGTCCGCGCCGATGACGACGCCCATCGTGTGGCAGCGGATGCTGGTCTGGCGATCGATGAGCGAGATGTTGCCCGAGAGCGTGACGGCCTGGAACGTGCCGCTGTGAGGGATGACGTCGCCGTACGCGCGGGTCTTGGCGTCGAACGAGCGCAGCTTGACGTCGCGCAGGTAGCCCTGGGCTTGGAAAAAGCCGCACAGGATCGTGTTGTCGACGCAGAGGCTGCGCAGCGCTTTGACGAAGTCGGTGCCCGCGTTGAGGCATCCAACGAAGCTGCGGCGTTTGTGGGACTGGGTGAGGATCATCGCTCGAATCCCTTCTGTCCCCTCGAAACTCACGGGCCGCAGGGGGGCGGTGGGCGCGATGGGGCGGGCTGATGACTTCGACCACGCGGGCACCGACGGCGCCTGCGGGTCTGAGTCGGGCGCGAACATAGCGGGCGTCCGCCAGCGCGTCAAACACCTCTCCACGGTGCAGAGGCGCGTCGGACGCGGCGATCGGGCGCTGCGCCGCCCGCCAGGTCCCGAAGCGCCGTCCCGCACAGCCTCCGGCGGGCGTGCGAGGCGGGTTCACCTCAGAAGGTGGTCTTGAGCAGGCGCCACCCTGCGGCCTCGTGAACCCACGCGATGTCCAGCGTGGTCGCATCCTCGGCGACCGCGACGATGACGGCGCGGGTGGCGTCGCGCGCGCCCTCGCGCAGATCGACGAGGTGCTCGCCGAAGAAGATGCTGTCGAAGCGGACCTTGCGCACGGTGCCGCTGGCCCCGGGGAGGGTCGAGGCGTCGATGAGCTCGCGTCCCGACGCGCTGATGAGCGCACCGCGCTCGTCGAGTGCGCGGCGGGTCGGCTCGGCGAGCAGGGACCACACCGTGTCGGCGTCCTCCTGAACGAACGCCTGGTGCAGGCGCCGGGCGGCCGCCAGCGGTGACTGGTTGGGATCATCGGCCGACTCGGGCGGGATGATGCGTGCGATCTCCGGGTCCTCGCCGATGAGCGGGACGAGGTGCGGGCTCGGGCACGCGCCCAGGAGCAATGCGCAGGAACCGACCACCAAGAGTGCGAGCTTCATCGCGTACCGCGGCTCCGCGCGCCGGTTTCGGGAGGGAAGGGGTGGCGCGAAGGGCGCTCTGGTGTACGCAAAGGGCGCGCGGCGATCAAGCGCGAAGGGCGCGCGACCTCGCGGGCAGCCCAGATCGCACGTCACGGCGACGTGTGCAGCCCAGATCGCACGTCACGGCGACGTGTGCTTCTCGGCGTGCCACGTGCCCGTGAACGGCGATCCGACCTGGCCATCGCTCTCGAAATTGCCGAGGAACGTCCCGTCCGTGATCGCGTCGACGCGCAGGTCGGCGTCGTCATCCTGCAAGACCGCGTGCCCGGTCATGCGCATCTGCGAGTCGATGGCGAGGCCCGACAGGATCAGCTCGACCGGGTTCGTGATGAGCGACACGCCGCTGGTGCACCAACCGGCGATGTCCTCCTCGTCGACGCCAATGGTCGCGAGTCCGCTGAAGTAGATACCGTCCGCGATGGCGGCGCAGTCGATGAACGACAGGACCGCGTCGGTGAGATCGTGCTCGCCCGTCAGGGCCGGCAGGATCAGCTCGTTGAGCGCGAAGATGATGAGCTTGCCGTAGTTGATCTTGATAGTGTGGTTGTCGATCGAGAGCTGGTCGAAATCGAGGATGCTCGCGGTGAAGCGGCCCTCCACGATGTCCATCGGAAACGCCGTGTTCGAGAATTGCGCGAGGCTGAACTCGTTGCGGCCACAGTTCGGATCGTAGCCGGGGTCGCCCTCGTGTGGGCAACCGTAGCGCCACATGAGCACCACGCCGTCCCAGTCGAGCACGCCCTGGACGTAGTAGTTGTTCGTGAGCTTGGAGATCTTGAGCGTCGCGAGCAGCTCGAGGCGGTTCACGATCTGGAAGAGGTCCTGGCCGACCGT
>SXGT01668557.1_pt1 | contig 28440 bp, 24 predicted proteins | sample 3176221 | NCBI WGS metagenome assembly SXGT01 (sample SAMN11356862, study PRJNA531348) | freshwater metagenome | isolation source: freshwater sample F1-120 | place: China: Fuxian Lake, Yuxi | collected 2017-12-25 | reverse complement strand
GAGGCTTCGCCTCGATGCCCCCAGCCCACTCGGCGACGCGCTTGCCGAGCCTTGATATCCCGAGCACCTCAGTCGCGAGGCCCGCGTCAATTACCGAGCACGGCATTCCGTCCACGGCGCAGCTCTCGGGCTCTTGCACGAGCACCGGGAGCTTGCGCTCGGCGAAGCGGTGGGCTCCTGCCATGCCGTCGTCGCCCATGCCCGTGAGCACGGCGGCGAGCGGCCGCCGCGAATGGCGCGCGGCAGAGAGAAAGAGCACATCGACGCTCGGGTGCACGAGCACCTCGGTCGGCTGCGTCACGCGCAACACGAGCGCACCGCGAGCCTCGCCGATCGCCGAGTCGCGTCCGCCCGGCGCCACGACGACGAGCCCCGGCGTGAGCTCGAGTCCGGGCGAGCCCTCGACCACCGAGAGTCCCGTCTCCCGCGCGAGGTGCTCGGCGAGCCCGGCGGTGAAGTACGCCGGCATGTGCTGGGCGATCACCATGGGGCAGCCGATGGGCCCTGCGCTCCGCAAGAGCTCGAGCAGCACGCGCGGACCGCCGGTCGAGGCCCCGACGACGACGAGGTCGGCCCTCGGCGGCTCGGCGCGGTTGGCGCTCATCGGGGGCGGCAGCGAGCTCGGCCGCGAGCCGACGGCACGAATCGCGCCGTGCTGTGCCCAGTACTCGACCTTGGCGACGAGCTCGCGATCGAGGGTCGCGACGTCGAGCGCCACCAGCACCGAGTCGCGCGTCACGAGATCGGCGGCGCCGCGCTGCAGCAGGCGTATGGCTGCCTTGGCGTCCTCCGGCGTTCCCGCCCCGATACCGATCACGGGGCAGAGGGCAGCCCGGCCGAGCTCGTGCGTCGCGAGCTCCGCGCCCGGCATCACGGCGTCGAGGAGCACGACGTCGGGTGCAAGCTCGAGCGTGGCCGCAACCAGCGCGGTCGCATCGGCGAGCTCCGCGACGACCACGATCTGCTCGGTGCGCTCGAGGATCTGGCGCAGCGCCATGCGAACGAAGGCGGAATCATCGGCGACGAGCACGCGGATCATGCGGCGGTCACCTCGTCGCTGGCTCGGCCGGGCCGCGCCCGAACGATGAGCTCCGGTGACAAGACCGCGACGGGCTCGCCCCCGAGCCGCGCCACGGCACCCACGATGCCGCGCGTCGCCACCGCCTCGAGACGCTCGATCTGGTCTTCGGGCAAGGAGACGATGCGGTGAACCTGATCGATCACGACAGCCCACCGCTCACCCAGCGCACGCAGCACGAGGACGGCGGTCGACGGCGTCGTCACCGCGGCGTGTCCCAGCCGACGGCGCAGATCGACGACCGGCAGGGTCACTCCCTCGACGTCGAGCACCGCGTCGATCCTGCCGGCTGCGCACGGCGGAAGCGGGCTCGCGGCCCGATACTCGACGAGTCGCTCGACGCTCTCGATCGGAAGGAGGTACCGGCTCTCCCCGACACGCACGTCGAGTAGGCGCTTCGACACGACGGCAGGCACCGACCGCGCTCCTGCGCTCGCTGTCGCCGGGACGAACCGGCGAACCGCCTCTTCTGCCTCCGCTGTGAGCCGCTCGTGCAGCGAGACGGTGGGGACGGGCTTGCCTTCGAGCATGAGGTAGCCGATGGGCCAGCCGCTCGCTTCGCTCACCGGGAAGAGGTCGCGCCTCGGGACGCGCCGGAACCCGTAGATCCGGTCCACGAGCACGCTGACGGTCCCCTCGCCACGCTCGAGCACGAGGAGCGTGCCCGCGTCGTCGCGCTGCGGACGCGCGTCGCCGAGCAACGCGCCGAGCGAGAGCACCAGGAGCGGAGCGCCTCTCAGCGCGACGATGCCGGCGACCTCACGAGGGGCGCCGAAGACGCGTGCGATGCTCCCGGCCTCGGCGACTTCGCGCACCTCGGAGACGGCGATGCCGACGTCCCGATCGCCCGTCGTGACGTGAAGCCACTCGTCCGCGGCCTCCTCGACGCTCGTTGCGGCTTCGCGCGTGCGCTCCCTAGCGTGGGCGCTCTTGGCGACGACGAGCCCCGGCGCCGGCGGCGGACACGCGGCGTCTTCACGTCGGAACGCGAGCCGGTCGCGGCGCGCGACGTGCACCGTGAGACCACACCACTCGAACTGCTCGGAGATCCGGGCGCGTGCGCTCGGGCGTGGGCCGGAGCTCGGGCTCGCGTCGGGCGCACCGTCCTCCGCGCCGTCGCCCGCTTCGTGTTCGATCGTCGCGAGGACGCCGGAGACGTGGAGCGCGTGGCGTACGCCGTCGAGCTCGGCGATGACGAGCTTGCCGTCGTTTGGCCCGAGCGGAGCGAGTCCCAGCGCGCGCGCGCCCAAGTCGAGCTGAACGAGGACGCGCCCCGCGGCGTTCACGAGCCCCTCGACCCCGTCCGTCGCGAAGGGAAGCGGCGTGACCGCGGCGGGCTCGAGCACGTCGCCGAGCGCCGACGCCTCCACGGCCACGACGTGCTCGCTCACCTCGAAGAGCGTGTAGCTTGCCACTAGGGGGACACCTCGCGGCGCGAATAGAGGACGAACTCGTCCTGGTAGCGCGTGTCGAAGAGCTCGTCGCATCCGAGCCGGTCCGTGGTGCCGAGGAACAAACTACCCCCGCGGCCGAGCGCGCGCGCGAGCATCGCCTGCGCCTGACGCTGTTGCGCGGCCTCGAAATAGATGAAGACGTTGCGGCAAGCGACGACGTCGACGCCCTCCAACGGCGGATCGGCGTCGAGCAAGTTGTGCTGTCGAAAGCTGACGAGGCGGCGCACGCACTCGCGCGGCCGATGCCACAGCACACCCTCATCCTCCGCGCCGAAGGGCGAGGGCGCCGGCTCGAACAACGCATCCCAGCGCGAGCCGATCGGCTGTCGGATCGATCCATGGCCGCTCGCCGCGTAGCAAGCGGAGCGAGCTTTGCGGAGGGCCTCCCGCGAGACGTCCGTGCCGAGGATCTCGAGCCGCCAGCGGGGGTCGGCGTCGATGCTTCCGTCGGGTCTCGACCAGGCGTGCCCGATGTAGCGGAGCGCGTCGAGCACGAGCATCGCGAGCGAATAGGCCTCTTCGCCGGTGGAGCACCCCGCCGACCAGAGCCGCAGCGAGAGGCGGCCTTGGTCGCGGCGCTCGCGCAACAGCGGCACGATGACCTCCCGCTCGAGAAACTCGAGCTGGGCCTCGTCGCGAAAGAAATACGTCTCGTGCACCGTGAGGCGCTCGACGACCTCGAGCCACGCCGGATCGCCTGGGCGGCGAAGGCGCAGCTCGCTGGCCCACGCCTCGACGTTCGTCGCGCCGCTGGCTTCGAAGGCCCGCTCGAGCTTGTCGTGGAGGTCGCCGCCGCTCCGAAGGCCGAAGCGCTCTTGGACCGTGATCGCAAGCTTCGCGAGAGCCTCCGACCGGTTCCTGTTGGCCAGTGGGTCAACTAGTGATTCACCAACTAGTGAGTTACGAACTGCCGGGCCACGAACCTGCGAGGAACGAACCAGCGGGCCATGTACGAGCTTCGGAGGCATGGATGGATCCGTCCCATTTCGCGCGCCACTGGCTCGCAGCGTCCTGCCTTGTCCCGTGCGGCCCCGGAGAGTGCCCGGATTCATCGGCCCTCCGCTTCGAGCTGATCGAGCAGCGCCACGGTCTCGTGGGTGGCCTGCGTGAGGTCGCGGTACGACTCGGCGGCTTTCTGCGCGTTGCCGGACTCGTGGTGCGTCAGCGTGCCCTTGAGGAGCCGGTGAAGCTCCGCGTGCCGGCTCTTGAGGTCACGGGCCGTGGGGGACGCCCCGAGCGCGCCTCTTGCCGAGTTGACGAGGTAGCGGCCGAGCTCGCAGTCCTCGTGGCCCTCCGCCGACGAGGACGTCAGGCCGTTCCTCTTGCCCCGCAGCACCTCGAGCACCTTCTCGGGGATGGCCCGGTGGACGCCACGCGCGGCGGCGAGCGGCGACTGCCTGTGTGTGGCGGTCGTGTCGGTCCGGAAGCGCTCCACCTCCGCACGGCTCGACTCGGTGAGCAGGGAGAGGTCCATCATCGTCGCGTTGATTTCTTCGGCGGCGGCCGCGGTGCTCTCGGCGATGCGGTCGAGCTGACGCACGTTGGCCGACACCTCCGTCATCGTCGCGCTCTGCTCTTCCATCGCGGCGGCGATGTGCCGCACCATGTTCTCGTTGTCGGTCGCGAGCTGATCGATCCGGTCCATCCCCAGGCTGACCTCGCCGGCCGACCTCTGGGCGAGCACGGCGAGCTGGCCAGCGTCAGTGACGAGCCGCGCGATCTCCTCGGCCGACTGGGCCGAGCTCTCGGCGAGCTTGCGCACCTCTTCGGCGACGACCGCGAACCCGCGCCCCGCTTCGCCCACGCGCGCGGCTTCGATCGCGGCGTTCAACGACAGGATGTTGGTCTTGTTGGCGATCGAGGCGATGAGGTCGGTGATCCGCGTGACCTTCTCGGAAGAGCTCGCGATCTTGTCGACCACGCCCACCATGGTCGTCATCTTGTCGCGCCCGGAGCCGACCACGGTGCTCATCTCCTTCATCCGCCGCTGCGCCTCGGCGGTGTTGGCGCTGACGTCGGTGATGGCTCGGCTCGCCTGGGTCGCTGCGGCGGCGATCTGCGAGGTCGCGTGGCGCAGGGTCTTGGCGCCGTCCGATACGTGGCCGACCGCGCTCCCCGCCTCGGTCGAGGCGCGCGCAACCTGGCGCGTGTTGCCCGCGATGTTGGCGACGAGGGTCGTCAGCGCTTCGACCGAGCGATCGACGTCGCTCTTCAGGCGCGCGAAGTCGCCGTGCGCCTCGATGTCGACGCGGTGGGTGAGATCCCCGTGTGCGAGGCCATCCATCACGCGCGCGACCACTCCGACGGCGCTCCTCATCGTGTCGATGGCCTGGACCACGTTGAGCGCGGCGGTGCGAAACTCGCCCTTCATTCCGCTCGTGTCGATCCGAAACTCGAAGTTGCCGAGCTGCAGCGCGCTCAGCATCGCCGCGAGGGTCCCCATCGTCTCTTTCATCGAGGCGACGGTGTCGTTCACGCCTTCCTTGAGGCGCGCGAGATCGCCCTTCAGCTCCGAGGAGACGAGCTTCTTGAAGTCGCCGCGAGCGAGCGCCTGGACCGCGTCGGCGGACTCGTCGACCGCGAGCTTGAGCGACGCCTGCGCCTCGGCGAGCGCGCCGAGGGCGCGGCCGATCTCGTCGTCGGTGGTCGCGACGATGCGTGTATCGAGCTTGCCCGCGGCGAGGTTTCGGCTCACGAGGTCGACCGTGGCGAGCGCCGGCGCGACGCTGCGCCGATAGAGGGCGAGCCAAGCGCCGAGCATCGCCATGAGCGCGACGACGATGCCGATGACGACGTTGCGCGCGAGCGCGTCGCCAGCGGCGAGATCGGCGGAGATCGGCAGGGTTACCTCGAGCACCCCGCGGACGTCGTCTTTCTTCCAGTCGGTCTTGGGCGACTGCGGGTGCGAGTTGTGGCAGTCGACGCAGGCGTCCTTCGACATCGTGTCGGCGATGGCGACGCGCACGACCGCCCCCACTTCCGAGTCCGCCTGCTCGACGATCGCGCCCTGCGGACTCGCGGTGAGCCGCGCCCACACGGATTTCTTCCGCTCGTTCCACCGCGCGTCGTGCTCGTCCTTGCGGTTCGGGAACGGAAACTCGCTGTAGAGCTCGACGGTCGACCCGTCCTTGGTCGAGGTCTGCGCCGCGAGCTCGTGCACCATCGTCGCCGGCAACGGGATCGTCTTGTCTCGCTCGGGATTGTCCGCGTCGGCGTGGTTGAAGCTCGCCTTGAGGCCATTCACCTTGGCCTTGGCGACGACGCGCTCGGTGTAGTAGCCGCGCAGCGCCTTGTATTGCGCGACGATGCGCCGGGCCTCCTCTACGCGCATCTGGACGACGGCCGCTCGCTGCGTCCGCACGATGAGCACGGCGGCCACGGCCACGAGAACGAGCCCGATGAGCGCGATTGGCGCGCCCAGCTTGAGCGCCACGCTGCGGCGAAAATACCCGAGCATTTCAACCAGCCCCCATGAAGAACGACTGCGACGCGGCTCAGCGGCTCGCGGCGCGGACACCCGAGGTAGGCGCCCCCTCCGGGTCGTCAAGGGGTCGCGGGAAGAGCTCGATTCCGGCCCTCGCGCCCGTTGCCCGTGCCGGTGGCGAGCGGGGCTGGGGCCCAGACCCGGCCCAGACCCTCTCGGGGGATTCCGGTTCGAGCGAGGCCGTGTCGCATCGGCGTGGAGAGACGACGTGACCCTCAGCCGTCGACCACAATTGGCGAATAGTGGCGCATCGTCGCGGAGCGACGGCGTGACCCTCAGCCGTCGACCACAAATGGCGAATAGTGGCGCATTGTCGCGGAGGCCCGTATGGTTGACGAAGGCCGGTTTTTCATCATTCGGAGGCCACTTCGATGTTTGCGCTCAAGTGTTTCTTTGAAACGGGCGGCGCACCCGAGCGCCCTGTTCCTTGGTCGAGACTCTGGCTCTTGGCGCTCCTCGCGAGCGGCTGCGGTGCTGCGACCCACGTGCACCGCGACGCCGATGCCGGGCGCAGGGGCGCAGCGACCGCTCGCGGGCTAGACTTCGTCCGCTCGGTCGCTCCGCTCGAGGCGCGGCACACCGACGGCGACGCGCAGAAGGCGAAAAATCAGGGCGACGTTCCGCTCGAGGCGAAGCGCACGCCGGACGAGGTCGACGCGAGCGTTGCCTCGGCGGACACGCGGCCGCGGCTCTACGCGCCGGCCGGACTCGTGAAGATCCACGAGAAGCCCGATCGCGACGCGCCCGTCATCGGCGCGATGCGCGCGGGGCAGAGCGTCGCCATGCGCGACACCACGCTGACTCCCGAGCGCAAGCTGAAGCGCCTCTACCAGTGCGATGAGGGCTGGTACCCGGTCGAGCCGCGCGGCTTCGTCTGCGTCGGCGGTGGCGATCACGCGACACGCGATGCTCACGATCCGCGCGTCGTCGCTTCGGTCGCCGCGCTCCCCGACCTCGACTCCGACTATCCGTTCAAGTTCGGCGTGTCGATCGGCGCGCCGCAGTACAAGCGGCTACCGACGCCCGAAGAGCAGCGCTCGCTCGAGAGCGGCCTCGACGCGCATCTCGCGAGCCCGCCCGCGCCAATTCCCGAGAAGGGCGGGGCCGTCGACGCCACCCCGGCCGGCCGACCGCCGAGCGAAGCGTTCCTCGAATACCAGCGCGCGAGCGAGCTTCCACTCGCCGACGAGCTCCCCGCGTACCCGGGCATGAAGGTCGCGTGGACGCAGGAGTTCGACGCCAACGGTCGCACCTGGCTGCTCACGCCCGACATGACCCTCGTACCGAAGGACAAGGTGCGGCAGAAGCCCTTGCCCACGCTGCACGGGGTCGACCTTCGCGCGCAGCCGGAGCTCTCCCTGCCGCTCGCGTTCTTCTGGCTCGACGACCAGCCGAAGTTTCGGATGGGCGCCGACGGCAAGCTCACGAAATCTGACGAGAAGTTCGAGCGCCACGCCTTTGTGAAGACGACGCTCAAGCAGGCGCGGGGCCCGGGCGGGATCTACTGGCAGGTCGGCGACGACGCCTACGTCCCGTACAACACCGTGTCGATCCTGAAGAAGGCGCCGTACCGCGCACCGGGCGCCGGCCCGAGCGACAAGTGGGTCGAGATCCGCGTCACCTGGGGCTACCTCATCGCCTACGAGGGCGACACGCCCGTGTACGCGACCGCGATGTCCCCGGGGCAAGACGGCATCGCCAACGCGAAGTACGCCACGGCGCGCGGCAAGCACTACGTCGACTGGAAGATGTACGCGAGCGACATGATGGGCCGCGACAAGGGCGCCGACTGGTATGTGCAAGAGGTGCCGTGGGTCCAGTATTACAAGGACAATTTCGCGGCTCACGGCGCGTGGTGGCACGACGAGTTCGGCCGCCCCAAGAGCCACGGCTGCGTGAACCTCGCGCCGGCGGACGCGCGCTTCCTGTTCCGCTGGATGGACCCCATCGTCCCCGAGGGGTGGTTCGCGGTCTCGCCCTACGCGCCGCACGCGAAGAGCTCGCTCATCTACATTCGCCCGTGAACGTGAATCGCCAGCGAGCGTGCATCGCCGGCAAGCGTGACGCGCCAGCGAGCGGGACTCGCCCGTGAGCGTGATGCGCCGGTGAGCGTGCATCGCCGGCAAGCGCGATTCGGGTTCAGGGCACGACGAAGACCGCGCCGCGCATCGCGGTCGGGTGAAAGTCGCAGTAGAAGCCGTAGCTGCCGGGCGTCGTCATCGGCACGAGCGCCGTCGTGCCCGCATCGAGCGGCGTGATCGGGCTCGACGGATCGGGCATCTTGTTGCCCCCATCATCGACGGTGCCGCCGCGGAGCGGGTGCTGGGCGAAGGTGCCGTCGGCGCTGTACCAGACCACGTTGGTGCCCGGGCTCACGATGACGCACGGCGGCGAGTATTGCGTCACGCCGGCGGTGAAGCCGATCTGTGCGATGGGCTTCTTCGTCTCGTCTTGTGCGGTCGCGAGGTCGCAGCCATTCAATGACGTCACGACGGGCGTGCCGCCCGTGCCCCCGGTGCCGCCCGTGCCCCCGGCGCTCGACGACGAGCTCATGCTGGAGGAGGAGGCGGTCATCGTCGTGCTGTCGCCGCCCGCGCCGCCGCCGCCCCCGGACGCGGTGCTGCTCGTCGACATCGCGATCTCGGCGGTCACGCAGCCTTGGTGCTGCACGCTGCACTCGAGGCCCTTCGGCGAGCACGGCTCGTACGTGAGCTGATTGTCCGCGCCGCAGCGCTCCACCTGGTTGCCGACGCAGCGCACCTGCCCGACCCGCTCGCTCGCGCACTCGATGGGTGGGCTGCACGACGTCGCGAGCGCGAGCGCGCCGCCGAAGGCCGAGAGCAGAATTACGAGCGAAGTGCCGGAGCGGAGAAGGTTCATGGAAGCTCTTTCGTGACGATCCCTCGAGAAATTAGCCCAAGATGCACGCTGACTTCCAGCGTTCGCTATCGAATTCGGGCGCGAGCTTCCGCGCCGGCATGGCGAACGCGGTTGCGGGGCGAGGCAGTGGCAGCGGGTGAGGGGTGAGGCGTGAGCGGTGAGCGGTGAGCGGTGAGCGGCGAGGCGTGAGCGGTGAGCGGGCGGAGGCGTGAGCGGTGAGCGGCGAGGCGTGAGCGGTGAGGGTTGCGGGAACAGGGGCTGGACCGTGAATTTGTCAGCGTAGATCGGACTCACGGGACTAGCCTTGCGCCATGCCCATCGCTCCCTCGACCCCGGCGTCGGCGCTCCTCGCGCGGCGGCGCGCGCTCTCGGCGCGCCTGTCGGGCCCGGCCCTCATCGCGGCGGGCGAGGCGCCGAGCCGTAATTACCCGGCGAATCGCTATCGGTTCCGTGCGACGAGCCACTTTGCGTATTTCGCGGGTCGCCACCTCGCCGGCTCCGCGCTGCTCTTCGTGGACGGTCGCGCCGAGCTCTTCACGCACCCGCCGGATCCCGACGATGCGCTCTGGCATGGGCCGCGGCCCGCGCTCGCGCAGCTTCGCGATGAGCTCGAGTTCGACGCGGTGCGGCCGCTCGACGAGCTCGACCTGGCGCTGTCCCCGCACCGTGGCAGCGTCGCTACGCTGCCGCCGCAAGACGCGGCGAGCGCGGCCTGGCTCTCCCTGCGGCTCGGGCGCGAGGTCGAGCGCGGCAGCGGCGCCCGGCTCACCGAGGCCGTGGACGCGGCGCTCGCCGAGGCCATGATCGCGCTGCGTCTCGTGCACGACGAGGCCGCGATCGCGCAGCTTCGGTTCGCCGCGAGCGTGAGCGCGGAGGCCCACGTCGCGGGGATGCGCGCGACTCGCGTCGGTGGCAGTGAGCTCGCGACGCTCGCGGCGATGATCGCCGTGCTCCGCGCGTCCGGGCTCGACGACGCCTACGGACCGATCGTCACGACGCACGGTGAGGTGCTCCACTCCGATCGCTACGACCACGCGGCCCTCGCGGGCGATCTCCTGCTCGCGGACGTCGGCGGCGAGACGCCCGAGGGGTGGGCTGCGGACATCACCCGCACCTGGCCGGTGAGCGGCACGTTCACTTCGACGCAGCGCGCGATCTACGACGTCGTGCTCGCCGCGCAGCACGCGTCGCTCGCGGTCGCGAAGCCCGGGCGGCGCTACCGCGACGTTCACGAAGCGGCCAAGCGCGCCATCGTCGAGGGGCTCGCACGTCTAGGGATCTTTCGCGGCGAGGTCGACGGCCTCCTCGAGCGGGGCGCCGCCGCCTTGTTCTTTCCGCACGGCATTGGCCACCTGCTCGGCCTCGACGTGCACGACCTCGAGGATCTCGGCGATCGCGCCGGCTACGCCCCCGGCCGCACGCGCAGCCCGCGCTTCGGCGACGGCTACCTGCGGCTCGACCGCGAGCTCGCGCCGGGCATGTGCGTGACGATCGAGCCAGGGTTTTATCAGGTCCCCGGGATCCTCGGCGATCCGCGGCGCACCGAGCCGCTCGGCGACGATCTGCGCCGCGATGTCCTCGCGCGCTTCGCCGACGTGCGCGGCATTCGCATCGAGGATGACGTGCTCATCACCGAAGCGGGCAACGAAGTGCTCTCCGCCCTCGTGCCCAAGGACGCCCGCGCCATCGAGCAGCTCGTCGGCGGCGGCTAGCCGAAGCCCGGAGCCCGGAGCCCGAAGCCCGGAGCCCGAAGGCCGGAGCCCGAAGCCCGGAGCCCGGAGCCCGAAGCCCGGAGCCCGAAGCCCGGAGCCCGAAGCCCGAAGCCCGAAGCCCGAAGCCCCGGCGGCTGAGCACATGGCCCACTTGTGGTGCGCCTTGTCGCATGCTCCCATCCGGCCATGCGTATCAAGTCACCGGGGCGCCGCGTCGGCGAGACGGCCTTCTCCACCGCGCTGCAGCTCGCTTCGCTTGCGGCTATGGTCGCGTGCGGTTCGTCGACCGCCGACGGGCCGGCTACGAGCGGACAGCAGGCCGGCAGCGGCGCGCAGGCCGGCGTCGGGGGAAGCACTGGCACCTTCGTCGGCGCGGGCGGCTCGGGCGCGGGCAGCTCGGGCCCGGGCAGCGTCGGCGCCGGCGGGATGGACACGTGCGCGCAGCAGGAGGCCGAGGCGACGCTCGTGAAAGCGCCAGTCGACATCCTCTTCGTCATCGACAACTCCGGCAGCATGACGAACGAGATCCAGGGCGTTGAAAAGAACATCAACGAGAGCTTCGCCAAGATCATCGAGGCGAGCGGCATCGACTACCGGGTCATCCTGATCGCACGCCACGGCTCGGCGAGCGGGAACCAGTCGGTGTGCCTCGAGGCGCCGCTCAGCGGCATTCCCCAAGGCGATTGCACGCCCCCGCCAAGTGAGCCTGTCAACAACCCTCCCAAGTTCTTCCACTATTCGACCGAGATCGGCAGCACCAACCCCCTGTGCAAGACGCTCGAGAGCTACGCGAAGGCGGACGAGCACAACCTCGCGCCGATGGGCTATCAAGAGTGGCTCCGGCCCGAGGCGATCAAGTTCTTCGTCGTCGTCACCGACGACCGCGCCAACTGCAGCTTCGGCGGCGTCCTTTACGACGACAAGAACACCGTCGTCGGGGGGCAGGCGACTGCGGACAAGTTCGATGCCGCGCTCTTGGCGCTCTCGCCCGAGCAGTTCGGCACGGCGATGGAACGCCGCTACCGCTGGTACAGCATCGACGGGATCCAGGAGAAGGATCTCCAGATGCCCGAGGTCCCCTGGCAGCCGGCGGACATGATCACGACCGCAAAGTGTTCATCGGCGGTCAACGGCGGAACTGGCTATCAGGCGCTCAGCGTCAAGACCGAGGCGCTGCGCTTTCCGCTTTGCCAGCTCGCTCACTACGACAGCATGTTCAACGAGATCGCCAATGGCGTGGTCCAAGGTGCCTCGGTGAGCTGCGAGTTCCCGTTGCCTGCGCCGCCCCCTGGCGAAGAGCTCAACCTCGAGACCATCGTCGTGAAGTACATGCCCGGCATGGGGGCGCCGGTGAACTTTGCGCTAGTAGCGAGCCTCGCCGAGTGCGGCCCGGAGAAGTTCTATCTCGACGGCGAGCTCATCAAGCTGTGCCCCGACGCATGCAAGACGGTGCAGGCCGACTCCGCCGCGAAGATCTCGGTGCTCTTCGGCTGCATCGGCACCGCCGGTTGAGGCGGCCTGAAGCTCCTCAGCCCGCCGCCTTGCAGCAGCGAAAGCCCTGCTCGTAGCCGTAATCGCCCTCGAGGTGGAAGGTGGTCATCGGGCGGCAGCGATTGCGGACCGGCCCCCACCAGCCGCCCTTTAGCCCCGAGCGGTGCGGGCTCTTCTGATCGGTGCGAACGACCCACTCGTTCACGTTGCCGTTGAGATCGAAGACGCCGTGTTCCGAGACGCACTCGGGCTTGGCGCCGGCGGGTAGGCGCTGATCGAGTCGCGCGAGCTCGGCCTTGCACGCGGGCTTCTTGTGGCACGCGTCCCATGGTTCGTAGTCGTAAGTGCGCGCGATGTACGGCCGATCGGCATTGCAGATCTCCGCGCTGCGCTCATTGCCATAGACGTGGGCTCTCATGCTCTCGCCCTCGCACGCGAAGGTGAACTCGTCTGCGGTGCAGAGGCGCTTGCCGGCCGATACACAGAAGCGCGCGGCCTCGGGCCACGAGGTCAGCGTCCGAGGGAGCTCGCCCTTCTGATTCGGCCACTCGTAGCGATCCATGCAGTAGCGCATCGCCGTCCGCGTCTTGGAGAGGCAGCGCGCCTCGGCGTAGCGCTGGCAGGGGAGGTGCCCGGGGCCGCCGAGCACCTTCGGCTTCTCGAGACACGGCTGCGAGCTCACCGGGCAGAACGCGCCAAGAACGAGCGCCATGTCGGGAGGGCAGGCGAGGGGAGGCTCGCCCGCGTGAGCGCTCTCGCTTGGGCTGCCGCTGGCGGAAGGGGCTGCTGCGCTCTCGCTTGCGTTGGCCGCTCGGGCTGCGGCGCTCTCGCTTGGGCTCGCCGCTCGGGCTGCTGCGCTCTCGCTCTCGCTTTCGCTGGCGCTCCCGGCCGGGGCTCCACTCGCGGCGGGAGGCGACGCCGACGACGCAGCCGGACCTTTGTCGTCGCGATGCTCGTCGCACGCGCTGGGACCGAGGCCCCATGACAACAACAGCACCGCGAACGCGCGCACGTCGCGCATCCTAACAGCCTGCCAATGGAAGCCCCGCGGTCCGGCCGAAATCGCCTCGAACCCGCGGGGGCTCCGCCTATGCTATGAGCCGCGCGCCATGCTCCGCTACTCGGTGACGACCTTCGGCTGTCAGATGAACAGCCACGACTCCGAGCGCATCGAGGAGCTGCTCGTCGGCGCGGGCGCGAGCGCGTCCGCGGAGAGCGATGCGGACGTGGTCGTCGTGAACACCTGCAGCGTCCGCGAGAAGGCCGAGCAGAAGCTGCGCAGCGAGGTCGGCCGGCTCGGCAAGCTCAAGCGCGAGCGGCCGGAGCTCCTCATCGTCGTCGCGGGGTGCATGGCGCAGCAAGAAGGCCGGAAGCTCCTCGAGCGGTTTCCACAGCTCGATCTCGTGCTCGGTCCCGACAACGCCGCCGAGCTGCCCGAGCTGCTCGCCGAGCTCCGCCTCGGAGCGCCGCCGATCGTGCGCACCGTGTTCGACGTCGATGCGCCACGCTTCTTGTCCGCGCAGGGTTTCGGTGGCCAGGGTTTCGGTGGCCAGGGTCTCGCTGGCCAGGGTCTCGCTGGCCAGGGTTTCGGTGGCCAGGGTTTCGGTGGCCAGGGTTTCGGTGGCCAGGGTCTCGCTGGGCAGGGTCTCGCTGGCCAGGGTCTCGCCGGGCAGGGTCTCGCCGGGCAGCGCGGCGCGAGCCCGAGTCCGACGGCGTTCGTCACCACGATGAAGGGTTGCAACGAGCGCTGCTCGTTCTGCGTCGTCCCATATACGCGCGGACCCGAGCGCTATCGCCCGAGCGCGGAGGTCGTCGCCGAGATCGCGAGCCTCGTGTCGCGCGGCGTGCGCGAGGTCACGCTGCTCGGTCAGACCGTGAACAGCTACCGCGATCCCTCAGGGAGCTTGTCGCTCGCGCCCGAGGCCGACCTGAACGATCCCGACGAGAGCGCGTTCGCCGCGCTGCTCCGCCTCATCGCCGCCGAGGTCCCCGAACTGGTGCGCTTGCGCTACACGAGCCCGCACCCGCGCCACCTCACGCCCTCGCTCATCGCCGCGCACCGCGAGCTCGCGCTCTTGCCGCGGCACGTCCACCTGCCGGTGCAGTCGGGCAGCGACCGCGTCCTCAAGCGTATGATCCGCAGGCACACGCGCGCCGAGTACGAAGACCGCGTCGCCCGCCTCCGCGCCACGGTGCCGGGCATAACCCTCTCGACCGACGTCATCGTCGGCTTTCCGGGCGAGACCGCCGAGGACTTCGAGGCCACGCTCGCGCTCGTGAAGAGCGTCGGCTTCGTCGGGATCTTCGGCTTCAAATACTCGCGGCGACCGAACACGCCGGCCCTGCGCCTCGCCGACGACGTGCCCGAGGCCGAGAAGGCGTCGCGACTCGAGCGCCTCTTCGCCGTGAGCGAGAGCCAACAGAAGAGCCACCTCGAGAGCCTCGTCGGTCACGAGCTCAAGGTGCTCGTCGAGGGCCCGAGCAAGACGCGGCCCGAGAACCTGACCGGCCGCAGCGAGCGGAACGAGATCGTCCACGTCGAAGGCGCCGCCGGGCTCGCGCTCGTGGGCGAGGTGGCCGAGGTCGTCGTCGTCGAGGCCTACAAGCACTCGCTGCGCGCCACGCTCACCGACGCGGCCCGCTCGCGCGCGTCGACCCGTCGCGGTGCCGAGCCACGCGGCCGGTCCTTGCCGCTCTTCAACGCGACGACGTAGTGGCGGGTGGAGCGGACCAAACGGTGGGCCAACACGTGGAACGCGTTCTAGGTATGCGCGACGCGACCCCGACACTCGGCAGCGACGCGCAGGGGACGAAGACGTGAAACACGTTCTAAGTTTTCGCGGCGCGACCCCACAGCTCGGCAGCGGCGTCTACGTGGCGAGCACCGCGGTCGTCGCCGGCGACGTGACCCTCGGTGACGACTCGAGCCTGTGGTTCGGAAGCGTCGTCCGCGGTGACGTCGGCTTCGTGCGGATCGGGCGCGCGACCAACATCCAGGATCTTTCGGTGATTCACGTGACCGGCGGCAGCGCGAACACGACCATCGGCGCCGAGGTCACGGTCGGGCACCGCGCCATCCTGCATGGCTGCACCATCGAGGACGGCTGCCTCATCGGCATGGGAGCGATCGTGCTCGACGACGCGCTCATCGGCGAGGGATCGCTCGTCGGTGCCGGCGCGCTCGTGACGCCCGGGATGCGTATTCCGCCGCGCTCGCTCGTGCTCGGCAGCCCGGCCAAGGTCGTGCGCCCGGTGCGCGACCACGAGGGCCGCATGGGGCGAGACGGCGCAGCGCACTACGTCGAGCTCGCGCGGGAGTACCTGGCGATGGAGGCGCGATGACGCTCACCGTCAACGGGCAAGAGGCGACGGTCGAGCCAGACGTCACGGTAGCGGGGCTCCTCCTCGGCCTCGGCATCACCGGCCCCGTGGCGGTCGAGCGCAACGGCGAGGTCGTCCCGCGCGCGGCGCACGACGCGACGGTCCTCGAAGCCGGGGACGTCGTCGAGATCGTCCACTTCGTCGGCGGCGGCTGACCTCGACTCTCGGCCCGAAAAAGGGCCCCCGGGCCGAGCACGGAAGTTTCGGCCGAGTCCTGGCTAGACCTTCGGCACGGGGACGTTCGCGCCGTTGAGCAGCATGAAGACCCGCGCGAAGAACGTGTCGCCGCTCATGAACTCGAACCGCAGCCGCCCCATCGCGACCTTCGCCTTGTCCGTGAGGTGCACCGGCTTCACGCTCAGCACCGCTTGGTCGTTTACTTTGGTGCCGTTCATGCTGCCGAGATCGATCACCATGAGGCGCGTGCCCTCGTAGGTGAACGCCGCGTGGTGGGTCGAGAGCGTGTACTCGGCGATCTGCAGATCGTTCTCCGCCGACTGGCCGAGCGTGATCATCGGGCCGGGGCGCGCCCCGGGAGCCTTTCGGATCGGATACACGCGGCCCATGAGCGCCTGGGCGGCGGCGAGCTCTTCCGACGAGCTCGTCCCGAGCGTTCGCCGCGTGCTGCTGCGCTCGAGCACGCGCCCCACGAGGCCCATGCCGACCAGGAAATTGCCGCGATATTTGACCTTGAACGCGGCCGGACCGAGCTCGTCGAGCACCTCGACGTAGTCCGACAAATACCGCGGGTCCCCCTTGAGAGCCATGACCGTGGCGCGACCCTAGCCTCGCGTCCGCGGAATCGCAATCGCAGGCACGGTCGCACGCACGGTCGCACGACGTCGGCTACGAGGCCGAGCGCCCCCGCGCGCGGCGAGCGTCTCGGTCGCGCCGCATGCTGAGAGCGATGGCGCCGACCAGCATCGCCGCGAGCGCGCCCTCGTGTCGCGCGGCTGTTCCGAGCGTGCAGCCCGACGGCTCGTCCTGCGCGGCTCCCGGCTCGGCGTCGCCCCCGCCAACGCCTGTGGGCTCGTCCGCGGGGAACGGATGGCGGGTGTCGGTGAGCGGGCACGACGACGGCGGCACACCTGCCTTCCCAAGCCTCGGCTCGCACCCGGCGCACGGCGCGGTGAACGGGACCACGATGTCGGCCGACGGCGAGTGCCCGCCCTGCGTGACGAGCGTCTTCTTGACGACGAGCTCGTAGCTCGCATCGGCTGCCCAATCCCCCTCCGGATCGAAGGTCACGACGTTGAGCCACTCGTCGCCGCGAAAGCCGTTCACCGCACCCGGAACCGAATTGCCCAGCTCATCGCGAACGACGACGCTCGCGGCGCTGAAGCTCGCGCGATCGACGCCATGCCCGAAGAAGATGACGAGGCGCGCGTGCGCGTCGTTCCGATCGAGGGCGGCGAGCGGCGTCGTGGCGTCGGGATACGTGCCAATGACGAGGCCAGCGACGTCGGCGCTGCCGGCCAGGCGCTTCTCGAGCTCCTCGTAATAGCGCCTCACCACGCGCGCACCGAACGCATAGCCGCCAGGCGTGCGCGGATCGAGGTACGCCGTGTGCGCCCACGGATGCTCTGCGAGCCGCTCCTCGGGGTGGGCTGCGAGAAAATTCGTGACCGCCGCGATCCCGACCCGCGCGACGGCCATGGCGTCCACGATGGCATCCTCCGAGATCGGGTGGCCGACGTCCGAGAAGAGCTGCGAGAGCACGTCCTCGTGGAGGACGATGTCCGGCACGAGATGGCGAGCGAGGTCGTGGACGAGAAAGACGTCCATCGCGGTGTCGAGCGACTCGACGTTGCCCGGATCTCGCTCTGCGGACGCGGGCCAGAGCAACGAGTCGAAGGTCGAGTCCGTGATCCCATGCGCCGCGATACCGAACAGAAACGCCACGTGCTCGCGCGCCTCGGGCGCCGAGAGCGGCTCGTCGAAATGGGCGCGCAGCCACGCGACGTAGGCGTCGACGTAGCCCTCCCAGTGCGGGATCTCGCCTTGGTCGTGGTCGTCGGCGGTGTAGCCAGAGTCTGGGAAGAAGGCTCCGTTCGTGAGCCACGGGAGCTCTTCGTCGAACACCGCCGTACGCAGCGGCCCCGCCGCGAGCTGTTCGGCGCCGCACTCGGCCATGTAGATGTGCCCCTGCATGCCCGTCGCCCCGGCGCTCGAGCCGAACAATAGGCCCTGAGCCAGCGCGACCAGCGAGCACGCGCGCGCGAGCGGCATTCTACCCGTCATGGCAAGAACGATACGGCCTCGGAGGGCGGCACGATATGGCGGACTCGCCCGTCGCGTCCCGACGCGCTCGTACCCATCAATGCCGGTAGCTGGCAGGAGCAGCGTGGAGCCTCACCTGGGTGCTAGTCTCCTCGTGCCATGTCCGACCCCGCTCGTCGACGCGCGACTTACGAGGACGTGCTCGCCGCAGCGCCGCACCATGTGGCGGAGATCGTCGACGGGGAGCTCCACCTGCAGCCGCGGCCCGCGGCGCCCACGCGCTCATGCCGCGAGCGGCGCAGAGAGCTGGCGGGCGAACAGGAAACGCACGCGGGGCACGCGGAAACAGAAGGGCACAGCATCGCCGGTGATGGCCGTGGCGGCGCGTGAGCGCACCTCCCCCGCGAGCGGCTCGCAGGCGTCGAGCGGGACCCCGAGGTCGATCTCCTGGCGCGTGAGCGTGCGCTGCCAAGGTTGGGTCGACATCGCGCGGTCCTGCGGCACGCAATAGGCAAGGAACTCTTGCCAACTCGCGAAGGCCTCGCGCCACGGTCCTTCGGTCGGCGTCGCGGTGGGCTCTAGGGTGGCCTCGCAGTCGGGGGCCGTGCCGCTCCCGGGGTCGAGACGCACGCGCGTCGGGCTCACGTCGGCTTCGTGGCGCACGTGCATCGGCATCCCCTCCGCGAGCACGCGCGCTGCGAGGGCATGGGGCGTGGAGTCGATCGCGTTCGTCACGAAGTAGATCCCCGCGGCTCCCGTCCGCGGACAGCGGACGTGGATGCGCCAATTGCTCTGCACCACCCCTGGCAACAAGCGCCGCAGCGGGCCGAGCAGGCGAGGGCCGAAGCTCGCGTTGCGATAGCTGAGGAACGTGAACAGCGCATGCGAGCCATTCGCACCCACGCGATCGAGCTCGAGGCCCGCGGGCACGAGCGGCCCGAGTCGCTCCGCGGGTAATAGGTAGTTGACGTAGATGACGTCCGTGACATCGCCGCGAAACGCGACGAGCGGCACGAGCTCGCCGCACGCGCGCAGGAAGCGGCTATTGCCAATCAAGTCGAAGAGCGCCTGCCGCGGATGTCGCCACTTCGCCCAGCGTCCATGGGCAGTCTCCGGTCGCAGGCGGCGGCCCACCTCTTCGGTCACGAGCAAGAACCACGCTTGCAGCATGACGAACGCGAGCGCGTTGCCTGCCGCGACGAGCTGCGGATTCATCCCGATGAGCGGACCCAGGCCTACCAGCGCGAACATCGGCCAGAGCGCGATCGACAGCACCGTCAGCGAGCGTGACCAGAGCTTGCCGGCCGCGAAGCACCAGGTCCAGCCGAGCGCGCCGACGATGTACAACATCGCCCCGTAGGCCGCGGTCCAGGAGAAGATCATCTTCTCGTAGGGCAAATACGCACTCGGGTCGGTCTGGGCGAGCGTGATGCCGCGGGTGATCCACAGCGCCTGCCCGAGCTGATCGGGAAGGATCGCGGCGATGGTGATGAGCAGCGTGAGGACCGCGGGGAGGCGCGGGACGCACGGGGAGCGGACCAGGGCAATGCCGATCAGCAAGTCCGAGAGCGCCGTCAACTGCCATGGCAGCCAGCCGAGTCGCCAGAGCCAGGGATGCTCCGCGATGTAGTGAACGCGGGCGAGATCGTCCGCCGTGCCACCACCGGGCATCCCGGGCAGTAGCAGCAGCACCATCGCGAGCATGCCGAGGCCATGCATCGCGAACGAGAACAACAGCGCGCGCTCGAGCCCCATGGGCGGCACCTTATTGCGCGGCGGACCTGGCTCGAGGGAAACGTGCGCTGAGTCCGAAATGCGCTGACGAATTCGCTCGGTCCCGATCGGGACGAGGGCGCGCGAACTCGTCGCCTTGCGCCACAGCGTCGCCATCGCAGCGCAGTCATTTGAGGACGCTACGCGTTTCGAGGAGGGGCGCAGTAGCCTCCCGGGATCCTGCCCACGTTGCTTCGAAGTGCACTCGTACTCGCCCTCGCCATCGGCCTCCTCTCGTGGCCGGGCTGCGCGCTCGTCAACGAGCCGCTCCCGAGCGTCGACTCCGCGGGCGGGTCGACCGCCACGGCGCACGCACGTCCACATAGAGGTCGATGGGCGCGCCGTCGTGCTCGAGCTCAGGCAGCGGACTCAGCCGCCCCACGCGCGCTCGCTTCGTGCCCAATTAGTCGCGCGCGTGAGGCTTCCGGCGTTACCCTGTCGTGCCCCTGCCGTCGTCGCTCGCTCGTCGCCTCGAGTCCCTCATGAAGCGCTGGCTGTCTCTCGCGCTGCCGATCGGCCTCGGCGTCGTCGTCGGCGCGGCCGCGCTCGTTCCGCTCGCCCCCTTTGTGCCAACGCGGCCGCACGCGCACGGGCTGCGCGTCGGAGGACGCGAGGTGCCGCGCTCGCCGCTCGATCCGTGGCTCGCCGCGCGTGACCGCGAGCTTCGGGCGCGACCCGTCGCGCTGCTCGGCGGCGGCAAGCGCCTCGAGACCACGCTCGGCGAGCTCGGCGCAGCGCTCGATGTCGATAAGACGCGCGAGGCGGCGCTCGCGATCGGCCATGTCGGGTCGCTCCCGCGGCGCATGCGCGAGGCTCGCCGCGCGCGCACGGGACAGCTCGACGTGCCGCTCGTCCTCGCGCTCGACGAGGCAGCGGCAGCGCGCGTTCTCGAGCGGTTCGCGCAGGTCGTCGACACCGCGCCGACCGACGCCGTGCTCGATCTCGCGCGGCACGCTCGCGTCGCCGACGTCTCGGGAATTTCGCTCGAGGTGCCGGCTTCGGTCGCGCTCTTGCGCGTCATGCTCGATGTGGTCGCGCGCGGTCCGAGCGCGGCTCACGACGGAGCGGACGCGGGCGTTCCGCGCCTCGACGTCGAGCTCGCCACCAGCGTCCTCCGCGCCAAGGTGACGCTCCACGATCTCGAGGACATCGAGGTCGACAAGATCCTCTCGACCTTCGAGACGAAGTACCAGCCGTTCAAGGTCGGTCGCTCCGCCAACGTCGAGCTCGCGGCGCAGAAGCTCGATGGCACGGTGTTGCGGTCCGGCCAGGTGGTGAGCTTCAACGAGCGGATCGGGCCGCGTACGCGCGCCGCAGGGTTTCACGAAGCCCCGGAGATTCAGGGCGACGAGCTCACGGTCGGGATCGGCGGAGGCACGTGCCAGGTGTCGAGCACGCTGTTCGGCGCGGCCGTCTACGGTGGGCTCGCCGTCATCGAGCGCAAGAGCCACACGCGCCCGTCGGACTACACGCTGCTCGGCCTCGACGCGACGGTGTCCTACGGCGCCGTCGATCTGAAGCTCGCGAACCCGCACCCGTTCACCATCGTCGTGCACGCGTTCACTCCGGCGAAGGGCACGCTCAAGATCGAGCTGCTCGGCGGCGAGCGCGTGAAGAGCGTGAAGTACGGCTTCGGGATCTCGAACATCGAGCCGTTCCTACGCCGCATCGTCGAGAAGCCGTTCCTGACCGCGGGGCGCTCGTTCCGTAAGCAGAAGGGGACGCGCGGCATGGACGTCCACTCGACGGTGCTCGTCAATTACGCTGACGGGCACTCCGACACGCGGCAGTTCTATAGCGGCTACCGAGCGACGCCCGAGATCTTTTGGATCGCGCCGGGCAGCGACCGCGCGGAGTTGCCGCCCTTGCCCGAGCACAGCCGCGGCGTCGAGGGCGAGCTGAGCGCGGGCGAGCCCAGCGGCGAGCCGGGTTGATGCGGCGCGGAGGCGGGGCTGCCGTGGGGCCCACCGCGTGGGGCTCGGTCGTCGACGCTACGTCCGGTCCGCGTCGCGGCAGCACCGAAAACCGGTCTGGTAGTAGCGAAAACCGGGCGAGTGGCTCTCGTTCGTGCCGCGGCATCCGCTCCACGGTTTTGACCAGTAACCGCCCTTGAGCGACGAGCGGTAGGGCCACGCCGCGCGCGAGGTCCGCACCCACTCTTCGACGTTGCCGATCTGGTCCTTGACGCCGAACGCGCTCTCGCAGCGCGCGAAGCTGCCGCTCGGCTCGGCCTGCATGAGCCGCAGGACCTCGCGCGTCTTGACCTCGGCGTCGGGCGACGCGAGCTTCTGTTCGTCGTAGGCGCGAAACGTTTTATCGTTGTTGCACGCGCCGCGCTCTCGCGACCAGCCGTAAGGCCACGGCGACGGCACCGCTCCTTCGCACGCGAGCTCCCATTCGTATTCGGTGCAGAGGCGTGTGTCGACCGAGGCGCACGCGGCCTCGGCCTCGAGATAGCTCACCATCACCTCGGCGAGCGCGCCCGCGCGGTTCGGCCACTCGAAGCGGTCGACGCACACGTCGAGCGCCGTGCGCGCCCCCTCGCCGAAGAGGAGCCCCGGCGCGAACGCGAAGCACTTGTTGCCAAAGCGCTTCTCCGTGCAGACGCGCTGGAGGTCTTCGACGTGGTCGCCCGCGACGTGCGCCATGTCGCTCGGGCAGGGCGAGCTCGCAGGCGCCTTCGGAATCGCGAGCAGCGAGAGGAGCGAACCCGTGATGAGCGAGCCAGTGACGAGGGAGGCGAGGGCCATGGAGAGCAGCTTCGGCGTCGCGCGGGAAGGCTAGCGCGCGCGGAACTAGACGTGCGAGCCCGCGGCCCTGCGGCTCGCGTTGCACTCGGCGACGTTGCGCACGGCGGTCACGCCTTGAGCGCAGGCCCAGATCACCTCGCGGTTCACGATCGAGGTCGGCACCGGCACGGTCACGTCGATGAAGAGCTCGAGCCTCAGCACCGTGCGCCGCCGCCCGCAGGGAAACGCCTTCCAGCTGCCGCGCCACGCCTCGACGTTGCCCTTCACGAGCTTGCCGTCGATCTGGATGCCGAGCTCGTGGTAGGGCTTGGGCGGCGGAAAGCGCACGGTGCCCGAGACGTGCGCGAGTCCGCGAAGGATCGGCGCGCGAAGGTACACGTCGGTCGTGCCCTTGCTGCGCGCCACGATCCGGCTCTGATCGAGGCGCGGCAGGATCGTGCGGTAGCCCCCGAACGCGAAGAGGACGGCGCGCACGTCTTCGAGGGCGGTGTTGATGCCGATGATCGCTCCGCCCGTCACGAAATCGCTGCCGGGCGTCGGGCGCGAGTAGGTCTCGGCGACGGAGCGATCGCGCGTCGCGATGGAACCTGCCGGAGCGTCGTCGTCGCCGCCCGTAGCGGCGGGGGGCGAGCTCTCTTTAGTGCCGCCGCCTGGCTCGCCCGGGCTCTGCCCGTCGGCGTCGTCTCGCGCGGCCTCGCCGTCGTCGTCGGCCTCGGCGTCGCCGTCGCCCGCGGCGTGCGCGGGGAGGGTGGCGAGCCCGGTGAGGCTCGCGCCGGCGAGCGCGGCAGCGAGCGACAACACGCGTCGTCGAGCGAAGGGAGCGGTCATGGGACCTCGTCCGCGTCGCGCGGCGGGAGGTCGAGCGGCGCCATGCGGCAGCTGCCCTGGAACTGCGCGCCGCGATCGATGAAGACGTTGGGCGCGTGAAGATCGCCCTTCACGATGGCCGACGCGTGAAGCTCGATCGACTCGCGCGCGCGAATGTTGGCGCGCACGGTCCCGCCGGTGACGATGCAGGTGCCGACCTCGACGTCGCCCTCGACCTCCGCGCCGGTGCTGATGACGAGCACATCGTCGCCCCGGATTTCACCGGAGAAGACGCCCTCGAGTCGCACCTGCCCTTGAAACCACAGCTTGCCCTCGTAGCGCGTCCCGCGGCCCAAGAGGGCGTGGAGCTCGAGCGCCAGAACGTCGCGTGCGGCGGTCTTTGCCGCGCGCTGTGCCTCGGGATCCATCGTTCGCCCCGAATATCGCCGAAGCATCGGCCTGGCAAGCCCGCGACTCGAGGCGTACTCGAGGCGCCGCCCCGAAGTTTGCCCCGAAGTGCGCCCCGAAGTGTGCCTTCGCTCGGCACTCAAAGTGGCCCGCGGGTTCTTCGCCATGGTGTAATGCGCGCGTGATCTTCGGCGACTCTCTTCGCAAGGCCTACGCCCTCGGCGCATACGTGCATTCCCAAGCCGCCCGCTCGCGGCGCGCGCGCCTGCTCGTCGCGCTCGTTCCGCTGGGTCTCACGGCGGCAGCGTGTGCTAGCGGCACGATGGGTGGCCGCTTGAGCACCGAGCTCGGTGGCGACGGCGCCGTCGCGGCGGACATGGCCGCTGCCGAGAAGCTCGCCGCGGGGGCGCCCGCCGGATCCGCGGCAGCCGGCGCCGGCTCGGCCGAGGGCGCGCCGGTCCAGGACGACAACGCCGGGGCGGACGATGGGCAAGACCCGGGCGAGGCCCCCGCCGACCAGCCGCCGCTCGTGACGATGCCCGGCTTTCGCATGCTGGCGTCGGGCGGCTCGCGCGTCTTCGTGATGCTCAGTCACCGCACGAAGATCACGGAGAACGAGGCCCCCGCCGTCCTCCGCTATCGGCTTCGCGACGCGGCGGTGCCCGAAAAGGTGAACCGCTTGGGGCTGCCGACGACGCACTTTCTCACGCCGGTCGGGCGCGTGCGCATCGAGCCGCTCGAGGAAGGGGGAGCCGAGCTCGTCGTCGAGCTGCGCGCCACGACCGCGCACAAGACGAAGCTCCGCAAGAGCTCGCGGGGCACGATGCTGAGCGTCGACTTTCCGCCCGTGACGCCGGCCGAGCTCGAGGCCAACGCGATCACGCCGCCGCCGGAAGAGCCCGAGAAAGACGTGAAAAAGAAGCGCGGCGCGAAGCAGGCGGCACCCAAGGCCGCGCAGAAATCCGCTGCCGCAACCACCGCAACGTTGAAGACGGACGCGACGCCCGAGACGACGGCTGAGTCGAAGCCCAAGGACTGACGGCGACGACGGGCCGGCGTCTTCGGTTGCAGGGAGCCGAGGGCAGTTGATAGGGTCGCCGTTCGTGACGATGCGATGCACGCTGGCGGGCACGAGCTTCTTCGCGCTCGCGTGCCATGCGAGCGGCGTGGCGTTCGCTATGCCGCCGCTGCAGGTGAAGCCCGGCGCGGATCTCGCGCGCTGCCTCGAGCTCGCCGATCGCAATCACCCGCATCTCTTGGCCGCCCGCGCGAAGGTCAAGAAGACGAAGGCGCGGCTTACCGAGGCCCGCTTCGCCCCGTTCAGCCAGTTTCGCGCGAGCGGCGGGATGGCGCTCGCTCCGACGGTGCTCGGCAGCAGCACGTTCAGCCCCAACACCGACGCCTCACTCGGGTCGAGCCTCGGCCTCGCGTGGCGCGCGGGCATCGACGGAGCGTTGCCGCTCTACACGTTCGGCAAGATCACGAACCTCTGGGAAGCGGCCGAGGCCGGCGTCGAGGTCGAAGAGCACGGCCTCGAGGTGACGCGCGACGAGGTGCGCTACGACGTGCGCCGCGCGTATCTCGGGCTTCAGCTCGCGCGCGACGCGCTCGACCTCATCGTCGAGGCGAACGACAAGGTCGACGACGCCGTGAAGAAGCTCGAGCGCGAGGTCGAAGAAGAGGACGGCGATCCCATCGATCTGCTCAAGCTCCAGACCTACACGTCGGAGATCGAAGCGCGGCAGGCGGAGGCGGAGAAGTTTCTCGAGATCGCGACCGCGGGCCTGCGTTTCTACACGGGTGTCCCCGAGCTCGAGCTCATGGACGAGCCGCTCAGGATCCCCGAGCACGAGCTCGGCGGCCTCACGCGCTACTTGCGCGCGGCGCGTGTCCATCGGCCCGAGGTGCTCATGGCGCGGGCCGGGCTCGTCGCGCGTGAAGCGCAGGTGGAGCTCGCGCGCTCGCAGCTCTACCCCACCCTTGGGCTCGGGCTCTCGGTCGGGCTGAGCGCGGCTCCCGAGGTCGCCGATCAGATCAACCCGTTCGTGAGCGACGGCGGCAACTACGTGCACTACGGCGCGGCGGTGGTCTTCCAGTGGCAGCTCGACTTCGCCCCCGGCTACGCGCGTGTGAAGCAGGCCGAGGCGGATCTCGCCGAGATGCTCGCGCTCGACAAGAAGGCGCTCGGTGGGGTCGCGGCCCAAGTCGAAGAGGCCTACGCCGAGGCCAAGCACTGGAAGAAGCGCTACGACGCGTACCTGAAGGCCGAGCGCTACGCCCGCAAGTGGCTCTCCACCGTTCAGCAGGCGATCGACATCGGCACGATGGAAGAGCGGGACCTCGTCGATCCGGCGAAGAGCTACGCCGAGCACCGCTACAACTCGCTCAACGCCACGATGGAGTACCGGCTCGCGGTCGCGAAGCTCGCCAAGGCGACGGGCTGGGACGCCGTCGCGACGTAGCGCGTTCTCGGTGCCAAACCGGCCCATCGACGCAGCGGCGATTTTCCGCTCGATTCGATGGGGGCTCACTACTACCTTCCCGCGCGATGACGGCGACGGCTCGTGACCGCGGATTTCTCGCGCTGCTCTGCGCGACGGCCGTCCTCTGCGTCGTGACGCTGCAGGTCGTGTTCCTCAAGGCGCCGACCGAGGCGTCGATGGGGATCGTCCAGAAGATCTTCTACTTCCACGTCCCCGCGGCCTACGGCATGTACCTCGGCGCGACGCTCTGCTGCGTCGGCTCGGTCGGCTACCTGGCGCGCGGCACGCTGAAGTGGGACGCGCTGGCTCGCGGCGGAGCGGAGGTCGCGGTGGCGATGGGCCTGATGGTGCTCGTGTCCGGCCCGCTGTGGGCGGCGAAGGCGTGGGGCCGCTACTGGACCTGGGATCCGCGCCTGACGACCTCGCTCCTCAGCGTGCTCGTCTACGTCGCCTACGTCGTCCTGCGCGCGTTCACCGGCGGTGGCGAGGCGGAGCGAAAGTTCGCAGCGGCGCTCGGCGTGCTCGGCTCCGCCAACCTTCCCATCATTCACTACTCGGTGCAGAAGTGGGGCGGGCAGCACCCGAAGGTGATCTCGTCCGGTGGCGGTGGCCTCAAGCACCCGGACATGAAGCTCGCGCTCACGCTCGGATTTCTCACCTTCACGCTGCTCGCGCTCCTGCTCGTGTGGCAGCGGGCTCGCGTTCACCTCGCCTCGGGCCGCCTCGCCGCGCTCGAGGAAGAGGCCGTCGAGCTTGGCGTCTCGGGCGACTGAGCGTCTCGTCGCGCGGCCCCACTCATCCGGATCACCCCATGTTGACGCCCGTCTCTCCCTCCCCTGTGCCTGAGCTCGTCGCTGCGCAAGCGACGGCCGCCCCGTCGGCTGCTCCGTCGGCTGCTCTGTCGGCTGCTCCGTCGGCTGCTCCGTCGGCTGCTCCGTCGGCTGCTCCGTCACCTGCTCTGTCACCTGCGGGGCGAGGCACGGAGTTTCGCGCGGTCGAGGGCGGACCCGAGATGCAGAGCGGGCAAGCGCTGCTCGTCGAGGCCTACGCGGCGATGTGGCTCTTCGTCTTCTTCCTCGTGTTCATGAGCCTGCGAAAGCTGCGTACCATCGACGCCCGCATCGAGCGCCTCACCGAGGAGCTCGCGCGCACGCGCCGAGACGGGGAGGCGAAGGGCTAGCGGGTCGCGCCGCAGCAGCGCAATTTGCCGGCTTTTCCAGCGATTCGAAGGACTCGAGGACAGCGTGTTCGACATTTCGGGGATGACGCCGCAGCACGTCATCTACATACCGACCGTCGCTGTCCTCGGGCTCATCGTCGGCTACATCCTCGGCGCCCGCGCGGTGCGCGCCGAGCTCGAGCGCAAGCGTCGCCGGCTGAAAGAATAGCGCCCCGCTGCGCGCCGAGGGCGCCCGGCAAAGATCTCAGTACCCCGCAAACGTTGTACCGAAGGAGAGTGTTTCCATGCTTGATTTCTCTCTGTCCGAAGAGCACCAAGAGCTCGTCCGCACCGCGCGTCGCTTCGCGAAAGAGCGCCTCATTCCCGTCGCGCCCGAGTGCGATCGCGAGGCGCGCTTCCCGCTCGATGTGTTCCAGGCGGCGTGGGAGGCGGGCCTCGTCAACGTGACGTTGCCGGCCGAATACGGCGGCGCCGGCCTCGGCGAGCTCGAGAACGCGATGGTCACCGAAGAGCTCGCGTACGGGTGCAGCGGCATCACGACCAGCATCCTCGCCAACGGCCTCGCGCTCACTCCGGTGAAGCTCGCGGGCAACGAGGAGCAGAAGAGGAAGTACCTCGGCATGCTGGCGAGCGAGCCGCTCTTGGCGAGCTACTGCACGACCGAGCCCGCCGCGGGCAGCGACGTCGCCGGCCTCAAGACGACCTTTCGCCAGGTCGGCGACGACTACGTCTTGAACGGGCAGAAGTGCTGGATCACCAACGCGAGCTACGCGAGCTTCTACGTCGTGTTCGCGACGAGCAACCCGGACACGCGCCACAAGGGGATCGCGGCGTTCATCGTCGATCGCGCGTCACCTGGCGTCACCGTGGGCAAGCACGAGGACAAGATGGGCCAGCGCGCGAGCGACACCGCGCAGGTCTTCTTCGAGGACGTGAAGGTGCCGAAGGCGAACCTGCTCGCGCCCGAGGGCAAGGGCTTCAAGCTCGCGATGGAGACGTTCAACCAGACGCGGCCCGACATCGGCGCGATGGCGACCGGCGTCATGCGCCGCTGCCTCGAAGAGTGCGTCGCTTACGCGAAAGAGCGGCAGACCTTCGGCAAGGCGATCGCCGAGCACCAGATGGTCCAGTGGATGCTTGCGGAGATGGCCATTCGCGTCGAAGGCACGCGGCTCCTCTACCAGAAGGCGGCGTGGAATCTCGACAACGGCGTGCGCGACCCCATCGTCTCGAGCTTCGCCAAGGCCTACGGCGCCGACAGCGCGATGGCGACCGCGGTCGACGCGGTGCAGGTGTTCGGCGGCAACGGCTACGTGAAGGAGTACCCGGTCGAGAAGCT
>SXGT01630450.1_pt1 | contig 28444 bp, 18 predicted proteins | sample 3176221 | NCBI WGS metagenome assembly SXGT01 (sample SAMN11356862, study PRJNA531348) | freshwater metagenome | isolation source: freshwater sample F1-120 | place: China: Fuxian Lake, Yuxi | collected 2017-12-25 | reverse complement strand
AGTCGTCTCTGGCGCTCATCCAACGTCGAAGCCAGACCTTCGAACTGTTGGCGTATCGCAGCCTCCTTGCTTGCGCGTCGCATGCACCGGAGTATAAACCAGCTGCGAAGTTGTTACACTAATTTCCGGACAGTCCCTTAGCGTTCGCATGGCGCCATGCGAACGCCAAACGTAAACTTAGCCACACATCTCGCGCAACACCCGCGCATACCGCGGCACTGCTGTCTTCGCGTCCTCGGCGGCCTCGTACTCCAGCACGACGTAGCCGCGGTAGTTGACCGTGCGCAGCATCTGAATCTTCCGTTTCAAGTCGGCCTCTTCCGGCTTGCGGCCTTCGCGGGAAATCTCCGTCTTGATCTGAACGACGACAGCATAGGGCGCGAGGCGCTCCAGATCGGCGTACGGGTTCTTGGTGCGGAAGTTGCCGGTGTCGAGGTTGACGCCAAACCAGTCACTCTTGATACCGCGGACGAGAGCAAGCATTTGCTCAGACGTCCCCGTGATGCCGCCGTGATTTTCGAGGGCCAGATAGATGCCGAACTGGCCGGCGTAGTCGCTACATTCCTGGATGGCATCGATGCACTGCCGGCGAGCGCGGTCTTCCTTGTCGTCCCGGGCCACGGTGCCGCCGAAGATGCGGATGGTCTTGCCCCCCAGCCGGCTGGTGTGCTCCACCCAGCGCTTGCAATGATCGATCTGCTGTTTGAGGCGCGTGCCGTCAGTGACGCAGAAATCGGTACGGATCGCCGTGCCGCTGATGTCAAGGCCCAGCCGTGTTGCCCGGCCCTTGAGTCCGGCCAGATAGCGGGTGCCGGTTTCCGGGAAGTAGTACTCGGTCAGTTCAACAGCTTCAAACGGCATCGACGCAGCCAGGTCGATGAAGCCATCCATCGTCATGGTCGGCGGCTTGCGCGTCAGGTTCAGCGCCTGCCGAAAGCTGTAGGCTGCCAGGCTCAACTTGAGCAGCGACCGCCCCTGTCGGCGAATCGGATCGATGGCGTGGCTCGGCGCAGCAGCCAGTCCCACGGCGCCCGCCGCAGCCAGCGAGCCCACCAAGAAATCACGGCGTGGTTGCGGATTCATCGAGCGTGGTCCTTTCCTGACAAAACGGGGATTTCTCTTTCCCTTCCGGGAGGATTCTGGTTAGATATTAGGGGGTGCATCGCTCTAAATCAAACGAGTATCTCGTCTTGAGCCGTTTTGCATTCTTCATGTTGCCGCAGGAGTGACGTCATGATTCGCAAAGTTTCCTTTCTCGTCGTCGGAGTTTCGAGCCTGATGCTGGTTAGCCAGGCGTCCGCGCAGGTCATCATTCCACAGGTCCCGAGAGTGGAAGTCCCGAATGCCCAGGGGATTCAACTCCAGCTCGAGAAACTCCTCGATCCCGCGTTCATGCAGGCTCAGGCAGGCGGAAGGTTCACCCCCGGTGCGATGACCTGGGGCGGCGTACAACTCAAGAAGGTTACGCCTGAGCTCCAGGTGAAGCTTGGCCTGCCCGAAAACGAAGGCCTTCTCGTGGCAGCTGTCGGCGCGAAGTCGGTTGGCGAAAAAGCGGGGCTCAAGGCCAACGACGTGTTGCTTAAGATTAACAACAAAGCAGTCCCAAACGAACCGAACGCTTTCATCACGCTGGTGAGAGATCACAAGCCGGCTGATCCGCTCGATCTCGTCGTCGTGCGGGACGGCAAGGAAGAGACCATCAAAGGCGTCAAAATGCCCGCGGCCGTCGCCGCCCCGAAGGGCGGCGCCTTGGTGCGCCCCGGGTTTGGCGGACTCGTCGTTCCGCGCATCAACATCAACCCGCGGATTCCCAATAATCCCTTCCAGCAAGGAACGATCAAGAACCTCCACGTCGAAATGAATATCAACGGGGCGACCGTGATCCGTAAGCAAAAGAACGACGAGTTTTCAGGCGAATACTCCAAGGAGGATCTGAAGATCACGGTGACCGGTAAACTGGAGAACGGCCTGGCCCGGCCGAGCGAGATCACGGTCACCGAAGGCAAGGAGACCAAGAAATATACCACCGTGAACGAGGTCCCCGCCCAGCATCGCCAGATGCTTCAGCAAATCATGCCGTCGCCGTTGACGGGGCTGATGCTCTTCCCGACGCTGCCAGCCTTGCCGGAATTCGCGCCGGGAATTCTGCCGGGGTTTGAGGAGTGAGACTTGGGTACACGCAGACAGAAAGCCCAGGGACAGCCGTCCCTGGGCTTTTTTGTCAGTAATATTCATAACCGATGTAGAACGTGATGCGCCCGTCCGGGAGACGGCGGATATTGGTGATGTGCACCGGCAATCCGCCGCCGAGCTGGGCCCGACTCGATGGCGTCGTGAAAGGCGTGAAGGCGTTGTTCGCAGGACTCGGGAACGGCACCGAATCAAGGAATACGCGCGGGCCGGCCGGGCCATCGACGCCGTGCGATTCCTCCAGAATCGGACGATTGCCCACAATACGCCAGATCAGCAACCCCTCCGCGGGCAAGCTGGTGTCGAAGCCCGTTTTCTTGCGATTCTCCAGCAGGAAATACTCGCTGCCATCGGGCCGAGCAAGCACCTTGAGGCATTCTTTGGGCGAATCTTCAATGGGAGACAGGACGAGCTTCTGCTTGACCGTGGGATCAATCACCGCGGGGCTGATCCAGCCTAGTTGATCCTTGGACCACGCGGAGAAATGCTGCGGCTTTCCCTTGCCGGCCTGATTGGACATGGCACACCAGGCGCCGACCCCCTCGGACCCAGGGTTCTCCGGCCGGGCGTACAGATCGGGAAGCCCCAGCATATGGCCGAACTCATGGCAGATGACGCTGATGTCGCACATGGCCTTGCCGCCTTCCTGGACGATGAAGTAGGGCCAGCGCTTGCCCTGGTGCATGAGGAAGGATTTGTGAGGCCAGTAGATGCCGCCGCGATTGGTTGCCACACGTTCGCCGGCATAGAGGAAGAAGATGCCGTCGAAATCCTTGAGAACATCTTTGCCATCGCGTTTGTAAAGAAGATCGAGCGCCTCGCCCAGTAATGCAGTCTTGGCGGGACCGGTGTTGGCTTGCGAATAGTCGTTGCGTTTCTTGCTGACAGTGACATAGTCGAAACACTTTCCCGTGACCTTCAGCTTGCGAAAAGACTGTTCCTCGTAGTAGTCATTGAGACTGCCGAAAACGCGCTGCCCGGTGGCGTTCGCATTGATGTAGGTCTTGCTGCTGAACAGAGAATCTTCCCAGTCCTTGCCGGTGATCTTGTTGTGGTGCTTGACGTCGGCGTACTCAACGCAGACGACGGCCAGTCGGTACGTGTCCTTTTTCCAGGCAGCAGTACGCGTATCCCAGGCGCCACCGATTCCCTTGCCGCCTTTGCCTCCTTTTCCCGGAAATCCGAACTCGGGCTCCGCAGCGAGGACGACTTTCAAGTCCCTGTCTTTTTCTTTTTCCTGCCCTTTGACGTGCAGCACGAGTGTGTCGCCCGGCTTGCGCTGGAACAGCACGTCGGGAAGTTTAGACGCTGCGTCGAATGGCATACCGTCGATCTTGAGAATGACGTCGCCGACTTTCAGGCCGGCCTTCTCAGCGGGAGAGCCCGCTGTCACGGCTTTCAGTGCGACGCTTCCCTCCTTCAAATCCTCGACCTGCACGCCGAGGATGGCTCGCTTCTGCCCAACCTGCATGACACGACTCGTGCTGACGAGGGTCGCCGTCAGGTCCTGCGTCTTGCCGGCGCGGACCACGGTGACCACGACCTTGTCCCCCGCAGCTTTGGTCTGCAACAGATTGCGAAATCCGTCCGGTGATTTGACGCCCTGCGTGTCGAGTCGAGCGAGAACGTCCCCCGTCTTGATGCCGGCGCGGGCGGCGGGGGAGTTGTCCGCCACGTCGCTGATTTGCACCTCCCCCGTCGTGCCCTGGTCCACAAGGATGCCGAGATAACCGGGCGAGCCAACCTGAAGCGTGGCCGATTTTTTGATCGCGGTGGTGATGGCCGTTTCAACCGTCCGAAACCCCGGCGGCGGCGGCGGCGTCCGTGGCTCGTCGGTTTGGCTCCACGCTTGAGGCGCCAGGCAGAATAACGCGCTGACCATCACAAGCCGGTCCAAGTAGTATGACATGGGGGGATCTCCTCGATACGGTCCAGCAGGGAATTGGCAACTTTTCAGTGAGCAGACTACCATCCCCCCTGCCTATTTCCACAAGATTCATGAGATTTTCATGACATTCCCGGTTTACTCCCGCAGCACTCATGAACGTCTTATTTCGTTCAGGAGTTTCATTTCAGGGCGGGCGAATTGAAAGTAACGAGAGGCAAGCGGCCGAACAAACTGCACGCAGTTTTTTTGCCTCTGAATTTCTTCACAGGGTGCGGAGAAGATTGCTGATCAAGAAAAATGCGAATCACGAAAACACGAAATTACGAAAAACCGAAAAGGAGAGAAAAGGTTTGAACAGTCCGCTCGACTTCTCCAGATTTTCCCATTCGTGTTTTCTTGCTTTCGGTTTTCGTGATTCGCATTTAGTTGCGGCTTAGCCGCGTAAAGGGCTAAGCCAGATTTCCTCATCTCCGCGGATTTGCAACGCCTTTCGTCTCGCCGCCAAGTTTGGGGATTTTAGGCAAGCTCTGGGATGAGGTTTTCTGAATTTCAAGATTTCGGTACACTTCACCCGTGGGCGAAAATCAACAAGAAATGCCATGGACAACCTGGCCGACAACTGGCATAAGGCCATGGGGTAATTCTCAGATCATCATCGCAGCAATCGTTTCGACGCTGGCCGGCAGCGATGCCCGAGGCCGCCGTGGTGGCGCTGCGAGTTTGCGAAGTGGAACACGGAGGTTCAGTCATGTCTCTCATCGACCTGTTCTTGAAACGTCAATCCAAGCTGGCCGGCGCGCATCACTTTCAGCCACGGGTTGAGTTGCTCGAAGAACGGCAATGCCTTTCCGTCGCGGCCCCCACGGGGGTGACCCTGACGGCCCTGGCGCCGAGGCAAGTCAAAGTCACCTGGGACCTTGCGGCTGGCGTGGGCAACTATCGGGTCTTCCACTGGGAGAACAATCAGGCCGTGCTCGTCAATACGGTCGCAGGGACGGTTCGAACGCTGACTGCCACGCAGCTGCAACCCAATCAAGTCCACTGGTTTGCCGTCGAGGCAACCGACGCTGGCAGCAGCGCCCGCAGTGCATGGGTGTCGATCAAGACGCCCGCCGATGCGATCACGGCGCCTTCCAACGTGCGTGTTTCCAGTATCACGCAGACCACAGTCAGCCTTGGGTGGACCAACGCGACGGGGGCGACCGGCTACCGTATCTATGGCTGGGACGGCGTCCGCTCGTTGGAACTCGGCACGACCACCCCAGCGAACCCGGCTTTTGTTGTGCGGAACCTGACCGCCGGCGTCACTTACTACTTTTATGTGCAAGCGTTCAATGCCACGAACTCTGCGAGCAGCGCATGGGTTTCGGCGACGACGTCCTCGTATGGCATCGTTTCGCCCAGCAATGTCAAGACCACGGTGGTTGGCGCCAGCACCATCGCCCTCTCCTGGAATGACGTCGCGAATGAGACAGGGTATCGCGTCTTCCGCTGGAACGGCGTCAGCGGCGTGACCCCGAGCGTGATTGCCACGCTGTCCGCCAACACCACCGGCTATCAGGCAACTGGTCTCCTGCCGGGCAAAACCTATTGGTTCTATGTCCAGGCATTCAATAGCGTCAACTTTGCGAACTCGGTATGGGTCACCGGCGTGACTCAGCCTGCGCTCCCGTTGCAACCGCCGACGGCGCTCGATGTCGATATCACCGGACCCAATAGTGTCGCCCTGTCGTGGACGGGTTCGGCGCGTGCCACGGGTTACTCCGTCTTCGTCTGGATGGGGACCTACTGGGCGAAGGCCGCGACCGTCCCCGCCGGCACCACTAGCGTGCCGATCAACGGGCTTGCGTCCTATCGCATGCATTGGTTCATCGTGCAAGCCTTCACCGACGCCTTCGCCGAGGTCGCCACTTCCAGCACGGTGTTCGTGAGCTTGTGAGCGCTCAAATGAGGCTCCAGGGCCGAAGGCCTGCGGCTTCCGGTCACGGGGATTTTGCAGGCAATGTCTGAATGAAGTGCCAGAGCGAGTCGAATTGCTTGCGCGCGTCTCCGTCGAAGACGTCGCGGAGTTGCGTCGTCTTGCCATCGGTCGCGAAGACCGGCATGCGCATCGTCACGTCAACGCGATCCGGCGCGAGCATCCAACGCTGGTAATACCCATAGCGCAAACGCACGGCGGCATCGAGCAGGTTGATGCCGGGCGCTTCGAACGGCTGGATCGCCGGCGTCTTGCCGATGCCGTGGCAGTTGGCGCAATTGAATCCGCCTTGCTGCGGGATGAGTTTTTCGCCGATGGCAGCCAGCTTGGGGTTGTGAGCTGGGCGGTCGTCTTCGTCGATTCCAAAACCATGCTCGTGTGACAGTCCGACGGCCAGCATCTCCGCGCGCGCCGGGAACGCCGGCATGCGCGCCTTGATCCATGGGCGCGCGCTGTGGTCGCTTTGGCCGGCGAGCATTTTCTTCGTCCACGCGGGCTTGAGTTTCTCGCCCACCCACGTCAGGCTTGGCAGATTCTCGGGGACGCGCCCTTCGTCTTCCAGCACTGTGTGCCAGCGGGTGATCTCGCCGTCACGCCGATGGCAGGAATCGCAGCGTATGGACTTGACCTGGCGCAGCGAAAACTCGGCGGGTGTTTCACGTGTCAACGAGGAGCCATCCGTCTTGAGAAAGGCTCTAAGGCTATCGCGATGAGCTTTCGTCAGGCCGAAATCCGGCGCCTTCGGATCGGCTGCCTGGGCGAGACACCCTTGGTCCAAGGATTTCATCGCTACCAGCGGCAAGCTGTCCGGTGTTTTCTCGGCCTTGACGGAATGGCATCGTACGCAGCCGGCATCGCGATATAGCTTTTCACCGCGCACAGGATCGCCCTTCGGTTTTGCCGCAACGGCCCCCTTGGAGCGATCGCGAAGGTGTGCTTCAAGCTGGCCGGCTTCGGCGTCCGACAGCTTGAAATCGGGCATGCGCGTCCACGGGTACCGCCGATGCGGCTCTTTGAGGAAATGGGCCAACGCATGCGGCGCGAATTTCGCTGCCGTGAAAAACACCGACAGTCGGCCCAGGTCATCGGTTTTTTTCGGGTCGTCAGGCCGATGGCAGGTGACGCAGCCAAGCTTCTGAGCGAGCGCCGCGCCGTCCGCGGGTTTAGCGGCTAGGTGGAGCGGCTTCAAGGCCGGGCCGGACTTCAGCGATACGAGGTACGCCGCGACGTCGTCGGCCTGTTTCTCGGCATCGGGGCCCGTCAGGACACGCGGCATCGTGGCCTCCGGACGCAAAGCGCGAGGGTTCAAGATCCATGCCGCCAGCCAATCGTACTGGAAGCGATGGCCAGCATCATCGAGTGCCGGCGCCGTGTTCTTGAACTCGGACATCTTCGCATGGGAAGCATCAAACTTCGGGCCTATCGAGTGGCAGGCGGCGCAATGGAGATTGGCCAACAAAGATCGGCCATCCCGCAGCGATTCGCCTGTCACCAGATCGGCGTCATCCTTGCGCGAATAAAGCACATCAGGGGGCACCGGCTCGAAGCCGAACTTCTCGCCGGACCAGTCGAGCCGCAGTGTTGCATCGCCGTTGGCCGGGCTGGAGTAAGAGATTTCGATGCGGTTATAGTTCTTGGCCAGCTCGATCTCAACAGGCGCCTTGGCGTCGCCCTTCAGAACGTCCTTGTCGTTGATGCGAAGCGTCATCGTGCCGGCGCCGGTCAAGCGAAACGAATACGATCCTTTGAGTGGATTCTTGATGTAGCCGCTGATTTTCGCATGGACGGGGCCAGCCGCAAGGAAGGGACTCGGCGGTGAATCCTTCGGCACGTGCAAGGCGGCCAGTCGAATGCGACGGGCATCGAGAGGCTTGGCGTCGCCGGGTTTGGCATAGAAGCGCAACGTCAGCCCGGGCGCGAGGGCGGCCTGGTCGGCGGGCGAGAGCTTGCCGGGCTTGAATGGTTCATTCGTTTGATAGGCCCAAACACTTGCAAAAGCGGGCACGCCAAGCAGAACGATCGTGAACCAACGAATCATGGCATCGCTCTTTCACTGCGCCGCCTCAAGAGGCTGCTAAACGCCAACCGCCAAGAAGTCGGCCTGGGAATCATTTCTTTGTCTCGACTATGCGATATTCACCCGCATGCACTTCGCCGCGCAGGTTGCCCACAACGTTGATCGTGTGGTGAATGACGCTCTTGATCGGCGTCTGGTCGGCGCCGCGCAGGTTGTACTGTATCTTCATCTGCATCACCGGTGCAACATGGTCAATCTTGAGAGTCACTGTCTTCGCATCGGCTGACAGGCTGGCCGACTGAACCTCCATGTCGTCGCGCCCTTGTTGCTTGGGATTGGAAATCTTGTAATGTGCCGAGCCGTAGTTTTCGGTCCACTTGTAATTCCAGCGATGAACGGTGAAGCTATCGGGGTCGGTGGCAGCGGCCTTGTCGAGCGGGTCGCTGAAGGTGATGGCAATTTCGCCGGGCCGCACCTTGAGATCGATGGGCAGGTTGGCTTTCTTGCCGGTGTAGCGAACGCGATAGAAGCCTGCGTCCTTCTGAGCGGTGGTCTGCCAGCCGCGCAGGCCGGTCAGGTAGAGGGCGTTCTGTTTTTCATGAAAGCGCAGCCGGCAGATGCCGCTGTCGAAGGCTGGCACGATCGGCACCACGCCTCCCTGCATCTGCCCGCCGACTTCTTCCTTGAGGACGTTGTAGAGTCGGCAGGTGCCATAGGATGCGTGCAGGAGCGATCCGGATAGCGGGCCGAAACTCTTGCCCGTGATCCAGGCCTGGCCGCCGTTGGAATTGTCGATGTCGCGCGGCAGCCAGCAGAGCGGGTTATCGCGCACCTTTGGAAATTCAGCTTTGGGTTTCCCGGCGAAATCGGGGACGCCGTAGAATCCGCCTTGCTTGATCCAGTTGATCGGACAGGTCGGCGTCCAGGTGCCTTCGTTGTCGCCGCAGGTGATCTCACCGTTGGGGCCGACACCCATGCCATTGGGAGCGCGAAACCCGCGGGCGACGACATCGAGCTTGGAGCCGTCCTTGGAGACCTTGAAGATGCAGCCATGGTGCGGCGTGATCTTCTGCCAGCCGCGGCCGCCGGGCGGGACCGGGCCTCCCTTGATGAAGTAGAAATTCCCCTCCGGATCGGTGTGCAAGTCGAAGGTGAACTCGTGGAAATTCTGCGTGATCATCGCCTCGTTGTTGAAGCACTCATAATAATCGGCCTCGCCGTCGCCGTTGAAATCGTGCAGGCGCGTGATCTGATCACGGCCAAGGACGTAGACCTGATCGTTGACGATCTTCAAGCCAAGCGCGTGAAAGAGCCCGGCGGCGTAGCGTTTCCACGTCACTTTTTCGAGGCCGTCGTCGATGCCGGAGACAATCCAGACGTCGCCGGACCAGGTCGAAATGGCAGCGCGGCCATCGGAGAAGAAGTCGAAGCCGCCGAAGCGCATCCACGACTTGTAGGGATTCTTGAGCGGCGGCGTGATGGAATCGACCGTGTAGGCCGCCTTGTCGTCGCCGCGTTTGCCCTGTGTGACGACGGATTCGGTGAACCGGGCTTTGCCTCCCTTGGTGAGGGGAGCCAGATCGGTCGGGCCAGCGACTTTGCCTAGCGCATCCACGGCTGCCTGAAGGTCCTTCTTCGGTCCGTGCCACATGCACAGCATGATCCCTGTGGCGTCGCCTGGAGGTACGTCAAGCAGTAAGCGAGTTTTGCCGTCGAATTGCAAGGCGATGCCTTTTCGGCCACCCACAACGCGAACGAGTGTGACCATTTCCCCTTCTTCAACATTCGCCCAGTCCCCCGATGTGGTTGCCTTGACGACGTTTTGGGTCTCGGCAACGATGGTCCGCATGGCATGTTTCACGGCGCTTACGTTCAAGGTTCGGCAGAATACACGATGCTTATCGGCGATTTCAACGCGGGGCATGTCCAGAACCTGGGTGTCGCCCACGGTGTAGGCGAAGACGATGCCCTTGTCATGACGATACAGTCCCTTGTAGCGCCCCCATTCACGCGGCAACGGTCCGTACGGAAGCGGACGTGGGTCATCGAACTTCCCGTTGAGCGCCCAGCCGGGAGTCGCCTTTGTCGCGACGAGTACCTTGCCAGCCGGTCCGGGGTTGTCGCCGTGGCTGCCGTTGAAGACAACGCCCTTCCAGGTGATGAAGCCACCGTTCCAGTATCCCGAATATCGCAAGAGTTCGGTATCAAAGATAACGCCGCATTTCGCGGGATTGAAGGCAGGCTTTCCCTTGACGCCAGGCGTGTTCGCTTCGCCTTCGATCGGCGCGTCGAACGGCACCGCGATGCCGCGCAGCGTCAAGTTACCATTCGGCAACTGGAACGTGTGCGAGATGAACGGGCCGTAGTCCATCTCGTCAAAAGGGGCCGCGGTGAGGGTCGAAGCGGTGAATGCCAGCACAATCATCGCGGCGAGAATGGTACGTCTCATCGGGTGGAGGCCTCATGGAGAGAAAACAGGTGGGAGGTTCAGGCAGGCGTCTGGATATTGTCCGGCGATGGGCCATCGGCGTCCAGTCTGTTTCGCAAGGAATTCGGTCAGGCGAGTGCCGGAACCGCGCGGGCGATCGTCTCGATCAACACCTCCAGCGATCCCGCGCCGACGCAGGCAATGGTGTCTTGATAGATGCCGTATCCATAACTCGAAGCCGCCGGCACGTACCCAGGCTGCCAGTCTCCTGTCAACGTCGCCACGATGACGGGCCGCGGCGCAAATCGTTGCCGCAACGCAATCTGAAACGCCTGATACAATTCGCCCGGCACCAGCACCCAAATCGCATCGCCAAGGCGCAAGAGGTTTACCTGATACGGAAAAACCTTTCCCTTCGGCAAGGATTGCAGACGGGTAAGTTGCCGATTCTTCTGCTCGACCAGCGCCCGGCAATCGCGTGCCTTCTGGTCATCGCCGGCAGTGCGAGCCTTCTGTTCTTCGGCCTGCCAGCGGGCGTGTGCTGATTTTGTTTCCTCGAAATCGGCGAGATCGTGCCGATAGGGCAGCTCGACGGTCCACTGTTTCAAACGCCAAAGTTCTTGGGTCGAGAGCCTGTCGGCGGAGAGCGGCACATGCTTCCAGGTGCCGATGTTGGTCCCCGAGACAACGGGCCCCGTGTAGGTGAAACGCATTCCCGCAGCGGGTAGCGCTTCGAGGGCCGACAGCGCCGCGTAGCCCAGTTGCCGGCCATTGCGATCCGCAACTGCCCAATCGCCGACGAATCCTTCGCGAGGCCCAAGGTCGCCCGAGGCGCCTTGCAGGAACAAACAGGGAGCGCCGGTCGCGTGTTCAATCACTTCACGCATCGCTCCGACGTAGTCAGGGCTTATTGCCGTATTGTCCCACGCCAGCGTCGTCGGATGGCAGGCGTAATTGACGATGGTCCCCAGGCAAGCTCCGGCCGCGGTGCTGAGCCGGGCAACGCAGACCGTATCGTCAGCGCTGCCTGCCGGGTTGAAGCCACACACGTATTGGCGGCGTTCGGCGTCCAAATAATCGCGTTGCCCGGCCAAATCACAGCGCCCCTGGCCGTACACGATGGTCGCCGGCTGGACCGCCTGCTTGGCCTGGCGAGCGAGCTGAGCAAGTTTCTGGACGACATCGTCGAGATACGGCCCGATCAACTCGCCGCCGGGGAAGTGCGCCCGCGAGCGCGACATCCAGCCGGAGCCATGCGTGTGCGACAGCGTCACCTGCACCTGAGCCGGCGCGAGCGAAGTCGCCTCGCCGACGGCTTCGCGAATGCGCGTCATTTCCGCGCTATCGATGACGCAATGATCGAGCGCGACCATGAGCTGGGCCTGCGGCTCCGGCTTGCTCCCCTCGCCCTCCGGGAGAGGGGTTGGGGGTGAGGGCTGCAACCAGAGCAGCGTCGCCAACAGCGGCCGATGCACGCCGGTCGCCTGGTCGTGAACCGCCGCGCCCCACATGCGATGATAAATGCCGACCGGCGGCGTGATGTCGCCGCGGCTCATCCCCGCCTGGCAGCGGGTTTGCGGGGTGTCAACGTGATTCATGGAAATCCTCGGCTCAAAGCCACCCGCGCGATTGAGCGGATGGCGAACAAAAGTCATAAGTATATATCAGTAAACACGTTGCGAATACAATACGACCGGCCTGTTGGTTCGCAAGCATTCGCTCCACGTTACTGCATGCAGCCTTTGTAGCCGTCACCAAACGGTGGGTAACGGCAATGAGGCCTTGCCTGTCACCGTCACCAAACGGTTGTTGACGGCCTCGAAGCCCGCACCTCCTCGATGCAACCGTCATCAAACGAGTTTTTCATCTGGGCGGGCACCAAACAGGGGCTGCCGGGGATTGAGCAGGGCCCAGCAAATCCCATCCACTAAGAAGACGCCGGCGATCCCGAATAACGCGGCGTCCCAGTTACCCGTGCGCTCCCGCAAGGAGCCGGCCACGAGGTGAACGAAGGCAGCCGCGAAATTGCCGCACATGTTCATCATGCTGAATACGACACCAATTCGGCTCCCGCCAAACTCGATGGCAACCGTATAGCCGCTCACGCCGCCAAACGTCGCGATGAAGGCGCCGATGCTGAAGATCCCGACGGCGGTGTTTTTGTCCTCGATGAAATACGTTGTCACCATCAGCACACAGCAAGTCGTCATGCCGAACACCGCAATTCCCTGCCGGCTCAAACGCCGCAGACCAGTACGGCGCAGCAGCCAGTCGGAAAAGAAACCACCCAGGACGCCGCCGGCCAGGGCAGACAAGTTGACGCAACTCGCGAATACGCCGGCATCGTAGTCGTCGAAGTTGCGCGAGTCCTTCAGGAATTTCGGGAACCAGTTGATAAAGAATATCATCGCCCCGGCGCGAAAAAACTGCTGCCCGCACAGGAGCCACATCGGAATGCTCGAAAAGAGCCGGCCCCAGTCGGCACGCGTCATCGGCGTGATGGAGGCCTGCACGCCGATGCGCTCGGGAATGATTGCAAAGTAAGCGACCGCCCAGGCCACGCCGATGACGCCATAAAACGCGTAGGTCCACTGCCAGGAGAATTCTTGCTTGTAAATCAGCCACGAAGTCAACAGGCTTGCTGCCGCATTCCCGAGCATCGTGGAACTTCCAAGCAACCCGGACGCCATGGCCTTTTGCGTGTCGGGAAACCACGCGCCGATCGACTTGGCCGCGCAAGGAAAGACTCCCGCCAGCGCCATCCCCATTGCAAACCAAACGACGAGCAAAGTCTCGAATTGCTGACACAGGCCGAGGGCTCCGGTGATAATCGACCACACGACTGCGTAGAAAACGAGCGCATTGCGACTGCCCCAGCGATCCGCCAGCCAACCGGAAGGCACTTGCAAGAGCGCATAGCCGATCAACCAGACAAACCCGATCGTGCCGAATTGCTCTGTATCGATGCCGAACTCACGTTGAATCGGCCTGTCGGCGGAGTTGATGCCCGTGCGCTGGATATAGGCGATGACGGCAATTGAGCACAAGAATACGAGGACAAGATATCTCATAGGCGCTCATTTCACCGCTCGCTGTAACTGAGCAAACAACCGATCGACTTCCGCCGCTGTCTCGGCATCGAGATCCCACGCATACGGTCGTCGCCTGCGCGCTGATGGAAAGATGCCGCGTTTGACCAGCAGATCTTTTTCGATCGCCAGGAAGCCGTCGAGCCCCGCTTGGAGTTGTAGCGCGACAATGGCGCAGATCGGATAGTAGACTCGATAGACGGCCTCGTCATCGCCTCGCTGAAGCGCCTTCCAGAGGGCGACGATGCCGTCGAGCAACTCCATGCCCGGCATGGTGCCGGCAATGCTGCGGCGAAAACTATCGACGAGCAGAATGCCGCCGGAGCCTTCGAAGATGCGCGCCTTGCCGTCCGTCGCATCTCGCAATGCCGAAAGGTTTGGCCCGATGGGGGACGCCTCCGGCTTGAAGACGATCTTTTCCGGGCCGAAGCGTTCGAGAAGCTCGACATAGACGTCAATCGGGATTGACTTGCCGACATAGCCCGACGCATCCTGCACGATGACGGGCAAGGAAATCGCATCGGCGATGGCGCAGTAATAATCCACGACATGCGGCGTCAGGCACGCCGTCATCACCGGCGGCACCGCCATCACCGCATCGCAGCCTGCCTTCTCCGCGGCCTTCGCGTAGATCAACGCCTGCTTGGTGCTCTCCGCGCCGGCGCCGGCAAAGACGGCGCCACGCCCGGCACTCATCTCGGCGATGTGATGCGTCAGCGCGATGCGCTCGTCGAAGGTGAGCCGCAATAGCTCCGACACCATGCCGGTACCGAGACCGTCGGCGCCCTGCGCGTAGGCCCAGTCGATCTCGCGCCGCAGGGTGGCGACGTCGATCTCGTCGTCGTCGGTAAACGGCGTGTGCACGATCGGCAGGACGCCTTGCAATCGCTTTGCCATCGTATGACCTCACGGCGAGCGTCGGGGCGTCAGCCCGACGTGGAATCGCAATGCCCGGCACACGTCGGGCTTACGCCCCGACGCTCGCCCTTACCAATCCCCCACGCTGCCGTCCTTGTGATACACGCGTTGCAGCAACTCCTGCTGGAAAGGATGCTTCTTCACTTCCGCCTCATCGATCGTGATGCCCAGCCCCGGCTTCGTGTTGGGCCGCACGATTCGCCCCTTCTTTTCGACGGTGAACCCCTCCTGTACGACCTCCTGCCGCCAGGGCACGTCGGCGTGTACCGTCTCGCAGATGATGTAGCTCGGTTGCGAGAAACCGAACTCCAGCGACGCCGCGGTGCTGACCGGACCTTGCGGATTGTGCGGCGCCAGCGCGATGCGATGGGCCTCGGCCAGCGCAGCAACCCGGCGTGCCTCGGTGAAGCCGCCGCAGTGCGTCAGATCGAGCTGACAAATCTCGCAGCCGCGCGCCGCAAACAGGTCGCGGAAGTACGCCAGATTGGTCCCGCGCTCGCCCGTCGCAATCGGCGTCGTGACGGCGGCGTTGATCGCGGCCAGGCCGTCGATACTCTCTGGCCAGCACGGCTCCTCAAAAAAGTAGAGGCCGTACGGTTCCAGCGCCTTCGCGAACTTCATCCCCATTGCCGGCGACGGCCTGGCGTGGCAATCGACCATGATATCGATCGATTCGCCGACCGCCTCCCGCATGGCCTTGACTGCTTCCTCAGCTGCGCGGATCGGTTTGAGCCCCTCGATCGGCATCGTCGGCGGGACGGCCATCGACTTGAATGCGGTGAAGCCGTCGGCGACCGCTTGCCGCGCGAGATCGCCAAAGCGTTTTGCTTCGTCAACAGAGGTCTCGTAAAAGTCCTCCATCCTGCCGCCGCCGAGGTGGCAGTAGGTGCGCACGTAGTCGCGCACGGGGCCGCCGAACAGCTTAGAGCAAGGCAATCCCGCGACCTTGCCGAGGATGTCCCAGAGGGCGATATCGATGCCGGCGATGGCCGTGGCGCGGACGATGCCGCCGCCGTGCCAGAAGTGCTGGCGGAACATCATCTGCCAAAGGTGCTCGGGAGCAGTCGGGTCTTCGCCAATCAGAAGCTGCGCGATGTCCTCGATGGAACCGACGACACCGCGCGTGTGCCATTCGAGCGTCGCCTCGCCCCAGCCGACCAGGCCGTCTTGATCCGTGAGGACCTTGACGAAGATCCAGTTGCGCATGCGCGCGTGGCAAACGTGCGTTTCGATCTTGGTGATTTTCATGTGTCTTCCTCCCCTCCCGGGGGAGAGGGGTCGGGGGTGAGGGGGATACAGTTCCTGTATGCGCCGCCCCCTCACCTCCGGGACGGCAGAGGGGTGTTCTTAATCATTGACTTCTACCCCGATTCGTGGTAATTCTCAACTATTATCCCGCCTGAAGTTTTTCTCCTCGGATTGACTCACAATGACGTACGTGCGAATGATTCTGTTGCTCCTCATGCTCCCCGTGGCCGCGCACACGCAAACTGTCGATTACCTACGTGAGGTCAAGCCGATCCTCGCGGCAAGTTGTTATACGTGCCATGGGGCCATCAAGCAAAAGGGCGGCCTGCGGCTCGACACGGTCGCGATGATGAAAGAAGGGGGCGACCACGGCACAACGCTGGTCGCCGGCAAACCAGCCGAAAGCGTTCTCTTGAAGCACATCCGCGGCGACAAGGGCTTCAAACGCATGCCGCCGGAGCACGACGGCGAAGCCCTCAAGCCAGCGCAAGTCGCAACGCTCCAACGCTGGATCGAGCAAGGCGCAACCGGCCCAAAAGATGAGAAACCGGAGGCCGATCCGCGCGATCACTGGGCATTCCGTTCACCGATTCGGCCACCTGTACCCAAGGCGAACGGCCAGCGTAAGCTGGCTGGTGATTGGTCCCGTAACCCGATCGATGCGTTCCTCGCCGCCGAGCACGAGAAGCACGGCCTGACGCCACAGGGCCCGGCCGAGCAGAGCTTGCTGTTGCGGCGTGTTTACCTTGATTTGATTGGGCTGCCGCCGACTCGCGAGGAGCAAATCGCGTTCTTGAAGGAATGCGAGTCTGCAACGCCGCAAGCGGCTTATGAGAAGGTCGTCGATCGCTTGCTTGCCAGTCCGCAGTACGGCGAACGCTGGGGCCGGCACTGGATGGACATCTGGCGCTACAGCGACTGGTGGGGGCTCGGCGCCGAGTTGCGCAACAGCCAGCGGCACATCTGGCACTGGCGCGACTGGATCGTCGATTCGCTCAACAAGGACAAGGGCTACGACCAGATGCTGCGCGAAATGCTCGCGGCTGACGAGTTGTACCCCACCGATATCGATGCCTTGCGCGGCACCGGCTTCCTCGCACGCCACTACTTCCTGTTCAATCGCACCACCTGGCTCGACGAAACCATCGAGCACACCTCGAAGGCGTTCCTCGGCCTGACGCTCAATTGCTGCAAGTGCCACGATCACAAGTACGACGCCTTCACGCACGCCGACTACTACCGCTTCCGCGCCATCTTCGAGCCGTACCAGATTCGCAATGACAACGTGCCCGGCGAAATCAACGTCGAGAAAAACGGCCTGCCTCGAGTGTATGACGCCCATCTCGACGTGCCGACCTACCTGCACACCCGCGGCAACGAGCAGATGATCGACAAGGCCCGCGTGCTCAAGCCGGGCCTGCCGAGCTTGCTGCTGCCGGGCGGCTTGCAGATTCAGCCGATCAAGCTACCGGCGGAGGCACATCAGCCGGGATTGCGGCCCTACGTTTTGCAAAGTTACCTGAGTATTGCCGAGAAGCAATTGAAGGATGGCCGCGATGAACTGGCCAAAGCCGAGGCCCGTTTAGGGCTCGCGAAAAAGACTCCGCCGTCGAACGAGAAACCGATCACCGCCAAGCCCACCGAACTGGTACGCGACAATTTCGCAACCCTCGACAAGAATCGCTGGGAAAGCCTCGGCGGCGAGTGGAAACTCCAGAACGGCAAACTCCTACAGGAAAAGACCGGTCCCGTGCGCGGCGTGCTGCGACTGAAGCAAGACGTGCCAACCGATTTCGATGCACGCGCCAAGTTCGCCACGCTGGGCGGCGAGACCTACAAGTCGGTCGGCATCACGTTCGATGTCGACAAGGACAGCGAGGCGTTGATCTACCTCACGCCCCATGCGCCGGCGCGTGTGCAAATCTCCTACAAGAGTGCTGGCCAGAACGTTTACCCGAAGGACGGGGCCCAGCTGCACGCAGTTCCATTGAATCAAACGCACGAAGTGGTACTGCGCGTCCGCGGCAATCTGATGAACGTGAGCGTCAATGGTAAGCAGCCACTTGTTTATCGTTTGCCCATCGAGCGACGTAAGGGGAAGATCGAACTGATCACGTATGACGCCTCGGCACGCTTCGAGGAATTTGTCCTCTCGACCCTGCCGGCAGACGTGGCCATGGTCGATGGCGGAAAAGCCGTTGGCCCCGTGAACGAAAAGCAAGCGCAAGCCCTGGTCCGGATCGCCGGCGCCAAGATCGCCCATGCGGAAGCCACGATTGCCGCTTTGAAGGCACGGGCAGCGGCGGATCGCGCAACCACCGACGATCCCAAAGCGGAGGCAACGACCAAGCTGAAACATTCGGCAGGGCTGGCGGAGAAATTGCAAGCGCTGGAACTTGCGCAATGGAACCTGACCCGCGCCGAAGCTGGACAGGCGGAAGTCAAGCTGAACGTCCTGCAAGCCAAGGCCGCCGTGGATGGCGCGCGTAAGGCGATGGAGAAGCCTGGCGACGTCTATACGCCGCTGTCGGGATCAGTGAAGACTCGCGAGAACAACCTGGAGTCCGACGCCAATCGTATGAAGCCATTTCCGAAGGAGAGCACCGGCCGCCGCGCCGCGTTTGCCCAGTGGGTCGCCGATCGCAAGAATCCGCTCACGGCTCGCGTTGCCGTCAATCACATCTGGGCACGCCACTTCGGGCAACCGCTGATCGCCACCGTTTTCGACTTCGGCCGCAAGGGGGCGGCGCCGACGCATCCGGCGCTGCTTGATTGGCTGGCAGTGGAGTTGATGGAAACAACTAGCCCCGAGCGCAAGCTCGGGGATCGGGATCCCTCAAACCCCGCGCTTGCGCGTGGGGCTGGTTGGTCGATGAAGCACATTCATCGTCTGATCGTTACCTCCAGCGCCTATCGCATGACGTCCTCCTCGCTCGGGGCGGCCGAGAAAAACATCAAGGACGATCCGGAGAACCGAACCTACTGGCGGATGAACCCGCAGCGCATGGAATCGCAAGCCATCCGAGATAGTTTGCTACATCTCGCCGGCGAACTCGATCTGACGCTGGGCGGGTTCCCCGTCGAGACGCCGATGCAGGAAGCATCGAAACGCCGCAGCCTCTATTTCTTCCACTCGGCCATCGAGCGCAATCGCTTTCTGATGACGTTTGACGAAGCCGACCCGCTCGATTGCTATCGCCGCCGTGACAGCATCATCCCGCAGCAGGCTCTTGCGCTGTCCAACAGCAGATTGGCCGTGAACATGGCGGACAAGATCGCGGCACGACTTGCAAAAACCGTTGCCCCGAAGGACTTTACACGCGAGGCGTTCACCTGGATCCTCGGCTACGTGCCGACGGCCAACGAGATTGCCTTCTGTGATCAGGCGATGGACCGGTGGATCGAATTGAATAAAATGCGCCCCGATGCGGCTCATCGCGCGCGGACGCAATTGGTTCAGGCGTTGATGAATCAGAATGATTTTGTGACGATACGGTGACCGCTTGTCGTTTAGCGTTCGCGTAACGCCTTGCGAACGCTAAACGACAAGCGGAATTGGGATGGTAACATGGATTCCTGCAACTGCACCCGCCGCTCCTTCCTGGCTCAATCCGCGACCGGTCTCTTCGGCGTCGCCCTTAGCGCGATGCTCGAGCGTGAAGCCGCATCCTCCGATCCGCGCTGGGCGCCGCCCGACGGCCGCCCGCACTTCGCACCGAAGGCCAAGAGCGTTATCTGGCTTTTCATGAACGGCGGCATGAGCCACCTCGAATCGTTTGACCCGAAGCCGATGCTCAATCGCTACGCTGGCCGATCGATCGCTGAAACTCCCTACCGCGGCGTGCTCGATCCGGAACTGCTCAACCGCAACAATCGTGTCGTCGTCATCAACGACGCCAACGGCCAGCAGCGCTCGCTCGTCTATCCCCTGCAAGTAGGGTATCGCAAACACGGGCATAGCGGCATCGAGGTGAGCGACTGGTTCCCGCACGTCGCCGGCTGCATCGACGACATCGCCGTCGTCCGCTCGATGTGGACCTCCGACAACAACCACGGGGCCCAGACGCAATTCCATTCCGGCCGGCACATGCTCGACGGCAACTACCCGACCGTCGGCGCCTGGGTGAACTACGGCCTTGCGTCGCTCAACGACAACCTGCCGCAGTACATCTCGATGGGCGTCCGCCCCTACTGGAACGAGCGCGACGGCCATTACCTCGGCCCGGCTCATGACGCCATCCCGCTTCGCGTCGATCCGGCTCGCCCGGTCGATTTCATCCGCCCCGAAACAGATCGCCGCCAGGACGAGCAAGCGATCGGCTTCGATCTGGTCAACCGCCTCAACCGCGAGAGCGCCAACCGCTATCCCGACGATCCGGCCCTGCAAGCGCGCATCCGTTCCTATGAGCTCGCCTTCCGCATGCAGACTTCGCTGCCCGAAGTGCTCAACACGATCGGTGAATCGCAGGAAACGCAGCGCCTCTACGGCCTGGACAATCCGGCGACCGCCGCCTTCGGCCAGCAGTTGCTGGTATCGCGCCGGCTGGTCGAGCGCGGCGTCCGTTTTATTCAAATCCAGCACGGCGGCGGCGGCGCTGGCGCCTGGGACGCTCATGGCGGCCTGCGTGCCAACCATAGCAACAATTGCCGCGCGGTCGATAAGCCGACCGCGGGATTGCTCATCGATTTGAAACGCCGCGGCATGCTCGACGACACGATTGTCGTGTTCGGCACCGAATTCGGCCGCACGCCCGGTGCACAGGGCGGAGATGGACGCGATCACCACATCTACGGCTTCTCAGTCTGGATGGCGGGCGGCGGCATCAAACGCGGCGTCGTCCACGGCACGACCGACGAACTCGGCTTCCACGCCGTCGAGGACCGACACTATGTCACCGACATTCATGCCACCCTCCTCCATCAACTCGGCCTCGACTCGCATCGCCTCGTGATTCCCGGCCGGCAGCGGCTGGCGATCGATCATGGCTTGCCCATCCGGGAGATTATCGCCTGATAGTCCTCGTTTAGCGCCCGCGTGGGCCCATGCGGGCACCAAACGTAAACAAATTTGCCCTTGGCAGGATGCCGCCCTAAAATCCTACTTGTCCAGACGATCGCCGCGGGGCGATTGCTCGGCGTTTTATCCCACCAAGGAGTTTTCATGTTTCGCACCCACCGTATTGCGTTCTTCGCGGTCCTCGCCGCCAGCCTCGGTGTGCTGGTTTCCCAGGCGTCCGCGGGCGACGACAAGTTCGTCGATCTCTTCAACGGCAAAGACCTCAAGGGCTGGAAAACCCTCCCCGAAAAGGCCGACAAGACCTTCAGCGTCACCGACGGCTACATCAAGGTCAGCGGCAATCCCGCAGGCTACTTCTACACGGCGAAAAGTTACAAGAATTACGTTCTCAAGTTCGACTGGCGTTTCAAGCGACCCGAGAAGCTTGAGGACGAGAAGAAGTTCGGCGGCAACAGTGGCCTTTTAGTGCACATCACCGGCGCACACAAGGTTTGGCCCACCAGCCTCGAAGTCCAGGGCGCTAACAGTTCGCACGGTTCCTTCATCGCCATCGGCGGCAAGGCCGTCGGCTTGACCGATGCCAAATACAATCAGGGCCTGGTTCACAAGGTCCGCAAGCCCGTCGGCGAATGGAACACCACCGAAGTCACCATCAACAACGGCGACGTCATCGTCAAGGTCAATGGCGCCCAGGTCAACTCCGGCAAGTTCACGCTGACCGACGGCCCCTTCGGCTTCCAGTCCGAAGGCTCAGAATTGCATTTCAAGAACATCAAGATCAAGGTGCTTGCGAGCGGCTCCTCGACCAAGATTGAGGAGAAGAAGGTTGAAGAAAAGAAGAAGGAAGTGACCAAGACTGAGGAAAAGAAGAAGGTTGAAGAAAAGAAGAAGGAAGTGACCAAGACCGAGGAAAAGAAGAAAGAAGTCACCAAGACCGAGGAGAAGAAGAAGACGGACACCACTCAGCCACCGCCGGCGACGACCACACCGCCGCAGTCGCCACGCGTGGAAGTCTTTGAAGAACCTCGCCGTGCCTTGTTCCCGAACCTTCGCGCCCGCCTGCGTGGTCTGTTGCGATAAACAATTCGATCGCCGCTTGCGGCTTGGCACTCGCATGACGCCATTCGAGCGCGAGACCGCAAGCGGTGAATTGGTACATTCCCCTCTGATCTCTTCATTGCACCCCAAGGAGTCTCTCGATGCGAATGAAATTCATGTCCTGTCTCGGGGCGTTTATTGCCGCCTTGAGCGTGGTGGCGGCAAACGAACTTTGCACCACACCTGCCTGCCGTGGCGGAGTGGAGGCGCAGTCCGAGGTCGCCCAGAAAATCATCCGGAAGAAGATCATTGTCGGCAAGAAAAAGGGCGCCACCGCGGACGGCTTTCAGCCCCTCTTCAACGGCTCCAACCTCAATGGCTGGAAGATCGTCTTGAAGGACGACAAGGGAGACCCCGCCAAGGCATTCAGCGTGAAGGATGGCGAAATCCAGGTCCCCGGCAACCCCTGGGGCTACTTCTACACCGAGAAATCCTACAAGAACTACGTCATCCGCTATTCGTGGACCTTCCCCATGGATCAGCCCGAGAAGACAACCATGAACAGCGGCCTTCTCCTGCACATCCAGGAACCGCACAAGGTCTGGCCGAAATCGGTCGAGCCGCAAGGACGCTACAAGGACCACGGCAAGATCTACTTCCCCGGCTGGGACAAAGGCACTGCCCCCACCGACACCACCTTTGACGAGGCCGCCCAGAAGAAAGCACTCAAAGCCAGCCACGAATGGAACACCACCGAGGCAACCGTGCGCGGCGACGGCACCATCAGCGTCACCATCAACGGCATCGCCGTGGCCACCGGGAAAAGTGCGCTCACGAGCGGTCCGATCGGCTTCCAGTCCGAAGGCGCCCGCATTCACTTCAAGGACATCAAGATCAAGATGCTGGATTGAAACGCCCCTTGCGGCGTAGCACGGAACGCTACGCCGCAAGCGGCCACCTGAAACGGGAGTGTATGGGAATCGAACCCACTGAGAGCTTTGTTCAAACCCCCCACTGGTTTTGAAGACCAGGGCCATCACCAGATGTGCAGACACTCCCAGTGAGACTATCCCTTTTTATCCAAGGGTTCATGACCTGGATCGCCAATTGAAAAACCAATTGCCCGGCGACACAAGCAAGGCCGGTGGCGGCGTCCCCTTCGGCATGGTCGCCATGGTGCGGACCATGAAAAGATTCTAGGCGAAAGCGACGTGGCTCGCCACTCGAACGGGCTGGCGGCAAGGAATTTGAGCGCGACATTCCCCCGCAACTCCGCTGCGCCCCTTGCCTTTCGGCCTCTGGTTCGTGATACTGCCCTCACCTGTTCACATCCATCCAGAGGGTCTCCCATGTTCAAGCGAATGGTGCTCGGATTGTGCTTGGCCTTGCTGCCGAGCGTTGCGTGGGCGCAATCGCAGGAAAATTATTTGCCTGGCAAAAGCCAGCTCTACTTTCGCTTCGACGGCATGAAGATGCATCAGGCGACCTACGACAAGACGGCCGTCGGCAAGATGATGCAGGGGGAGACCGGCAAGTTCCTCAATGAACTGTGGAAATGGGCCTACGAACAAGGACAGAACGCGGCCCAGAATGAGCCGAAGATCGGCCCGCTCCTGAAGGACTTCACCAAGCTGATCGGCACGATGTACGATAACGGCCTCGTGTTTGGCGTGGAGGCTGGCTCGGTGAACCCGCCGACCGTGCAAGCGGTGCTGGTGTTCCCGAAGGGGGCCGGCGAATCGGGCACCCTCATTCCGCTCATCCAGCGGATCGCCGAAGAGACGAAAGCCGAAGTCAAGAACACCAAGGTCGGCAATCGCTTCATTAATACGACGCGGGTCGAGTTCCTGCAAATCGGCTGGTGGGCGCAAGGGGCCGATGCGATCCTCTTCCTCGGCACCACCGATCCGGTGGCCTACGCCAAGGATATCGACGCCAAGAAGACCGGCGTTGCCACGCATCCGCTTTATCAAAGGGTTGCCGGCTTCAAGGAATTCCCGACGGTGACGCGCGGCTTCTTCGACCTCGGCAGCGTGCTGGGTGTGGCGAGCGAGGTGCATCCCGCCGCAGCGAAGATCATCGACGAACTGGGCATCAAGGGGCTTAAGAATATCACGTTTGCCTCGGGCTTCGACGGCCCGGCCGAGCGCTCGGTCGTGGATGCCGACATGTCCGGCCCGCGCAGGGGGCTACTGAGCCTGGCGAGCCAAAAAAAGATCAGTCTCAAGGACCTGCCGGTGTTACCCGACGATGTCAAAGGCTTCTCGGCGAGCAGCATCACGATCAACAAATCGTATGACGTTCTGACCGGCACGATCGACGGGGTGGTGCGCATCTTCGCTCCCGACAAGGCGGACGATCTCAAGCAGGCTATCAAGGACGTGGAGGGAGCCGTTGGCGTCGATATCGGCAAGGACCTGTTCGGCAGCTTCGGCGATGTGATCGTGACTTACAACTCGCCGACCGATGGCATCCTCGGCACCGGAGCGGTCGTGGCGATGCAAGCCAAGGACAGCAAGAAGATCATTGGCTCCATCGAAAAGCTGGTCAAGGCGATTCCCAACAACCCCGGGGGAGAAGTCGTTCTCAAGCGTAAGCCCTATCACGGCGGCGAGATCATCCAGGTGATGCTTGTTGGGCAGGCGAATTCGCACATCGCCACTTTTGGCATCTACAAGAACTGGTTCGTGTATGCACAATTCCCGCAGCCGATCAAGGGGTTCATCCTACGGCAAGAAGGGGAGTTGCCCGCGTGGAAGGCGGACGAAGCGTTGACGAAGGCCCTGGCGCAGTTCCCGAATGAGTTCACGTCGATTGCAGTTTCCGACCCGCGGCCGACGGTGCGCACGGTACTCGCGGCGACGCCATTTGTGCTCAACCTGGCGAACACGTTCGGCGGTCTGGGGGGCCAGTTCGGCATTCTGCCCGGATTCCGGCCATTCGATCTGGAACACATCCCGCACGCCCAAGAAGCGACCAGGCACCTGTTTCCGAACGTGACGATCAGCACCGACGACGGCAAGCGCATCCGCAGTGAAACGCGTGGATCGCTGTTATTGCCGTTCTAATTCATTCGCTTGCTCGCGGCGTAGCATTATTGCTGCGCCGCAGGCCGCTATAACGTGCGCTCATACACCGGGAAGCTTCCCTGGCGTTCGAACACGCGTTGATAGAACGAGGCGAGGGCGGGCGCATCGGTCGCCACCTGGGCTGCGTAGCAATTGATGTCGTCCGCATCAGTTAGTCGATTCGCTGCAATGCTGAGCATATCCATCCCGGTAGTGAAGATATTTCGGTCAGGCCGGGCGATAAAGCTGAACAGGCCGCGCAGCCGTTTGGTGGTCATTCCCTCGGTTCCAAAAGCTCCCAGTCGGAAGCATGGCATCGAGGAATCGACGGCGCGCGGATCGGCGTACTGCCCATTGGTGATGAACACGCCAGCTGCCTGCGGCGAGCGATCCGTGCGGCTGCGTAGAACGAACACGGAGCTCGCATCGAACCAGGGATTGCGCAATAGCGAGTCCGTCAGCGCCTCGGCCGTTGGCACGCGGAAGGCGGTCGGATCCAACGCGAAAATGCCAGGCATGTCCTCTGCCGTCGCCGGCGTGATCGTGATTCCTTGCTTGATGGACGCAGTCGGGATATTGTCGAACGAGAGAACGTAGTTCACCATCTCGCGCGCCAGCTTGAATCCGTGTTTTGAAAAAAAATCGTTAATCGAAGGCCAGTCGCTGCGGTATGCACAGAAGGCTTTGCGGACCCCGCGCTGCGTCATGCTTTCGAGCGTCCGCGCAAATAGCGGTTCGGCCGCCGAATCAAAGCCTGGCAGGCACCAGGGATAACCGACGCGACCGTTCGCCTGAAACGTGCAGTAGCCGACCGGTTTGCCTGCCACGTCGGCGAAAACGCGCGTGGTCGGATCAAATTCCTTGGCCTGAACGCGCCGTTGCAGGTCAACGATGGTCGCCGGCTTGAACTTAGGCAGTCCGCCGGCGGCAGTGTTGTAGATGGTCAGCTGGGCGACTTCATCCCCCGGCTGAAACGATCGAATATTCATCGTAGGGCTCTCCCGGAATCCAAACGGGCGATCCTTGAAATCTAGGGGGCGGCGACAACCGCCGTCGAGGAATGTATACGAAAATTCCATCGCGTGGCTGACTCGCGGTGTTGCCACAAACAATGTACCACACGATTATCGGACTACCAATCTCACCTGCCCGCGAATTCCCGAACACACTACAATGAGCGGAAATGGTCGGGCGCCTTTTGCGGAGAATAGATGATGTATCGACAGATTGGCCTATTCTTGGCCGGCCTGCTCCTCGGGTGGACCTTTCCGGCAAAGCTGTACGCCGATGACGCCCTAGCCATCGCACGTGGCAAGAAAGCTATCGAAACGCGGGCCTTTGTGCCAGCGGCCTGGCCGTTCACGGCTTACTACAATGCCTGGAGTCAATGGGATCCCAAGCCTGCCAGCGTCCCCGACAATTACGCCGAGGCTTTCCGCGACCACTACGGTTTGCATCCTGCCCCGTTCGACAATGGCAAATACCCAATGGGTATGCGGCCCGGCAAGCTGTTCGTAATCAACGGCCTCACCACCGATTGCCTGCTCTGCCATGGAAGCTCTATCCTCGGGAAGAGCTACGTCGGATTGGGCAATGCCTCCCTCGATATCCAGGCTTTCTTCGAAGACCTCAATCGCGCCGCAGGCATCGGCCGCAAGTTGCCGCACACTTTTAGCAATGTCCGCGGCACTTCCGAGGCCGGGGCGATGGCGGTGTTCCTGCACTCCTTCCGCAATCCCGATCTGAGCATTCGCCTCGATCGCCAAAGGCTGGAGCTGCGCGACGATCTCTGCGAAGATGTCCCCGCCTGGTGGCTGCTCAAGAAGAAAAAGACGATGTATCACACCGGCGGCGCTCATGCGAAATCGGTGCGCTCGATCATGCAGTTCATGCTGACGCCGAACAATTCGCTGGCGACCTTCGAGAAGGAAGAGCCCGTCTTCAAGGACATCCAGGCGTACATTTTGAGCCTGGAGGCGCCGAAGTATCCATTTCCCGTTGACGCCAAACTGGCAGAGACCGGGCGCAAGCTCTTCATCAAGAATTGCGCGAAATGCCACGGCACCTATGGCGAGGATTGGACCTACCCGAACAAGGTCATCCCTTTGAAAGAGATCGGCACCGATTCGACGCGATTCTACGGGCTGCCAACCAAGCTTGGCGAGTTCTACAACGAAAGCTGGTTCGCCAAGGAAAGACCGGAAGGATTCAAGTCGACGGTAACCGCTGGCTACCAGGCGCCGCCGCTCGACGGTGTTTGGGCCACGGCGCCCTACTTCCATAACGGCAGCGTCCCGACGCTGTACGACGTGCTCAATTCAAAGACGCGTCCGCGGATCTACACGCGGTCATTCCGCACCAATGAGGCCGATTACGACAGGAAGAAAATCGGTTGGCAGGTAAAAGTGCTATCCGAAAGCCCAGGGACGAACGTCTCTGGGGGCGAACGCCGCAAGATCTACGACACGACCCAACCCGGCCGCGGCAACCGGGGGCATACCTTCGGCGATGATTTGACGGAGGAACAGAGGTGGGCGGTGATTGAGTATTTGAAGTCGCTTTAGCGATGTTGAACGCTGATGCAGAAGTTGGTAGGATGCAATAGATTACCTCCGCATCACGCTAATAGGGACCCGCCATGGCTCAAGCAACTCTGCGACGGAAAATCAAGAAGGAGATCGATCGCCTGCCCGATGATCGGCTCGCATCCATTTCTGATTACATCGCGTTCCTGAATCAGAAATGGCTTCGCGAGCAAATCGAGAAAGCGGAACGCGATCTCAAGGCCGGCAAAGGCATTGATTGGCGGAAGGTCCGCAACGATGTTTGACGTAATCCTCTCACCGGCCGCGGCCGAATTCTATGAGGATGCGCAACCGCCGTTGGCGCGCAAATTGGCACGTTGTTTTGCGAGTCTCAGGTCCGATCCTCGGCAAGGAAACAATGTTAAGCGATTGACCGGCGAGTGGTCGAAATACCTCCGCTATCGTGTTGGAGATTGGCGTGTCATTTACCACATTGACGACGACGAACGACGAGTCGACGTAATTGTCATCGCACATCGCAGCAAAGTCTACGAATAGCCTTTCCACGACCGACAATTTCGTCTGCCCGTGCCCCTACCTAGCGCCGCATTGACGTGACTGCCAGGCCAAGGAATGCGGCGGCGATACTCCCGATCGGCCCGGCCATGAGTGCGGCCATTCGCACTTGAAGGCATTGTTCCCTGCTTCCCCATCGATGGGAAACGATGGCATCAAGGGCAGTCGCTCCACAAACAACAATGTAGCCCAGTGCAGCGCAACCCAGGACCAACCCCAGTCGCTTCGGAAAACTCGGCTTGTTTTCGTCCATCGATCGGTCCTCGAACCTCACTTCGTCGGCCCGCTGCCCACATACTTCTCCAGCCACCCAAAGAACTCGCGATGCCAAAGCCGGCTGTTCTGCGGCTTCATGATCCAGTGGTTCTCGTCGGGGAAGTACACCAACCGCGTCGGCACCCCCTTGATCCGCAGCGTGTTGTAGAACTCCATCCCCTGCGTGATCGGCACGCGGTAGTCCTTCT